>Ga0181597_10003850_pt1 | contig 15240 bp, 6 predicted proteins | sample 041ome_5_FD_148647 | JGI IMG/M metagenome (GOLD analysis project Ga0181597, IMG submission 148647) | Coastal salt marsh microbial communities from the Groves Creek Marsh, Skidaway Island, Georgia - 041403US metaG (spades assembly) | ecosystem: Environmental > Aquatic > Marine > Intertidal zone >... | reverse complement strand
TTCGATTTCATGTTGGTGGCTGGTGGTGGCAACGAGGCGATGCGTGTCAAATCCAACGCACTCGTGGGGTTCGGGACCTCCTTGCCCGTGTCGAACGTGCACGTGTACACCGGTGTCACGGGGGACGTCGATGTCTTGTGCCTCGAATCTCCATCGGGTGTGGGATTGAAGAAGACGGGGATGCAGCTCATCACCGAGGATGGGTACGGGGCGTACGTGCGAGGATACCGAAACGTTGGGTCGAACACGGGGATGATTTTGGGTTCGATCGATGCGAGCGTGGAGACGGACGCGGTGTGGATCACGGGCACTCGCGTTGGTCTGGGTACGAATGCGCCCGCGTCGAAACTAACAGTCTACGACGGCGACGCGCGAATCGAACGCTCGAGTGGGAACGCCGTCATACAGATGGTAACCACCGGTGGACTTTCGAACATATTCTCGGGCACGGATGGGGATTTATACATGCAACCCGTGGGGTCGAACGTCGTCATTCAAGGGTCGTTAAACGTCACCACGGATATTTCGTTCGGTGGGAAGATTGAATTGGGGAGCGCCATCGGTGTGGGCATCGCCACGCCCCTCGCCGCACTCCACGTCGTCGGTGGATCCATCACGGAAGGGGATAACGTGGCGTGCAAACGGTACTCCACTAAATTCACGCTCGGGTCGGGTGTGGCGAAGGATGTCATTCTGAACTTTGGGAACGGCAGTTTCTACGCCAAGATCAAGTGCATGCTGAGAGAAGTGAGTTCGGCGAACAGGGATTACATCAACACCATGATTCTGGAGGTGACTGGTGGGAACGGGCTAGGGAATCAATCGTCCATCCCCATCGCGGTCGGGACGAAGAACATATTCGGTGGAACGGCGAATCCTTACCCGTGGAGCTCCACCATCACGACCACCGCGACTAAGGTTCGATTCGCGCCTTCGAACATTCTGTCGACGAGGCAGTACTCGTACGACACTCACGTGGAGTTGTACTCGAGCGTGTCCAGTGGAAAACTCGCGAGCGTCCAATATGACAATTCTAATCCTAAAACGTTACAAAGCTATACGTACTAGGGCGACATCGTGAATCGAGACGATCGATTCAGGGTGAAGCTTTTTTTATTTGACTTGATCGGTCAGCATGAGAGCGATGCTGGCGACGATGAAAAAGAGTACCGCGAAATTACATTCGCTCTCCTCTCGTCCGACACTCACGCGAGGCGGTTGCTTCGGCTTCGGTTGAGCTCGGACGATCGGACCTCGCCTGACGTCAGGCGCGTCTTCCTCGTCGAGTGGACAGAAGGCTACCATATAATACTAGCCTCAGAGATTAATTTCATTCTTCTTCTTCCTTCCCCCTCTTCTCTTCGGTGCGGTTTTCGGAAGTTCGACCTCCTTGACGTCCCCGTCCTCGTCGCCGAACTCCCCTTCGGAGACGATGTCCGAAATCTCATCCTCCTCTGGTTCGGGTCTGGGATCGACCGTGGTGGACATCGGCGGCGGTGGAGGCATCGCGATGCCTCCCATGAGAGACGACAGGTCGAGTCCGGGAATGCCCATCTGCGGTCCCTTCATCTCATACCCAGTGCCCCCCTGCGGCGGCGCACCACCCGCCGCTTGAGTTTTTTGCACCGCGGAGAACATCTGTCCCATCAGTTCCGGATTTTGTTTGAGAACATCCGTCATGTTCGGCAACGCCTTGAACATGGAGTTCGACAAGTGGAACGCAAATCCAGACCCTGCGAGCATCATGATCAATTTCACCTCGGGCGCCATTTGCATTGAATTTTTGTACTTCACCGCGAGCTCTTCCAACACCGGATCGTAATCGTCGAGAGATTCCATAATCGTCTCTGACCATCCCGTCAATTCGAGCGAGAGTGGGTCGTACTTCTTGTTCAACCACTCCAGCCCCGTCACGCACGCGACGAGCGCTCGTCGACTGAACTTCACGGACTGTTCGATCTCGAGTCCGTACGTCACGCGCTTGTATTCCGTTCGCAAATCTTCAATCGAACTGTACACGTTCAGTCTCTTATTCACGATCACCCCCTTCTTTTGACCGAGACGCTGCAGCTTGGACAGAAGGTCACACTTTTCGTCATCGATGGACGAAAATCCACTCGAAGGCTGTTGCGACGCCTGCGGGTTGCGTCGAACGGGGACGTCTTCGTCGTATTCATCGTCATCTGAATAGTTCGCGTACTCGTCCCCCATGTCTTCCTCGACCGCCGGCGGTTGGACCTGCGCGGCTTGTTTCGTGGGATTCATGAAGGCATCCAATTCGATGTCGTCGTCGTCGTCGTCGTCGTTCATGTATTTCTGACGCGGAGCTTGTTTTTTGGGCATGCGATTCGGACGAGATCGAGTGATTTCGATTTCATCCATCAGGCGCTGTTCGTCGGCACTTAAGTTCATAACCGAAGGATTGTCACCTCGATCGATGACGAATTCTTCACCCATGATCTAGTACTCTCGTTGAAACTATACTGAGCGCTTTAACGCACTTTAGAAAAAATATATTTCATGATAGTACAAATGATCAAGCTCAACACTACCAACCGCAGGGCGCTCACGTGGATTGCCGTCCTGATCATCGCGATCCTCGTTTTAGGCACGGTCTCCAGTGGGTACGTCGGCGCACCCATCGTCATCAAGCAAGACCTCGAGGGCACCTTCTGGGACCTCAAGCAAGACGTCGAATGCACGCCGGGGCACAAGAAGGGTGCCGCGTACAGCCGAGGCGGCGTCCCGGGCGGTTTGTGTGGTGACCAAGAGTGGGTCCGCAAATCCGCGACGTATGAAATCTTGGACTAAATTATCTCACTCTATAGTAACATGGCTCTCGTGACCGCTCCCCAGTCCTCGACTCCGGATCTTCAATATGAATATCACACCATCACTTTGGACAGCGTCGGACAATCCAGCGCGAACACGTTCACGTGTTTTCTTCAGACCCCGTTGAGAAACGTGGTTCAAGCCAGACTCGTCGCCGCACACATTCACTCCAACGCATCGGTCGAACACTGTTACGTGTCCATCAAAGAACTCGACACGTTCTTCAACGACCGAGCTTTCAAATCACTGGATGAGCAAGCATCGATGTCCAAGGTGAGACACGCATTCGCGAGCATCGTCTCCGAATCCGCCACGCACGGCGCGGCGAACCAACTCATTCTCTTCAGAGATAACTACCCGATCGTGAACCAATACATCGACCCAATCAGAACGATCGACCGATTCCAAGTGACCATCATGGACGAAGACGGGAACACGATCAAAAACTCATCGGACACCGGCGACAACTTTCTCGTCGTACGCTTCGTTTGCATGAAAAGAAATTTGTGAGCTACTTGTAAATGTCATCGGGTGTCACCATTTTGACGGCGGTGGGTCAGCAGGACAAGTGGATCCACTCCGAAGGTACCGAAGGCGTGTCGTTTTTTAATCAGGTCTGGAGAAAACATTCAAACTTTTCACAGTCGATTGAAAAAAATTACATTCAAGGCGCGATCAGAAACGGCGGTCTGTCCAAGATTCAAATCGAAAAATCTGGCGATCTTTTGGGGTACACGTACTTTTCGATCGACAACGGCACCCAAGCCCTTGATTCGAGCGATTGGACGACCCTGATCGAGTACGTCGAGTTACGAATCGGTGGAGAAGTCATCGATCGACAGTACAGCGAGTGGTCGGAAACCGTGGCGGTGGACATGCTCGCCGGGAACTCGTCTCGATCGGCACTCGGTCCACACCCGGGCGCCTCGTCGAGCTCGTACTTTTTTCCTTTGCGCTTCTTCTTCTGCGAGACGCCCGCTCTGGCTCTTCCGTTGGCGGGCATTCAGCTCCAAGACGTCGAGATATACATCAAGTGGGGCACCGACGCCGAGGGCAAGCAGTTCGAGTGCTACTCGCAGTTCTATTACGTCGACGCCGACGAACGCGCGGCGCTCGCGAACACGCGACACATGTTGATCTACCAGGTCCAAAAAAGCATTCCCTCGCGCGAACTCATTCACGATCTCACGTTCAACCACCCGATCAAATTCATCGCGAGTTCGAACACGAGCGCGACGAGTCCACTGAAAAAAATTAACAATCGTATCAAAATTCAAATCAATGGAAACGACGTGACCCCGTTTCGATGGGGCAAACCGCACTTTTGCGAAGTCAGTCACTATTTTCACACGAGTTTCGTGACGTCTCCGGACATCTTCATGTATCCGTTTTGTGTCACGACGAACTTGTTCCAACCCACTGGATCACTCAACGCGAGTCGGGTGTCGAGTCTCAGAATCGTGTCGGAGTCGCTCCCACTCACGGACACCATCTGGGCACTCAATCTCAACGTGCTCACTATCAACCGAGGATGTGCGGGTCTACGCTTCGCCAATTAGTAACTTAGTTCTATCTCAGTTCCGTCCCGTCATCGCGCAACGGAATTAAAATAGGGCTTTACATTAGACGTCAAATGGTGAAGAATTTACCGAGCGTCGAGCGATCTCAGAAGATTCGCCTCGGCAAGTTCACACCAGATGTACAGGCAACGGACACCATCGTGATCAACGCCACGTCAGACGACATCACCACCGCGAACTCCGGGTTGTACGTCGCACCCATCCGCTTGGATCCCACCGCAGGTCAGGGGGGAAGCGCAGTTGGAATCGGGTACAATCCAACGACGAAAGAGATCGTTCAAGCGTCGTTTCCCGTGAATCAAACGCAAGGATTACAAGAAGTCACGTCCAACGGGGCGGTGACGACGTTGGGCGTGGAAGTTTCGAATACGCTCACGGCGACGCGGGTGCAAGTAGGGTTCGGTGCCACCGCGGACGACGTCAACGTGTTCGTCGTGAGGGGTGGGGTGTTGATCGAAGGCAACTTGGTGGCGACCGGGGACACGACGTTCGTGCGAAGCAACAACGTGAGCATCACGGATCCACTCCTCGAACTGGGTGGGAACAACAACTCAGAAGCGTACGTGTACGACGTCGGGATCATCATGAACCGTCCGGGTGAGAACGTGGGATTCGCATACCTAGAAAACCGCGATGAACTCACGATCGCCCTGACGTCGAACACGGCGACGGACAGATTCGTCGTGCCGTCGTCCAATCTGTTGACCATGAACGTGGTCGGGGACGTCTACGCGAACGCGTATTTCGGCGAAGGGTCGACGCTGACCAACGTCGCACACCTCGACGATTTCCTGTCCAACGTCACGCGCATCGGCGATCTCGAGACCGAACTCACGTCGAACGCGTCACGAGTGACGTATCTGGAGAACGTGCACGCGAGCAACGCCCAACGGCTTTCGACACTCGAACAGTATCACGACGACAACGTCATCCGACTCAATCTGTTGTACAACCTCCAAGCGTCCAACGCCGCGTTCTTGAACACGCTCGCGTCCTATCACAGTAGTAACGTGACTCGGATTTCAAATCTCGAAACATGGCTCGACGACAACAGCGTTCGGATCACGAATTTATCGAGCAATCTCGCGGACAACAGCGCCAGGATTTCATTGCTCAACACATGGCTCCAAGACAACTCGTTCAGGATCACCACGAACAGTGACAATTTGTCGAGTAACCACTACCGACTGACAAACGTCGAATCCAATCTCATCGCGAACTCGAACAGAATCACAAACCTGAGCCTCGACGTCTACGCCATCGACGGTCGCGTCACGGTGTTGGAAAGCGAGACGAGCAACCTTCGAGCCGATCTCACGTCGAATGTCACCATACTCAACGCCACGATCGACGAACTCGACAGCAATGCGTCTCGAGTGACGTCGCTCGAACTCCTCAAAGCGCCCATAGACAATCCAGTGTTCACGGGCATCATCACGGGCGATGGCGCTGGGATTTCAAACGTCGATTTGCAACACGTCACGAGCGATGGAAACGCGACCACGAACACCGTGCGGTTCACATCCCCGACCGTCGCGTTCGTGACCGATTCCACCGTCGGGATCGCGAACGATGACCCAGATACGAACTACACCCTCCACGCGTCCGGTGATATCAAAGTCGACTCGAACGTGGAGGCGACGACGTTCATCGCCCCGGGCACGCACATCAACCTCGACGGAACTAATAAATTCACCGGGAACACGTCTGTGTACGGGAACCTGAACGTGTTCGGAAACGTGACATACCTAGACACCGAAAACGTCTACGTCAAGGATCCCATCTTGGGCATAGGCAATCCGGGCTCACAGGACACCGGTGTCATCGCCATGTGTGGTGGTCCGGGTGCCAACGTCGCGTTCGGGTACAACACCACCGACGGCGAATTCATCATCGCGTACACAAACGACGGTCCGCACGGTGTCACGCTCACCCCCGATCCGTCAAGGGAGTTGAACGTGCACGTGTACGGGACGATATTCACATCGAACGGATTCGGGGTCGCCAACACCAATCCCGTGAGTGACACGTACGCCATCTCGGTCGGACAAAACGTATTCGTCACGCACAGTGGAGACGTGGTCGCCATCCGATCTCTCGCGGACACCGGGATATTCACATCCAACGTCACGACACCCAAGATTGAATCCACGGGCACGAACCTGGAAATCACCGCACCGAACACCGTTTTCATGGGAAATCTTGACGTCCGAGGAGCGACCACGATGGTGAGCACGACCGACTTAATCGTCAACGACACCGTCATCGATCTCGCAAACAACAACACCTTGACGTCGGTCGATCTGGGGATTCGCATGAAACGTCCGGGTGCGAACGTCATCATGGCGTACCAAGCGACGAGCGAGGAGTTGGCGTTCGCCCACTCCGTGACGGGCGTCACCCCGGACACGACGAGAACCATGAATGTCCACGTGTATGGGAACCTTGACGTCGATCACGGCATCAACGTCGGGTCGAATGTCATCATGAACGATCTCGCATCCAACGTCATCGACGTCGACGGATCGATCGCGGCGTCCATCTATTACGGTGACGGTGGGTTGTTATCGAACATCACCCAAACCCTCCAAGGGATTTCTGAGATCGGGGCGAATACCGATCAGACCATCTATTTCACCAACGTCACCACGGGCGTGAACGTGACCACGTCGAACATCGAGGTCGGTGGGTACTATTTCGGAGATGGACAATTCATGTCCAACGTCGCGAATTTGGTCATCCTTCAATCCAACGTGAGCATCGTCGAATCGGATCTTCGAAGTGATTTACAATCGAACGTCACCATCCTGAACCAAAACATCGCGAGCAACGTTTCGGATGTGCGAAGCGACCTGCAGTCCAACGTGACCATTCTCCGAACGGATCTTCAGAGTAACGTGGGCATTCTGAACCAAAACATCGCGAGCAACGTGTCGGACGTGCGAAGCGATCTCCAGAGTAACGTCACCATACTCAATCAAAACATCGCGAGTAACGTGTCGGACGTTCGGTCGGATCTGCAGTCGAACGTCGCCATCCTTCGAACCGATCTCCAGAGTAACGTGAGCATTCTGAACCAGAACATCGCCAGTAATGTGAGTGATTTAAGGACGGATGTACAGTCCAACGTCACCATCCTGAATCAAAACATCGCGAGCAACGTCTCCGACCTTCGAAGTGACTTACAATCCAACGTCACCATCCTGAACCAGAACATCGCGAGCAACGTCTCCGACGTGCGAAGCGATCTCCAGAGTAACGTCACCATCCTGAATCAAAACATCGCGAGCAACGTCTCCGACGTGCGAAGTGATCTCCAGAGTAACGTCACCATTCTTCGAACGGATCTCCAGAGTAACGTCACCATCTTGAACCAGAACATCGCCAGTAATGTGAGCGATTTAAGGACGGATGTGCAGTCCAACGTCACCATCTTGAATCAAAACATCGCCAGTAACGTGTCGGACGTGCGAAGCGACCTGCAGTCCAACGTCACCATCTTGAACCAAAACATCGCGAGTAACGTGTCGGACGTGCGAAGCGATCTGCAGTCCAACGTCTCCATTCTTCGAACGGATCTCCAGAGTAACGTGAGCATTCTCAATCAAAACATCGCGAGTAACGTCTCCGACGTGCGAAGCGACTTACAGTCCAACGTCACCATCCTGAACCAGAACATCGCGAGCAACGTCTCCGACCTTCGAAGCGACCTACAGTCCAACGTGACCATTCTCCGAACGGATCTCCAGAGTAACGTGACCATTCTGAACCAGAACATCGCCAGTAACGTGTCGGACGTGCGAAGCGACCTGCAATCCAATGTGACGATCTTGAACCAGAACATCGCGAGTAATGTGTCGGACGTGCGAAGCGATCTCCAGAGTAACGTCACCATCCTGAATCAAAACATCGCGAGTAACGTGTCCGACCTTCGAAGCGACTTACAGTCCAACGTGTCCATCCTTCGAACGGATCTCCAGAGTAACGTGAGCATTCTCAATCAAAACATCGCGAGTAACGTGTCCGACCTTCGAAGCGACTTACAGTCCAACGTGTCCATCCTTCGAACGGATCTCCAGAGCAACGTGAGCATTCTCAATCAAAACATCGCGAGTAACGTGTCGGACCTTCGAAGCGATCTACAGTCCAACGTCACCATCTTGAACCAAAACATCGCGAGCAACGTCTCCGACCTTCGAAGCGACCTACAGTCCAACGTGACCATCCTGAATCAAAACATCGCGAGCAACGTCGCCGATATCCGCGTGGACATCGCGTCCAACGTGTCCATCATCAACTCCAACGTCGATCTGAAAGCGGACATTCTCGATCCGACGTTCTCGAGTAACATCACCGTGAGCAATAATCTCATCATGAGCGATCTGACCTCGACTCGCGTGGTGTTCGTCGGCGCAGACAAACAACTCACGGACGCCGCGGCGCTGACCTTCGAGTCGAGCACGCTCACGGTGGACGGTGACGTGTCCGTGTCTGGTAATCTCACGGTCGAGGGTGCGGTCGTGCAGTTGAGCACGGTCAACACGATCGTCAACGACGCCCTCATTGAGATTGGGAACAACAACACGTCGGACACCTTGGATTTGGGGTGGATCATGAGCCGACCGAGCACCAGCGTCGCCGTCGGGTATCGGGGGGATGAATCCGAGTTGATGCTCGGTCACACGTTATCCGACCCTTCGTCCACGGATCTGGTCCCGGATGCGTCGAATGCGTTGACCGTGCACGTGTACGGAACACTCGAAGTGGACACCTCGATAGATGTCGGGGCGAACATCGCCATCTCCGACATCGCGTCCAACGTGATCGACGTCACCGGATCGGTCGCGGCATCGATGTTCCTGGGGGATGGACAATACCTGACAAACGTCGCAAACCTCGCGATCTTACAGTCGAATGTGAGCATTCTGAACCAAAACATCGCGTCAAACGTGTCCGACCTTCGAACCGATCTCCAGTCGAACGTCACCATCTTGAACCAAAACATCGCGAGCAACGTGTCTGACCTTCGAACCGACCTTCAGAGTAACGTCACCATCTTGAACCAAAACATCGCGAGCAACGTGTCTGACCTCCGAACCGATCTCCAGAGTAACGTGTCCATCTTGAACCAAAACATCGCGAGCAACGTGTCTGACCTTCGAACCGATCTCCAGTCGAACGTGACCATCTTGAACCAAAACATCGCGTCGAACGTGTCCGACCTTCGAACGGATCTCCAGTCGAACGTGTCCATTTTGAACCAAAATATCGCGAGCAACGTCTCCGACCTTCGAACCGATCTCCAGAGTAACGTCACCATCTTGAACCAAAACATCGCGAGCAACGTGTCCGACCTTCGAACGGATCTCCAGTCGAACGTGACCATTCTGAATCAAAACATCGCGAGCAACGTGTCCGACCTTCGAACGGATCTCCAGAGTAACGTATTGATCTTGAACCAAAACATAACCAGTAATGTCTCCGACCTTCGAGCGGACATCGCATCCAACGTCGCCTTCATCAACTCCAACGTCGACCTGAAGGCGAACATACTCGACCCGACGTTCTCGAGCAACGTCACGGTGAGCAACAACCTCGTCGTGTCCGATCTCACCGCCACTCGCGTGGTGTTCGTCGGCGCCGACAAACAACTCACGGATAGCTCGACGCTCATTTTCAACTCCGACACGCTCACGGTGGACGGGAACGTCGTCGTCGACGCGATCTCCATCGGACGACCGAGTGTCACGGGCTCCAACGTCTTGGACGTCAACGGGTCGGCGAACGCGCTCGTGTATTACGGGGACGGCGGTCTCTTGAGCAACATACGAACCGATTTCGAATCGGTCATCATCGAAGGCAACACCACGTCGAACGTCGTCGAATTCATGAACGCCACGACCGCGTTCATCACCGATCTCACCTCGAACGTGGTCATGAACATCAATCAACTGAATAACGTCACCATCACGACCGCCGAGCTCGTCGATCAGCAACAGCTGAGATATGACGCCGGGAACGGTCAGTGGGTGAACGAAAATTCGGATAACATGTTCATCAAGGTGTACAACGGCACGGGCAGTGAAATCGACAAGGGAAAGGTGTTGTACTTTTTCGACTCGCACAACACCAACGTGGCGAACGTCGCGCTCGCGAAAGCGGATTCGAGTGCGACGATGCCCGCGATAGGCATCGCGCGCGACGCGATCGCCTCGGGTACCGAAGGGTATGCGATCACGTATGGGAAAGTGAACGGATTGAACACGTTTGGATTCCAAGAGGGTGGGACCGTCTTCGTGTCCAACGTCGTCGCAGGTGGACTCTCGAACGTGAAACCGTACAGCACGATCGGTGTCGATCAAATTCAAAACGTTGGCATCTGTGTCAGAGCACATGGCAGTAACGGCGTCGTGTTCGTGACGGGCATCGGTCGTTCGAACGACATACCCAACGCGAACGTCGTGACGTCGAACGGTCAGTTGACTCACGTGTACGTGAACCAAACTGACAACGACATGAAAAAAATCGCCCCGACCAACCTCCTCACGAAATTACAGACCCTGACGCAAGTGGTCGACACAGGAAACGTCACGAGTAATGTCGTGCAATTCACGAACGCCACCACGGGTCTCGTGGCGACGTCGAACGTTCAAGCCGGTGCCTTTTACGGCGAAGGGTCGACGCTCAGTTTCACCTCCAACGTTTTCATCGAAGAAGGTTTAGTCGTGAACAAAAATTCAGTCGCCAGCAAACAATACGCGCACACGGGAAGCATGACGTTCTCCAACGTCGGCGTCACCTTCAGCACGAACGTCTTCAGTGCAAAAATCACCGCGCATCTGATACACGACGACGACGAGGTGAGCACCTTACAGATCGACTGTTGTGGTGGGTCGAAGAACGGCACCTCCGCGCACAATATCATCGCCGGGAAGGTGAACAAGTTCGGCGTGGCGACCAGCTACCCATGGAATCACGAAGTCGTGACCACGCCCACGCAAATCATCTGGGAACCCGAACAGACCGGACTCACGAATTACGATTACGACATTCACGTCGAACTCCTGTCCAGTCACCCTTCCGCGGGGGTGACTGAAATTACCGAGGCGGGAAGTGCGGTCAAATATTTCTCCTACTAGTATAGAACATGACGACGAATATCCAGTCATTCGCCGGTGACGTGGAGATTCCAGGAAATCTCCAGGTCAAGCGTTTGACCATCGAGGACGGTATCACCGCATTCGGGGCGAACAATACCGGACTGTCGAACGTCGGTTTGTTGTTGTCTCGTCAGGCAAACACCCCGAACGTGGCTGTGTATTACGATGAGACGACGAGCGAGCTGCGCATCGGGCACACGTTCAAGGGTGGGAACGACACGGTCATGGAAATCGATTCCGCCAACAACGTCACCATGAACGTCTTCGGAGATGTCGAATGTAACTTCATCCGCGCCGATGGAGGTTTGTTGTCGAACATCGTCTCCGATCTCCAATCCGTGACCACGTACGGCTCATCCACCGATCGCACCGTGACGCTCTCGAACGTCACCACGGGTCTCATCGTCGACTCCAACGTCGTCGTCGCCGGAAACATCACCGCCACGTCCTTCATCGGCGATGGTTCGCAATTGGATGGCATCGCCGCGAACTTTGAAGAAATCATCATCAACGGAAACGTCACGAGCAACACGGTGGAATTCAGGGATTCCGTCACCAGCCTCGTGACGACGGGTGCCGTGGGCATCTTAAACACCGCACCCGTTCACGACTTGTCCGTGGGCGCGAACCTCTACGTCGAAGAGTTGGGGAGTAACGTGTTGACCGTGGAAGGCAACGTCTCGGCACACAAAATGACCCTCGGGTCGATCGAAATCACCCCCGCGTACTCGCTGCAACAGGTGACCGGCGTCGGGAACTCCACCTCGCTCACCGTGCAATTCGCGAACACGTCCACCGCGTTCGTCACGACCGGCATGGCGGGCGTCGGCATCGCGCCACTGTCCTCCGACGTCGGCGTGTCCGGTTTGCACGTGGACGGACACATTCGTTTGGGTGGCGCCGCGGGCACGGACGAAAACCAAGATCTCTACGTGAAGAGCGCGGCACAACTTACATTCTTAGCGAACGATAGCGATCTTGACAATGCCTACGTCGGCGCTGCCGTGAGAGCGGGCGTGTCGAACGCATCGTTCATCAACGTTCTGGGCTCGGCGACCGACGCGAATTCACAACTCATAGCACTCGGGGTCAAAAATAGCGAAAAAATGCGCATAAGACACGATGGTAACGTCGGCATTGGGACGGTGAATCCAGGTGCACCCCTTGAAATTTACACACCCACAACCGGAAATAGTTCTACCTTGATTCTGAAACGCGATGTAAGTTCCTATGGGGGGAGTGATGATGGTGCGGCCATAGAATTTAAGACAAGATTTACGGGTAATAGTGGGACGTATGGTCAGGTGAGAATACGAGGTGTTGATGATAATCTCTATGATTCTGGTGAAGGTGGGTTTGCGTTTGATACATTGCAAGACCAAGTGTATTATGAACGTATGCGCATAAGACACGATGGTAACGTCGGCATTGGGACGGTGAATCCGGGAACAAAATTACACGTGTACGAAGCGACCGACTCTCCCCCCGTGTTCCGATTAGAAGCGGCTGTGGCTTCTAGATCAGCGTACACCACGTATACAAATAGTGCTGATGGTAAAACGGCTTATTGCGGTATCGATGGCAACGGGTTATTCGGTCAGTCATATGGCGCATTCGCACTCGGTACGATCGACACACCGATCATATTTTCACCAAATTACTCGACCGGTGAAAAAATGCGCATCACGACCGGGGGCTATTTGGAATTTCCGGGGGCGGTGACGATCACGTCCGCCGCTGACCAACCCATGCGCATCGGGTACTTAGCGGGTGCGAACACCCAAGGGTCTCATGGTATCGCCCTCGGTCAGATCGCGGGTACGAATGGACAAAACGCACATTCGATCGCCATCGGGTACGCCGCAGGTTGCAATGGACAGAATGTTTATAGCGTCGCCATCGGTTTGCAGGCGGGGGAATCCCAACAGGACTTCAGCGCCGTCGCCATCGGACACGACGCCGGGCGTTATGGTCAAAACACCGCGTCGACCGCCATCGGCGTAAACGCGGGACTTTGTGGACAGTCTTCGTATTGCGTCGCCGTGGGTGCGAACGCAGGGAATTCCGGTCAGGGACAGGACGCGGTCGCGGTCGGGAGCAACGCGGGGCGGCACGGACAGAATGTGTTTACCGTCGCCGTCGGTTCGAACGCCGGGAATTCCGGTCAGGCACATGACGCGGTCGCCGTCGGGAGCTCCGCGGGGTACGAGGGACAGAATGTGTACGCCGTCGCCATCGGGACCTCCGCGGGGCGCAGCTATCAGGGACCTTACAGCGTCGCCCTCGGCGTGAACGCCGGGAGTTCTGGTCAGGGACGGGACGCGGTCGGCGTAGGGAACGCCGCCGGGTACCTCGGACAGAATAATTATAGCGTCGCCATCGGAACCGGTGCTGCGTATAGTGCACAGTGTGCATCAGCCGTCGCGGTCGGTGTGAACGCTGGGGCTCTGAACCAAGGATCGTACACCGTGGCTGTTGGTAACTTGTCTGGATACTCGGGACAAAGCGATTACGGTGTCGCCATAGGACACCAAGCGGCGTCGTACGGTCAGTCCCCTGGTGCTATCGCCATGGGTGTCGATGCGGGATACAATCATCAAAATACGTACGCCACCGCCGTGGGGTCCGGCGCCGGTTCGGACGGTCAGCAGCAATTCGCCGTCGCCGTCGGCGTGAACGCGGGACGAATTCAGCAGAGTGATAGCGCCGTGGCGATCGGAAACACCACGGGGTACTGTCAACAAGGTGTGGCATCCATCGCGATCGGTGTGAACGCCGGAAACAGTGGGCAGCAGTCCCAGTGTGTCGCCATCGGTGACGCCGCGGCTAAATTTGGACAGAATGTCTACGCCGTCGCCATAGGTCTCGAGACCGCGCGTGACGGACAGGGTGAGGTCGCCGTCGCGATCGGTTCGAACGCCGGTGGACGACAACAGGGTGGGCGCGCGGTCGCCATCGGCGATTACGCGGGACATTCTACACAGAGTTCCTCCGCGGTCGCGATCGGGAACTCCGCCGGTCTGGACACCCAGGGGCTCAACTGTGTCGCCATCGGGTTAAACGCGGGTAGAAATTCACAGCAACAATTATCTGTCGCGGTCGGTGATGGCGCTGGTATGTCAAATCAATCACCAGAAGGCGTCGCCGTGGGATACATTGCGGGGCTCACGAGTCAGAGAACCGGAGCGACCGCAGTTGGTGCACACGCCGGGGAATCGAATCAACTCGATTACGCCGTCGCCGTCGGGTACAGCGCCGGTCAAAGTAACCAAAGCACATTAAGCGTCGCCATCGGTCCGGATGTCGGACAGGTCAGCCAAAACACCGTCGCGGTCGCCGTTGGCTACCAGTGTGCGCAGTACGGACAACAACAGGGATCGATCGCCATGGGATATCGCTCGGGTCGATCACAACAAGGAACCGCGTCCGTCGCGATCGGATATCAAGCGGGCGAATTTAATCAATATTTGTATTCGATTAGCATCGGTCACTGGGCAGGACACTGTTATCAAAACGCCTATAGCGTCGCCATGGGATACAGTGCCGGTGATATTGGACAACATTATGGCGCGGTCGCCATAGGACAATCTGCCGGATACGTCGGACAACAATCGCACGGCGTCGCGATCGGGTGGCAGTGTGGCAATGATCAACAAGGATCGTACAGC
>Ga0181597_10003848_pt1 | contig 15250 bp, 12 predicted proteins | sample 041ome_5_FD_148647 | JGI IMG/M metagenome (GOLD analysis project Ga0181597, IMG submission 148647) | Coastal salt marsh microbial communities from the Groves Creek Marsh, Skidaway Island, Georgia - 041403US metaG (spades assembly) | ecosystem: Environmental > Aquatic > Marine > Intertidal zone... | reverse complement strand
ACTACATTTCAAGATAATGGTAGAAATAACCTTTATCATATTGGCATCCCTTTTAGTGGTGCAATGGATAAAAGGAATTATATTTTAGCCAATAGTCTTATGGGTAATAAAATTAGTATGCCAGTAATTGAATTTGCTTACCAAGGTCCTTTAATTGAATATAGAGGTGAACAGATTAATTTTGTTATTACTGGAGATGTAATATTTAAATTAATAAAGAATAAAATTGAAATACAGGGAAATTGTTATGAAAACTATACTATCGAGGATGGAGATCAAATAGACATTATATCAACTAACAAATCTGTTTATGGCTATTTAGCAATTAGTGGAGAGTTTAATTTAAAATTTCAATGGGGAAGCTGCTCAATTAATACTAGAGCTAATATTGGTTCAAACAATGGTAAAAAGTTTCAAGACTCTCAAAAAATTGAAATAAAAAAAATTAATTCAAATCAATTAAAAAAAAAATTAAATTACATAAATACAAAAATAGAGAGAATAAGGGTAATTAAAGGAACAAATTTTAATTATTTTTCAAACGAAGGAAAAAAAATTTTTTTTGAAAAAGAATTTACTATTTCCAAATTATCTGATCGAATGGGAATGAGACTAGAAGGGCCCAAAATTGAAAATATTTTTGATACTAATATTCGATCAGAGGGACTAATAAAGGGTGTAATTCAAGTACCTGCAGATGGTAACCCTATTATAATGTTATCAGACCACGGAACTATTGGCGGGTATCCTAAAATTGGAGTTGTTATAAGTGCAGATTATGACAAATTAGTACAATTATCACCAGGATCAAAAATAAAATTTCAAGAAATAGAATTATCTGATGCGGAAACTTTATTTAAGTTGTATGAAATGGAAACTCAAAATTTAATTTCACAATTAAAATGAATATAATTAGAAATTTACCAGGACCTTTATTGATATTTTTGGGAGCTTTAAGTTTAAGCTTTGGTGGATTAATTGTAAAATCTTTTGAGGGAGCAACATTATGGCAAATCTTATTTTGGAGATCTTTGTTTTTTTCTCTCACGGTGCTAGCTTTCTTAACATTTAGTTATAAAAAAAAAATTTTTAAAGCATTTTATGACTCAGGTTTGCCAGGTTTTATAGGTGGAATTATATTGTCTTTTGGTTTCTGTGGTTATGTTTTTGCAATGTATAATACTACAGTAGCTAATACTAATTTTATAATATCACTTCAAATATTGTTTCTTGCTATATTTGGGTATTTCTTTTTAAAAGAAAAAATTAATACAATCACTTTAACTTCAATAGTTTTAGCTATGACTGGAGTTTTAGTAATGGTTGGGAATTCATTAACACCAGGTGAATTATCAGGAAATCTTGCAGCTTTTACAATGCCTATAACATTTGCTGTATTAATTATGATTGTAAGGAAATTTCCAACTGTAGACATGGTACCTGCACAATTTATAGCTGGCATTAGTTCTTGCTTAATTGGATTCTTACTTTCAACTCAAATAATGATTTCACCAAATGATATTTTTTTAGGTTTTTTAGCAGGTTTTTTTCAAGTTGGTTTTGGATTTATATTTATAACTATAGGAGCAAGAACTACTCCTTCAGCAATGGTAGGAATAATTATGCTGTCCGAATCTGTATTAGGACCTATATGGGCTTTTCTATTTGTAAGTGAAAGACCTTCAAATTTCGGACTAATTGGAGGTGCGATAATTCTATCTGCTGTCTTATTACAGTTTTATACACTTTTAAATAAGAATAAAAAAAACCTTTCTAATTGACATTTATAGATAGTTGTAAGATTATTGCTTTACGGGAGAGACTACAGAATATCGTAGCGCCGAAGGAGCAACCACCCAGGAATCTCTCAGGCAAAAAGGACCGTAGCATATTAACTCTGGAAAGAGATTAAATTCTCGCCGAAGGAGTAAAACTCTCAGGCAAATATACAGATGGGTAGAAAGAGTTAATGTGGAAATAAAAGAAACATCTTTAATAAACTTACACAAATCTCATGGTGCAAAACTTGTTGAGTTTGCTGGTTATAATATGCCAATTCAATATTCAGATGGTATTTTAAACGAACATAAATTTACTAGATCATATTGTGGGGTTTTTGATGTTTCACATATGGGCCAGTTATTTATTTATGGGGACGATGATTTGACTAAAGATCTTGAAAAAATATTTCCTATAGATTTACAAAATTTAAAAAAAGATCAAAGTAAATATTCTTTTTTAATGAATGATAATGGTGGCATTTATGATGATTTGATCATCACCAAAATAAATAATGGATATCAGATAATTTTGAATGCGGCATGTAAAAACAATGATTTAAAAATCATAAAAGAAAAATTAAATGATAAATACCAGCTAGAGCTTAAAGAAAATCTATCTTTGATTGCATTGCAGGGACCAGGTGCAAAAGAAGTGCTTAAAAAAGTTATACCAAATATTGATGATTTAAAGTTTATGCACGGTGGAGAGTTTAAATTTAATAATTTTAACGTTTATATAACTAGATCAGGTTATACAGGTGAAGATGGATTTGAAATATCAATCCAAAATGAAATTGCTGAAAATTTTACAAAAGTTTTATTGGATAAGGGGTCTAAATTGATTGGCTTAGGAGCAAGAGATACATTGCGTTTAGAGGCAGGACTTTGTTTGTATGGAAATGATATTAACACAGAAACTACCCCTATTGAAGCAAACTTAAAGTGGGCTATATCAAAAAAAAGAATTGATGATAAATATCCAGGATCTGAAATTATAAAAAAGCAGATTGAATCAGGTGTGAAAAAACTTAGAGTTGGAATTAAACCTGATACAAAAGTAATAGCTAGAGCTAATACAAAAATATTTAATGAAGAGAAAAAAGAAATTGGACTAGTTACAAGTGGCTCTTTTGGACCAAGTGTAGATCATCCTATTTCTATGGGATATGTAGATAGTAATTATTCTTCAATAAATACAAAAATATTTCTAGAAATAAGAGGAAAAAAAGTTTCTGCAAATATTTGTAAATTACCATTTTATAAAAAAAACTATGTAAAGGAGATATAAATGTCTGAAGTTAAATATTCAAAAGAGCACGAATGGATTAAACTTGAAGGAGAGGTTGCAACTATTGGAATTACAAAACATGCAACTGAAATGCTAGGAGATATTGTTTTTGCCGAACTCCCTGAAAAAGGTTCTAGTGTAGAAAAAGATGGTACAGCAGGTGTAGTTGAGTCAACAAAAGCAGCGAGTGATGTTTATACTCCTGTAAGTGGAGAAGTTGTAGATACTAATCAAGTAATTGTTGATGATCCTGCAAAAATTAATGAAGATCCTGAAGGAGGCGCATGGTTTTTTAAACTTAAGATGAAAGATACGTCTGAAATGGATACTTTAATGAGTAAAGAAGAATATGATAAATTTGCAAAAGAAAGTGGTAGTTAAATGTTAAAGAATGCTCAAAAAGATTTTATCCAAAGACACATAGGTCCTTCTGTAAAAGAACAAGAAGTAATGCTCCAAGAACTTGGTTATAAAAGTTTGGATGAGCTAATAAATGATACTGTACCAGAAAAAATTTTGTTCAAAGATAGTTTAGATATCGGTGATCCTAATTCTGAATATAAAGCTTTAAGAAAATTAAAAAATATTTCAAAAAAAAATAAAATTTTTTCAAGTTTTATTGGTATGGGTTATTATGGAACATACACACCGTATGTTATTTTAAGAAATATATTGGAAAATCCTGGTTGGTACACTTCATACACTCCATATCAACCTGAGGTAGCTCAAGGTCGGCTAGAAATGTTATTAAATTTTCAGCAAATGATTATTGATTTTACAGGTATGGATATAGCAAATGCATCTCTTTTAGATGAGGGTACTGCAGCTGCTGAAGCTATGGGATTAAGTTATAGACTTTCAAAGACAGAAACTAAAAAAGTATTTGTTTCAAAAAATTGTCATCCACAAACTATTGATGTGATTAAAACTAGGGCTGTACCGTTAGGTTTAGAGATAATAGTTGGAGATGAAGATAAAGATATTAATGAAAATATCATTTGTGGAATTCTACAGTATCCGGGTACTTTAGGGGATATAAAAGATCCTAGTGAAGCCATAAGTAAAATTCACAAAAATAATGGTAAAGCAGTTCTAGCCTGTGATTTACTTGCCCTGGCAAAACTTAAGACGCCAGCTGAACTTGGAGCTGATATAGCCGTAGGTAGTTCTCAGAGATTTGGGATCCCAATGGGTTATGGTGGTCCTCATGCTGCATTTTTTGCAACAAAAGATGAGTATAAAAGATCAATGCCTGGAAGAATAGTTGGTGTTTCAGTGGATAGACATGGAAAAAAAGCATTTAGATTGGCTCTTCAAACTAGAGAGCAACATATCAGAAGAGATAAAGCTACTAGTAATATTTGCACTGCTCAAGCTTTACTAGCTATAGTTTCTGCTGCTTACGCTGTTTACCATGGACCAAAAGGTATAAAAAAAATTGCAGAAACTGTCTCACAACTTACTAAGAATTTTGCTGATAAATTAAAACAATCTGGTTACGAACTTTATTCAGATGATTTTTTTGACACTGTTACAGTGAAAACTTTAGATAAAACGGATAAAATTTATAAGAATGCTTTAGATCAAGGAGTAAATATAAGAAAAGTTAATTCAGAATTATTAGCGGTATCATTTGATGAACGAAAAAACTTATATAGGGCAAATCAATTACTAAAGATATTTAATTGTTCAGAGACAATTAAAGAAACAATGAATGAAAGTTTATCAAATTTACCAAAAAAACTATTAAGGACTTCTACTTACTTAGATCATCCAGTATTTAATAGCTATCATTCAGAGACAGATATGCTTAGATATTTGAAAAGATTAGAGGATTCAGACATTGCTCTTAACAGGACAATGATAGCGCTTGGCTCATGTACGATGAAGCTTAATGCTGTTTCTGAAATGATACCAGTAACATGGAAAGAATTTTCGCAACCTCATCCATTTTCTCCAGTTGAACAAATGGATGGTTATAGAGAGCTTTTTACTGATTTAAAAAATTGGTTAAGATCAATAACAGGTTTTTCTGGTGTTTCACTTCAACCTAATGCTGGTGCTCAAGGTGAGTTTGCTGGACTAATGGTGATTAGAAAATTTCATGAAAAAAATGGTGAGCTTAATCGTAATGTTTGTTTAATTCCAAGTTCAGCTCATGGCACTAATCCTGCTAGCGCTCAAATGGTTGGCATGAAAGTTGTTGTTGTTAAATGTGATGAACATGGAAATGTAGATTATGAAGATTTAAAGAAAAAAGCTGAAGAGAACTCTGAAAATTTAGCAGCTCTGATGGTAACATATCCATCAACACACGGTGTATTTGAAGAAAAAATAACTGATATATGTGACTTAATACATAAACATGGTGGACAAGTTTACATGGATGGAGCAAACCTAAACGCTTTGGTAGGAATAGCAAAACCTGGGAATTTTGGCCCAGATGTATGTCATATTAATTTACATAAAACTTTTTGCATTCCTCATGGAGGTGGTGGTCCAGGAATGGGCCCAATTGCATGTAAAAAACATTTAGAAATATTTTTACCTAAACATTCTGTTATTAAGGATTGTGGACCTGCTACAGGAATTGGTGCAGTATCAGCTGCTCCATGGGGAAGTTCGAGTATTCTATCTATTTCTTGGATGTATATTAGAATGATGGGATCTGAAGGTTTGAAAAAAGCTTCCCAAGTTGCTATTTTAAATGCAAACTATATTGCTCATAAGTTAAAAGACTCATTTCCTATTTTGTATAAGGGAAAAAACGGCAATGTAGCTCATGAATGTATAATAGATATAAGAAAAATTAAAACTGAAACTGGAATAAGCGAGGAAGATATAGCTAAGCGACTTATTGATTTTGGCTATCATGCACCAACAATGTCATGGCCAGTGGCAGGTACAATGATGATTGAGCCTACGGAGAGTGAAAGCTTAAGTGAGATAAATAGATTTTGTTCGGCACTTCAAAAAATTAAACAGGAAATTGATAAAATTCAATCAGGAGATTATGATAAAATTGATAATCCACTTAAAAATGCGCCACATACCCACGTTGAATTAAGCTCTAACAAATGGGAACATAAGTATGAAAGGGAAGAAGCTGCTTATCCTTCTGAAATTTTAAAAACGGTTAAATATTGGCCTCCAGTTGCAAGAGTAGACAATGTTTATGGAGATAAAAATTTATTTTGTACCTGCCCATCCATGGAAGAGTACGAGGACTCAGCAGCATAAAGTTTTTATTAAATGAAAATAGCTGTAGTTGGTTCAGGGATATCAGGTTTAAGTGCAGCATATTATTTATCGAAAAAATACAATGTAGATCTTTTTGAGAAGGAAGATCATTTTGGAGGACATTCCCATACTATAGATCTTAATTTCGGGCAAAAAAAAATATCAGTTGATATAGGTTTTATTGTTTTTAATTTTAAAACTTATCCAAATTTAATAAATTTTTTTGAAGAAAATAAAATTGAAATAGAAAAAAGTGATATGTCCTTTTCTGTTTCGGTAGAAAATACGAATTTTGAATATTGTGGAAAAGGACTTAATGGTATTTTTTCAAATAAATCAAATTTATTTAATCCAAAGTTTTTAAAAATGTTTTTTGATATTATAAATTTTTATAAAAAATGTGATGATTTAAAAAATTTTGATGAAACCATTACACTAGGTGAATATTTGTTAAAAAATGAATTATCAAAAGAGTTTATAAATTATCATTTGATACCTATGGTTTCAGCTATTTGGTCAATGCCTCCATACGAAGCTAATAAAATGCCATTAAAATTTTTTTTAAAATTTTTTCAAAATCATGGATTATTTAAATTAAAAAATAGACCTCAATGGTACACTGTCACTAATAGAAGTAGGACGTATGTTCAAAAAATTATTACAAAGTTAAGTGGTGAATATTTTAAGAATTATCCTGTTAAAAAGATTGTAAGTAAAAATTCTGGAGTAGATTTGTATTATGGAGGAGAAAGTGAGTTTTTTAATTATGACAAAGTCATATTGGCAACTCATGCTGATGAAGCTCTTTCAATAATTGAAAACCCTTCAGAGGATGAAAAAAAAGTATTATCAAATTTTAGTTATAAAGAAAACTTTGCCTACATACACACTGAGGAAAAAATTATGCCAAAAAATAAAAACGCTTGGTGCTCTTGGAATTCTTTAATGGAAAAAAATGATATTGAAAAAAATTCAATTACTTATTGGTTAAACTTATTACAAAATTTAAAATGTGAGGAGAATATATTTCTTACTTTAAATCCTTATTTTAAAATTGATGAATCTAAAATATTAAAAAAAGTAAGATTTACTCACCCTTACTTTGATCAATCCGCACTAGATTATCAAAGTGAACTTAAAAATTTACAGAACAAAAGAAATATTCTTTTCTGTGGTAGTTATTTTGGTTACGGATTTCATGAAGATGGAATAAAATCATCTATTGAAATGTTAAAAAACTTTAATGACTAGCTCAATTTATAATGGAACTGTAACTCATAAAAGATTCAAACCTAAAATACATTTTTTTAAATATAGTGTGTTTTCACTTTTAATTGATTTATCTGAATTAAATTATTTAGACAAAACAATTAAAATATTTTCATATAATAAATTTAATTTAATAAGTTTTTATGAAAAAGATCATGGTGATAGAGATGGCTCGTCATTAATAGAGTGGGTTAAAAAAAATTTAAATGAAAATAAGATTAATTCTGAAAATATTAAGATAAAATTATTATGTTATCCAAGAATTTTTGGATACGTATTTAATCCACTCAGTGTTTTTTACATATATGATTTAAGCGAAAAATTAGTTTGTATTTTATATGAGGTTAAAAATACATTTGGAGAACAACACACCTACATATTTAAGGTTGATGATGACAAAAATCTTTATCAACATAATTGTTCAAAAAAATTTCATGTTTCTCCTTTTATTGAAATGAATTGTAAATATTTTTTTAGACTTCTTAAACCTGGAGAAAAAATTTCAGTAATTATTGACCAATATCAAACAAATGAAAAAATATTATATGCATCACAAGATGGAAAAAGGACTGATCTCAATTCAAAAGAATTGATTAAATCTTACTTAAAACACCCATTAATGACCTTTAAGATTATTTCAGCGATACATTTTGAAGCGTTTAAATTATGGGTAAAAGGAATTAAATTTATTAAAAAAAAACTTAAAATAAAAAATAATATTACATTTGAAAGTTGATGAATCTATATAAAGTTTCTGACAAAATTGTTTTTAATACCTTAAATAATATAAGTTTTGGTTTTTTAGAAATTACTAACTACAACGGTGAAGTTTTCAGATTTGGTAATCCAAATGACACTTTAAAAGCAAATATTGTAATAAAAAATCCAAACTTTACTTTAAATCTTATTAGAGGTGGAAGTGTGGGGTTTGCAGAGTCTTATATGAGAAATGAATTTGAAACTAAAAATTTATCAGACTTAATAGAAGTTACAGCTAGGAATATAAAACAAATACATAAATTTTCAGGTTTACTGGATTTACCAATTATTAATTTTTTTAAAAATATATTTATTAAAAATACAAAAAAAAGAAGTAAAGAAAATATAGCCAAACATTATGATTTGGGAAATGAATTCTTTTCACTTTGGCTTGATAAAACGTTAACATATTCGAGTGCTATATTTGATGACAAAAATAAAGATTTATCGGACGCTCAAAATAATAAATATCAAAAATTGATTGATTTAATTAAACCTAGCAATGGTGATAAAATTCTCGAGATAGGATGTGGTTGGGGAGGTTTTGCTGAATATCTTGGAAAAAAATATGATGTAAAACTTGATTGTATTACAATTTCTAAAAAACAATTTGAATATGCTAAAGAAAGAATACACAGATGTGGCTTAAATGAGAAAGTAAATATCGAAATAAAAGATTATAGAGATTTAAAGAATAAATATAATTCTATAGCATCAATCGAAATGATTGAGGCTGTAGGTCAAAATTATTTAGAAAGTTATTTCAAAACTATTAAGAATAACTTATCAAATAATGGTAAAGCTGCTATTCAAGCAATCACTATTGATGATGCTTTATTTGACAGATATAAAAATAAAGAAGATTTTATCCAAAAATATATCTTTCCTGGTGGATTTCTTCCTAATAAAAATAGTATAAATAGATATGTTTCAGATAATGGTTTAACTATAAAATCTTATGAATCTTATGCTGATCATTATTCAAATACATTATCGATATGGAGAGATGAATTTAATAAAAAATGGGATCAGATAAAGAATCAAGGATTTGATTTAACATTTAAAAGGATGTGGGAATTTTACTTGTGCTATTGCGAGGCCGGATTCAAATCAAAAAATATCGATTTAATACAATTTTCAATTCAAAATAAATAGATAAAGGGGAAACACTATGCGCGGCATAAAATTATTCAGATCAATTTTATTGATAATTTCTTTAATCTTAATTACAAGTTGTTCAAAAAATAGCTCTATGAAACCAATTGATTTTAAAGATAAAGAACCAAGATTGATTATCGAAGAATATTTGTCAGGCAATGTTAAGGCTTGGGGTGTCCTTCAAAACAGATCTGGAAAAGTTACTAGACAATTTTCTGCTGATTTAAATGGAAAATGGGATGGAAAACAATTAATACTAGATGAGAAATTTAATTGGGATGATGGTGAAATTCAAACTAGACAATGGCAAATAACTAAAATTGACGAAAATAGCTATGAAGGTACTGCTGGAGATGTTGTAGGAAAAGCAAAAGGTTATTCATATGGACCAGCATTTAAGTTCGAATACGTTCTTTTAGTTCCTGTTAAAGGTAAAGAAATGAAAATTACTTTTGATGACTGGATATTTAAGCAAGATGATCGAGTAGCTATAAACAGAGCAACTATGACTAAATTTGGTTTTAAAGTAGCTGAATTAACAGTAGTGTTTGTAAAAGATTAATTATTTTTTTGATATTTTGTCATTTTACCAATTAGTCCAAAATAAATTTTGCTTGGTAAAAAACTAAGTATTTTAAGTATTAAAGTAAGTGATTTTGGGAAATGAATTTCAAAAACATTTTTATTTATTAACCCGTCATAAATTTTTTCAGCTGCATATTCTGTAGTTTTTAAAAAAGGCATTTTAAAATCATTTTTATCTGTCATTGGTGTTTTTATAAACCCAGGTGATACCAAACAAACACGAACATTAGATCTTTTAAAATCAAAATATAAACTTTCGGCTAAATTATTTAGAGCAGATTTTGAAGGACCATAACCAGTCGAATTTGGCAATCCTCTATAACCAGCTATTGATGAAACAATGGTGATGATACCTTCTTTTTTATTTTTAAAATATTGTTCTACAGCTTTAATACTATTTAATGTACCAAAAAAGTTTACTTTAAACACATCTTCTATTTGTTCAACATCAATGTCTTTCTCTTTTTTTGGATTCCAAGTTCCAGTTGAAAAAAAACAAATATCAACACCTTGAAACTTATTTTTGATTTGTTCAAAAACTTCTTTGCATTTTGATTTATCAGTTACATCTAATGGAAACCCATGGATATTTTCATTATTATCAGAAATTTCTTTTAGAAGATTTTCTCTTCTCGCTGAAATTGCAACATTCCAGCCTTTGTTTGCAAATTTAATTGCTAAAGCCTTACCAATGCCTGTGCTTCCACCTGTTATCCAAATAGTTTTTTTATTCATTCTATAGTGATGTATAATACTTTAATGCTTAAAAATAAATTTATATCATTTGGTCTATTTTTCATAATTACTTATTCTGCATCATTTATTGGGGGGATGGCGACAATAAGTTTTAAAGAACCGTGGTATTCACAGCTTGTAAAGTCAAATTATAATCCACCAGATTGGATTTTTGCTCCAGTTTGGACAACATTATATCTAATGATGACATTAGCTATTTGGTTTTATTGGCATAGTAAAAATAGAGAGATGAATACAGTTTATATTTATTTTATTCACATAGTTTTTAATACAACTTGGAGTATTGTTTTTTTTGGTCTTCACCAAATCTTCTTAGCTTTAATTATATTACTGATTCTAATTATTTTGATAATTATTCTTATTCTAAGATTTAAACGTGTCAATTATGTAAGTTCATACTTAATGATTCCCTATTTACTTTGGAGTTGCTATGCACTATTTCTAAATTTTAACTTATATATTTTAAATTAATATGGATGATATAGTTATAGTTGGTGGTGGAATTATTGGAACAGCAACAGCTTATTTTCTATCTAAAGAAGGTAGAAAGGTAAAAGTAATAGAGAGAGACCCAACTTACAAAACTGCTTCTTTTCCATTATCACTTGGTGGTTTTAGAAGACAATTTTTTCAAACAGAAAATATTTTACTAGGCAAATTTGCTAGAGAATTTATTTTTCAAATACCTGAATTATTAAAAACAGAAAAAAATCCTAAACCAACAGCAAGTATGGTAACAAATGGATATCTACTAATGTTTGGGCCTGAACATGCTGAGGAACAATACAAAGCTTTAGAAAATCATAAAGCTTGTGAAGCTGGTACAAAGAATATTAAGGGATCAGAATTAACAAAATTTTTTCCATATATTAATAGTGATGGAATAGAAACAGCAACATTCACTGATAATCAAAGTGAAGGATGGATTGATCCATTTATGTTCCATGGTGCACTTAAAAGTAAAGCAATGGAGCTTGGTGCAGAATTTGTGAAAGGGGAAGTAAAATCTTTATCTGAAATAAAGGCGAAAACAATTATTTCTGCTGCTGGATGTTGGACAAAAGAACTTTTAGAGGATATTCCAGTTGAACCACAAAAGCATACTGTATTTAGAGTCAAATGCCCCAAACATATTCCTGAAATGCCTTTAACAGGGGACCTTACAACAGGAGTTTACTGGAGGCCAGAAGGAAAAGAATATTTAGCTGGATCACCGAAGTCCGTGTTTGATGCAGAAGACCTTGAACCAGCTTGGGATGATTTTGAAGAGCTTGTTTGGCCTGCATTAGCCCAAAGAATACCAGCAATGGAAGAACTAAAGTTAACTGGAGGGTGGGCTGGTTATTATGATTGTAACAGACTTGATAATAATGCGGTAGTCGGAAAGCATCCAAAATTTGAAAACGTTTATTTAGCTACTGGTTTTACTGGCAGAGGTCTTATGCAGGCACCAGGAATTGGTAGAGCTCTAACAGAATTAATTACTACAGGTGCATATCAGTCAATTGATATTTCTAATATGGCTGTTGAAAGAGTTTTGGGCAAAGAAGCCAGACCAGAACCTTACGTTCTTTAATTAAGTTCCACAAAAAGTTTGGTATTTTTCAACTGAAATAGATGGAATTTGGTAATCATGGATATCATTATTCTGAGTATATGGATTTTTTAAAATTTCAATAAGTTGATTCAAAGGTTTTAAATCATTTTTTTCTGCTGCCTCTAAAACTTCTTCAACTTTATGGTTTCTTGGAATAATTAATGGATTGTTATTTCTCATCAATTCCAAACATTTTTTTGGAGTATTATTATTTCTTATTGATCTTTCTTCCCATCTTTTTTTCCAATTAATGAAATCATTATCATTAAATAAATTATTTTTTTTAGGATCAAGACGCATTAGATGACAAAACGTATTAGTATAATCTGCTTTTTTTTCATGCATCCATGTTAACAGGTCTAATATTAAAAATTTATCCTTATCCTCTACACCAAATAATCCTAATTTATCTCTCATCATATTAATCCATTTTTCTTCATATTTTTTTTCAAAAGAATTTATTGTTTCAGTTGCTATTTTAACAGCCTTATCTTGATCTTTATCGATTAAAGGAATTAAGCACTCTGCAAATCTAGCTAAGTTCCATTTTGTTATAACAGGTTGATTACAATAAGCGTATCTACCCATTTGATCTATTGAACTAAAAACAGTTTTTGGATCATAGGTATCCATAAATGCACAAGGACCATAATCAATAGTTTCCCCAGAGATTGTCATATTGTCAGTATTCATTACTCCATGAATAAAACCAACGCGCATCCAATTCACAACTAAATTACATTGCCGATCTATTAAAAGATTTAGTAGATCTAAAGCTTGATTATTTGAATTTTTTATTTCAGGATAATGTCTATCAATTGTGTAATCCAATAAGGTTTTTAATTCATCTTCTTTTTGTCTTGCTGCAATATATTGAAAAGTACCAACCCTAATATGACTAGAGGCAACACGAGTGAGTATTGCACCCTGTAAAATTGTCTCTCTTTGAATATTTTCTCCTGTTTTTACCACTGCTAAACTTCGAGTAGTAGGAATGTTTAAACCATTCATAGCTTCACTAATTATATATTCTCTTAGCATGGGACCTAGAGCTGCACGACCATCACCATTTCTTGAAAATGCTGTTTTACCTGAGCCTTTAAATTGAATATCAAATTTTTTATTTGATTTAGTTGTATGTTCACCAATTAATACTGCCCTACCATCCCCGAGCATTGTGAAATGACCAAATTGATGACCCGCATAAGCCTGTGCTATAGAATTACTTCCATTTGGTAAAGAATTTCCTGAAAAAATTTTTGAAAGTTCATTTTTATCAATATTTGAAAAATTCAGATTTAATTCAGAGGCTAAACTTTCATTGAGCATTACTAAATCAGGATCATTAACAGGAATAGGTTTAATTTCTTCTCTAAAAGCGTCTGATAGTTTTGAGTAGGTATTGTTAAAATGCCATCCTATGGTCATTTTAATTAGCTTACTTCAGCTTGATTTTCTTTTGGTGGTATTTCAGTTTTAAATTGATTTGAAATTTTTTGTACTTGAACAGATGAGACCTTATATTCTGCACACATAGTTTCCTCATCTTTTCCATGACCTGTTACCATATTAACCATATGTTCTGGAAAATGAAATGTTGTAAAAACTATACCTTCTTTTACTTTATCAGTAACTTCTACCTTTAAAGCAACTTCACCTCTCCCTGAATACAATCTTCCAATATCTCCAGAGTTTAAATCTCTATTTGCTGCATCTTTGGGATGAATCAACAGAACATCTTCATCAACAATATTAATATTATTAGTTCTTCTTGTCATAGTAGCAGCATTATAATGCTGTAGAACTCGACTAGTTGTTAATATTAGAGGATAATCTTTATGATTAGCTTCAATTTCAGATGACTCTTTCCAATCAAAATTTTTCAATCGACCTTTTCCTAATTTGAATTCTTCAGTGTGTAATATTTGAGTATCTGTTCCATCTTCTTTAACGGGCCATTGTAATCCCATTTTTCCTAATCTTTCTCGTGTAATCCCCTTAAAAAAAGGAACAATATCTGCAATTTCTGCCAACACTTGATCTGCATCATAACTAGGTTGATCAAATCCAAGTTTCTGCATCATATCTGTTACTATAACTCCATCTGGTTTTGTTCCAGGCAATGGAGGAACAGCTCGATTAACTCTTTGAACTCTTCTCTCAGTGTTTGTGAATGTTCCATCTTTCTCTAAAAATGTTGTTCCTGGTAAAACAACAGTTGCCAATTTTGCTGTCTCACTCATGAATATTTCTTGAACAACTAAAAGCTCCAAAGAGTTCATTGCCTCAACTACGTGAGCACTATTAGGATCTGTCTGAACAATATCTTCACCAATAATCCAAACACCTTTCAGTTCTTTATTAATCGCTGCTTCAAACATTTGAGGAATTTTTAAGCCAGGTTTTGTTGGATGTGTTACACCATATTTTTCTGTATAGAATTTTTGGTTTTTTTCGTCAGCAACTTCGAAATATCCTGCACCTTGATGAGGCTGACACCCCATATCAGCAGCACCTTGAACGTTATTTTGTCCTCTTAAAGGATTAACTCCCACACCTTTTCTTCCAATGTTTCCTGTAATCATTGCAAGATCAGCAATAAGCATCACTGTTTTAGAACCCTGTTCATGTTCAGTGACACCCAAACCATGAAACTCCATAGAATTTTTTGCAGTCGCGTATGCAATAGCAGCTTCTTTAACAAGTTGTTTATCTACTCCAGCAACTTTTGCTAACTTATCAACATCTTGTCTTTCAATTTCTTTGAGGAAGTTATCAAATCCTTCTGTTCTATCTCTAACAAAATCTACATTATAT
>Ga0181597_10003834_pt1 | contig 15288 bp, 14 predicted proteins | sample 041ome_5_FD_148647 | JGI IMG/M metagenome (GOLD analysis project Ga0181597, IMG submission 148647) | Coastal salt marsh microbial communities from the Groves Creek Marsh, Skidaway Island, Georgia - 041403US metaG (spades assembly) | ecosystem: Environmental > Aquatic > Marine > Intertidal zone... | reverse complement strand
TTCTTGTACCCATTGCAGCATCAGCTACTCTGTGGGTGGTGATATAATCTTCTACATCATTATAAAAAACTGAACCTTTTATATGATTTCCCATGAGCATGCCATCATGACCTACTTCAATAGTCATGTGCCTTTCGCTTTTAAGATGAGGGTTACCCACGTGTCTCATCATCGCGTTAGAATTATGTTTAGCATTAAATAATTCAGTTGTATCTGGTGCTCTTTCATTAATACTCAAGCTCATATAGGATTTTCCTCCCATGAGATCTTTGTTTAATCTTACAAAACCACTGATATTATCGAACTCTCTTTTTGTAGCTGAAGCGTACCCTCCGTTATCGGAATTTGCATAGACTTCATTAGCTGTAATCGCCATAGCTGCTGCCCCAGGATCTACATCTGCCCTTAATGGATCAAGCTCAACTTGATCATATCTTAATCCATAAGATATATTATTTAAGTCTTGTTCAAAGAATAATCCTAGTTTCTCAGTTTCAACATCAGGCCATAAATAGGTCATATGGACATTCATAAGGCTTCCCATCATGCTCATGACCATATTTTGTTCAGCATTTTTAGTGTTATGTTCATAATCGACACCAGTCCTGATATTAGAACCAATAGTACCTATTATTCTTCCGCCATAGGTATCAGATGATGTTGGAGTTGCCATAGCCATATTAGCGCCTACCGCCTTTCTTCCAAGAGTTGTATTATCCATTAGATGGTCGATATCAGTATTAAAAAGTTCGACATTCATAGTATTAAAAATACCTAATGGGGTAACTCTATGATATTTAAGTGTATACATATCAGTATAGCTGTATGCAATATCCATAGCTAAACCAGGGTATCCAACTTTATCTTGCCTGTTATTAGAGTAATTAACTTCTAATTTAGAGCCATCAGATAAAAGTGTTCCTAGTATGACTGTGTAATCAGTTGTTGAATATTCTGTTAATGGCTTAATTCCAGATCCAGTTTCATAGTTACCTGCATTTGTAGCAGATCCATTAAGTCTTAAGTATGAAGTTGAAGATAATGGGTAAACTACATTACCGCTAGTTGTATATGCACCAGCATTAGAATCAAAGTTTTGACCAATTCTAAATTCAGGTTTTGTAACAGGATTTGTTACACGTTTAAAACTAACTACACCACCAGGCCCACCTGCACCAAAAAGAACAGATTGTGTTCCTTTTATAACAGTAACAGAGTCGTAGTTATTAACGTTTGCATAAGTACTTGCTGGATCCATTTTTGCAGAACAAGCACCATAAACCATTGCGCCATCTAAAAATGTGTTTAGACGTTGATCGCTCTGTCCGCGTATTACTGCTTCAAGACCATGCCCGCCTCTTCTTATCGTATTTACGCCATTAATATTTTTCAGCAAGTCACCGCCATCAACTGCATTTCTTGTGTCGACTTCTTCAATTGCCTCATTGCTTATAGTAGCTTTGTCCATTACAGGACTACTTATTTGTATATCGGTTAATTCTTCAGCTGAAACATTCGTTATGAGTGTAATCTGAAGACAAAAAATAATAATCTGTTCATTTTTTCCCCCAGATTAATCGTTAAATTAAAAAATAAATAATTATACGATTGGTGGAGCTCTAACGTGATTTGTATATGGTGTTAACGATTTTACGTTAGGAGCGTAAAAAAAATAGTTGATTGAAGGTTTTTGATTTAATACTAAAGTGATGTTTGATTGAGAGATATCTAAGTCTATTGAGGCTGTATCTAAAGATTCACAACATACACAATCAACTTGCATATCGCTTAATAGAGCTGTGTTAATTTTATCTAGTAAATCAGATATCTTTTGAGTATGAGAGATTGATCCAGAATATTTGCTGCCACATAGTTCTGCATGCAGATGCTCAAATCCATTTCCATCATTTACTTTATTGAGTCCAATAATCGTATAGCTATGCAATGGTTGCAAAGCTATGAGAAGAACTAGAAATATTTTGAATAAGTTTTTAATTTTTAAATACCCCAAGGATAAAGTATCAAATATTTAATTACTTTAAAAGAGAAGATACTCAGAATAGGGAAATAAGGAAGCTGAGTATCTTCGATCTAAAGCTTGGTCGCAGGGAATCCGACCAGGCTCATTCATATCATCGGAGAACGATATAAAATATTTTTTGCTTAAAAGTCTAGTGATATGCCTGCCATCACAGTCTGGGGTTTGTTAGCTCTAAAGCCATAATTGTGTGCAGAAGCAATGTATTCTTTATCAAATAAATTATCAATGTTTAAGAATGCTCGTGCTCCTGCATAGCCCATTGAGTCTAGACTCATACCACTTCTAAAGTCATATATCCAAGCGCTTTCTGTTTTATCAGAGCTACTTGAACCTTTATTAAAGACTTCATCGTTGTATTTTGCAGATAACTGCATATCCCAGTTATTTGTCTCAGCACCAAGAGAAACATAATAGATCTCCTCTGGTGTGTACGCTATTCTAGCTCCGTCCACAAACTCACCACTGTTCGTAGTTACATCATGTTCTGCTTCCTGAAGCGTTACAGATATAGCCATTGGATATCTGATCCCAGAACCAACAGCTTCAGCACCTTTCATTTGAGGAGCCGCAAATAAGTTGTTGACTCTGTATAAGAATTCAACACCTGTTACATGAGCTTCACCAGCACTTTTTGCGTCCTGAGATGCGTCAGCACAACCTGATGCAATATTACATGTCTCATTTAGGTTCTCATAATCTACATGGAATCCAATAATTTCCATTTGACTATTAGCGCCCATTGAACGATAACCTATTTCATAATTGTCAGATTCTTCTGGTTTTGCTCCTCCATTACCTGAAGGCATGTATCCTTGGCTGTATGCAACAAATGCAGACGCACCGTTACCCATGTTGTAGACTGTACTTGCGGCAATCATTGTCTCGCTGTTATTAGCTAAACGTGAGTCGCCGGCTGTATCATAGTTATATTCCCAATAGTCTACATCTTCATATCTTAACCCAAGTGTTATAACAAAATTTCCATGTGTAATGCGGTCAATAATACTTATTGATTCTGCTGATGCAAAGTCATCATTACCATTTCCATCTGTTACATAGTCTGATGAAATTAGTGACATTGTATTATTTGAGCCAAGAGTATAGTACTCAGAAATACTTGAATCATGTCTGTCACGATAATCACGATGGCTTCTGTAGCCAACTGTTATATCATGCGCACCCATAACGGTGTTGTAACGAAGATCATAACCATACATTCCATAGTCTCTGTGTCCTAGTGAACGTTTGATTTTCTCACCATCTACCATAGCAGCTTGATTTGTAAGAATATTACAAGCTCTTAACTCTTCTGCTGAATCCGCTGCACAGTTTGTCGCCCAATCAACAGCTGATAGTTTAACTTTTGTTAATGTATTATTGTCATCACCATCTGCATAAACGTTCATCTCGCCAACTTTTTTCCAGTTCCTGCTATATTTAGCCTTGTAAATTTTACCAACAAAGTTACTTGTAGGGCTAAAATCCAAGCCATATGTGAATATATATCTGTGATAGTCATTATCCATCTTGTCTTTAGATGAAGCTGCGTATCTCCTATAAGGATTAGCACCAAAATCAGTTCTTGTTAGACCGATATAAGATGCATGCGAAGTTTCAGAAGTATTTTGACTTGATAACTCCATAAAAGAGCTTGGCATAGTGTATCTAATTTTAAATAGATCAGAATTTTTTCTAAACCCAGAATTCGTGTCATTGCCGGCTCCAGCATCGATGTCTTTATGACCATCATAAGCAGTTTTATGTGTTTCAAAAACATAAGACAAATCACCCATGGTTGCGCCGTAATAGAAGTGGTTTCTAAGGTATGATTCGTCACCAAATGTTTGATTAAAGTAACCTTTACTTCCATCTGTTGGCGTGCTTCTTGACAAGTAATTAATCGCACCAGAAGTTGTTCTTGGTCCATTACCAATCGCAGCAGCACCTTTAAGAACCTCTATACCTTCTGCATCACCTGCATCAGGGAAGAAATACATAGAAGGGTTAGAATAGACAGCTGGTCCTTGGAGTATGCCATCCTCAGTAATATTAATTTTTGTTGTACGGTTAGGATTAGTTCCTCTCATCCCGATATTGGTTCTAAGTCCAAGGCCATCTTCAGTTTGTGAAAAGACACCAGGTACACGTCCCATTATCCTTTCAGTATCTGTATAGCCTGATTTTTTAAGTTCGACATCATCAATATAAGACGCAGAACCAGCAATTTCAGATTCTTGTTGTCCACCAAATATACTTAATGGTGCCAAGTCATCTGCAAATGCATTACTGCCTAAAAAGGCAATAAGAATGACTGTTTTTTTCATATTTCTCTCTATAAATTTGTATAATTATTGCTATTGTATTGATAATGATTCTCATTTGCAATAGTAAATGATAATGATTCTCATATTTAAAATTAGATTATTATATGTTTAAAACATTACTATTTTAATTTAGAGTATCCAAATGACTAGAATTAGCCTCACGCCTGTTATCGATGTAGTGTTCATTCTGCTAATTTTTTTTATGTTAGCTTCAAATTTTAATAAGATTGGAGAGATAGATATGGATATGACAAAAGAGTCTAACTCAGCAAGCAAAGAAGACATTAAGTTAATTGAATTATTAATCAGACAAGATGAGACAGTGATTAGCGATGGAAAAGTTTATGACGACAATGAACTTGTTACAATGATTAAACATCTAACTAAAGATTCATCTAAATATTCAATCATACTTACTTCAAAAGAAGATGTAACTTATCAAAGGTTTTTATATTTGATGAATTTCCTTAAAAATAATGAAATTAATAATATCAATCTTGGATTAAAAAATAATGCGACTAAAAATTAAAGATAAAAGAGAATATGATGATGATGGTTTGCTACCTTTAGTGAATATAATTTTTCTACTACTTATATTTTTTATGATTGCAGGTGTAATTGAAAAGAAGATTGTAAAAGATAATCTTGAGCTGCCCTCCGCTGAACTTAGTCGCTTCGAGAATAAAGAGGTGACAAAAATATATATCGACAAAGATAATAATTATTTTCTTAATGATACAGTTACACGTAATGAAAATATCATTATCTATATTAAAGAAAAAAAGATTAAAGAAGTAATTCTAATAGCAGACAAATCCTTGCTTATAAATGATATAAGCAAATTATTAAACAATCTCTATAAAAATAATATAAAAAATATAAAACTCTTATCAAATAGAAATGCAAACTGATCAATTAAATAAATACATACTAATATCAATTATGATTCATGCAGTATTCTTACTATCGTTTAAAAATACTTATATACAACAAGACATAAGTCAGATAGGTGAGCAGGGTATGCAAATTCAAATGGTATTAATAAAAGACACCTTAGATGATATTCAAGATGACCAGTCAGAGTTTAGTAAAGAAAAAGAAACGATTAAAGATAAAGAGCAAGAACAACAGGCAGTATTTGATAACCGCCTTCAAGGTGACAAAGCTGAGAAAATCTATCAATCATATTATGGTGTAATAAGAAACATTTTGGATTCTAACAAAAAATATCCGCTATTATCATTACAGCGTAGACAAGAGGGGACTCCAATTGTTGAATTTACAATACTAAAAAATGGAGAGGTTACTAATTTAAATCTGGTCTCATCTGGTTACCGACTACTAGACAGGGAAGCTCAAAAAATCGTCATTAAATCATCGCCCTTTCCTCCCATACCTGAATCAGTCGGTAAAAATAGTATCGATCTAAGGATACCAATTAACTTTAGTCTTCAGCGCTAGTGTTGTACCATTTCAATTTATCTCTCAATTTAACAACACCTCCGATAATAAAAATAGTAGGAGCTTTAGGTTTTTTTAATTTAACTAAATCAGGCATATCCTTAAGTGATGAAATATATTCTTTTTGTGTATTAGTAGTTCCTTGTTGAACGAGGGCACATGGAGTTTCTGCATCAAGACCATTATTTATTAGTTGTCTGCATATTATATCTATTGAAACAAGTCCCATATAAAATACTATGGTTTGATTAGGTTGAGTCAGTTTCTCCCAATTAAGATCGAGCTTACCTTTTTTAAGGTGTCCGGTAACAAAAACGCAACTCTGCGCGTAGTCTCTATGAGTTAATGGTATACCACTGTAAGTTGAACACCCACTTGCGCTAGTGATACCAGGTACAACTTGGAAAGAGATTTTTTCATCTGCTAAGGTTTCAATTTCTTCCCCGCCTCTTCCGAATATAAAAGGATCTCCGCCTTTGAGTCGTAAAACTTTTTTGCCTTGTTTGGCATATTTAACAAGAAGTTGATTTATTTCTTCTTGTCTTACAACGTGGTTATCTCTTTCTTTTCCAACATATATTTTTGTTGCATCTCTTCTAATCAGATCAACGATAGATGGATGTACTAGACGATCATAAAGTGCTATATCGGCTTGTTGCATCAAACGTAAAGCTCTAAATGTTAATAAATCTGGATCACCAGGACCAGCTCCAACTAGATATACTTCTCCTTGATTAGCTACATCTTCATTGAAAGTTTCAATTTGTTGATCTAGAAAGTTTTCAGCCTCCTCATTTTTTCCAGATAAAACTAATTCAAGAAATTTACCGTTTAGCATTTGTTCCCAGAATATTTTATTAGATGAGAACTTCTTCATTTTCTCTCTCACTTTTATGCGATTATCAGCTACTATCTCTGCGAGCTTTCCATAATTTGCAGGAACCATAGTTTCTAACTTTGTTCTGAGGACTCTAGCTAAGACAGGTGATGCCCCGCCAGTAGATACGGCAACGGTAATATCTCCTCTTTCAAGTATTGATGGGAATATAAAATCACAAATTTTTGGCTGATCAACTACATTTATAATTATATTATGTTTATGACAATCTTTTGATACTTGCTCATTCAGCGATTCGTTATCTGTTGCTGCGATAACAAATTTATAGTTATTCTCAATCAAAAGTTTCTCAGAATATTTCGCATTGATACATTTAATGTTGTGTAATTTTGAGAGCTTTATAATATAGTCTGTGAAGTCTAAAGATACTACAGTGATATCTGCATCAGCTTTCACTAAAAGATCTAGTTTTCTTTCTGCTACAGACCCTCCTCCAACTACTAGACAGGGAAGTTTGTTAAGTTCTAGAAAAAAAGGAAAATATTTCATCAGCTATTTTTGAATGCCTGCTTTACGATACCATTCTTCAGCTTTTTTTAAATCTTGCTCGACAATTTTTCCTTCTTCATAAATCATACCTAGGGTAGTTGCAGATCCCATCATTCCTTCTTGCGCTGCACGCTCAAACCACTTTATACACAAGTCGGGGTTTTTTTCAGTGCACTCTCCTTCAAAATACATGAATCCTAATGCATGCATTGCAAGAGGAAGGCCGTTTTGAGCGGCCTTAGTCATATATGTAAAAGCCTTGTCTTCATTAGCTAAACATCCTAAACCATTTTGTAACATTATGGCCATGCGATACATAGCTTCAGAATTACCCTCTTCTGCTATAGGCGATAAAAGTTTTGTAGCATGAGCAAAGTTTTTTGTCTCAAAAGCAGCGATACCACTTTCAAGTTCCATCGCTCTGTTTTCCCTTAAATCCATTATTCTAATAGACCTGGTAATTTACCATCCATATCATGTTCGATTAGGTCATCAAATCCACCAACATGATAATCGCCAATAAAGATTTGCGGAACAGATTGCCGGCCTGATTTTTCAATCATTTCTTTCATTTTCTGTGGGTCTTGATCAATCATGATCTCTGTGTATTCCAAGTTTTTTTTACTGAAGAAATTTTTTGCTCTTACGCAATAAGGACAAATTCTTGTGCTGTATATAGTAATTTTTTTCATGTTAATTGTAGTGTGTGATTTTTCTTTTAACGTTTTTTTGGACAATTATACCAATAACATCATATGAATTATCAAGCTTTATTTCAGGATAATCGCCATTAAGAGGAATAAGGTATTTTTCATGGTCAATTACCTCAAATTTTCTAAACCATCTAACTCCATCGTATTCAATAAATATGAACTGACCACTTGAACAACTGCCTGATGGATCAACTATGACTACACAGCCTTTTGGAAATTCAGGCTCCATACTATTATCTGTAACTTGTAGTGCGTATGGCTCAGATGAACCACATTCACTATTCATATCTGTTAGTTGATTATCTTGTTCACTCATAAATAATACTTCATTAAAATTATACTATTATTACATTTATGTTTAGGTATTTGGCAGTAAATTAATTGAACACATGTGTATAGAAATATAGATGTGTAGATGATTAGCCAGTATTTTTCATACCTATTGCAATGGCATGGATAGTTCTAAGTAATGGGTCAAAATTTACCGTATCTTCTCCAGCTATATTTCTGTGTTTTTTAAGAAGCATGACTTGAATATAATTTAGTGGATCCAAATATGGCTGCCTTCTGCTCAATGATAGTGATAACTTAGTATTTTCCGAGAGTAACTGATCTGATTCTACAATCTCTAGTAATGTAGATACGGTTAATTTAAATTCAGTTTCAATGTCAGTAATTATCTCTTTTGCCGTATTTTGATTTTCTACAAGCAAGGAGTAATCTTTTGCTATTCCGAGATCTGATTTGGAAAGGGCCATCTGTATGTTATCAAGTAAAACACTAAAAAATGGCCAATCCTTATACATAGATTTTAATTTATCCATATTTTGTCTGTCTTCAGAAACGATTTTATTTAATGCTGTTCCAAGACCATACCAGGCAGGCAATGTGTGTCTTGATAGTGACCAACCAAAAACCCAAGGTATTGCTCTAATTGAATATTTAGATCTATTAGTTTTTTTACGGTGTGAAGGTCTTGAACCAATATTTAACTCTGCAAGTTCTTGTACTGGCGTTGCTTCATAAAAGTAGTCCATGATTCCAGGTTTATCATCAGTTAGGTCTCTATATTTTTTTTCACCCTCTATCGACATTTTACTCATCATCTCTTCATAATTATTCATACACACAGGGTCACTTACTACAAGATGCTTACTTGCTTTCATAAGCCCACTTAAAGCAAGTTCTAATTCATAAGATGCACTCTGAGGGACTGCGTATTTGTATGAAAGTACTTCTCCTTGTTCTGTTATTTTTATCATACCTCTTACTGTCTCGTTAGGCTGAGCTAATATAGCATTGTGAGTAGGTCCTCCGCCACGGCCTACTGTTCCACCTCTGCCATGGAATAGACGACATTCAATTTTGTATTTCCTTGAAATATCCAGCACTTGTTGTTGTGCTTTATAAAGGCTCCACGAAGAAGAAAGAATACCTCCATCTTTACATGAGTCGGAATAACCAAGCATAACTTCTTGTAGTTTGGAATCATTATAGTTTGCAATTAAATTATTATAGGTATTGTTGCTAAATAAATCTTCTAGGATTTCTTCTATTCGTGTAAGGTCATCTATTGTCTCAAAAAGTGGCGTAACTTGTATTGATGATTTTAAAATATCATTTTCGTTGGTAACAAGACCGCATAGTTTTGCTAAAGCTAAGACTTCAAATACATGGCTTGCATGATGGGTCATTGATATTACATAATTTCCGAATGCATTAATGCTGACTTCTTTTCTTAAGCGGGTCATAACCTTAAAAACATCAATAACTTTTTTTGATTCTTTATTTAGTTTTTCATACACGTCATCAATGCTAGAATTTGATTTGATAAAATTTTCAAGTGCCGATATTTTAGAAACCTCATCAAGAGAGCTGTAATCAATATTGGAAATATGGCTTAATACATCTACAACGGCATTTGTATGATTAGTTGATTCTTCCCTGATGTCTAAATTAACTAGGTGAAAACCAAAAGTCTCAACTAATCTTATAAAATCATTAAGGCCAAATTCACTGAGTATTAAATCATTATCAGAGATAAGAGAGTCTCTTATTAGGTATAAATCATTCAGTAATTCTTGCTCAGATTGATATGCATGTTCGACATTTATATCATCATTTTTTTTCAATTTATTAATTACTTTTAGTCTCTGACTAAGACGGTATCTTATAATCTTAAATTTCCTTCTGTAAGGCTCTTTTGAGAAATCTTGCGTTGTATCTTTAAATGCATTTGCTAAATATTTCTCATCGGATATACAAGATTCTAAAAATTCATTTGATGGTTTAGTCAGTTCTAGAGAATGAGTTAGTATAGTCGATAAATTTTGAGCTCTTCTCATGTATTCACGTATAGCTGTCTCTGCATGCATATACACTGCTTCTCTTGTGATATCAGGTGTCACGAATGGGTTTCCATCTCTATCACCTCCAATCCATGAACCAAATTTAATAAAGCTGGGTACTTTAACCTTATCTGTATGATAAACCCTTTTTACAGCTTTCTCTAAATCTCTATAAACTTCTGGGATAGCTTTAAACAAGGAAGTTCTGAAATAATACAAACCATTTTCTACCTCATCAATAACGGTAGGTTTTTTAAGTCGAACTTCATCTGTCCTCCAAAGTATTAAAATCTCAGCTTGAAGTTCATCAATTAATTCTTCTCGTCTTATTGATTGGCCTTTATATTTTTGAAGTTCTAAAACAGTATTAAATATTCTTCTCATTGCCTCAAGCTTACTTCTTCTTTTAGCTTCAGTTGGATGCGCTGTGAAAACAGGTGCATAATGAAGTGAATTAATGAGTTCTTGAAGTTTGTTATCATCTATTTCTGAAGCCTTACATTCTCTTAAAGTTTGATCAAAAGACCCTTCCCACGAATCAAATCCTGATTTTAAGCGATCTGTTCGACTAATATGTTGATAAGCTTCCTCTGCTACATTTACTAAAGCAAAGTATTTTGAAAAAGATCTGATGACGTTTTTAAGTGTTTTTGGTTCTAGCTTTTCTATGTATCTAATCAGTTGATCATGTTTTGCCTGATTATTATTCTGTCTGAGGTTTATAAAACCTTTTCTGAGCTTTTCAACTGCCATATAAACATCATTACCTGCATGAGTTTTAATGATATTACCAAGCAACTTACCTAGCGTTTTCACACTAGATCTAAGCTGTGCATCATTTAATTTATCAAATGTTTTAAGGAATTCACTCATATTTATCTAAGATATATTCTTCAATATCTATTTTGTTTATTTAAAATTGAGCCCACGATACCTTTAAAAAAGGCAATGTACAAGCTTGACAAAATCAATTTCTCTTATTTCTTCTCTTATTTTGGAAGAATTTCTGAATAAGTTTTTTGGATTTATCGTTATCATTTATCCTGATAATATTGGGTTTGTGGTGACATGATGTCGAATTATACACTTGGGGGCCATGTAAAATACCCCCACTTTTAGTATCAGCTGCACTAAAAATAATATTAGTCAATCTTGCAAAACTAATTGCTTGAGCACACATCGGACATGGTTCAAGTGTCGTAATCATACTAAAACCATTTAATCTTTCATTGTTCACTTTAGCCATTGCTAGTTTAAGAGCAAGAATTTCTGCATGATCAATTGATGATTTATTGGCTTTCATTTGATTATAACTTGAAGCTATAAGCTCATTTGTATCATCTTTAATAATTACTGCTCCGATTGGAACTTCATCTTCTTGATAGGCTAGATAAGCCAGATTATAAGCGAATTCATAAAATAATTGGTAGTGTTCACTCACAAGGTATAGCTACATTGTTTCTTTAAATTCTATAATTTTACCTATAGGTTGAGATATGATGTCATCATATTGCATAACAACATTCCCTCTCACAATAGTGTGCGTTGGCCAGCCTTTGACCTTCATGCCATCATATGGTGTCCATTTACTCTTTGAACGTTGTTGATCGTTTGTAATAATCATTTCTTTATTCATATCTACAATTGTAAAATCAGCATCATAGCCCTGTTCAATTCTACCTTTCCCAGAGATTTTATGAATCCTTTCTGGGCCATAACTCCACAAACTAACAAGTTTGCTTAAAGAAAGTTTGCCATTATTTACATGGTTTAACATTATTGGAACCAACGTTTGTACACCAGGTGTCCCACTTGGTGATTTAGGATAAGGAGCAGATTTCTCTTCTAAAGTATGAGGAGCATGATCTGATGCAATGATGTCAACGATATTGTTATTAAGTGCATTCCATAATGCCTCTTGATGATGCTTTTCTCGTATAGGAGGGTTTTGTTGAGCAAGTGTTCCTAAGTTTTCATAACACTCAGGTGCATTTAGTGTTAAATGGTTGGCCAAAAGCTCAACACTTGCTACATCCTTATTTTTTGTAAGAAACTCCATTTCTTCTTTAGTAGTTATGTGTAATATATGAACTCTTCTTTTGTGTTTGCGAGCGAGATTTACAACTCTCATCGTAGCAGATAAGCAACTTTCAGGGGAACGCCATTTGCAATGCATCGCCACATCCTCACTAGAGCCTAGAATAGATTCAAAATTATCCATCATAATCATTTGATCTTCTGCGTGAACAGCTATAACGCGTCCTCCATTTGAAACAACTGATTCAACTTCCTCATCTGTAGCTGTCATCAAGTCACCCGTGCTTGCACCCATGAAAATCTTAATCCCACAGACTCCTTTAAGCTTCTCCCATTCGGGTAGATTTTTAGAAGTTCTCATAGTACCGCCTAAATAAAAAGCATAGTCTGACCAAGCTTCTTTGGAGGCTCTATTTAATTTATCTTCAATTGTTTCAGGTGTGATAGTCAGAGGATTAGTATTAGGCATTTCAAATATTGAGGTTACGCCACCAGAAACCGCAGCTAGCATTCCAGATGCTAGTGTCTCCTTACCCTCTAGTCCAGGCTCACGAAAATGTACTTGGGAATCAATAACGCCAGGTAGTATTGTTAGATTCTTACAATCAATTATTTGTTCTGCATCATAATTTTTATCTGATACGAGTGATATTTTCTCATCTTGGATATAAACATTAGTATAGAAGAGTTTATCTTTGATCATTACATGACCATTTTTAAGGCATAAAGTATATGGATGATTTGACATTCTATAAATATGCTATCATTTTAATATTAAATATGCATAATACTCATACACATATGCAGAAAATACTTGATAATTTTGGAATAACGGTCTCTTCAATATGTGCAATACACTGTATATTGCTGCCATTGTTGTTGATACTGTCACCATATATAGAATTAGCATTTTTTACATCTCATGAATTCCATGAAACTCTGCTCTATTTCATACTGCCTACATCTTTATTGGCATTTATCCTGGGCTGTAGAAAACACAATGATGACATCGTGAAACTTGGTGGAATATGTGCAATTTTTGTTCTACTTATCGCAATCAGCTTGCATGATTTCAATGAAGTCTTATCAGTCATACTAACTTTATTTGCTAGTACATTGTTGATTTTTACACATTTAAGAAATAGAGACTTATGTTCAAAAGAACATTTCTCATGTCACGAAGATACTAATAATTAGTAGGTGTGACAATGACCTGAAATGGGCCGCTTCCACCGCCTATATTTTCAACTGAATTTCCATCATCTTCTGAATCACCTTCCGACCAAATTGTAGCGCCTTGATTTATACCAAAGGCCATATCAAATCCTGATGTTTCTGGTGTGACAACAACCGGTGCGGCAAATGTGTTTATACCAAGTAAGCGTTCGTATGCCTTTACTTCAGCTGTAGTCGAAGCTAGATTACCATCTGAATTAAGCAGATAACCCGAAATAGATGCTCCTGTGCCATTTAAATTAGATGCTGACGCTGAAAAAACTGGGCTACCACCAACGGTATCAAATTTAGATAAACCAGCACCTAATTCCCCAGCTGTAAGTGGCGAACTATCGCACTGCATCATTAAGCCCTCGTCTTCATATTTATTAACGTTTAGTGTTGCGCAATAAACCCCATTTCCTCCAGCAGTTCCTGATGCTGCACCTCCAGTGCCATCCCAAGGCGTATCAAGTTCAAGAGCAAATTTAAGTAAAAATACATTTTTAATTAGTACCACGCCATGAGTGTAGACTCCATTAGGTGGTCTAGTAAATGTACCCTCAGTAAATGTACCTGTTGATGACTCAGTAATTCGTACTGTAGATCCAGCAGGTGCAGATAATGTTTGAAAGCACATGGATAAATCTGCGTTTGCAGATGAAGTCGGTGCAGTAGGTTCTGATGTACATAGATATTTTTCATAAACGGTAATACCGTATGAGTCAGGAAGAATGGCACAGCTACTTCCAGATGGAAGTGTGGTGACACCTGAACTCACAGCACAGCAATTTTCACCACTACAAGCGGCATAGGCTTTTATTGGGCTGATGATACAAAACAATAATAAGGGTATGATTTTTTTCATATTTAGAATCCTGAAGCCGTAATAGCTATTGCTCCACCACCTTTAACGGTTATTATATTATTTTCTCTTCTTACTTTTTCATACATTCTATCTGAATTTATTTTGCCGAAATTATATGCATTGTTAGATACTGTGAAAATATTTGGACCCATCTTCCTTTCATTACAACACAAGATATAGTTGAACTTGATGAATGCATTATGATTGTTTGTTGTACTGTCATCTTGCATACCTGCTTCTACTGATAACCGAGATGTTGGTTCCATGTACAAACTCACTGTTTGGCCATGTTTGATGTTCAATGTTTCGCTATTCCACTGATATGTTTTGTAATAGAGTTTAGCCCATGGCAAATAAGGTAAGAGTGCACCAATTTCGGCATCATAACCACCGGCTGCGACTTCAGGTACACCATTAACATGATGTCTTTCTGACATCGCCTCATAAAAGTTTATGTTCACATCGTATACTGATGATTTCATTTCAAAACCCAAACCTGTTCTAGTATGGCCCGTATTAAATTCATGATCATAGAATATATTCACGCCATATATTCTTGTCATTGCTGGATTCATTGTTCTGTAAACTAGACCGGTATTAATAGTCTCTCTATCATTAAAAGTAGAGTAAGAGATTTGGGTTAAAATCTTATTATAATCATTACCTGTTAATTCAAATAATGTTAAGGCTCTAAAGGTTGGTTTTGAATCCGCTCTTGAACGTGTTTCTACCTCAATTAATCTTAGACTTGATAAGTTATCTTTTGCCCATGACTCTATTGCAGTATCCCCATAGGAATACGCGTTTTGAATCACATTCTGTTTAACTTGATTTAGTGCCTGACTCGCTTCACCAGCATAGCCCAGAGTAGTCATCAAAATAAACGGTAACGCT
>Ga0181597_10003816_pt1 | contig 15353 bp, 8 predicted proteins | sample 041ome_5_FD_148647 | JGI IMG/M metagenome (GOLD analysis project Ga0181597, IMG submission 148647) | Coastal salt marsh microbial communities from the Groves Creek Marsh, Skidaway Island, Georgia - 041403US metaG (spades assembly) | ecosystem: Environmental > Aquatic > Marine > Intertidal zone >... | reverse complement strand
GACACTCAAATCAACGACGCTAGTGAGTGCACCATCAAGATCGAGGTTGCCGGTGATGATGAGGTCATGTGATGTAGTTCCTGTTACTGTGTTACCGAAGTTCACAGTAGAACCGGTTAAGGTGCGGTCACCACCAGAGAGTGTGGTTGCACCGGTATACGTTTGTGTTCCACTTGTGGTGACGTTAGCACCTAAGTTACTTGTGCCAGAGACACTCAAATCAACGACGCTAGTGAGCGCACCATCAAGATCTAAATTACCAGTCACTGTGAGATCATGTGAACCAGTGCCGGTGAGTGTGTTACCGAAGTTGACTGTGGTACCGGTTAAGGTACGATCACCGCCACTTAAAGTTGTGGCACCCGTATAAGTTTGTGTACCTGATGTAGTGACATTGGCACCTAAGTTAGAAGTACCTGAGACAGAGAAGTCAACGACACTTGTTAAGGCACCATCAAGATCTAAATTACCAGTCACTGTGAGGTCATGTGAACCTGTGCCGGTGAGTGTGGAACCGAAGTTCACAGTGGAACCAGTGAGTGTGCGATCACCACCTGAGAGTGTGGTTGCACCCGTATAGGTTTGTGTTCCACTGGTGGTGACATCCGCACCGAGGTCAGTTGTACCTGAGACACTCAAGTCAACGACATCAGTTAAGGCACCATCTAAATCTAAGTTGCCTGTGATGATGAGGTCATGTGATGTTGTGCCGGTGACTGTGTTACCGAAGTTCACAGTAGAACCTGTTAAGGTACGATCACCGCCACTTAAAGTTGTTGCACCAGTGTAAGTTTGAGTGCCACTGGTGGTCACATTAGCACCTAAGTTCGAAGTACCGGAGACACTAATGGAAGTGGTGTTAGCAATCGCTGCATCTAAGTCTAAGTTACCCGTGATGGTCATTGCATCTAAGTCATTACTGTTACCGACCAGACCGTCGAAGAGGATGGTGCCGGTGGTGCCATTGGTATCAATGATAAGATCACGTGCCGTACCATCACCATCCACAGTGGAGCTAAAGGTCACATTACTGTCAGTGGTAGTTAACGTCACATCGGTACTTAATACAGTGGCTCCAGTATAAGTTTGAGTACCACTTGTGGTGACGTTCGCACCTAAGTTAGAAGTGCCTGAGACACTGAGGTCAACCACGCTAGTGAGTGCACCGTCAAGATCGAGGTTACCGATTATTGTTAAGTCATGTGAACCTGTACCAGTCAGTGTTGAACCGAAGTTCATGGTGGTACCTGTTAAGGTGCGATCACCGCCACTTAAGGTAGTGGCACCCGTATAAGTTTGAGTGCCACTGGTGGTGACATTGGCACCGAGGTTCGATGTGCCAGAGACATCAATAGAAGCAGCTGAAGTAATCGCAGCATCTAAATCTAAGTTACCGTTAATGTCGAGTGCACCGAGTGCATAGGTACCACCCACTGCTCCATCGAATTCTGTTTCAGTAAAGGTGGTGGTGAGTGTGCGGCTATCGGTCGTACCATCTGTATCAGAACTATCTACAGTAGAACTGAAGGTTAATTGACTACCACCGGTGAGGCTAATGTTGGCACTGATGATGGCCGCACCCGTATACGTTTGTGTGCCACTGGTGGTGACGTTGGCACCTAAGTTGGATGTGCCTGAGACACTCAAGTCAACCACATCAGTTAAGGCACCATCTAAATCTAAGTTGCCTGTGATGATGAGGTCATGTGATGCGGTGCCAGTTAATGTGGAACCGAAGTTGACTGTGGTACCGGTTAAGGTGCGATCACCGCCAGAGAGTGTCGTGGCTCCAGTGTAGGTTTGAGTACCTGATGTGGTGACGTTGGCACCTAAGTTGGATGTACCTGAGACACTCAAGTCAACCACGCTAGTGAGTGCACCATCAAGATCGAGGTTACCGGTTATTGTTAAGTCATGTGAACCTGTGCCGGTTAATGTATTACCGAAGTTCACAGTAGAACCGGTTAAGGTGCGGTCACCACCAGAGAGTGTGGTTGCACCGGTATACGTTTGTGTACCGGAGGTGGTCACATTAGCACCTAAGTTCGACGTGCCAGAGACATTGATGGAAGTGGTGTTGCTAATGGCAGCATCTAAGTCTAAGTTACCCGTGATGGTCATTGCATCTAAGTCATTACTGTTACCCACCAGACCGTCGAAGAGGATGGTGCCAGTGTTGCCATTGGTATCAATGATAAGATCACGTGCGGTGCCATCACCATCCACAGTGGAGCTAAAGGTCACATTACTGTCAGTGGTGGTTAAGGTCACATCGGTACTTAACACAGTCGCACCCGTATACGTTTGTGTGCCGGTTGTGGTTACATTTGCCCCCAAGTTTGAGGTACCAGATACACTGAGTTCAACCACACTGGTCAATGCCCCATCCAGATCCAGTGCACCGGTAATGGTGAGGTCGTGTGACCCTGTACCAGTGATGGTATCTCCGAAATTTATAGTAGAGCCCTGTAATGTTCGATCACCCCCACTTAAGGTCACTGCACCGGTGTAGGTTTGTGTGCCGGTAGTGGTCACATTTGCCCCAATTGCACTTAACTCATCCACATAGATACTGCTGGTGCTGGTAATTACCCCATCAACTTCAAGATCAGTGGTATATAAAGTACCTTGGAAGGTGGCAGCCACATCAATATTTATTAACTCAAGCTGCGCACTGGAAGTACCAATATTTCCGGTGAATGTTTTTCCTGTACCAGTCACCTGCAAGGTACCCTCATCATCAGCATGTCCAGAGACATTAATGTCTGCTGCAATGGTCGCGGTATTGTTCTCTGAAAAGATCAGATAGGCCTGATAAGCGGTACTATTTTTGTCATTAATAACAATCTGATCACTAGCTGTCACAGCGTAATCAAACTGCAGGGTTGAGTATTCGTTGGCATGATCACCACTGGTAACCCTAGCCTCACCGACGGACACTCCACCGGAGCCCGTAAAGTGTGCGTAACCCGCATAAGTGGCAGCGGCTGCATCACCAACCTTAATCGAATCCGCAGTCACGGTGCCTGAAAAGGTCACCTTACTTGGCGCAGTATCCGCCGTATTAAACTTTACAGTAATGGCCGTGCTGGAGGCGCTACCGCCATTTTCAAGAATCGTGCCTGAAATGGTCATCGCACTGGTATTAATGACCTCGAGTGTAGAGCTGTTATTAAGTGTGATATTCGAGGCCACGGACATATCATCCTTCACAGTCACAGTTTTAGAGGCTGCGATAGTCAGGTTTTCTGAGTGCACAGCAGCATTAAAGGTGACGCTGCTGTTAAGAATAATGTCAGCGAGAGAGGTGCCGCCTACTATATCATTAAAGGTCGCAGATCCTGAGCCAAGTGTTAAGGTCAGGTCGCGCTTGGTAGCTTTTGAATCACTCCTTACGGTCGATGAAAATGTCACATTACTATTCGATGTGGTGAGCGTGATATCGTCACTTAAGGTCACAGCCCCAGTGAAAGTTTGTGTGCCAGAGGTGGTAATGTTGCCCCCAATATTGGATACTCCAGAGATAGTCAAAGCTGAACTTCCTGCTGAACGGCTAATGGCACCATCTAAATCTAGGGTGGCAAAGGTCTGCGTTGCTTGAAGATCTAAGGTGCCGCTTGTTCCAATCACTAAGTCTGTTGATGTACTTAGGGCTCCAGTTAATTTAAGAGTACCGGCATTAATCGTGGTATCTCCGGAATATGTGTTTGTGGTTGATAATGTTAAGGTTGAAGCTGTGCCTGTCACTTTCTCAAGATCACCTGCGCCAGAGATTACTCCAGATAAAGTTTGATTAGATGATGAGGCATAACTGAAAGTTGAACCGCTTGCAATTGAAATAGCTCCAGCATAGGATCCACTGCCTAATTGACCTGATCCGCCAATTGACAAATCACCGTTATTAATAGTTGTATTGCCTGAATAAGTGTTGGTTGCATTTAAAGCAAGATTTCCCGAGCCATTTTTAGTTACTGCAATAGACCCGGTTATTGGAGCGTTATAGCTAAAATCACCTGACCCATCAAAGGTTAGGTTGCCGTTGTAAACGGGGTTTTTGTCGGCATCATCTGTGTCCTCCCAGATTGACCATGTGTAAGCAGTGTTATTGAGTAAGGTGGCCCCACTTGCCCCCACCGTGAAAGCTACTTTGTTGTCTGCACTGTTCGATGCTGCATGGCCCATCACCCCATCCGTACCGGTAAATTCAAGAGTCCCGCCATTAATGACAAGGTTATAATATCTATAACTTAAATTTCCTAAACTGCGACTTACACCGGTAAAACTGTAAAGCTGAAGTGTTGCTCCTGAATTAACGGTCACCACGCCATGATCACCCCATGAACCTGTCTCATAGAGGCTACCTGTGCTGCTTAGGTTCAGTGTGCCGTTATCGATATCGACATCCCCCTCAAATGTGCTGGTTCCTGAGAGCGTGAGCGTGCCTGACCCTGCCTTAGCGAAGGTGCCGTCACCTGAAATCACTCCAGACATGGTGGCTGAATAGCCCTGTGTATCAATATTAAGGTAGGTGCTAGATGAGTTAGTCGCAAAATTATTTGACACGCTGTAATTGCCCATAAACACAATGTTGGTGTAGTCAGAGGTACCGTAAGAAGTAACAGCGCCTGTACCCAATGCGGCGTTGTTAGCAATTCTTATAATAGGCTTAAGGCTTGGTGCTGATGCACTGTTAATATCTATACCACCTGAGAAGGTATTAGAGCCAGAAAGTTGTATCCAGCGGCTATTCACATCGCCAGTTAACACAATCTTACCGGTACCATAAATAGTACCGCTTAAGATGAAGTCTGAACTTGTGCCAAAGCCTAAATCAATCGTCACAGTCCCTGTAACGATAATATTATTAGAGATGGTTTTTGAAGCACCTCGTGATGAAGCTAAAAGTGTAGAACCATTATTAAGATAGAGAGTACCTGAACCGATTGAGTATGCATTATATAAATCATAACGACCTGAGGTAGATGTGGAGCCTGTATAGGTATTATTCCCACTAACCGTCAATTGACCTGCACCAGTATGATATAAATTACCCGAACCAGAGAACACGCCTGAGAAAGTAGCAGTCGAGGAGTTATTAAAGGTTAGATTTCCTCCATTCAAGCTTAAATTAACATCAATATCTAGTGTTGCAGCATTAAGTACAAGATTTAGGGCGTTTGATGAGCTAGAAATAGAAGAATTAATGTCAATTGTGCCGCCTGTAAGTGTTAAAGTAGCGCTAGATCCAGACGTCTTCGAAATCGCTGCATTCACTGTTAAGGTATTAGCTGAAGCGCTGCCTGTCGTAATGGATACATCCACACCAGAATTAAGTGAGGAGTTAATAGATGAGGCTAAAATAGTTGTTGTAGTTGAGGGGGTAAAAGAGCTTGAATAGGAAGTACCGGATGCACCAGACGACGCAATCGTCACATCATACGGGTCGATTATCCATATGCCCCCACGACCCACATTAATCTGTGTCAATAAATCTAAAATATGTCCGGATGTTTCGACAACCCCACCAGATTGCAAGCCGTTCGACTCAATTAGAGTTTTGTCATCAATGAGTGTGTATTGTGAAAAAGGGATTGATTGGGTATGAATGTTGTTCCCAATATAAATATTGCCCCCAGCGGTAGATCCATTGGATACAATAGAGGAGTTGATTACTCTTGTGTTGCCATAACCGGCAACTTCGACTGTACCGCCCCTGCCGCTACTGCCATTGGTTTGAATCTGAGATTCTAATAGATTCACGTCACCATGGGAAGATGCAATCAACACTGAGCCCCCAGTAAGGCCGGATGCTTTAATAGATGTGTTATATAAGTCAGCATCATAGGATGCGTTAATTAAAATTGTGCCCCCGCGGCCGTTACTATTATTTGTTTGTATGATTGACGAGTTGGAATTAACTGTATGTCCAGAGATTGATATAACAGATCCATGCCCCCTTACTCTAGAATTGTGGCCAAACAGTATATTTTTTAATGCCGTTAGATTAATTTTGCCCCCATTATGACTATTTTGATTTGCGATTAAGCCGTAAATTGCGATATTACTGCTCAAGATGGTGACTACACCATCCTGACTGGCTGAACTAACTCCATTAATTGAACCAAATAATGTTACATCGCCCTGTGCTTCCATTGAAACTTGACCGGAAGTCAGGTTAGCCAGCGTTAATAATGACAAATCACCAAAAGAGCTTAATTTGGTCGATAAGCTCCCATGGTCATCGATAATTGAGCCTGAAAATTTTAAATTGTTATCTGCATGTAGTAGAAGTTTGGTTGGCGTCAAGCTCATCTTATGGATTGAGCTGTCCGTTTCAGCCAATAATGCCCCCGCGTCATCACAATTAGGTCCACACAAGGTCTGAAGTGCTGAAGCATTAATGTTGGTATGATTGACTGTTGCCCCCATGACTTGACTAAAAGCAGAGTCAATATGGATATTGGCTGCCTGTAAGTTCCATGTGCCAGCTTTACCAGCTATATTACCGGCAGAAGCGCTGATGGCTGCTGTAGGCTCAAGATTTACTTCTTTCGATGACGTATTGATTGTTCCACCATCACCCGTTTCTTTTGCGTTTGCTGATATCTTTCCAGCAACATTAACTGCATTGGTTGCTACAATATCAATGGTTCCAGCATTAGCATTACTTGCTTCTGCGTCAACAGACAATATAGCGCCTTCATTTATAGTCACATTATCAGTAGCAGCCACCTTAATTTCTGATTGCCCGGTGGATGATTTGGCAATGGTTTGTGAATTTGTATCAAAAATAGCCTTGTTGCTGCTCAGCAGTATTCTTCCATCTGATGTTTTTGCTAAAGTCTGTTGTACAGCCTGAGTCACATTAACGGTTCCTGCTTGTTTTATAATGCCCCCATTGATGGCATTAACCGCAGTGGCAGTCATAATCACCTGACCTCCAGGCGCTTCAATCATATAGCGATTCTCAATCAAGCCCTTGATTAAGCTCGGTGTGGCAGTGATCGAGGATAGGTTTTTAGAATCATTAAAATTGAGGACGATATTTTCCCCTGAGGCTAGAGCTACTGTTCCCATTCTGGCAAAGATCAGGCCTTCATTACGTATCTCTGGTGCTAATAAAGCAACATAGTCATCTAGCGCCTTTATTTCGCCCTGATTCACAATGCCACCACTATTCTGATTCTCACTAAACTGATAGCGTCCATTCAAGTAATCGTCATTGCTGATATCGTGCGTTGTGGCGGTTATCGACCCAACTTCAACTTGCGAATTAGGTCCAAAATAGATTCCAGAGCCATTAACAAGCAACACCTCACCTGTTGCATTAATTTTTCCGTATATTTCTGATGGATTTGCACCGGTGATGCGATTCAGTGTTGAACTGGAAGCATTAGGTTGATTAAAGTTAACCGTTGAATTTGCCCCCACATTAAAACTTTGCCAATCAATGACCCCTTGTTGGGTACTCTGATTGATATCCATGACTGGATTATCATTTGCTTGTGAGGTTTGGATGTTGATATCGCCTGAGACTACATTCGCCCCTGTGGGAAGATCCATTGCATCAGGCTCAGATAAAGACACATTAGGGTATAGGGCCATTAGAATGCTAATGGTCAATACATTTCTACTCGTTATGTATTGTTTCTTGTCCATACCAAACCCTAATTACTCAAAGTAATCATCTCCTTTTTACTGATGCAGGCTATGTAACATCTACTCAAAATGTGATGCCCCCTCTAACCCAGACAAAATTGTCTTTGTGACTTCCGTCTAAATCTTTATCTGTGGTGGTTCTATTCGGGTTTTCACCAATTCTTTTAGCCCAGGTCACTGATAAAAGTGTATTCTTTGGGCCGTTCCAGCCTAATGACAATCCGTAGCCCTTCAATGTGTAACCATTAGGATCGGCATTCACTCCTGAATTGTTAACGTATTGTTTTGCATGGCCAATATCGTAAAAACCAGTTAAAGTCAGATTCTGCGGCAACGCTCTTCTAATTTCTAGGTTTGCTACGTATCCTTGAGAACCAGCTCCTTCACTCACAGGGTAAGCTCTTACTCCATTCGGTCCGCCCAAATAAATCTTTTCTGAAGAATCCAGGTTTTGATCAGACCACTGCGCATTGACTCGACCATACACAGACCAGTCTGCATCAATATATTGCTCACGACTATAATTCATGGTTAATTTAGTAAAATTACCTTGCGTATTAGCTCCTGATGCATCTGATGGTTTATTTGGAGAGCCTCCCAAATCAACATCACCAGCAACTATTGAAACATCAAAACGATTGATGGCGCCAGCAAGGATAGCAGAATCGATCAAATCGCCACGCGCCCCAAGAGTGAATGTTTGAACGTCATAATCACTCAGCGTACCGGTATTATTCTTATTTTTGAAAGATTTATTATCCAGCTCTGAAAAGAGGTTTAAGTTTAACTCTTGAGACCTAATTAACGGATAATTAGCGTTTAAACCAACAATAGTCGAGTATCCATTGGGGTCTACAGAATCAAACTCACTCGGAATCACGTCATACTCAAGATAGCTGAGGCTGCCCCCAATGGTGAGTCCAGATGCCCCCACTGGCAGTGAATAGTCGAATCGTCCGTAATCCACTCCTTCTGTTTTTAAGGCAGTTAAACGAATCTGATCTCCAAGTCCAAAAGGGCTATTAATATTTAGATTTGCAACCGCACGGGCTCGGCCAGTCGCACGGGAGCCGTAATTATCTAAAACGACGCCACTTCCAGCAAAAGGCCTGGTGTTATTGATTACCAAGTTTACCTTGGTTTCTCCCTCATTATCCCCAGCAGCAAGAGTGCTTTTGGCTGTAACGCCTGGCAAATCATTGATTATAAGAATTCTTCGATCGACTTCTTTGAGGCTGAGGGTTTTGTCTTTCATGTTAAAACCCATCAGATTTTTCAAAATACTTTCTTTGACCTTGCTGGCTCCATTTTCTGTCGTAATATCTGTACCGCCATATTTAGCCTCTTGTATTTTTAATTCTAAATTGCCTTGAGTAATATCTTGATCTGGCAAAGTGACTAGAGCGATGTAACCGTTATAGCGATAAAAATCGGCTAATCTTGAGGCAATCGACTGCAGTTCATTGACTGTGACCGATTGATTGATGAAATTGTTTAAAAAATCATTGATTTTTTCCGCACTGAGTTCTTGATTACCAGAGAAAGAAAAGGATTTAAGTTCAACCCTAGGTTCATCTTTCGCCTCAGGTTCAACATTGGGTTTAATATTTTGCAGTTCATCAGCGTCAGGAAATAGAAACTTCTCATTTCTTTCAATTTCGTTCAAAATTTGACCAGCATCAGGAGCGGTTACCGTCCCAGAAAATGCTGTATTTGCAGCTACAGTCATGATCGCTGTGCTGATAAACTTATTTATAAATTTCTGTTTATCCATATACTAAAAAAATAATTACAAAAACCCTAGAAACACTGAGGGCGAATTATGAAATTTAGCATGATAATATGAAAAAAACTACCTTTTTTGATTAATTTTTTTAATTAAATAAATAAGCTAAGTTATTATTTTATTTGAATAATTTCAAATTTCATGAAGTCTAAACATTGCTCTTCAAGACAGGTTGCTGATTCTAGCGGAGATGACGCATGAATAGAATCAACTAAATAGGCCTCAAGGCCAATAGATATAAGGGATTTATAAGCCTCCACAGCTCTGTTATGCGCAAGATTTAAATTATACAATCTTGACCCTCTCGCATCAGCATATCCAACAATTTGGATGGGCCTGTTTTCACTGTTGATTTTTTCAACCATTTTTTTCGCCTCTAGGTCACTCTTTAAATCGATTTTATTTTGATTAAATCCAAAATTTCTTGAAAAAACCATATGGTCTTTACTATTATTAGGGGGCACAGGGCTTTGAACCAATTCATCATTGGTTTGAAGCTTAGGGCCTTCAGCAGGTTTTTCAAACATAATAAATGATGTAATCAAGCCAGTCATAATAGCTAATACAATGATCAATATTTTTTTATGAGAAGCAAAGTAATTTGATGCACCAAGTATCATTGACTTAGGATTAAGAGAATTGAGCTGAATAGAAGCAAAAAGATTTTTTAAGCTACTGAAGATACCCTTAGGGGGAAAAGAAGGTTTTAATTTTACCTTCGGAGATTTTTTTATTAAATTGAATAAATTATTATAAGTAATTGATATTATTGAATAAAAAAGCATAAATAAATTCATGAATGCTTTGAGGAGTCTGTTTAATATCTTTTTAATTATATTAAAATGCCCCCTATTTTTTAATGCCCCCAGCTTGGTAGATTCCTTTGAGATGCTCAGGGTTTTTTGAACGACTAATTTAATAACAACTAAAGACTTATTCCCTAACATCCTAAAGCCGTTTAACAATGACAATGCTTTTGCCATGGTTTTGACTTGCATTGAATCACTGTGAGTTAATTTTTGATGTTTTTGAAATTTATTTGCAATGTATTTAAAGTTGATGGACTTACACTGATAATCTTGTGTTTTTGCCCACACAAATAGACCTGGCAAATACTTCAACAAGACCTCCAGCTCTTCTGAATCTTTTTTACTGAGAACTGCATATTGGCTGAGGTGATCAACAAAATGTTCGGAACTCATATTTTTTATTGATAATCGGCCTAGCTGAGGGATGAAATGTTTCTCAAATAAACGAATAACCCTGTCAGGCTCCTGTTCAGAGGTCAAAGTTAAATGCCACTCACGGACTACTCGCTCAAAAGACGGCTCATTCCCCTCCTGTATCTTTAATTCATTGCTACTAATTTCACTTGATTCAGTCATTGGATTCTCGGTTTGCACAACATCATTAAAAAAATCCGAGGTGGATGCGGTCACTAAATCCTGATTGATCTCATCATTATTACTGTCAATTTCATTGTCTTTGACTGATGAATCACCCACACGATCATTGCTTTGAGAGGCGTGATTAAAATTATCATTGAGCGTTTCTTGTAACGCATCAGCATCTGTAACTAATTGATTAGATTCATTTTTTATTTTTTCTTTTGAATTATTAGCCAATGCTTCATCTGGCTGAAATGTCCTGGCTTGGCTTGTATTTTTTTCTTTTTTTCTTTCTTCTGAAGGGTCGATGCCGTTTGCTAATAATTCTTTTTCATGGGCTAATTTTTCTCTAGCTAGCTCAATTGAGATGTCTGGATATATGCCGAGTGATAAACGTTTCTCTTTACCTTGAAAACGATATTTAACACGCCATGCTTTTGTTCCACTGGGGGCAACTTCAATGTAAAGTCCTAAGCCATCAAACAGCCTATAAGGCTTATCTTTAGGCTCAGCCGACTGAATCATTTCATCATTTAATTTCATTTTGACCCCCAAATAAACATGTTATAAACAATTTATATCATAATTTGCCCCCATATGGAATCATAGGTACAAAAAAACCGGCTGTGGCCGGTTTTTTATATGAGCTAATACAATTATTTGTTCAGCAAACTAAATTTTTTCACAGCACAATAGGCATTTTTTTGATCCTCAGCTTTTTGCAACATATCGCGCACATTGGCTTTCTTAACCAAAGTGTATATTTCAGATTGTGCTTTGCAAGCAAGATCATAATTGTTGTTGTCTATCGCGGTATTGACGAGATCTTGAAAGCGTAAAATATTACCAAATTCTTGATCTGAAACATTTGCGATTGAGTGTACTGAAGCCATGATTAGACCAATAAAAAACATCTTTTTCATTTATATCATCCTTTTGAGAATAAATTTACTGTTAGCCTTCTTGTGGAAGGATTAATGAGACTCTAAATTTTATAAAAGTTCAACGACTTTCTTGGGATTGTTTAACCAGCTCAGATCATCATCTGTCTGCGGTTGCCAGAGAGTTTTATGCATTGTTTGTCCTTTTGAGAAATTATTAAAAAAGCTATCTTTTGGATAGCGTCGCCATTATAGAACAACTTTATGTCAATATGATGACAATTTAGTATTTTTCAATAACATTTGTGATGAATTTGCATTAATTTATATTTCAATATAATATAATTTTATATATTATAAAAAAGTAATTTATTATGTCGAAATGTAAAGTAGATAATGTTGAAGCTATCAGAGATTCAGCCAACCAGGCCTGCTCCATACTCAAATTATTAGCCAATGAAGACAGATTAATGTTGCTGTGCCAATTAACTCAAGGTGAAAAGAATGTGGGAGAGTTAGAGTCTGCTACCAATATTCAACAACCCACCCTATCACAACAGCTCACAATTTTAAGAAAGGATGGCATTGTCACCATTCGTAAAGATGGCAAATTTAACTACTATTCCATTGCGTCGGATGAAGTCATTCAGGTCATGCAAACTTTAGGTCAATTATACGGCTGCAACAGAAGCTAAGCGGGAGAAAACATGCAAATCAATAAAATAAATGATAATTACAGTTCAACTGGTCAAATAAATGAAGAAGACCTGAGTCAAATTCATGACAGCGGCTTTAAAACCATCATGTGTTTTAGACCAACCAGTGAAGATAAAGAAACTCAACCAGATCAATCTTGGTTAAAAATAGAAGCACATAAAAGGGGAATTAAATTTATTTCTATTCCGATTATTCCAGGCAATATTACCGAAGAAAATATCCAAACATTTGCTCAAAACTTTAATGACAGTGACTACCCAGTTCTTGGTTATTGTCGAAGCGGGGGTCGTGCCAAGAGCATTTATCAAGCTTATGAAAAGCATAATAATTCACATCATAAATAATTTAGATCTTCCGAAGCCTAAATTAATTGATCAAGCTGTTCCAGCAAATCTCACACTAGGTCTAGTGAGTCACGCAGTCGAGTAATCATGAATTTTAACCTTTTTAACCACAACAAACCCTGGTTAAAGTTTTTGTTATTAATGGGTTTGTTTTTTCTCTATTTTGTATATCTTGTTTATGAGTATGGGATTGAAGATGGAGGCATGGTCACATTATTAACGTGGAGTTTTTTTGTGTTATGCACTCCTGTGGCTGATGCTGGGTTTTTATTAGACTTTCCTATCCGTTTATTGTACAAAGTAAAAATGTTGCATACGGAGGTGGTTGTGTGGCTTTTAGCCATATGTTTTAGTCTTGTTGGTGCTCTTTATTACCCGGAAGTCTTTGAAATTAATGCTCTGATGAAAATTTTTCATGAAATTTTATTAAATCCAATCCCCTATTGGCTCGTCATCATTTTATGTGGGATTGGGACATTTTTATCCATCCTTCTTGGTGATCAAGTGTTTGATGTCTTCGAAAGTAAAAATATTCAATTTAATCAATGGTTTATATTAAAAGTTTTACTTCTACTTGGTTTAATACTTAGTATTATTTATCTCTATTATCATTTGTTGATCAGATTAAATATTAATTTTTAAAAATGTTCTTTGTCACCCAAAAAACGCCATTTGCCGAGGGGTAAATCAGCTAATTTCACCTTCCCAACTCTTACCCTTTTTAACCCAGTGACTTTGAGCCCCACAAGCTCACACATTCTCCTGATTTGACGCTTTTTACCTTCTTTTAAAATAAATTGTAATTGATTTTCATTCATCCAAGTCACCGAAGCTTTTTTAAGAGGCTTGCCATCCAAAGAAAGACCAAAATTTAATAAATTAAGTCCGTTGTCAACGATTTTCCCTGCCACCCTCACCAAATATTCCTTTTCAATAGGACTGTTTTCTTGAATAATTTCTTTGGCAATAACCCCATCCTCAGTCAACACTAATAAACCTGTGGAATCAATATCAAGGCGCCCTGCTGGCGCGAGCTTGAAGTTTAAAGCTCCTATTTTATCTTTTCCAAAAAAATTACTTTTAGTAATCAAAGAGGCTGCAGGTTTATATTTTTTTTCATCATCAGCATGGGAGATAAACCCAACGGGCTTATTTAACAGTATGGTTTTTTTATTTTCTTGAATTTTTTTCCCCAAGCTACGTAATTCAATGTGTTGGCCAGGCAGAGCTTTTGCTCCCAATTCAGTCACCTGTTTGCCATCCAGGAAGACAAAGCCCTGTTCAATATAGCGATCAGCCTCTCTTCGAGAGCAAATACCACGACTGGATAATAACTTTGATATTCGAACTAATGACATAATTTGCAATTTAAAAAAATAAGTAGTACTCTAAATTTAAGAATCAATTTTAACGTTACTTGGGCTCGTTTCATAAATATAGTTCATGAAGTTGCAGTTTATATGGTAACGGTGAGATTGCTAACAATTATTTGGCGAGCCTAAAGTTCCTGCGATTGCAAATATGTAACGCCAGATGGGATATTGAGTCTAGGTAACGTCAAAATTTGTTTTTATTTCACTTGTGTGACTTCCCCGCTAATTAGACTTTCCGTGCTGCCATCATTCTTTTTCAGTATCAGTGAACCGTCTGGCTCTAAATCAACAATTTCTCCGATCACTTCCTCGCCATTGCTTTTTTTAAATTTGATATGGTTATTTTTAAAGGCATTGTATGTAAGCCATTCTTCTTTCATACTCATAAAACCATTCTTTTCAAACTCTGATAAAGCATCAATCACCTCGCGAATGATCATTGCTATTAGCTGATTGGGTTGTATATCTTGGTTTAAAAAATCTTTAATGCCGATCGCTGGTTGATCAATTATTTTTAATGTTTCTTTTGATAATTCATAATTAAAACCAATTCCAATAATGGCCGAACAACGACTTTCCATGTCGCCTTGAAGTTCAATTAGAACACCTGCCATTTTTAAAAGATTTTCCTCTTGCTTAATCAATAAATCATTCGGCCACTTTAAAAAAGTATTCTGAAGTCCTAATTTCTGCATTAATCTTTGCAAAGCGAGGCCAACAACCAGACTTAACCCTGACAACATGGAGGCACCCCGATCAAATTTCCATAAAATGGACAAAGCCAAGGACTCCCCAATTTTTGCTTGCCACATTCGTCCTCTTCTGCCTTTTCCTTTAGTTTGAATATTAGCTGCAACGACTGTTGCATGTGGTTTTTTACTAGATGATTGGTTTAAAAAAGAATTAGTCGACTCGGTCACTTGAATAAGCTCAAAATTGACGAACTGGTTTAATTCCCCAAGTTCTTTTTGTATTTCCAACTCATTTAAAATATCTAATTTATGTTGCAGACGATACCCTTTTTTCTTTACTGAAAATACATTAATGCCAAGATCTTTTAACTGAGCAACAGCCTTCCATATGGTTACTCTAGAACAACCTGCACCTGAGGCTAAAGCTTCTCCAGAGTGAAAGTAGCCATCTGCCAAGATGGAAAGGATTTTGAAGGCGAGTTCGTACTGTTTCATGTCAATAAATCATAGCAT
>Ga0181597_10003814_pt1 | contig 15367 bp, 12 predicted proteins | sample 041ome_5_FD_148647 | JGI IMG/M metagenome (GOLD analysis project Ga0181597, IMG submission 148647) | Coastal salt marsh microbial communities from the Groves Creek Marsh, Skidaway Island, Georgia - 041403US metaG (spades assembly) | ecosystem: Environmental > Aquatic > Marine > Intertidal zone... | reverse complement strand
CGATCCTGCAGATAGAAGGCCGCGCCCAGGTAGCGGCAGCGCACCCAATCCTCGGCCTTGCCATTATCGGCGCGCGACGGTTCCTGGCGCTCCTGACGCTCAAACAGGTAGCTGCCGCGCTCCTCGCGCAGGTGCACCAGCGACAGCAGAATCTGCCCCGGCACCGACATGCAGTTGGCGTACTCGAAGTAGTAGCCGCAGTAACGCGACAGGCTGCTGGAATGCGCGCCGAGGGGCTGGAACAACTCCAGCAAGGGATCGGTGACCACCCGCGCTTCCTGACTGCCGCTGCGCGCGCCGATCAGGTCGGCAAACTGCTCACTCGGCAGGCTCAGCTCGTAGCCCTCGACCCCGAAAAAATCACAAATGCGCTTGAGGTTGTAGGCCGTTGGGCGACTCTGCCCGCTGAGGTATTTGTTGAACTGGGCACGGTTAATCGCCAGCTTGCGGCACACCTCGGCAATCGACCGGTAATGGCTGCACAACAGCTTGAGATTGAGCCCTAGGTGGTCGGACATGGTGGATTTTCCGGTGATGCGAGCGACGCGATTCTAGCATCAACTCGCGTCATCTCGCCGCCACCTGCGAAATTGCATGACGAACGCGCCTGCTGAACTATTCCGTCCCTAGCAATTTCCCCTCACACAACAACAAGAGAGACTGCCCTGCCATGCTCGATATTCTCAACGACCTGATCTGGAGCAAGCTCCTGATCGTAATGCTGATCGGCCTGGGTCTGTACTTCACCATCGCCTCGCGTTTCGTCCAGTTTCGTTACTTTGGCAGCATGTTCCGCATCTTCGCCGAAGCCTTCCAGCGTCAGCCCGGCCAGCTCAGCTCGTTCCAGGCCCTGATGCTTTCAGTCGCTGGCCGCGTGGGTGCCGGCAACATCGCCGGGGTCTCGGTGGCGATCATGCTCGGCGGCCCGGGCGCAATCTTCTGGATGTGGGTCGTAGCCCTGGTCGGCATGGCCACCAGCTACTTCGAATGCTCCATCGCGCAGCTGTACAAGCGCCGCGAAGACGACGGCACCTACCGCGGTGGCCCGGCCTTCTACATCCAGCACGGCCTCGGCCAGCGCTGGTTGGGCATTGTGGTGTCGATCCTGCTGCTGGTGACCTTCGGCTTCGGCTTCAACGCGGTGCAGTCCTACACCGTCGCCAGCTCGATGCATGACACCTTTGGCATGCCGACTTATGTCAGCGGCCTGATCCTCACCGTGGTGATCGGCCTGATCATCTTCGGCGGCATCAAGCGCATCGCTAAGTTCGCCGACGTGCTGGTGCCTGTGATGGCCTTCTCATACATCGCCATGGCGGTATTCGTGATTGGCAGCAACGTTGAGGCGATCCCCGCCACGCTGACTCTGATCTTCAACAGCGCCTTCGGCCTGGAGCCGGCGTTTGCCGGTGGTATTGGCGCGGCGATCATCATGGGCGTGAAGCGCGGCCTGTTCTCCAACGAAGCCGGCTTGGGCAGCGCGCCGAACGTCGCCGCCGTGGCCGAGGTCAAGCACCCGGTTGCACAGGGCATCGTGCAGTCGCTCAGCGTGTTTATCGACACCATCATCCTGTGCAGCTGCACCGCGCTGATCATCCTGCTGTCGGGCGTCTATCAACCCGGCATGGACATCGCCGGCGTAGTGTTGACCCAGACGGCCGTGGCCAGCGTGGTCGGCGAGTGGGGCCGGATTTTCGTCACCGTCGCCCTGCTGCTGTTCGTCTTCACCACCCTGATCTACAACTACTACCTCGGTGAAAACGCCCTGGGTTTCTTCAGCAAGAAGCGCACGCCGGTGCTGGTCTACCGCGTACTGGTCATCGCTCTGGTACTGTGGGGCTCGGTACAGGATTTGGGCACCGTATTCGCCTTTGCGGATGTCACCATGGGCTTGTTGGCCATTTGCAACCTAGTGGCCCTGGCGCTGCTGTTCAAGGTCGGCCTGCGCCTGATGCGCGATTACGACAGCCAGATCAAGGCAGGCGTGGAGTCGCCGGTACTGGACGCGAAAAACTTCGCCGACCTGGACCTCGACCCAGCCGTTTGGGCGGCTAACGCGCACACCGCGACAGCGCCGGCCAAACACGCCGAAATCGGCAACAGCGTGCACCAGCGCTAACACGCTGCGCAGGCTGTGAAAAACAGGGGGCTAGGCCCCCTGTTTTTTTATAAAAATAAAGAAAACGGAGACCCCCTGATGGGCTGTAGAAAACTCCTGGTGCTGTACACCGGCGGCACCATCGGCATGCAGATGAGCGCCGATGGCCTGGCCCCCGCGTCCGGCTTCGAAGCGCGCTTGCGCAGCCAGCAAGCGCTGGAAGCCCAACCGCTGCCGCAATGGTCGTTTGCCGAGCTGCTGCCGCCCATCGACAGCGCCAATATGAACCAGCACAACTGGCTGGCGATGGTCGCGGCGATTCGCACCGGCATCGAGCGCGACGGTTGCGACGGCGTATTGCTGCTGCACGGCACCGATACCCTGGCCTACAGCGCCGCCGCCCTGAGCTTTCTCCTGCTCGGCCTGCCGCTGCCGGTGATACTCAGCGGCTCGATGCTGCCGGCCGGCGCCGAAGGCAGCGATGCCTGGGGCAACCTGTTCGGCGCCATGCGCGCACTGCAAGCCGGCGTCACACCGGGCGTACACCTGTACTTCAATGGCGCGCTGCTGCATGGCGCGCGGGTCAGCAAGCTGCGCAGCGACGCCTTCGACGCCTTCCATGTACTGCCGCGCCAACGCCAGAGCGCACGCGCCGAAAGCATCCCGGCCCGCATCGACTATCGCCAGCCGCGCCAGCCGGTCAACCTGGCCGTACTGCCGTTTTATCCCGGCATCCAGGCCAGCCATGTACGCGCCCTGCTCGACAGCGGCGTACAAGGGCTGCTGCTGGAATGCTACGGCAGCGGCACCGGGCCGGCGGATGATGCCGAGCTGCTCAGCGTGCTCAAGGCTGCACATGCGCGCGGCGTGGTACTCGCGGCCATCAGCCAATGCCCGCACGGGCATGTCGAATTCGGCGTGTATGCGGCCGGCAGTCAACTGGCCAGTGCGGGGCTGATCTCTGCGGGCGGTATGACCCGCGAAGCCGCACTGGGTAAACTATTCGCCCTGCTCGGCGCGGGCCTGAGTCAAGCCAAAGTGGAACACTGGTTTGCCCTGGATGTCTGTGGTGAACGCGCCGATTGAAGCTTGGGCCCTTGCAGCTAGGCTGCAAGAACCTGTTTATGATCTCGCGAGCTAGAGCCATACAAGACAAAAACTGGCGAGGAAGCGGAGTGTACGAGCTGTACATGAGCATTACTCGTTTCACTCGCCCTACGGGCCGCGCTAAAGCGCGTTAGCCGCAAGCGGCTTCCGACCGGGCTGGCGCACCAGCCGGTTTTTAACGCAGCAGGGCCGACGCGCAGCAGATCGTAAATAGGTTCTAAGGGCTTTACCCCATCGAGGAGCCAATGCCATGCCGATTCGCATTCCCGTCGAAATCCGCCCGATCAGCGCCGCTGATCAGGCCGCCTGGCTGCCGCTGTGGCAGGGCTATCAACGTTTCTACATGACCGAAATTAACGCTGCGACCAGCGACATCACCTGGCAACGCTTTCTCGACCCGGCCGAGCCGATGCATGCCGCGCTGGCCTGGCACGAGGGCAAAGCCATTGGTTTGGTGCACTGGATCTACCATCGCTCGACCTGGACGGTTGGCGACTATTGCTACCTGCAGGATCTGTTTATCGCCAAGGATGTGCGCAGCAGCGGCGCCGGTCGCAAGCTGATCGAGCACGTCTACCAGCAGGCCAAAGCTGAAGGCTGCTCGCGCACCTACTGGCTGACCCATGAGAGCAATAGCCGCGCCATGCTGCTGTATGAGCGCATCGCCGAGCGCTCGGGGTTTATCCAGTACCGCAAACTGTTCTGAGAACCTGCTTACGGTCTGCTGCGCGTCGGCCCTGCTGCGTTAAAAACCGGCTGGTGCGCCAGCCCGGTCGGAAGCCGCTTGCGGCTAACGCGCTTTAGCGCGGCCCGTAGGGCGAGTGAAACGAGTAATGCCATGTACAAGCTCGTACACTCCGCTTCCTCGCCGCTTTGACCAGCCGAAGGCTGTTACTAACGTAGCGCCTTGCGTGGCTCTAGCTCGCGAGATCGTAAACAGGCTCTTCGCCCCCTGACCTTCTGGTCAGAAATTCTGGCCGTGGTCTTGCCGCAGGTAAATTACGGCGCTATCTTCTGCGCCACGCCCGGTAACTAAGCCGCTCGCGCACCTGGATCAGCAGACAGGGTAAACACTGAGCTGGCTAACCTGAACCCAATTTCAGAGGAGCCAACTCAATGGCTGCTACCCGTATCTGGATCAAAAACCCCCTCGCGATTTTCACCGCCAACACCCTCGACGCCGCCGGCGGCCTGGTGATTGAAAACGGCGTCATCAGTGAACTGCTTAAAGCAGGCCAACAGCCGAGCAAGCCCTGCGATCAGACCTTCGATGCCCGTGAGCATGTGGTCCTGCCGGGGTTGATCAACACCCACCATCACTTCTACCAAACCCTGACCCGCGCCTGGGGCCCGGTGGTCAACCAGCCGTTGTTCCCCTGGCTGAAAACCCTGTATCCGGTGTGGGCGCGCTTGACTCCCGAGAAGCTCGCACTGGCCAGTAAGGTCGCGCTGGCCGAACTGCTGCTGTCCGGTTGCAGCACGGCGGCGGATCACCATTACCTGTTCCCCGGCGGCCTGGAAAACGCCATCGACGTGCAAGTCGAAGCCGTGCGCGAACTGGGCATGCGCGCCATGCTCACCCGCGGCTCGATGAGTTTGGGCGAAGCCGATGGCGGCCTACCGCCGCAGCAAACCGTGCAGCAGGGCGAGGTGATCTTGGCCGACAGCCAACGGCTGATTCATCAGTACCACCAGCGCGGCGACGGCGCGCAAATCCAGATCGCCCTGGCGCCCTGCTCACCGTTCTCGGTGACCCAGGACATCATGCGCCAGAGCGCTGAACTGGCCGAAGAGCTGGACGTGCGCCTGCACACCCACCTGGCCGAAACCTTGGACGAAGAAGACTTCTGCCTGCAGCGCTTCGGCCTGCGCACCGTGGATTACCTGGACAGCGTCGGCTGGCTCAGTTCGCGCACCTGGCTGGCCCACGGCATCCACTTCAACCCGGATGAAATCGAGCGCCTCGGCGCGGCCGGCACCGGCATCTGCCATTGCCCCAGCTCGAACATGCGCCTGGCCTCCGGCATCTGCCCGACCCTCGACCTGCAAGCGGCCGGCGCGCCCATCGGCCTCGGCGTCGACGGTTCGGCGTCCAACGATGCCTCGAATATGATTCTCGAAGCGCGCCAGGCTCTGTATATCCAGCGCCTGCGTTACGGGGCCGAGAAGATCACCCCGGAACTGGTCCTGGGCTGGGCCAGCAAGGGTTCAGCCAAGCTGCTGGGGCGTACCGATATCGGTGAATTGGCGGTGGGCAAGCAGGCTGACCTGGCCTTCTTCAAGCTGGATGAGCTGCGCTTCTCCGGCAGCCACGACCCAATCTCGGCATTGCTGCTGTGCGGCGCCGACAAGGCCGACCGGATGATGATCGGCGGCCAGTGGCGGGTGATCGACGGACAGATCGAAGGTCTGGATGTGGCGCAGCTGATCGCCGACCACCGTCAGGCGGCCAAGGAACTGATCGCCGGCTAGCACTCAGAGAAACGTAGGGTGGGTTAGACGCTGGTGCATCACTGTCGGTTAACTCAACTTTGACAGCGCCGTAACCCACCAGAGAGGCTGATACCGCCTGGTGGGTTACACGCCGCACTGCCACCGAGCCGTCTGCTAGGTAGTCGCTAGCGCCGTTAACCCACCCTACGATTTGCGCACTCGCAGCAAACCCGAGTCAGCGTCCTAGAACACCGACCAACCAATCCGCTCGCTGAGCAACTCCAGCGCTTTAATGCCTGCAAGCGAGTTACCGGCGGCATTTAGCTCCGGGGACCACACGCACACGCTAAAACGCCCCGGCACCAACGCGACGATGCCACCACCGACGCCACTTTTGCCCGGCAAGCCGACGCGGTAGGCAAAGTTGCCCGCCTCGTCATACAGGCCACTGGTAGCCATGATCGCGTTGACCTGTTTGCTCTGCCGCGCCGTAAGAATCTGCGCGCCGCTGTGCTTGCAGAAGCCGTCGTTGGCCAGAAAACAGAAGGCGCGCGCCAAATCAGCACAACTCATGCGCAGCGCGCAGTAACTGAAATAGCTGCGCAGCACTGCCTCCACGTCGTTATGGAAGTTGCCGAAGGATTGCATCAGGTATGCCGCCGCGGCGTTGCGCGCACGGTGCTGGTATTCCGAGTCGGCGACCTTGCCGTCGACCAGTACCTCGGGGTTGCCGGCCAGACGCCGAACAAAATCACGCATCGACAGCACGGGCGCGGCAAAACGCGACTGGTTGATATCGCAAATCACCAACGCGCCGGCATTGATAAACGGATTGCGCGGGTGGCCGCGTTCAAGCTCCAGCTGCACCAAAGAGTTAAACGGCTGACCCGAGGGCTCATGCCCCAGGCGCTGCCAAATAGCCTCGCCGGAATGCTGGATGGCCTGCACCAGGCTGAAGACTTTGGAGATGCTTTGCACAGAGAACGCCGTATCCGCATCGCCAGCGCAATACAGCTCGCCGTCGTTGCTGTACACCGCGATACCGAGTTGCTGTGCCGGCACATCGGCCAGCGCCGGAATGTAGTCGGCTACTTTGCCCTGGCCAATCAGCGGGCGGACTTGCTCAAGAATTTCATTCAACAGCGCTTGCATGCTCAGGCTCACCACAAGGCCCGAGCGCACCTCGGACGATGGCAGGTAGACGCTTGCCTGAGGCGGCTGATCACACCGCTAGAACTTTTCCGGGCGCAGCACTTCAACCTGAGTGAGGTAGCAGACCATGGCGAAATTCTCGTAGTAGCGAGCCTGCAGATGGTCGGCAATACGCTCAGCCACATCCCGCGCACAGATGACTTCCAGGCGGATATTGCCCTCGGCTTCCCAGCCCGCACTGCGCACGCCACGGCCACCGCGGCCACGCGCATCGGAAATGGTCCAGCCGGGCGCCCCAAGAGCAGGCAGGTCAGCCTCCAGTTTTTTCTCCAGCGCCGCTTCACAAATCACGGTCAGCAGGGTGCGCACATGTGCGTTCATATCAGAACCCCCAGGCAATAAGCTGTTCGGCCAGCATCAGGTACAGCGGGATGCCCAGCAGAATGTTGAAGGGAAAGGTGATGCCCAGTGAAGCGGTCAGCGACAGTGACGGGTTGGCTTGTGGCAAGGCCAGACGCAGCGCCGCCGGCACCGCAATATACGAGGCCGACGCAGCCAAGGTCGCCAACACGGCCGTACCGCCCAGCGACAGCCCCATAAAGCGCCCGAGCAACGCGCCGATCAGCGCGCCCAGCAGCGGCATCAGCAAGGCAAAGCCGAGCAGGCGCAGGCCAAACTGTTTCAACGCACCGAGTTGCCCGGAGGCAATCAGACCCATTTCCAACAAAAAGAACGCCAGCACGGGCTTGAACATGCTGGTGTAGAGCGGCTCCAGCGGCTTGATGCCCTCTTTGCCGGCGATTGCGCCAATGATCAGGCCGCCGAGCAGCAACATGATGCTCTTGCCCAGGAAGATCTCCCGACCGAGTTCGCCCCAGTCGGTATCGCGCGCCAACCCCTTGGCCAGGAGGATACCGACCAGAATCGCCGGGATCTCCAGAATCGCCACAAACAGCGGCATGTAGCTTTCGAACTCGATGCCCTTGGCCAGCATGTAGGCCACCACCACGGCAAAGGTACCGGCACTGACCGAACCATAGTGCGCCGCCACGGCCGCCGCATTGACCCGGTCAAAGCCCAGGCCGCGCAATACGGCAAACGCCAGCAGCGGTAACACCACGCCCAGCCCCAGCACCAACCCCGCCTGGCCGAGCAGTTGCCAGCTGGCTTGCTCGGCCAACTCTACGCCACCGTGCAGACCAATCGCCAGCAACAACAGGATCGACAGGGTTTCATACAAGGCTGGCGGTAGTTTCAGCTCACTTTTCAGCAGGCCAGCCACCAGCCCGAAGACAAAAAACAGCACAACCGGATCCAGACTCACAGTGCATACCTCTGCCGATTTACCTGCAGATAGACGCCGAACGCGTCCTATCTCCTGCATAAAAGGTCATGCCCCTCCGCAAGCGTGCTGATACTCGCAGTTTGCGCCCAACCAGGCTACAGAGCCTTGCTGAGCGTAGCGGGGCATAACCGAAAAAAAGGGAGCCCTAAGGCTCCCTCGGGACTCAGGCACGCGGCCTAAAACCCTTACCAACGCTGCTCAACAGCAGCGCCAGCGATGTAAAAAGAAGCCCCAAAAAAGCCATTCAAATGCCTGTTCAAACAGCCGGGGCTTCTGAGGTTAACCGTCGATTTCCACCAGCACATCACCCGGATTGACCCGGTCGCCTTTGGCCACATGCACCGCTTTCACGGTACCGGCAATCGGCGCCTGCACTTCGGTTTCCATCTTCATCGCTTCGCTGATCAGCACCGCCTGGCCGGCCTTGACCGTGTCGCCGACCTTAACCAGCACCTCGACGATATTGCCCGGCATGCTGGTGCTGACATCGCCCGGTGCGCTGGCCTGCTTACGCTTGTTACCGCTGCCGGCAACAAAATCGTTGAGCGGCTCGAACACCACTTCTTCCGGCATGCCGTCGATGGACAGGTAGAAGTGGCGCTTGCCGTCGCTCTTCACCCCGACACCGGTGATATCGACGCGGTAGCTTTCGCCGTGCACATCCACTACAAACTCGGTCGGTACGCCTTCGCCACTGGCCGGGGCCACACCGCCTGCTTCCGGGATCGGCAGCAGCACTTCCGGGCTCAAGGTGCCGGCAGCGCGCTCTTCGAGGAATTTGCGCCCAATGTCCGGGAACATGGCATAGGTCAGCACGTCTTCTTCGGAGTGCGCCAGGCTGCCGACTTCCTCACGCAGCTTGGCCATTTCCGGCTTGAGCAGGTCCGCCGGGCGCACGTCGATCACGTCTTCACTACCGATCGCCTGCTTGCGCAGCTGCTCGTTGATCTTGCCCGGCGCCAGGCCATAACGGCCCTGCAGGTAGAGTTTCACCTCGTTGGTGATGGTCTTGTAGCGCTCGCCAGCCAGCACGTTGAACACCGCCTGAGTGCCGACAATTTGTGAAGTCGGCGTGACCAGCGGCGGGAAGCCGAGGTCTTCACGCACCCGCGGGATTTCCGCGAACACTTCGTTGATGCGGTTCAGCGCGCCCTGCTCTTTGAGCTGGTTGGCCAGGTTGGACATCATCCCGCCCGGCACCTGATTGACCTGCACGCGGGTGTCGACGGTGGTGAACTCGCTTTCAAACTGGTGGTACTTCTTGCGCACCGCATGGAAGTACAGGCCGATGTCCTGCAGCAGCGCCAGGTCCAAACCGGTGTCGTACGGGCTGCCCTTGAGCGCCGCGACCATCGACTCGGTGCCCGGATGGCTGGTGCCCCAGGCCATGCTGGAGATGGCGGTGTCGATATGATCGGCACCGGCTTCAATCGCCTTCATCTGGCACATCGCGCCCATGCCAGCGGTGTCGTGGCTGTGGATAAACACCGGCAGATCGACCTCGGCCTTCAGCGCCTTGACCAGCTCAAAGGCCGCATAGGGCGTGAGCAGGCCGGCCATGTCCTTGATCGCCACCGAGTCGATGCCCATGGCTTGCATGGCCTTGGCCTGCTTCACGTAGGCCTCAACCGTATGCACCGGGCTGACGGTGTAACTCAGAGTGCCCTGGGCATGCTTGCCGGCGGCTTTCACCGCCTCGATCGAGACGCGCAGATTACGCACGTCGTTCATCGCGTCGAAGATGCGGAACACGTCGATACCGTTGACTGCCGCCTTGGCCACGAAGGCTTTGACCACGTCGTCGCTGTAGTGGCGGTAGCCGAGCAGGTTCTGCCCGCGCAGGAGCATCTGCAGCCGGGTGTTGGGCAGCGCCGCCTTGAGTTTGCGCAGGCGCTCCCAGGGGTCTTCCTTAAGGAAGCGAATGCAGGCGTCGAAGGTCGCACCGCCCCAGACTTCCAGCGACCAGTAGCCAACCTGATCGAGCTTGTCGCAGATCGGCAGCATGTCCTCGGTGCGCATGCGCGTGGCGAGTAACGACTGGTGGGCATCGCGCAGGACGGTGTCGGTGACGGTGATTTTTTTGTGAGTAACGGGCTTGCTCATGTTCTGATCCTTCCCTTACAGGCCGGCGTGGGCAGCAATGGCGGTGGCGATGGCGATGGCCAGGTGCGACGGGTTGCGCTTGATCGAGTACTCGGTCAGCTCAGGGTGCGCCTCGACGAAACTGGTGTTGAACTGACCGCTGCGAAACTCCGGGTTACGCAGAATTTCCTGGTAATAGGCGGCGGTGGTTTTCACCCCTTGCACGCGCATGTCATCCAGGGCGCGCAGGCCGCGAGCCAGGGCTTCTTCCCAGGTCAGCGCCCAGACCACCAGCTTCAGGCACATGGAGTCGTAATACGGCGGAATGGTGTAACCGGTGTAGATCGCCGTGTCGGTACGCACGCCGGGACCGCCGGGCGCGTAGTAGCGGGTGATCTTGCCGAACGAAGGTAGAAAGTTGTTTTTCGGGTCTTCGGCATTGATGCGGAACTGCAGAGCGAAGCCGCGGTGGATGATGTCTTCCTGCTTGATCGACAGTTCCAGGCCCGAGGCGATGCGGATCTGCTCGCGGACGATGTCGATGCCGGTGATTTCCTCGGTGATGGTGTGCTCCACCTGCACCCGCGTGTTCATCTCCATGAAGTACACCTCGCCCTCGGCGAGCAGGAACTCCACGGTGCCGGCGTTCTCGTAACCCACCGCCTTGGCCGCACGCACCGACAGGTCGCCGATATAGGCGCGCTGCTCGGGGGTCAGCTGCGGGCTGGGGGCAATTTCAATGAGTTTCTGGTTACGCCGCTGGATCGAGCAATCACGCTCGAACAGGTGCACCACATTGCCGAAACTGTCACCGAGGATCTGCGCCTCGATGTGCTTGGGATTAACGATGCATTTTTCCAGGAACACTTCCGCCGAACCAAAGGCCTTGGTGGCTTCGGAAATCACCCGCGGGAAGGCTTGTTCGAGCTCTTCGCGGCTGTTGCACCGACGAATGCCGCGACCGCCGCCGCCGGAAGTGGCCTTGAGCATCACCGGATAGCCGATGCGGTCGCCCTCACGCAGGGCTTCGGCGATATCCGCCACGTTGCCTTCGGTGCCCGGCGTCACCGGCACACCGGCCTTGATCATGCTGCGCCGCGCTTCAGTCTTGTCACCCATGCGGCGGATCACTTCGGCGCTCGGGCCGATAAACTTGATCCCGCGCTCGGCGCAGATTTCCGCCAGTTCGGCGTTCTCCGAGAGAAAGCCATAACCCGGATGCAGGGCGTCGCAGCCGGTTTCCACGGCCAGGTTGACCAACTTGCGCGGGTTCAGATAACCCGCCAGCGGGTCCTCACCAATGCCATGCGCCTCGTCTGCACGTTTGACATGCAGGGCATGGCGGTCGGCATCGGAATACACCGCGACCGAACGAATATTCATTTCGGCACAGGCTCGCACAATGCGTACGGCAATCTCACCGCGGTTGGCTATCAGGATTTTCTTGATCACGAGCCAGCATCCTCGATCACGTGAACAGGCAACCGACAAAGCGGTCTACGTGCGACCGCAACAGCAACGGCGGTCAGGCGCTCAAACTACGCCGAGCAGGTGAATAACCAAAATCAATATTTATTGGGTTTAGTATTAGCTAAGACTTATAGTTGACCGCAGAATCGCCAGCCATATAGGTAATAAGCGTGCGTAAGTCTTTGCTGCGTATGACATTTCGTCAGCTTCGGGTATTTCGCTCAGTGTGCAGCCACCTGTCTTACAGCCGCGCAGCCGAGGAGATGGCCCTGACTCAGCCCGCCGTCAGCCTGCAGATTCGCCAACTGGAGGAGCTGATCGGCCAGCCACTGTTTGATTACGTTGGCAAGAAGCTCTACCTGACCGAAGCGGCCGAAGCCCTGCAACGCGCCAGCGCGGATATTTTTGGCCGCCTGGAAAGTTTCGACATGCAGCTTTCTGACCTGCAGGGCTCACTGCAAGGGCAATTGAGCCTGGCCGTAGAATCCAGCGCCAAGTACTTCATTCCCCACCTGTTCGCTGCTTTTCGCCGGCAATACCCAGAAGTCAACTTACAGCTAGTGGTCACCAATCACAGCCAGGCGATCAAGCGCCTGAACGCCAATCGCGATGATTTGCTCATCATGTCGCGGGTGCCCACAGATATGAATCTGGAGTTTCTGCCGTTCCTGAACAACCCGATCATCGCCGTGGCGCCGCCCGATCACCCCCTGTGCAACCAGGGCGCCTTAAGCCTGCCAGACCTCACACCCTTCCCGCTGCTGATCCGCGAGGCCGGCTCCGGCACCCGCCAGGCCTGCGAAGAGTATTGCCACCAGAAGCGTGCGCACTTCGCCCACACCCTGGAAGTCGGCTCTATAGAAGGACAGTGTGAAGGGGTGATCGCCGGCCTCGGCCTGGCGCTGCTGCCGCGCCACGCGGTGCGCCGCGAGTTGGAGTGCGGCGCCCTGCGTGAGCTGCCAGTGGCCGAGCTGCCGCTGCTGCGCAGCTGGTGCCTGGTGCACCCGCGCGGCAAGTACCTGTCACCGGTGGCCCAGGCGTTTTTCGCCTTCGTGCGCGATCAACGCAGCCTGATCAACGCCCTGGCGGAGCGTTTCGCTGAGCCGTCGCCTGCTTCCCAGCCAGGTAGTTAGCGGCAATCAGCTCGGGGTAATCCACCCACTGCTGCTGTAAGCGGCGCTGCTCGGCATGCGCCTCGATGGCGCGCCGGTATTCCATGCGGCGTTGATCGAGGATCTTGCGCCGTGCTTTGGCGTCGCTAGTTTCATGAGCCTGCGGTTTATCCAAATAGCCAGACATAGGGGCAACTCCCAAGCTGAATAAGGGAGTACCAGCATCGACTCTGAATATGACGGTTTGATGGCCATGCGATAACGCGGCGATGACATCAGCCCCGGCGCAACGAAACCGGGCTCAGCGCTGCGCAACCCGGCGAGCGGCCTCGCGGATCGCGCCTAGATGTATTCAGACGGCCTGCGGCCGCCTCAGTCTTCGCTGCTTTTATGCGACTTCGGCGACAGGCGCAGGCTGCGCAAGCTGCGTTTGACGCTCTTGAGGTGGTTAACCAAGCCTGGGCCGCGGGCCATGGCGACGCCCATGGCGAGTACGTCGATCACCACCAGGTGGGCGATACGCGAGGTCAGCGGGGTATAGATCTCGGTGTCTTCCTGCACGTCGATGGCCAGGTTGACCGTGGCCAAATCGGCCAGCGGGGTTTGGCTTGGGCACAGGGTGATCAGCGTCGCGCCGGTCTCACGCACCAGGTTGGCGGTGATAAGCAAATCCTTGGAGCGCCCGGACTGCGAGATGCAAATCGCCACGTCAGTCGGCTTCAAGGTCACCGCACTCATCGCCTGCATATGCGGGTCGGAATAAGCCGCGGCCGTCAGCAGCAGACGGAAGAACTTGTGCTGCGCATCCGCCGCCACCGCGCCGGACGCACCAAAACCGTAAAACTCCACGCGCTGGGCGTTAGCGATAGCCGCAATGGCCTTTTGCAGCGCCTGGGTGTCGAGCTTCTCGCGCACCTCGATCAGGGTGTGCAGGGTGGTGTCAAAAATCTTCAGGCTGAAGTCGGCGACCGAGTCATCTTCATGAATCGCAAACTGACCAAAACTGGCACCGGCCGCCAGGCTCTGCGCCAGCTTGAGTTTCAGGTCCTGAAAGCCGGTGCAGCCAATCGCCCGGCAGAAGCGCACGATAGTCGGCTCGCTGATGCCAACACTGTGCGCCAATTCGGCCATGGAGCTGTGCATGACTGACGCAGGGTCGAGCAGAACATGTTCAGCGACTTTGAGTTCTGATTTGCGAAGTAGATCGCGCGACTGGGCAATGTGTTGCAACAGGTTCACAGGTTTAGGCTCGACATTTGGCTAACGAATCCATCAAGCACGCCGCATCTGAGTATTGACTCGGTTATGATCGGCGTACGACGGTTGTAGTGGTCTTGTAGTTATACTACATGACCGCCTCTCCCGCACTGCTAAACCAAGTCGGAGTTCCCACCTTGAGCATTCCCTGCGACATGCTGGTGTTTGGCGGCACCGGCGATCTGGCCCTGCATAAACTGCTGCCAGCGCTCTACCACCTGCACCGCGCCGGTCGTCTGCACGTCGATACACGTATTCTTGCCCTGGCCCGCAGCGCCCACAGCCGTAGCGCTTATCAAGCCCTGGCTGAGCGCCATTGCCGCGCTCAAGTGGCGCGTAACGACTTCGACAACGAGACCTGGGCCAGCTTTGCTGCACGCCTCGACTACTTTGCGATGGACGCCAGCCAGAGCGCCGACTTCGGCCGCCTGGGCAAACGCCTGGGTGAAGACCCTGAGCGCGTGCGCATTTACTACCTGGCCACCGCGCCCGACCTGTTCGAAGACATCGCCTCGCACCTGAAGGTCGCCCGTCTGGCCGGGCCCAAGGCGCGCATCGTGCTGGAAAAGCCCATCGGCCACTCACTGCAGTCAGCCCAGGCAATCAACGCGGCCATCGGCGCGGTGTTCGATGAGTCGCGGGTGTTCCGCATTGATCACTACCTGGGCAAGGAGACCGTGCAAAACCTCATGGCGCTGCGCTTTGCCAACGCGCTGTTCGAGCCGATCTGGCGCACCGGGCATATCGACCATGTGCAGATCAGCGTGTGTGAAACCCTCGGCGTAGAAAACCGCGGCGCCTACTACGAAAAAGCCGGGGCCATGCGCGATATGGTGCAGAACCACCTGCTGCAATTGCTCTGCCTGGTGGCCATGGAGGCGCCCGTGCGCTTCGACGCCGAAGCAGTACGCAACGAAAAGGTAAAAATCCTCGAAGCGCTGAAACCCATCACCGGCCTGGACGTGCAGGACAAGACCGTGCGCGGCCAGTACACCGCCGGCAAGATCGGCGGCCAGGAAGTGCCGGCCTACTACTTCGAAAAGAACGTCGATAACGACAGCGACACCGAAACCTTTGTCGCCGTACAGGCCGAGATCGACAACTGGCGCTGGGCCGGCGTGCCGTTCTACCTGCGCACCGGCAAGCGCCTGGGGCACAAAACGTCGGAGATCCTGATCCAATTCAAGCCGGTGCCGCATCAACTGTTCGGCGAAGGCGAAGCCAATCGTCTACTGATACGCCTGCAACCGGAAGAACGCATCAGCCTGCAACTGATGGGCAAAAGCCCCGGTAAAGGCATGCACCTGCAAC
>Ga0181597_10003808_pt1 | contig 15388 bp, 15 predicted proteins | sample 041ome_5_FD_148647 | JGI IMG/M metagenome (GOLD analysis project Ga0181597, IMG submission 148647) | Coastal salt marsh microbial communities from the Groves Creek Marsh, Skidaway Island, Georgia - 041403US metaG (spades assembly) | ecosystem: Environmental > Aquatic > Marine > Intertidal zone... | reverse complement strand
ATCAGATGCTGGCTTTGCATCAAACTGGAGAGCGTATGTGACGCATTGTTCGCCTCGAAAGCAATCGAACCCAAATCGATAAGCTCTGTTGGCAATGCCGAGGGCGTCGGGCTCGCGGGCAGGGAGTCGGTGGGGTACAGCGCGTCAAAGTGCGCAAAGGCAATCCGGCGTTCGCCAAGCGTCATAAAAAGTGGGCTGGCCTCAACCTCACCCGCTTCAACCTGCTCCATCACACGATCAGCACGATACTTGGCAACAACCTCTTCCAGTGTGCGCGCTTCCCCGGTGTCCGCTTGGGCGTGACCACCTAACAGCGAGCAAACGAATGGAATCATGAGGGTGAGTGTACGGATGATCATGGCGGAGTCCTGCCGGCGAGAGGGAGAGGCAGTGTAAACAACCACAGGGTACCGACATAGGCCCGCGATGACGTTGCTTTAGCCTCGCTTAACTGCGTACTACCCGGCACAAGTGCCAAAACAAGCGCCCGCTGGCGCTGATTACTGCGCTACAATGCTCGGTTCCTACGGGGGCGTTTCGGATTCGACGACGGTAACGAAACCTGCGGTGCATGCCGTGATGGTAGCCAATCACGTAAATCCAAAGCTGCAAACTAATAGTTGCCAATGACGACAACTACGGTGCACAACTGGCTGCGTAAGTAGCCCTTTGTAACACCATCCAGGTGCTTCGGCCCTGGCGGTCTTAAGCAAGGTGCCAGTACCGCGCTTGTGACTGTCATATAGAACTGGATCGCAGTGGCTGATGTCTCGGCTGTCACGGTTAAATTATACGGGACTCGCGGTCAACGTCCTGACCGTTGGGCTGTTGTCCGTTAAATTAATTAACGGAAACTAAGCATGTAGAGCCAAAGGCAGAGTGCTGGCGGACGCGGGTTCAACTCCCGCCGCCTCCACCATAAAACAGAAAAGGTCACCTTCAGGTGGCCTTTTTTGTTTTAAGCGGCTGTGACAGCTGAACCCACGCCTGCAAGGCGCGGGTGGCCGAAGCGAAGCGGAGGTCTGTCGAGCGAAGCGAAGACTCAAACTCCCGCCGCCTCCACCAAAAACGGGAAAGGGTCGCCTTTAGGTGGCCCTTTTTCGTTTTAGCGGCTGTGACAGCTGAACCTGCGCCTGTAAGGCGCGGGTAGCCGAAGCGAAGCGGAGGTCTGTCGAGCACAGCGAAGACTCAAACTCCCGCCGCCCCCACCATAAAACAAAAAAAGCCTCTCCCCGGGTGGCGTTCCTTAGCTAAGGACCCTACCCAACTTGTGAGCCTACGAGGTAAATCTGGCAAACTGCGGCAGATGAAGATAAAGCAATTACTTCACGCTCAGCCCGGCCCGCTGCGAACCGCGGTGCTCGCACTATTAATTGGCTGCGTCAGCCCGGGTATTCGCGCCAGTGGCGGCGAACCGACCGCCGGCGTGGCAACCTTCAGTGACATTCTGGCACTAGAGGCGAGAAGCCCCTCGGCAGAGGAGGCCTACGGCCCGGATCTTTTGCAAACCACCCTGCTTTTTGGGTCGGCTGGCTCAACAAAAAGGCAGGTCGTGTTGATACACGGCGGCTGCTGGTCAAACCAATACACCCGCGCCCACATCACGCCGCTAGCATCGGCTTTAGCCGACGCGGGCTTCACTGTTTGGGTGCCAGAGTATCGTCGCGTGGGAGATGTGGGCGGAGGCTGGCCGGGGACTTATCAAGATGTCGCCGCCGCGATCAACTATGTTTCAGGTAAAATGAGGACATTACCCATTGTCATTGGGCATTCAGCCGGCGGCCACTTGGCACTGCTTGCCGCTGCCGACCCCGCTGTCGCACTGGCCGGCGTTATCGGACTGGCGGCGATCACGGATCTGAGCGTCTATAGTCAACAAGACGGTTCCTGCCCTGCGATGGCCCAGGAACTGATGGGTGCCAGCTATACCGATTCACCAGAGCACTACCGCGCGGCCTCTGTCTTGAGTTCCGCATTTACGGTTCCCGCCTACCTGATCGCGGGGTCGCTGGACGAGATTGTCGGCGATGATCAACTAGCGGGATTTGGTTCTAATCAAATTGTGCGGATTCCCGACGCCGGGCACTTTGATCTGATTCACCCTGAGAGCACGGCGTTTAACAAACTCGTCGACATCCTCTTGAGCCTAAGCCAATGAAAACAAGCGCTGAATTGGACGCAGAGGACACCCTAGCCAGCCTGCGCCAAAACTTTGTGCTGCCGGTGGAGAAAATTTATCTCGACGGTAATTCGCTGGGTCCACTGAGTCACGACGTGAGTGACCATCTTGCGCGCGTGACCAACGAACAATGGGCCAAGGACCTGATCGCAGGCTGGAATACGCATCAATGGATCGATCTGCCCCTGACGGTAGGCAAGCAGTTGGCACCGATGCTGGGGGCCGAGTCAGGCGAGGTTATCTGCTGCGACAACCTCTCGATCAACCTATTTAAGTGCCTTGCCGCTGCGCTCGAGCTGAACGCACCGAGACGAAAGATCCTGACCGAAGCGCATCATTTCCCCACCGACAACTATATTGCTCAGGGCCTCAGCCAGTTATTGGGCGACTCACGCTGCGAGGTACAAACCGCCGCAATAGAAGATCTCGATCGCATCGATCTGCGAGAAGTTGCCGTGGTATCGCTTTCACATGTGAACTTCAAGACCGGTGAATTGCGCGATATGCCAAGGATAACGCAGCAGGCCCACGAGGCAGGCTGCCTGATTGTTTGGGATCTCGCCCACAGCGTCGGTGTCGTGGATATGGATCTGTCCGAACATCGTGTGGATATGGCGGTTGGGTGCACCTACAAATTTCTCAATGCCGGACCGGGTGCGCCGGGCTTTCTGTTTATGGCCCAGCGGCATCAGCATGTCAGCGTTGCGCTACAGGGTTGGATGGGCCACGCAGACGGCTTCGCCTTTGAATCACGCTACCGGCCAGCCAGCGGCATCGCTCGTTTTTTAACCGGCACCCAAAGCGTGCTGGCAATGGCCGCTGTGGCGGCCGCGCTCGATATCTTTGAGTCCGTCTCAATATCCGATATTCGACGAAAAAGCCTCGCACTCACAGATCATTTTCTCGCTCACCTCGCTAGCGGAGAGTGGACGCGCAATCTCGAGGTCTTGACGCCAAGAGATTACGCCATGAGAGGCTCGCAAGTGAGTCTTGCCATGGACCATGGCTACCCCGTCAGCCAGGCACTAATTGACCGCGGCGTCATTGTCGATTTCAGGGAGCCCAACATCGTGCGATTTGGTTTTTCCCCTCTTTACAATCAATTTTTAGAAGCAGAGCGGGCTGCACAGATACTTTCAGCCATTTTGGAGAACGAATGGTTTCTTGAGCCTGGCTACAATCAACGCCACAAGGTCACCTAAAAAAAGACAGCATGCTCTGTGTTAAGGGGATCTATTCAGAGACACATCGATGTACACGCGGATCTTTGAACAGCAATGAAACCAAGAACTGTTGAGGCCTATATCGAAAACCTCCCCCATTCCGCCAGAGGCCACATGGCAGAGCTCCGCACCTATCTAAAACTTGCCGCACCCGATGCGCTTGAGGAGTTGAAGTGGGGGAAACCGGCCCTTGTCAAAGACGGCATACTGTTTGTTTTTGCGGCAGCCAAAGCTCACATCAGCCTTCATCCAACGCCGAGTGTCATCACCCAGTTCAAAACGGCGCTACGGGAGTTACAGACGACAGAGAATACGATTCGCTTTTCTCTGAATGCGCCACTTCCCACAGACCTTGTTATAAAAATCGCTGAAGTTCGCGTCTACGAAAAGGAGGTTAAGGGTATAGGATGGCGATGACGCGTTGAGTTGCACCAGATAATCGATGCGCTAATCTTGATGCAGTCTCTAGAGAAACCTTAAATGTCTGGCTTGCCCCTCAGATCATCTTCATCGCCCGACTGGCTTGCATGCGTTCTGGCGCACTTTGATCAATTTCTGCTTGATCATGCCGCGGCTGAAAAAAAAGCGGCGGGCATGGCCCTTTCGATGTTGTCCCACTACCCTGACCGGCCGCGGCTCGTGACCGCCATGTCAGAGTTAGCGGTAGAAGAGATGGTCCACTTTCGTGAGGTGGTCAAATTGATTCAGGACCGGAGCCTGCAGCTGGGTGCCGATGAGAAGGACCCCTACGTGAACGAAATTCGCAGTTGGATTCGTCAGGGCTCGGAGGTCTACTTACTCGATCGCCTGTTAACGGGCGCGGTGATCGAAGCGCGGGGTGCCGAGCGCTTCGGGCTAATTGGCGCGGCGCTGCCCGAGGGCGTACTAAAGAATTTTTATCGCTCTCTGGCAAAATCTGAAAGCCGGCACTTTGAGTTATTTCTCGATCTGGCTCGCGAATATTTTTCTGAGCAAACAATTGCACAGCGCTGGGAAGAGTTGCTGGTTGCTGAAGCAGACTGTATTGGCCGACTCTCCGTACGAGCCGCCCTGCACTGACGATGACCTACCCCACCACGGTGGAAAAATACCTGTCGACCTACGCCCTCCTGCCCGAGGGATGCCCTGACTTATCTGGCGAGTGGCAGCACGTGCTGGTCGTGCCCTGCTACGACGAATCACCGGGGTTCGTCGAAGGTTTCTGCCGAACTCACGGCTCGACCTCACTCCTCTTGCTATTGGTCTTTAATCGGCCAGAAGGTAGCCCGAGCACGGTGAATCAACAGTTGCGTGACCGGCTCGCTGTTTTGCCCCATGAGGCAATAAAACCCGGGTACACGCTGCATCGTGCTGGTGAGCACTTGGGTATATTGAGTGTCGATTTGGAGTGTCTGGAAGGAGAGACGCCGAGGCATCAAGGTGTTGGGCGGGCGCGCCGTGTTGGCTGCGATCTCGCGCTGGCATTGATGGATAAGGGCAATATCACCTCACCGTGGATTTTCTGTGGAGATGCAGATTGCCAGTGGCCTCCCGGGTTTTTTCAGCAAAGCTGGCCCGATAAGGCCAGCGCTATCACCCTCCCGTTTACCCATCACCTACTCGAAAACGACCCAACGTCGGCCGCAACCTTGCTCTACGAGCTCAAGTTGCACCATTACGTGCTGCATTTGGCGGCTTTAGGCAGCTCCTATGCATTTCATGCACTGGGGAGCAGCCTTGCAATCAACGCTGTCAACTACGCAGCGGTGCGCGGAGTGCCTTTAAGGAGCGCAGGCGAAGACTTTTATCTACTGAACAAGCTGGCCAAGGTGGGGAGTATCCACAGGGCTACAGGTCCGGGTATCACGATCGCGTCGAGGCAATCCGCGAGAGTACCCTTTGGCACTGGCCCGGCCGTTACCCAGCTGCTCGAGTGTGCTCAACTATCAAAGGCGCCTGTCTTTTACGATGCCAGATGCTTCAGAGTTCTTGGCGTTCTCCTCGGTTTGTTTGGCCGATGGGTAGAGTGCCCCGACACCGAAACAGAGGCCGACCTTCAACAAGTGCCTGAACCCGCTGCAGCTTGGGAGATACTACAACTGCTCAAACAGTGGCATTATCAAAAGGCCATCACACACATACGCAGAGCGGGTCATACCCCCGCGCAGCGCCAACACCACACCGATATCTGGCTGGACGGCTTCAAGCTTCTCAAGCTCATCCATGCAATACGAGATAGCGTTTACCCCAACATCACATTCATCGACTCGGTCACCCAACCAGCGCAGTGGCCCATCGACCTCAACACTCAATCACCCGAAGCGGCGCGACAAGCAGTCTATGAATACCTCAATTGGCGGTTCTGAAGATTTAGACAACAACGCCAATGACCAGTGATCAGGCTACACGCCGCGAACCTCTTGCGGCTCTGTCATACTGGAAGCTCCCGAGGATTATCGCGATGACCCCATGAGCTGGCACTCCCAACACTGGATCGCAGTGGTATTGCTTGCCTGTTATGCAGCAGTGCTTTTTTACAACGCATACCTGGGCAGTACGGCAAGTCGAGGTATGGCCGGCTATTACGTCGGAAATCGCGACATGAGTGGCACCATCGTGGGTGTTTCATTCTTCGCCACGTTTGCATCGACCAATACCTACATCGGGCACGCCGGCAAAGCTTACGAGTACGGCGTGGCATGGTTCACCATGGCGATCCTCTTGGTTTTCTTCAGTTGGGTCTCCTGGCGATGGATCGGACCACCCTTGCGCCGGTTCGCCGCGCAGTGGGATGCAATGACAATTCCGGACTTTCTCGGCAGTCGATATATCGCCAGTCCCGATCAGCAAGGCCGACATCCGCTATTGCAAACTTCAGCCATCGTAATTGTTTTTGCGAGCCTGTTGTACCTTCTCGCCATCTTTAAGGGCGCGGGGCATCTGTTTCAGATGTTTCTTGAGGTGCCTTACGAGGCAGGTGTGGGGCTGACCCTCTTGATCGTGGTGCTCTACACCTCGGTGGGCGGCTTCGTCTCGGTGGTGAGAACCGATGTACTGCAGGGCACGCTCATGCTGCTTGGCAGCTTGGTTATTTTTTATTTTGTGACTCGCGCCGCTGGCGGCGTCACTTCGATTACTCAGCTTCAAACCTTACCGGACAAACAATTTTTGTTTGAGCTCAACGGCGGCATTCCCTTCGCCGTGTTGCTGGGGGTATCGCTGTCAGGCTCGCTGAAACTGTTGACGGACCCGCGACAATTATCGCGCTTTTATGCGCTGAGAGACGAGGCTGAGGTGCTTCGCGGCAAGTGGATCGCCACCATCGGCCTGGCCCTTGTGTTGGGGTGCCTGTTCCCCGTGGGGATCTACGCGCATCTCATTTTGACAGACGTCACCGATACCGATCTGATTGTGCCCTCTCTGATCAACGATGCATCGGTGTTCCCATTGTGGGCAACGGACTTTCTGATTGTCTCTATATTGGCGGCAGCGATGTCGTCGATGGACAGCGTACTGCTGGTCGCAGCCTCCACGCTTTACAAAAACATCGTGGCGCCATTTAGTCCCTCATGCCGCGAGCTTCTCTGGACCCGCGCCGCGGTCATTGGCTTTTCGATTGTCGCGGCGCTGCTGGCGCTCAACCCGCCTGGTGACATCGTCGAGATCACGATCTTCTCGGGTAGCCTCTACGCGGTCTGCTTTTTTCCCGCCGTGGTATTTGGTCTTTACTGGCAACGCGGCTCGGCGCGCACGGTGCTCTGCTCAATGGCGGTGGGCATATCATCCCTGACCATCTGGATTGCTGCAGGGCTTAGGCAAGACCTTCATGAGGTCTTCCCTGCTCTGCTGCTCTCTACACTCACCCATTATCTGCTCTCGCAAAAAGAGTCAACATTGGGACCCACCACCGAGTCTTAACGCTGTTGAATTGGAAGCCGCTACCCCGGCTTACAACCACCTCACTCGAACATTGGCTTGAGTGAGGGTTTCATTACCTTGCCCATCGCATTGCGCGGCAGTGCGTCCACTACCCGGAGGTGCTTGGGCACTTTGTAAGACGACAGCTGGCCATTACACCAAGCCTTCAGGGTTTCCAACGTCATGTCACCGTCACCCTTTAGGGCCACCACCGCGGCGACGGCCTCTCCCCAAGTGCGATCCGCGATACCCACAACCGCAACCTCGGCAATCTGCGGATGCCTAAGCAGTTTGTTCTCAATTTCAAGCGCCGACAGCTTGTAGCCCCCCGACTTGATGATGTCGACAGATGAGCGACCCATAATCCGGTAGTAACCATCCTCGATCACCGCGATGTCACCCGTACAAAACCACCCATCTGAGAAGCTGGCCTCTGTCGCCTCCGCGTTGCCCCAGTACTCAAGAAAAACCGTGGGGCTTTTGATGCGAATCTCGCCGGGCACGCCTTCCTCGGTGACGATGCTGCCCTCCTCATCTACCAGTTGCACCGAGACATCGGGTAACCCCTGCCCCACATAGCCGGGGCGCCGCTCACCGCGATACGGATTGGAGAGCGCCATGCCGATTTCCGTCATGCCATAGCGCTCGAGCAGCACCTGCCCGGTCAATTGCTGCCACTCACCGAACACCTCTACCGGACAAGCAGCTGAACCTGAGACATTCAGGCGCATGTTGGCAAAACCCTCGCAAATGCACTCCACGTCCTGATCGTTGAGGTTTTCCAAGTGGTCAATGAGCTTCACGTAGATTGTTGGGACCGCCATGAACACGCTGAATGTGTCCGCGGCAACTTGCGCACAGAGTGTCGCCAGATCGAGCTTGGGCATTGCGTGAACCGTGGCCCCGGCACACAACGCGCAACTCAGCACGTTGATAATGCCGTGCACGTGATGCAAGGGTAGGAACAGCGGTATGACATCATCCGCCCGCCACTCCCAGGCGTCGATCAAGGCGCTGATCTGGGCACTCACGTTGGCGTGGGTCGTTACGACCCCCTTCGGTTTACTGGTTGTACCGCTGGTAAATACGATCAGCGCTCTGCGATCGGGTGACACTGCCGGTAGCGGGCAGTCGGCGTCGCTCAGTAGGCCGCTCACCGTGTTCACATCGATCGACAAGCGATTACACAACGCTCGGATAGCGCTTAATTGGGGCTCGTCAGCAATAACCTTGGTCACACCCGTGCTCGTGAGACAGTGCTCCCACTCGGATGCTGCCGACGCGACATTGAGGGGAATCGCGATCCCCCCCGCCCGCCAGATACCGTGCAGCGCTGTAACGTAATCGACACTAGCGGGGATCAGAAAAGCGACTCGCGCCTCGTCGAGATCCGACGTGCCTGCCAGCAGTCCACGAGCAAACCGAGCTACCCGCGAATCAACTTCGGCATAGGTAAACACGCGGTCACCCTCGACGAGCGCCACCTTGTCAGGCAGGGCGGTGTGGAGTGCGTCAGGCATTCGTTGGACCAACTGGCTTTGTCATCGGCAGTCTGTGGCAATCTTCAGGGAGTTCACCGGCCATTCCCCTTATTGGCACCATCCAGCGCGATCAACAATGCTAAATGCTCAGATCATCGAGGTTGTAGTCTTTAAGATTCCCGCGGGCATCTGCGTCCCACTGGTAAGCATCGCCCGATGCGAGAAAGGGCTGATATTCATAGGGCGTCTCGTCAGGAAACCGCTGCTTGCGCGCATCGATAGCATAGCCGATTGCCCGCGAGCGGCGAGCCACAATCTCCTCGTCAAACACCTGCGCATCACTATGAATACCACCGCCCATCACGCCCAATACCGATGAGCGCTTGTGAAAGCCGAAGTTCACGGTGACGCGGGGCTCAAAGCCGCAGTTGGGGAACGAGCCATGAAGGAGCTGGCGGTTACAAATCACAACGTCACCCGGGTTACAAACAATCGGCACTGCCCCCTCAAGGCGCTCACTGCCCGACGCGGCGACCAGCGCCTTGATATCCAGCTTGCCCTGCTTGTGGGTACCCGGCAGGACCCAGACGCCGTTAACGGCAGTACTCCCATACACCTGAGCCATGAAGTTAAAGCCGTGAATGTCCTCATCGAACTCGGGGCTGTCCCAGTGAGTTACACCGTCTTGATGCCACGAAACCGCGGCACCGATTCCGGGCTCTTTGATAAACAACGCCTCATTGAACGGCGCAAAGTCCGGGCCATTAATCGATTCCGCTACCTTGAGTAATTCGGGATGAGCGTAGGTCCTCAGGCAGGCATCGGAGAACTGCAACGAACCAAGCAGAATAAAAGGTGCTGCAGGCGGCGCTTCGGCATCGGCCTCTGGCTCGAACATTTTCACCTGATGGCGGCCGTTAGCAAGCTCGGTACCGCCAAGAGGGTCGCCGAGAGGCTTTGACCACACCAGCGTCAAGGCTTTGGCATCGGCGCCCAATGCCGGCTCGCCCGCCGCATCGACCTTACTCTCGGGCCCGGTCGGAAATTTCCCGCGCATGGTGTCGAGATCGGCTTTGATATCATCGAGCTCTTCGGCGCTCAGCACATTCTCAAAAACATAAAAACCGTACTCGGAATACGCCGCCCCAATCTCCTCTGCCAAAGCGCCGGACTCGTTGAATCTCAATGGCCCCCTGTTCGGTAGCGCCAGCGCGGCCGCTTGACCCTTCAACAAATAGCTGCGCATGGCATCCGCCTGCTCGCCATAATGATTGGCGCAGGCCTCTATCGACTCACTGATATCAATCACGAAAACACCCCCAAAACTGCTGTGACGGCAAACCATACCAGATCGCCGCGAGTGATTGCGTTACGAAACGGTAACGACAACGCCTATTCGACTGAACTACGGATGATGGTCAGCTCCGGCGTAATCACTGAGCCGATGGCGGCGTGAGAGATGTGAGAGCGCGGCAGCTGCAGCTGACTGGCGATGGTTTCAGCCGCAGCAATGCCGGTGCAATGACCACCCATCATCAACCCCAAACCCTGCTCCTCGAGCCAGCTTGCCGTGCGGTCCAGTGTCTCGTTGTCTGCCTGCCACAAATGGAACCCACCAACGATGGAATAAATGGGCCCATCTTTTATCGACTGCAATACCTTTCCAGTATTGATCAAACCTGAGTGACCGCAACCGGAGGTCATCAGCCAGCCTTTATCGGTGAGATACCCCAGCGACTGATCATCCATGATGATGTCAGGCACCGGTGCGCCATTTTGGTTGATAAACAACCCCGCGGGACCGTTATAGTGCTCCTCAACCCGCGGCACAGGACCCGTCAACCACAGCTTGGGGGCTATTTCGGTAGGTTCGGTAATGACAGTGAAGCGGATACCGAGGGCTTCCGCGGCGGATTTGAAATCTTGCGCACTGGCGAACTCACCGGGACCCACCTCAACGCCCGCTGCGGTCGCCCGCTGGTCAAAAAACCCTGCCGCCACATACACCTGACTTAGGGCGGACTCATTTGCGAGGCGAAAATGCTCGCGGAGGATCAGCAAGCCCCCAGTGTGGTCACTGTGAAAGTGGCTCAGCACGACCTTCTCGACCTCTGAGAGATCGACACCCAGATGCAGCACGTTGTGGAGCACGGTGTCTTTTTTAAAGCCGGTATCAAAAAGCACTGCGTCCTGCTCGCCCTCGAAGAGCGCGGCAAAGCTCCACTCACCCAAACCCCCATAATCAGAAATGTTGGTTGCCAGCACCGTGATCTGATACGGCGCGGTTTGACCCAGAGCCGAAAACGTAGCGCATAGGGTCAAGACAACTGCCCTGATAAAACGAGAATTCATCGATCGACTCCTCTGATTAATGAGCGACTCCACCCAGAGCCTATCGCAGGCACCGTGCTGCCACGGGCAACCACGCTGCAGACTATATTGTTCAGCTCAAGGCCGCTGGGAAGCCCGGAGCACGCAGCGGCGTATCGAGCGCGTCTTCGAGCAACTTCACAATCTTAGGTGATTGGCTTGCCCCACCGTAAGCTTGCCGCGCCGTCTCAAAGCGAGCAAACGTGGCTGAGGCTAGCTCCAGAGGCACTCCCAGCTCTTCTGCAAATTGTTTGGCAAAACTCAGGTCTTTCAGCGCCAAATCCATGGTGAAACCAATATCGTAACTGCCGTTCAAGATGAGCTGCCCCTCGGTTTCATGCACAAACGAAGTCCCCGAAGACGCCGCTATCGCTCGCCAACTGTCACCGAGATCCAGTCCACCGCGAGCCGCCAGCATCAGCGCCTCACCACAAGCCTGCAGATGAATAAACGCCAGCATGTTGGTGATGACCTTGATCAGCGACGCAGCCCCGACGGGGCCCATATGGAACAACGTATTTCCCATCGCGTTAAGCGCAGGACGATGCAACTCCAACAAGCCCTCTGGCCCTCCCGCCAGGAGCGTCAGTTCGCCCCTCGCGGCAAGATGGACGCCGCCGGTAACAGGTAGTTCAAGAAACCCGATTTCTGCCGCCTCGGCCATGGCAGCAAACCGCAAGGCGTCGTCGCGACTGATAGTGGACATCTCAATCAGACTCGAACCCTGCCTCATATTGTCCAAAACCTCGGTCAGTACCGCGCTCGAAATCTCGGGCGAGGGCAAGCAGGTGATCACATGATCGACTGAACCCGCTAACGCCACGGCGCTGGTTGCGCGCTGTGCTCCCTGTGACACCAGTCGATGTACCTGGGTGTCATCAAGATCGAAAACCGTCAGATCGAGCCCCGCACCGATCAATCGCTGGGCCAGTTTGCCGCCCAGGTTTCCCAACCCAATAAATCCATAATGCATTTACGACAGGCCCTCGCGCTAATTATCCGTTTGCTTGTTCAATGGCAGAGATTTGCCGTGACATCCAGATCGAATCGTCCTCATCAAAACCCTGGCGGGCATAGAACCGACGCGCCCGACGATTATGCGTTTCAGTCTCCAGGAACATCTTGACGACTCCCCGGGCTGCCATATCGTCGAATAGCGCATCCATGACTTTGCCGCCACGGCCCTCGCCGCGTCTTCGCAGGTAAATCTCGTCGATCAATGCTTCGCGGCCACCAGACTCCAGACTGTAACCCCAGGTGATCACCACATATCCCTGTTCGTTGTCGGCGAGATACACCACACCGTGCGCGTCATCTTCCAATAACGGCACCAATGCGCGCGTCACTCGGTCTGGGTCGAAAGTATGCTGATCCGTAACACAAAATTCCGATACCAGCGTGAGCATCAAGGGCAGGTGCTCCATTCGGGCGCGCTGCAAAACAATGCCGCCCGTCACAGACAAGGGCTCTGCGAAGTATCACGGCCACACCATTGGCAAGAGCCGCATCTGACGAGTGATTGTCGGGAGGGCTCAAAGGTGCTGTTATTCATCTCAAGACTCATCACGCTGCATCAACCATGCCACGATCAGGTCGTTCACCCGCTCGGGTTGTTCCTGATGTAAGAAGTGTCCCGCCTGCGAGATGCGCTCGAATTGAAGACCGCCCGGAAAGTCCTCTGGCACCATCAGACGCTCAAAAACCGCGCTGTCGATGCACCCGTCTTCCTCGCCCGTGAGAGCCAGCGTCGGGACCGGTATCGGATAATGTGCTTCCTCTGCACTCATCGTCAGCGCCTTTACAGAAAGTGCCGCTCGGTAATACCCCAGAGTCGCAGACAACACTCCCGGCTGCGACAACGTATCGATCACGCCTTCAAGCACACTGATTTCGGGGGACCAGGACGGACTCCAGTCGCGCCAGAGCCTGCGAATAAACGCATAGTCACGTCGCCGCACAACCCAATCCGACAGCACGGGAATATTAAAGAACCCCATGTACCAAGAGTTTCTTAACTGCTTGGAGATACGCAAACCCTCGCGTGAAAAACGCCCGGGGTGTGGCACCGACATTGTGATCAAACTGTGAAACCGTTCAGGTGCCGCCGCGGCGACCGTATAGGCAACGGCTGCACCCCAATCGTGTCCCATCAAGTGCGCCCGATCGACTTCAAGCTGATCCATCACCGCAATAATGTCAGCCGCCATTGACTCAAGCGCGTAATCACCATTCACGGGAATTGAGCCGGGCTCATAGCCTCGTAGCGCCAACGAAATGGCACGATACCCGGCCTTAGCAAGAGCGGGTAACTGATAGCTAAAAGTATTGAGCGTATCGGGAAAACCATGCAGGCACAGCACAACGGGACCCTGACCCATCGCTCGCGCCGAGAATCTGAGATCGCCGTGCTCAAACTCCATCGGTTCAACAGAATGTTGCGTACTCATCACGCTGGCTCGGGCGGCTGTGTATCGCAAGTGTCTGCCAAGCACGGCATACTTTCAATTTTTATGGACCGATTCCATGGCAACTACCATTTGGCATAACCCGCGGTGTTCCAAATCTCGTCTCACGCTGGCACTACTGCAGGAGCATGATATTCAGGCAACCGTGCGGCTCTACCTTGAAGATGCACCCTCAGCGTCAGAGCTGGACGTCGTTGTCTCTCAGCTGGGCATCCGACCGTGGGACCTTCTCCGGCGAGGAGAGAATATCTTCAAAGAGCTCGGAGTTAACAAAGACAGCCCCGATGAAGCAATTATCGAGGCGATGGCAAAGCATCCGATCCTGATTGAACGGCCCGTGGTGATTCACCACGACAAGGCTGCTGTGGGGCGACCCCCTGAAAACGTGCTGGCACTTTTTGATTGAGCCCAAAGGCCATCGCTGCGGCATATCACCTGCCCCGGCAATTCGCTACGCACAGCAGGCTTAAAAAGCCCGTTATCAGAGCGCAAGATTAAACCGCCGCGACTGCCGCTACCTTCAATAGCCCTCTACAATGGGGTTTTATTGAACCAGATCACCGGATCGGCCCACTGCGCCACAAACATCCTGAGCAACACGTTGCGCAAAAATAAAATCGCCGAGCGCCGACTGCTGATCGTTGAGCTCGGCCCGGCATTGGGTCACATCGTCATTGGCGCCGGCAACGCAGCGGTTAAAGGTGTCGAAGAAGTGCCGCACGGCACCATACTTGCTTTTAGCCCGATCCCGGGCCACGTCGCAATCAGAAGGCATCGGGTCTGCCAGAAGCGTGGTCGCACTGCCGAGTAGCAATAGCAATGTGGCGACTTTCGTTACTGAGGACATCATGGCGTTACTCATCATCAGGTAAAGCCGCTATTGAACCCCCTAGCGCAGCATTTTTCCACGCTGGCGCATCTCAGGCACACAATAGCGGCTCGCGGGCAAAGGAAGCCGTGGTTTATCAGGCGCCCTCCCCCTTGCACAGATCAGGATCGAGCACCAGGTCTTCATCGAGCTGGACACCAAACGTATTCAGCATCATGGATACCTGAGTGTACTGTGCCACCGTCATCACCAGATCCATCCTTTGTTTTTCAGAATACTCTCCCAATGCGGTCCACGTAGCGTCGCTAATGAAGGCATCGGCGGTCAGTTCGTCGGTGGCCATCAGCAAAGCGCGATCGCTGTCGGTCCACTCAGGTGCGTCGGGCCCCGTCTTGATGCGCGCAATCTCGGCGTCGGTTAGACCAGAGTCCAAACCGATGCGCACGTGCTGCGCCCATTCGTAACCCGATTTCCAATTGAAACCCGCCCGCAGAATCACCAACTCGCGGTCGCGCGGACTCAAACTGTTGGCATCTGACAAAATATAACCCCCCCACGCCATAAAGCGCTTAAAGGCCTTGGGTGCATGGGCCAGCGTGCGGAAGATATTGAGCACTGGGATGGCCTTAAAACGCGGTCCCAGCAGCGCCAATAACTCGGGTGCCATCTCCGCCTCACTTAGCGGCAGTACTCTCGCTTTTTTCAATCTCACAGTTGCATCTCCCTAGCTCAATGACCGAGCGGCGCTAATTCGCGAGCCATCATTATGGCGCGGGTCTGCGCCCAACGGCACACCTGCCGATAGCAACTCGTACGAGAGCCACTAAGTCGCTCAGCAGTTAATGGCTCTGTGCACCAGTAGGTGCCAGAGGCCGCATTTGATATGGTGCGCCTGCCCGTACCCGTTCGGGCGAGAAATGAGACCCCTCCTTTCCCCCGAGGCG
>Ga0181597_10003807_pt1 | contig 15391 bp, 12 predicted proteins | sample 041ome_5_FD_148647 | JGI IMG/M metagenome (GOLD analysis project Ga0181597, IMG submission 148647) | Coastal salt marsh microbial communities from the Groves Creek Marsh, Skidaway Island, Georgia - 041403US metaG (spades assembly) | ecosystem: Environmental > Aquatic > Marine > Intertidal zone... | reverse complement strand
AAGTGGTTCCTGCAGTTCTTGGGTGAGCTCAGAAATTGAGTCTTCATTTAAACTGTATGTTGCTGTGCTAAATCCATAAGCCAACAATGACATAAAAAGGACTATACCACCCACTCCAAATGTGAGAAGGGGTTTCCTACCAATACGGTCAATGAGCGCCATGGCAATTATTGTAAACACTAGGTTGGTTACTCCGACTAAGACGGCTTGAATAAAAGATGCATTTGTACCAATACCGGATTGTTCAAAGATCATGGGTGCATAGAAGAATACGGCATTGATTCCTGTAATTTGTTGCAGTACAGAAACTACAAGACCTATGGTAAGCACCAATCGCATAGCAGGTTTAAATATCTCCAAGTAGGAGATTTTTGCTTGGGTTTCATTTTTTGATAACGACCCTTTAATGGTAGCCAACTCAGTTTTAGCCGTTGGCTCTGTGTTAAATTTCTTTAAGACCTCAAAGGCTTTTTCTTCCTGACCTTTGGTCATAAGCCATCTGGGGCTTTGCGGTACTGAAAATAGACCTATAAAGTAAAGAATGGCAGGTATAGCCTCAACGCCTAACATCCATCTCCAGTTATTTTCTGTAATTCCTAAAGATTGAACCCAAGGGGCTTCAGAAGTGGAAAGTGAAAGGATATAGTAGTTGCTAAAAAAAGCAATCGTAATCCCAATAACTATGTTTAGTTGATTGAAGGAAACTAGCCTGCCACGCGAGCTTGGTGGGGCAATTTCCGCAATATACATTGGGGCAAGAATTAGCGATGCACCTACACCAATGCCGCCTAGCATTCTAAAAAATAAAAAAGCCAAGAAATCGCTCGCAAATGCAGATCCAATAGCGCTAACTGCAAAAACCAGAGCGCAGTATTTCAACATTAATCTTCTGCCGAATCGATCGCTTAGTGGGCCGGAAAACATCATTGCCAATGCTGCTACAATGGTAAGCGAACTAACGGAAAAGCCTAGTTGAATATCGGTTAGCTTAAAATCTATCTGAACGAATTTATTCACCCCAGAAATTACTGAGGCATCAAAGCCCATTAAAAACCCACCTAGGGCAACAATGAGAGCAACACGGGTGGTGAAATTTTTAGTATTCATGTCCGACAATTAGTGATTATTTCGCTTTTCATGTTTGACCCAGTCAACCTCCATCGTCCACTCGCCCTCCATTTCTGATTCAGTGATTTTAGCATAGTTCAATATAGCAAACATGGGTTCGGGATATAAATCACCATCTCCAATATTTCTATAGATTTCTTGGTTGTCCAGTCTATAAACAAGGTCACTGCCTTCCCATTCAACACTGTATTCATGAAACTCTGAGAGGGTAGAGGGGAAATTTTGCCGTTTGCTCCACCAGTCGCCTTTATCGCATTCTCCCTGGCTTACAATAGCACCAGAAGTAAAAGCATTCTCCATATGATCGCCATGATGCTCAAAAATATCTATCTCCCCAGACCCGGTAAGTGGCCAACAAATATTTTCATCCTCCTCCTGCACTGGAGATTCATTATTTTTAGCTCCCAATATCCACCAAGCTGGGAATTGACTGGGTTGACCGTTACTATTTAGTCTCAAGCGAGCAGTCCACTTCCCTTTAATAAATTCTTTTCTATTCTTACTGCAAATACGACCCGCTGCGTATGCAGTTGCGGGATGTTGATTTCCATGTTTATCAAGATTGTCACAATTTATGGCACTATCTAACCTCACCACTTTGAGCTTCAGAAGGCCATTACTGACCTCTCTGGTATTGTATTGGCCATCCGGCACATAACAATGGTTTTCATTGTTTACCCAAATTCGCTGGTCTTGCCAATTTTCCGGATTAAAGGAATCAAAGTTGTCAAGAAAGTCAACAGTCCACTCTGATTGGGTATGGGCGTCATTAACATCAGTAGGGTTACAAGAATAAAGCAGGAGGGATGCAATAATTGGAAAGACTACCAGTTTCATAAAAGTGTTTCATTTTTTAATAACACATAGATAGCCTAATATTCTTTACACCCTGCTGAGACAAATTAGAGACATCTAAGACTTTGATTATTTCCGGTAAATTTCTAACTCGGATGGCCCGATAGCAGGGAATTCGTCAAACATTCCATATCACCTATAAACAGCCTATATTTGAGGAAAATTGTTGCCATGAGAATTCCGGGAAAAGCAGATAAGATTTATATACTTCTTGCGTTTCTTCTGCTCAATTTTTCGGCATTAGGTCAGATCTCGGGAATATTTACCATTGATAAGAATGGGAGTGGTACGAACAATTTTACAAGTTTTGGTGCGGCGGTATCAGCATTGACAACATCAGGTGTTTCTGGCCCTACAGTTTTTCATGTGAAAGAAGGAAGTTATAACGAAAGATTTACTATACCTGCAATAACTGGTTCTTCAACAACCAACACAATTACGTTTCAAGCTGCACCTACCAATTCTGCTCCCGCCGAAATAGCTTACAATTCCGTTTTTGCAATAGGGACCTATGCCATTCGATTAAACGGAACGAGTAATATCTATTTCAAAGATTTGGTCTTTAGTGCTCCAAGCGGATACGATTACAGATATATTGAAATGATTGGCGCAAATTCGAACATTGGATTTGAAGGAAATAAGTTTAGAGTACTATCACCGTCGCAAGGCGTTGGGTTTGATGCCGTAGCTGTAGGACTTAGCTATTCTATATCATCATCAATTTCTGGCAATTTTATGTTTCGGTCGAATACGATTAAAAATTTTAATGATGGTCTTCGTGTATTTGGAGAGAGTAATACTTGTTCCCTAGATACTTGTTTGATTCTTAATAATACACTCGATTTATACGGGGAGGGTGCGCATGGAGTCGAGGTTACTTATTTCAAACATTGCGAATTTTCCAATAACGACATTGATTTCGGTAGTTTTCTAGGTACTGGTGGTGGTATGAACGATTTTACAAAATTCCAAACAAGTTTTATTGCGTCTAACAATCACATTATCAATACCGAATCGGGCATACATACACATATTGATTTACCAGATACGGTTTCTCCTCCTTCCGTTGAAATCACTAACAATACAATAAAATCTGATCGTTGGGGAATAACTATAGCCTCGTTAAACTTAGACACGTCGAGTACACATATCGGAAATCTCAAGGTTGTAGGTAATACCATAGATGTATTAGGTGAATACATCGACGGGTGTTTATTCATTTCTGGTGTCAATTGTTCGTCTGGCGCTCCTGGAATTATTAGCAACAATATGTTATCAATGCGCAATGACGGTAGCGAATTTTATAATGTTTTAGAAATCAAGCACAGTAATGAATTGAAAGTATATCACAATTCAATTTCTTCCTTCGGAAATGCCGCTCCAAACTTAGCGCATGCTACAGTTGAGATTAATACTGAAAATGTATCCTCAAATTTCCCTTGCTCGAATATTGACATCTTTAACAACATTATTTCTAACACAACCGGTGGTAAATTAATTTCTGTTGAAGGGGTTACTTCTTCAGCTTTAATGTCCTATTTAAGCTGCGACTACAATAATTATTATGGCGATTTCCAATGGAATAACCAGCTATTTAAAATTGGCTCGAATCTTTACGGCCTTGCAGGTTGGATTTCCTCGTTTCAACAAGATGCTAATTCCATCTGGGGTAATCCCAACTTTATAGATACCACAGATTTACATATTCTTTCTTCTCCGGCTCTAAACGCAGGCACACCTTTGGGCGTTTTCAAGGATATAGATAATCAGGTTCGTCTTTTATCACAGCCTGATATTGGTGCGGATGAATATTCACTTTCAACTTATAGGTTAAAAGTAGACATGAGTGCAGATACCGCTAATTCGAGCGGAGTATTCGTTACAGGCAACTTTCAAAATTGGCAACCAGGTTCTAGTCAAATGCTCGATTCAGGGGGTGATGGGATATATGAATATGATGTTACACTTAATCTTGGAGATACGCTGTTGTATAAATTTCTAAATGGGAATTCCATTTCAGATACTGAATCTGTTCCTCTTCTTTGCCAGTGGGATAGTTCTGGCTATAGAGGGGTGGTTTTGACTTTAACAAATGACTCAGCGGATGCGGTTTGCTATAGTACCTGCAATATTTGTTTTCTTGGTACTGAAGAAATAGTTCAAAATTTAATTGTGTTTCCCAACCCAACATCTGGAATGATCACAATTCAAAAGTTGGATAGACTAGAACCTAAGATTATTCAGGTCACTAATGTGATGGGTCGAGTAGTATTAGAAGATATTTGGCAAGTAGGCGAAAATCATCAAAATATTGATATGTCGTCTTTCGCTCCGGGAATGTATACAATACGTTTAAAAACAGACGACGAGGTAATTAATTTCCATGTGGTACGTCAATAGTCCACGCTTAGGGTCGAGGGAAAGCGGTTCTTCTTCCAAAAGCCAATTACTAATCCTCATCTTTGCCAAGATTGTGCACTAGAACCTGCGGAGAGAGATTTCTTTCGCTTCGATCAAAAGATCCCTGGAGGAGGAACCGTTCCAAAAACACTTGAAAACCAGTCCGCTTTCGGCGTTCTGTATTTTTTATGCCCAAACCCTCAATTAAGCGAGCTTATTTCGGTTATGGGCATAAAAAAACCAGCACAAAGTGCTGGTTTTTAGGTGTTCTTGCGGAGAGAGAGGTACTAGAACCTTTTCTTGTAAGCCCTTGAAAATCAATAATTAACAATGCTTGTTTCCAAGCGGGGTTACGATTTGGATACTTCTCCTCCGACAGAGGGCTTCTCCGGAAGATGCGTCAAATTGCCAACCCATGTGAAGGTAAGAAAATATATTAAGGTTAAGCGATAGAGTAGGTGCTTTTGAGATGCGTCTCTGGCAATCGCGGAAGTGTTGTTCGGAATATTCCGAACAGACGTTTGGAATGATGAATAATTCAAGAATCGCGATGACTTAAGAGCGAAATTGATACCGTTAAAAACGCTGATGCAGTGAATAGTTTATGGACTGTAAATACCGTACATGGCTTGCGCGATTGCCGGAATAAAGGTAAACCCATTCAATGCCCGATTTTACTTACCTTTAGCTAAACCGAATCATTTATGAATGACATTAGAATACCTTACAGGCAGTCAAGAAGTCGTGGGTTCGGATCCCTTATTCTCCACTGCGCCTCTAATTAACGAAAAAAGCAGGCTTACTTGGTGTGAACCCGCTTTTTCTCTTTATAGTTTTGTGATTACTTTCTTGGCATCCTACTCGTGTGGAAAATCGCATGAACGTAAACCGTCTTTCTTTCTATTGTGTAGTGAACCCCGTATTTAAACTTGCGTGTAAATCGAATTCTTACATTTCTATATCGTTCTTGAAAATGCTCTGGATGCAGAGTGATATCATCTAGCAGATTGGAAATTTCAATATAGAGTTCCGTATCTAATCCAGATTTCTGCTCCTCGTACCAAGCCAAAGCATCTAGTAAATCCCTTTCAGCTTCTGGCTTAACTACCAACTTATACCCCATACCTAGCCGATAACTCTGTCTTGATATCCTTCCAATTCCTTCCTAAACTCGGGTTGGAATCGTGATTGGCCAATCGAACATCGAGAATCTCTTTTTGCTCGGTGGTCAAAGAAGAGTTATCTACCTCAGCAGTGCTTCGTTCAAGCATACGCTCAATCTTCTCAAGCACACTTGCGTCCGCAGTCTTGAGCAACATTTGTATTTTATCTAATCTCTGTGAAATAGTCATAATCAATTCCTCTTACTTACAAAGGTACATATTCTAAACGCTTCCTCCGCGGAGGGCATTTCGCCCAATAGCGCTGACATAGCTAATCAAATATAGGCTTTTTTGACTTGGGGTTCAATTCCCTCCTCAGGAATGTATCGTGATGTCTATTAGTACTGTTGAAATACATCTATGAAGCTCCTTTTGATCAGATGACGCCTCCTTTGATCGCGTTAGTTTTGTTCGGAATATTCCGAACACACGTTTGGAATCACGTGTAATTCCAGAATCCCAATGTTTTCAGTACCTTCAGGTTTGGGTCAATACAAAGTTTAGATGTCAAAGTAAAGAGGGGTAGTGGATTCAGTTGCCATACTCTGCGTCGAAGGGCTATGAACAAATGGTGTTTATCCGTTTAATTATTTGAATATTTTAGGAATTTGCTTGTGGTTTTAAATCCAATTTAAATGTTCGGAATATTCCGAACACACGTTTGGAATTGCGTATAATTCCAAAACCCCAGTGTTTATAGTGTGTTCAAACGACTTATGTCTACAAAATGAGGGTGGTTCTGTTTCGGACAAAGGAGTCAGTCTCACCAAACTCTGCGCCTCAGACTAATCACGTTACCTAGATAATCACATTTTCCGTAGCCAACCTCAGAGGCGTCTAATGAAAGACGCCTCTGAAGTTTTCACGGCTTTTATTTTTTTTTAAACAGATAATATTTTATACTGAAAATTACAATTGGTATTAGAGAAAATATAAACGCTAAATACTTATATTTTTGATATACAGAAGTATTTGCAAGAATAAGAGAAGGAAGCGATATAAACATTGTATAAGTACCAATCAAATATAGCTTGTCAGTTTTTATGGCTATAACTAACCCGCTAATATAGTAACCTAAAATGATGATTAAATTAATCACCATTTCAAAAGTTTACCAATCAAACCAAAACCTCCAGTAGCAGAAGAAAAGAGACCTGAAATTGCAGCTGAGGCTACAATAGTTTTTATATCTGAAGTAGTCATATCAGCACCACCGAAGAATACTTCAACTCCAATCCCGATATAAAGACTACCTGTGAATCCAACCAAATCAGCCAAAACTACATTTATTACTGATTTTGAATCCCCTAGCGGTATATCCTCCTCCCAAAGTTTAATAGAGCCTTTTAAGATTCCTAGCACACCACCGCTGATATAAGGACCAGACTCATCAAAGCTAATCCCTTCAAAAGGATCTTGTTTCTGTAAATCAATTATTTGGCTATGGTGAAGAAGATGAAATTCTCTTTCTTCTAATGAGTTTATAGCAAGGTTGTCAATTATAAAATAATGATTATCATCAGAGTATAAATACTCTACGATTGCAGTGTCTATTTCGGATTGGCCTAAATCAACGGCATCTGCGTAGTTCATTCCAGTGCCGTCAGCAGTGTCTGAATTAAAATATGCATAGAGTACACCTTCATTGTGAGCATTAGCGACTCTGTTGTTAAATGTTTCTGTCGATGTGTTATTAGAATTAGAAACTGCATACTCTGGATTTTGACCTTTTTCACAAGAAGTCGTTAAGATCGATAGTACCGACAAACAAAATACGGTAAGAATAGAATTTTTCATTTTAGAATGGTTTTATTATTTGAAATATAGTTACAAAAAAAAATCAGAATTACAAAAAAAAAGAGTTTTCGAACGGTGAGAAAGGTAGTAGAGCCTCGGAGAGAGAGGGTTTTGAACCTAACGCTCCAATGTGCTCAATATCAGTTATTTACACGAACTCTTTTCGCTAAGTCAACCCGCTAAGCAACCCAATCGGCCGCGGAGGGCATTTCACCCAATTGCTTGACTTAACAAGGCGAATATAATGGATTTTGCCGAAGGTTCGTTTCTCATATTAGCCAGCATCTGTTACGTATTCATTGTTCGGAATATTCCGAACAGACGTTTGGAATGATGCGTAATTCAAGAATCTCGATGACTTAAGAGCGAAATTGATACCGTTAAAAACGCTGATGCAGTGAATATTTTATGTACGGTAAATACCGTACATGGCTTGCGCGATTGCCGGAAAGGCGGTAAACCCATTGAATGCCCGATTTTACTTACCTTTAGCTAAACCGAATCATTTATGAATGACATTAGAATACCTGACTGGCAGTCGAGAGGTCGTGGGTTCGCATCACGTCTTTCCGGGTCAATTAAGAATACAAACACATTACTTATCTTTGACTAATGAGCACAAGAGAAGAAATACTGGACAAACTAAAGTTACTGAAGGGTGCCCTAGGAAAATCCTATCCAATTTCCAATCTCGCTTTGTTTGGTTCATACGCTAGATCAGAGCAAATGGAGGATAGTGATATTGACATCCTGATTGAGCTCAACGGTCAAATTGGATCGAGGTTTATAGACTTAGCCGAAGAGTTTGAAAAGTCCCTTGGCCGGCGTGTAGATTTGGTATCGAAGAAAGGAGTCAAGGATCGATATTTAAAATCAATAGAATCAGAATTAATTTATGTCTAAGCGCGATAATCTACTTCTAATTCTCGACATGCTAGATGCGGCGCAACGAATCCAAACCTACACTGAGGGTCTAGATTTTGACAGGTTCATTGATGATCAAAAAACTCTTGACGCTGTCGTACGGAATTTTGAAATAATTGGAGAAGCGTCAACTCGAATTCATCCGGACTTTCAAATTCAACACGCCCAAATTCCATGGAAGCATTTGAGAGGCTACCGTAATAGACTGATTCATGAATACTTTGGGGTGGATTATCAAATCGTTTGGGAAATAATCCAGCTTGAACTAGAAGAATTAATCGGGCATCTCGAAAATCTCAAATAGATTGTCCCCAGCGCCGCTCGTAATTTCTAACTCGTATACTTTTACAAAATTTGGTTTTTGCTAGCATCTTTTTCTTGCTTTTTTTCCTTCCGGTATTCTTGTCCATTTATGGATATTTTGCCGATCGATTCAGAAACCTGGTCCTACTCATCGCTTCATTGCTTTTTTACGCCTATGGAGCGCCGCTCTTTATCTGGGTATTGGCAGCGAGTACATTTTTGAATTTCTATTTAGTTCGACGTATGGACGCAGAATTGGAACGTTCAAGACTCTGGTTTAGAGTGAGTTTGGTGTTGAATGTAGGCCTCTTGATTGTTTTCAAATACGCGAACTTCACCGTAGAATCGTGGAACGCGATGGGCTTGTGGACCATAGATTCTTGGACCAAGATTGCGCTGAGCTAAATTGTAAGAAGTAGAAACATCATATTGATTACTACCATCCATACCAGATATTGAAATACTTCCAGACGTTAGCCTCTCAAAGCCGAATAAACATAGGGCTTAACGATTTTATGTGCAATTTTTTGGTTGGTTAATAATTTACCGAACACTTGGTTTTTACCGATTATTAGGTATTGAATGAACCTCATATGTGTTGGAATTACACGTGATTCCAAACGTGTGTTCGGTAAATACCGAACATTTTGCCTTTCAGCAACAAGCAGGGAAGAGTGTCATGGCTTCAAATTCTATGATAGAGCGCGTTTTTCATACGTTAAAAAATGAGTTTGGTTCGGTTCATGTTGCTCGAGACGGAGTACAGTTAGAACAGATCCTCACTTCGACTATCGATGCTTATATGAACAGGCCGCATTCCGCCCATGGGATATATACACCGTTAGAAGTTCTTGAAGGTAGAGATAACTGGCTTGATGTGAAGAAAGTCATTGCGGATGCCAAGAAGGAAAGGATAGAGGCAAATAAAGTTGCTCGCTGCGAAAACTGTTCATGCTCGGTCGAAGAACGCTGTAGTGAAGGTGTCGGTGAAAACGGTAATGGCCAAAAATAGGTTAGATCCCAGTCGTACTAGTGGCGGGGATTTTTTTCGCTTCGCTCAAAAGATCCCTGGAGGGGAACCGTCCCAAAAACACCTGAAAACCAGTCCGCCTCCGGCGTTCTGCATTTTTTATGCCCAAACTCTCAATTAAGCAAGCTTATCTCGGTTTTGGGCATAAAAAAAACCAGCGTAAAACGCTGGTTTTCATGTGTTTTTAGCGGAGAGAGAGGGATTCGAACCCCCGGTACCTCTCGGTACGCTGGTTTTCAAGACCAGTGCATTCGACCACTCTGCCATCTCTCCGAATGGACGTCATTACTGACCCCCGAGTGGGCGGCAAATTTAAACAGGAATTCGTGTTTTACAAGGGCTATTTTGCAATTATATTTGAAGTCTATGAAATCTCTAGGAAAAGTTGTTGTTTTCATTTTCGCGACGCTCGCTCTAAACGCACAAGAGCTTCGTTTCGGATTGCGGCCCATACAATACGTTAGCGAGTCTAAAGGACCTTATGTTGATTTTTACAGCACATTAGATGCAAGTACAGTTGCTTTTGAAAAAGGTGCAGATTCTTTGTGGCACGCTAGATTTAAGGTGGCCATTTCTTTTGAGGGTAAGATTGATGTTGTCCTTTTTGAATTATCAAGTGAAGACTCAGCCTCAAGCGCCCCGCTTATGCTTCAAAAAAGCACTTTCACCCTTGAAGCAGAAAATGCATTATTAAAAAGACCTTTAGAAGTTTATTTATACGATGAGGTCATCTCAAGAGATTGGACTTTTAGAGATACTCTAGAACTACCGAATGAAGATTTTTGGTTAGCCCAGCCCATCTTGTTAAACAATGTAACGGAAGTACCCGCAAATTATGTAAAGAGGGGGTTGCCCATCGTTCCAGTGGCATCCTTAGGAGTTCCTGTGTTTGAAAATGAAGAAGTATTGAGCATTTATGCCGAGGCGTTTATTGGTAACGGAAAATATATACTACAGTACAAACTGACAGATAGTTTTGGCAACCTGATCCCAGGTACATCTGGTTATATGCGCTGTAATCAAGGGAGTACACCGTTGTACAACAAGCTTAATTTTGCTTCACAGAAAAGCGGTCAATATGAGTTTAATGTGGTAATGTTGGACAGCACGGGTACAGCCGTAATGGAACGTAGTAGCCCATTCTACTGGTACAATGATAAGGTAGATAACTCCGCATGGGATGGGCCGGAAGCAAGTATTAGTCGTGTAATGTTTGAAAAAGGTTGGGGATATTGGAACAAGGTGAATGAGTATCTGAGAATGATTGCACCGGTAGCATCATTTTCAGAAAGGCGTATTCTTTCTAATCTAAAGGATTCAGATGATACTGCGAGAATTGCCCAGTTCATTGTGAATTTTTGGAGAGAAAAAAACCCATCGGATCCATTAGGAGAGTGGAAAGGTTATCAAACTGTTGTTCAAAAAGTTGACCAGGAATTTGGTACACGTACTGTTCGTGGTTACCGTACACAAATGGGTAGGGTATTTCTACAATATGGAGCGCCATCTTTAGTAGAAGAACGACCTTTTGATGGTAGGAACTATCCATATCAAGTTTGGCAATATGATCAATTGATCAGCAGCAGTACACCGGTGCAGCAAAATCAAATATTCATTTTTGTTGATCAAGAGTTGATTGGTCGTCAATATACATTGATACACAGTTCTGCCCTTGGCGAGGTAAAAGATCATAAATGGCAATACCATTTGACTAGGCATACCAATACAGGAGCAGATATTGACGCTACATCAACTCAGTATAGTAGAGATAACTTTGGTGAGCGTATTTCTAACTCCATAATCATTGGTAATCAGGGTACTTGGTTCGATAGATTCAACTACTAGATGAAGTATAAAATAGCGGTTGCCATATTAAATTGGAACGGAAAGGACTTGTTAGAAAAGTATCTTCCTAGTGTTATCGAACACAGCAAAGAGCACAGCGTATACGTTATAGACAACGATAGCGACGACGATAGCGTTGCTTATATTGAATCTAAATTTCCAGAGATTAAAATCATTCAGACTGGTGAAAATTTGGGTTATGCTGGAGGTTACAATAAAGGCCTGAAAGGGATAAAAGAGGAATTCGCTGTTTTACTCAATAGTGATGTTCGAACCACACCAGGTTGGCTTGATCCCATTGTCAAGCACTTTAATCTGCATCCAAAATGTGGTGCGTTGCAGCCAAAAATTCTTTGGGATAGACAACCAGATAAGTTTGAATACGCGGGAGCCTCTGGTGGTTTTATTGATTCTCTAGGATATCCATTTTGTCGGGGTAGGGTTCTTCATGAATTAGAAATAGATCGGGGACAATACAATGATGCTACACAGGTTTTTTGGGCTACTGGTGCATGCCTGGCAGTACGAATGGAAGCATTCTATGATGCGGGTAAGTTAGACTCCATGCTCTTTGCTCATATGGAGGAAATAGACCTCTGTTGGCGAATGCAGCGGGCAGGTTACGAGATATGGGTGGAACCTCAATCAACGGTATATCATCTTGGCGGTGCTACCTTAAACGCGGATTCACCAAGGAAGACGTATTTAAATTTCAGAAATAACCTGATAATCCTGGTTAAAAATTTGCCACAATTGCGAGCAATGGGAGTTGTGTTTATCCGCCTAATACTTGACGGGATAGCAGGGTTGAAATTTATTTTGGAAGGCAAGCCGAAGCATGCTTTGGCCATATTAAAGGCGCACTTTGCCTTCTATGCCAGATTTACTAAAATTCAAAGCACCCGAATGTCATTAGCACATCTCCCAATGTTGCGCATGAAAGTTCTTAAAGGAACATATCAGGGTAGTATGGTCTGGCAGTTTTATGTTAAAAGGGTAAAGTACTTCTCTAGATTTTATAGATAGTACTTGGTTCAAAAATGAGATGTTTTTTAGTACTTAGCTCCAACCACTCTGTAAGTGTTGGAGAAAATCTCATAATTCAATAATCTAAAGACTGGATTGCGTAATAACATCTTATAACTTGTAGGCAATAAAACCAAAGATATGAGACGATTACTTTTATTTGCCTTGGTTGTGTTAGGCACATCACTCGGAGCGCAAACATTGACTCAAACCATTAGGGGTACAGTCATAGATTCAGAGTCAAAATTTCCCTTGCCAGATGCAATGATTGTTTGTGATAATGTCCAGGCATTCTCTGATGAATACGGGTTATTTGAAATGGAAGTAGAAATTGGACGTAAAATAGTTGCTGTGCAACTCTTTGGATACGATCCCACGTCAGCAGTAGTAGAGCTGAATTCCGCCAAACAAGCGGTAATACGAATTGCCATGACAGAGAGTACTGTTAAGCTTGACGAAGTTCAAGTGGTTGCAGCACCACGCGGTGAGGTCAAAAATGAAATGGCTGTTGTTAGTGCGAGAAAGTTTTCTGTTGAGGAAACCAACCTTTATGCAGGATCACGTGGAGAACCAGCCCGTATGGCTACCAACTTTGCCGGTGTTCAGGGTTCTGATGATACACGAAACGATATTGTTGTACGAGGAAATACACCTGCTGGTATATTATACCGTTTTGAAGGTATTAATATTCCAAATCCCAATCACTTTGCCATCCCAGGAACAGGAGGTGGCCCCGTAACAATATTAAACAATAAGTATATCCAAAGCGGCGATTTTTACACTGGTGCTTGGCCAGGTGAATATGGAAATGCTATTGCCGGAGTTTTTGATTTGGAAATGCGCGATGGTAATAATGCGACACCTTTCGAGGGTAGCTTTCAATTTGGTCTTCTAGGGGTTGAGTTAATGGCAGAAGGACGAATTGGTAAGGAGAAGCCCAATGCGCCATCGTATTTAATTTTAGGTAGATATTCTACTTTAGGCATTGCGTCAAGATTGAATATACCACTAGGTACTACAGCAATTCCAAACTATGCTGATGGTGCTTTCCGATTCTCCTTTCCTCAAAAGGACGGTTCTAAATTGAGCCTATGGGGAATGGGTGGAACGTCTGATTTGGTTATTGATATTTCTGGAACGGATGGTGATTTAATCACTGGTGATTTTGAGGGAGTAGGTATTGTTGATCGTGATCAGTTTTTTGACACGCATATGGGCGTTGTAGGTGCCACTTACACTAAACGTTTAGATAAGAACAGCTATCTTAAAAGTGGTGTAGCTGCTTCTCGTTCTGCGGTTCACGCCTTAAATACAAAAGTTTTCCGTGGAATAGATACAGCAGCCGTTGATGAGTATTATTGGAGAGTAGATTCTGCTCCCAAGATTTTGAATTACTGGTACTACGAGACAAAAATCCATGGCTATAGCCATTACGCCAAGAAGATAGATGCACGTCAGAGTTTCAAAGCAGGTGTTAATGTTGACTACGTAATGGTTGATTATTTAGATTCGACGCGAATAGTAAATGGCATAACTGGACAAATTTCTCCTTGGGAATTCCCTTGGGGCACGGATAATGGTACTTCTAGTACAGACGGTTATGCTATTGTTCAACCATTTTTGAGCTATAAGAATAGATTAACTGATAAACTAACTATGACGGCTGGATTAACTGCGCTTTATTCAAATATAAATGACAATACTTTCAGCCCTATTGAACCGCGTTTAGGATTCAATTATGATGTTGACAAGCACAATAAGTTTTTTACAGGGGCAGGCTATCATAGCCAAATGCAGAGTTCTTATTTGTATTACTACAGAGGCTCGCAAGCGACGCCTCAGGCCATTGCAGACGGTCTCTATGGAACAGAATACAACAAAGGCATGGGTTTAACCAAAAGCGCACATCTAGTAGCGGGCTGGGAACACAATTTTGATTATCCTGTTCGTATCAAGTTAGAAACCTATTATCAGTATTTATGGGATGTGCCGGTAGAAATTGTGCCTTCATACTTTTCCTTAGTTAATGGTGGTGCAGGTTTTGGTCGTCTATGGGCAGAGCCTTTAGAAAATTCTGGATTAGGCCGTAATTATGGAGTCGAATTTACTGCGGAGCATTATTATAGAAACGGCTTCTATAGTTTGTTTACTGGATCTCTTTTTGATGCTAAATACAAAGGATCAAAAAATATTGCTGCTTCAGGTACTGGATCAACAGATGACGTTTGGGTAAATACAACTTTTAACGGCCGCTATGCATTCAACTTTATCATTGCTAAGAATTATAAGCTGAGCAAATATGGGGTGTTAAATTTAGGTTCTAAAGTCAGCTCCATAGGTGGGAGATGGTTTGGAGATGTTGATCCAACTGCATCTGCATTAGCTTCAGAGATTGAGTTTATTGATAATGAAACGTTTAACAGTAATCAATACCGACCATACTTCCGATTGGATTTCAAGGTTGGATACAAATGGAACTTCCTAAACCTTGCTCATGAATTTGCATTAGATATTTCTAATATTACCAATAATAAGAACATTCTTACCCTGACGTACTTGCCAGAAACAGGTGATATAGCGGAGAATTATCAATTGGGATTGTTTCCAGTGTTCTATTATAAGATAGACTTTTAACGTCCACTACATAGGAATTATAAGGCCCAAGCTATTGCTTGGGCTTTTTTTGTTCTTACGTTTTGCGATAAAAGCGGTGAACCACGCCTTCAATCTCAATGGAATAAAAACCATAGTGAGATGCATAGGTTACTGTAATTTGACTAGGAAGTTCAATATCAGGATTAGCATAAATACCCTTGTATTCCATACCGCCTTCTTCATTAAACTTTGTGCCTTCAAAGCTATATGAATCAATTTTTAGAATATTAAACCAAGCACCTTCTCCTAATCCGCCTAACCAAAT
>Ga0181597_10003806_pt1 | contig 15391 bp, 13 predicted proteins | sample 041ome_5_FD_148647 | JGI IMG/M metagenome (GOLD analysis project Ga0181597, IMG submission 148647) | Coastal salt marsh microbial communities from the Groves Creek Marsh, Skidaway Island, Georgia - 041403US metaG (spades assembly) | ecosystem: Environmental > Aquatic > Marine > Intertidal zone... | reverse complement strand
ATGTCCAACGCTTTCTGGATGTCACCTTCGCTGTCAGTGGGCACACGGATAAACGGAATGGCAGGACCGGGACAGGCGCGAATCATGGTGGCGACTTCGGAATAGGTCAGCGGGCTGTGCTGCATTTCTATCCAGAGAAAGTCGAAACCGGAGTCGGCCATGGCGCAGTAGATATTGATATCGGCGCTGGTGACCGTGCCGCCGACAACCTGACGCCCTGCGGCCAGTTTTTGTTTTACGGTGTTGAAGACTTCGATGTCGGCTGGCTGGGCTAGCGTAATATGTGGCTGGGCGAACAGGATGAGAATGCCTAGTGCCAGGGTGGTTTGGCGTAGCGTCTGATTAAACTGTCTTAGCCTGGTCATGGGGTTGTCCTGTTGAGTTGCGGTTTATTTATGAATGTCTTTTCTTATCGCTGTCTGTTTTCTTGTCGGATGCGCTGCGCTTATCCGACCGGAATTCTAGCTATCTTCTGACGATAGCGGACGCAGTCGGCACCAGCCAATAAAAGTAAAAACGGATACATACATCATCAGCAGATACATGACCGGGAAGATGGCATAGTCCGGATTCTTTAATACGGTCAGGGCAATCACCATTGCCAGCAGAAAGTTCTGGATGCCTACCTCTACGCACAATGTCCTGCGCTGCTTGAGCGGCAGCTTCATTAATACCCCTGAACCATAACCCGCGGCCATGGTGATTACATTGGTGAGAAATGCCAGAAGACCACAACTGATAATCAACTCACCAAAGTGGCCCCATAGTCCGGCAAAGGATAACACCACGACTATCATCATCAGCGCAAACGACAAGCCGGATGACAGGCGCTGCAAAGGGTCGGCGATGGTCTCGGGAAGTTTGTAGCGCAGCAGCATACCAATGGCTACCGGAAGAATGAGCAGCTGCAGAATCTGCAGCATGGTTTCAAGCACGGGTAGGCGAATATCACTGCTCGAGTCAGTGAAGACCATGAACCCCAGGTTAACCAGCAAGGGCAGCGTGATGACGACCAGCATGCCGCTGATCGCTGTCAGTGTTACCGACAAGGCCACATCGCCCCTTACCAGGTAACTGAAATAATTGGAGGTGGCGGCTCCGGGACAACAGGCCAGTACGATGGCACCCACGGCAATATGCAGTTCAGGCTTTAGCAACCAGATCAAACTAAAGGCCACCAGCGGCAGGAACAGCATCTGGCCTGCCAGACCGGTGATAACGGAGACAGGTCGATTGAACAGCAGTTTGAAATCCGTGAGTCGAAGGTGCATGCCCATGGTCAGCATGATGACCACGAGACCATAACGTCCCAACTGCCCCATGGAGATGCCGAAAAGGGTTTGTTCCAGAACAAGCTCGGCAATGGTGGCTGTTTCCTGATTCATAATGTCACCTTGATTGTGGCTTGCCCGGTGTAATGGTCAGACATTTTCTTTGCGGGTGAATGCTGGTTAGCGCTGAAGACATATCGGTAATGTGGCATCTACTGCGCCAATGCCAGAAGTATCTCTAACGTCTGCTCCGGCTGATCATCCATCACCATGTGGGTGGCATCAGCTTCATGATAATCCCAGGCCGGGTCGGCCTTGGTTCTTGCGGCAAACGGCTTGAACGGTGTTTCCGGAAAGTTGGTGGCGAAGACATAGCTGCGGCGGGGAATTTTTTCTTCCTCACCGCTCAGCTGCACGCCTTCCAGCAGGGTCAGCAGTGGATGGCGGCCGATGTGGCCGGGGATTTCCTCGAAATCAATACCGCCGATGGGAGCCACCAGGCCGGGGGTGTGTTTTTGCGTATCGATATACCAGTTGTGTTCGTACTCGCCGGTAATGTCCCACAGGGATTCACCATGTTCGGGCAGGAAGGCATCGATATAGCAAATGGCATCGATGCGGGCGCCGAGCCTGGCGGCCAGTTGGGTGATAACCATGCCGCCATAGGAATGACCCACCAGAATGAAGCGCTCCATGCCGGCTTCTTCGATTTGTTGCTCCACATCATTTACATGATCGGTAAGGGTAATGCCGCCATGGAGTTCCGGTTGACGAACGCCGATACCGGTCTGGGTTGAGACGAGCACATTGTGACCTGCGGCTTTCAGATCAGCCGCGGTTTTAGTGTAGCTTTGACCGCCGCCCCAGGCGCCGTGGACCAGTACGTAATTTGCCATTGTTTTCCCCCAGTTTAAAAACAAAAAAGATCTGCGTCACTTTAATCGCGTGTCACCTGGATCACAAGTGACTCGTATTAATTGTGCGCTGTCTGCAACTCCGCTTGCTCCCCCTCCCCTCTGTCCTGCAATTTCATCAGATTGACCTAGACTGAATCAGTGTATCTCAAAGGAATGAGAGTACGGCATTGCCGTATGGGGTGGGAATGAATACAATTGTTGAAACACGGTTTTTTGCACGTAAAGTTCAGGGTATATGGACTACAACTGAATATGAGAAATTTCTGACATACATCTCCAGGTATCCGAATGCTGGCAAGCTCATCCCTGGCACTGGTGGTGTTAGAAAGATTCGCTGGGAAGCTAAAGGGGTTGGCAAGCGTGGCGGTACCAGGGTTATTTATTACAATAAAACCATGTCTGAAATCTGGCTATTAACCCTGTATGTGAAAAGTGATACTGAAAACATTCCAGCAAATGAATTGATAAAAATGAGGAAGGCTACTTATGACTAAGAAAATGAGCCCCGCCGGGCAGGAGTTGCTGGATGATATTCTTGCCATCAAGGCTGGCGCACCCCATAGAAGATGGAGCCCCGAACAGATGCTGGCTCTTTCTATTAGACTTGACCTCAAATTGTCACAACCAGAGTTTGCCAAATTGCTTGGCGTGCCTGTGGGTACCATCAGGGATTGGGAACAAGGCAGAAAGCAGCCTGGCAGCGCTGCCATCACACTGCTTAAAGTGGCTGAAAAACACCCGGACATTCTTGAAGAGATTGCTGCCTAGAAAGAAGCCCTGAAGGCTATCAGGGGCGAATAATGATATTAATGGTGCCGGCATTCCTGCTGTCCACGGCATAGGACACAATATAGCCCTGCTGTTGATAAAAATATAACAGGCCCTGCACTTCTTCGTTGATACGACCACCGCCCACGATCAAGCGTAAACGCTGCGTGTAATTATTAATGGCAAAGTTCAGTTGCTGATGTAATTTGGCCAGTGCCTGATCAACGGTTTCATGGTTATGGGCAATATCGCAGGTATGGGTTGAGCCATCACTTTGCCGAATTAATACCGCGTCACATTTAAGACATCTGTCACTCTCGTTCCAGTCAGTTATGTCGAAGACCGGGATGGGATTTATCATTCCGCAGGCTAGGCATTCTTTATTCATTTAATTTATTTGCTTTGTTTTTTTGGATTTTTAAATAGGGGTCAGAGCAACTTGATTTTTGAAGTTCAGTGAAACATTGGGCATTAGGTTAAATCAAGTTGGTCTGACCCCGGTGAAGTTCTGTCGCTTGTCTCTTATCTCTTGCCTCTTGCCTCTTGCCTCTTGCCTCTTGTCTCTTGTCTCTTGTCTCTTTTATCGTGCTATTATTTTCCGCTCTGATTCAACACAATAACCGAGACACTATTCATGTCCAGAAAATTCTTCCCGGAGTTATTCTCACGGATAACCAACCTGCTGTTGTTGGCCAGTATTTTAATGGCGCCCAATGCGTTCTCCCATCACAGCGATGCCGCTCTGGACCTGAACACTATTCTTACCGTGACCGGATCGGTTACTGATTACAGCCTGCGCAATCCCCATGCCTATGTCACTGTCGCGGTCACTGGCGAAAATAATTCCGTGGTTGAATGGGATATTCAGATGGCTTCGGCCATTACCATGCGGCGTCTGGGCTGGGATCAGGATTCACTGGCCATCGGCGAAATCGTTAATGTTGGATTATATCCTGCTCTTGATGGCCGCTCCTATGGTCTGCTTACTTCCATCAGCAGGGAAAACGGGGAAGCGCTGGTGGCCTCTCCGCGTGGCATCACGCGCTCCCGGCCCGCGGTTACCCGCGCCAACAGTATCGCCGGTCGCTGGCTGGCGGATCGCGGCAGACTGCCGGAAGATTATCCGGGCGGACTGGATCAGTTGATGCTCAGGGATCTGACCCTGACTGAAACCGGCCGCGAGATGGAAGCGGCCTACAGCCAGGCCTCGGAAGAAAATCCGGAATTATCCTGCGTGTCCAAACCCACGCCGGCGATGATTATCTATACCGATCTCTACCCCATGGAAATCACCATTAACAATGATGAAACCATCACCCTGCGCAGCCAGTACTTTGACCAGGTGCGCACCGTGTATATGGATGGTCGCGCGCATCCGCCAGCTGAAGAGCTGTTTCATGAGGGTCACTCCGTGGGGCATTGGGAAGGCGAAACCCTGGTGATCGACACCACCAACTTTGCTCCCCATCGCTCGCCCTATCAGAACGGCATTCCTTCCGGTCCGCAAAAACATATTGTGGAACGCTTCGGACTGATAGACGGCGGCACCCATATGGCGGTGTCTTTTATGCTGGAAGACCCGGAATATATTGTCGGCAACATGAACTACAGTCGGGAACTGCAATTTGTCCCGGAAGCCGACATGTCAGCGTTTAACTGTGACCTTGAGTCTACCCGACGCTTTTTGCCGGGGCAGTGAGATAGGGACGCTTGCAACTTAGCAACTTAAGGATACTAAGTTGCTAAGTTGCAAGCGTCCCTGTTGTTCACTCTGTTGTTCTATTGTTCCCGACCAAACGCTTCTCCCCCGGCCGCGGGGTCATGGGGCGGCATGGGCGCTCCGGTCACCGGGTTGGGGTAGTGGTATGGCTCTACGTAGTAACTGGGGTAAGCCAGATAAATGACCGAGGGCGGCAGATCCGGGGGTGGCGGGAATTTCGCCGGCCAGGTATTGATGATGATGTTATCGACCCAGCCGATGTCGTAGCCGGAATACATATTGAAGGGACCGTGCAGGGTCTTCATTTTCCACACGCCGTTTTCCTTCACGAAATCATTTTCATAATAACAGTGACCCCAGCCGCCACTGGACATGACCATGGCGATGCCGCGTAGCTCGGCGCTCTGGCCGTCGGCGCTGATAGTCACAATATTCTGGAATTGCTGGTGGTCCACCAGCAGGTTGCGCGCCGGGCCGACAGGGCCCAGACCAACGTTCATGTATTCAAAGACGCGGTCCTTGCCAGTAAATACGCCACGCCCGCCAATTTCCAGAGTGCCGTCTTCGGTCCACAGATCATGCAGGGAATACCACAGGGATTTGTCGACATAGTAGCCGTAGGAGCGTTGCAGGATTTCTATTTCTTCAACGTCCTGGAGGCGCTCGGTGCGGATGCTCAGGGCTTCGAGTTCGCTTTGCAAGGCCTCGAGTTGCGCAGGGGTTTGGGAGAGGGCTGCGCCAGTCACAAGTCCCAGGTTACAAGTCACAAGAAACAACAGGCTGACCTTCAGTAATTTATTCTGAATAAGGTTTGTCTTCTTAGTTAACAGTTTGAATGTATTCATCGGACGTTCCTCCCGGCGGCCTGGTCGGCGGTGAGGCGACCCATGTCGTTGTGGGGTTCGCCGGTGACGGGGTGGTCGTAGTGGAACGGCACCACATAGGTATTCGGGAACGACTGGTAGACAACACTGGGTGGGGCATCCGGGGGATTGGTGGTGCTGGCCGGGGCCATGGGAATGATGCCGGCGCCGGTCCAGCCCTGGTCGTAGTCGCCCCAGAAAGTGACCCAGTAATGCTGTTTGCTGATGCGCCAGGTGCCGTTGTCGTTAATGTATTCGTTTTCATAGACGCCACCACCCCACTGCCCCGTGCCATTTCTGGCCAGCATGACGTCGCTGCGAAAGCGGCCCCAGGCGCGGGAGTTGTCTTCAGAGACATGGATCACCGGCTGCAGCATGGGGTAGTTGTTGAGCTGTCCCGACTCCAGGCCTTCGGGCCCCATCAGTGCCAGACCGCGGCGAATACTGTCCCGGCCAATGTACTGACCACGCTGACCAAATTCCCAGACGCCGTCCTCGCTGAACAGACTGGCGGCCTCGGTCCATTTGCCCTTGTCGATATAATAGCCATACATGGCCTGCAGATTTTCCACCGCGCGGGCGGAATGCAGACGCGCCAGTTTTAACTCCTGGGCATCGGCATTAGCTTCCAACTGGCCCAGCACATCATTGGGTCGTCTTCTCAGAGCAATCGGCCCGGGCGCGCTAATGGCGCGGCGATCATTGGCATAGTGATAAGGCGGCGTATAAACAGAAGGGAACGGTCGGTAGTTACCTGGCGCCGGCTGGTCCGGTCGAAAGCTGCGGGCTACCTCACTTTGCCAGTTACCGAACACCGGTTGCAGTGAGGCCCAGCCGCCCTCGTAGGGCGCGACGAAGTTGGTATAAAAACGCATGGCGGAAATTTTCCAGACGCCGCCTTCCTTGATGTAATCATTTTCCTGAATGGCATCGCCCCACTGAGCCTGTTCCTTGTAATTGCCCAGCAGTGCCCATTCGCGCCAGCGCGCACTGGCGGTTCTGCCGTCATCGGCAACGGTGACCAATGGCTGTAATTGCATATGCAGATTCAAACGCCCGAAGGGTAATCCGGGCCCGGCGTTCATGCTGCCGCCACCGTGGCGGGTAAATAATTCCTGAATACGATCGCGACCGATATAGACGCCGTCCATGCCGTACTGCACACGTCCGGAGTCGGTAAACAAGTCAGCGGCTTCACCGAAATAACCCTTATCCAGATAAAAACCAAAAGAGCGACCCAGGCGCTGAATCTGCAAAATATCCTCTACCAGCGTGGCTTCCTGTTTCAGGGATTCAAGGCGAGTAAGTAGTGCGCTATAGCGGGCGTTGTCATCATTGCGTTGGGCGAATAGTGATCCTGGCAGGACGATGGCTGTCATCATCAGTACAGCAACGAGTGTGCGTCGTGTTGTGTTGAGTGGTTTTATTATTTTTATCATGGCCTTCCCGCCCTGTTTTTAAATTTTGTTCCGGCTAAATGTCAGTGGCCGGAAAAGGCTAAAGCCTATAACAAGTTCAGCGGGGATGACAGTCCTGTGGGGGATCGGGAATCTGTGATGTGTTCTGTCGGATGCGGCCTCGGGGCCTTATCCGACCTACGTCCTGCAAAGTATATTGGTAACCCAGCCTTCTCATTGAATGTTGGTTTTTGCCTGAAGGTTTTTACGGAACCGTTTTCGCATCATCTTGTCGGATGGCGCTGCGCTTATCCGACCTACGGCGTATACCAGATCGGGCTGGAATAAGCGCGCTCCTGAATCGTTGCCGGCCAGCCGGTATCTTCTGCCGTGAGCTCCAGGGCCAGCGCATCAAACAGCGAATGCCGTGGCGTGGGAATTTCCAGTACGCGCACATAATAAAAGGCATTCAGGGCCGCATCGAAGTCCGGGTCTTCCCACACGGTAGCAAGTTGAGCAGCGCCGATGCTGTTGCTGTAGTGCGTAGTGGTGACATCGACAGTATTGCCCACCGGCGGCAGCTTGCCGCTGGCATCCATTTCCCGGTCATCGGACCAGGCCACATCGTAAACTTTTTCCTGAGTGTTGCCGTCGGCATCAATCCAGCCCTTGATCACCTGCACACGATCCAGATTGGCGCCCACTTCATCCTTGGACGCATGAATCAGCAATGAGGGGGCGCGGTTGCGGGGGGCGGCAGTGATATCGCTGCCCATGGGTACACCCTTGCGATAACCCACCGCGGCAATGTCATTGGCGCGGGCATCACGGCTGTTGAAATTGAAACCGGCAAATACCCTTAATGAGATACGTGGCCCGGTGGTGCCATAGACTTCCTTGCGCTTGAAGGCTCCATAAATGGATTCGCGGCTATTCTCTTCCGCCCACACCCCGGTCAAGCCGGACGCGGACATATCCCACGCCGGGAACACCAGGCCATTGGCCTGGGATTCAGCGCGCACGCTGAGCCTGGCATCGGTGCCAATCTTGCCGAGAAAGTTTGCCTCTTCCACTGACGACATACCAATGTGGCCATCGGAGGCGCCGACAAAACCAAACTTGAAGGGGTTCTCGCCGATGTCCTGCTCAATGGCCATGCCGCGCAGCAAACCGCCACGGGCATAATCGCCGACAGTGGGAGGTACCACCTGACCGGTGAGCAGTTTTTCACGGATTTCAAAGTTGGCGAATTCATCATTGGGCGACAGTTTCGGATTGGTTTCCGAGGTGCCCTTCACCTGGGTGATTTCCATCAGCAGTTCCCAGCGCATTCGTTCGCGCGCGTATTGCGCAGTGATGGGTCGGCCATCGGCATCGTTTTCGGAAAACATCAGGCCGCCGGAAATATTCGAGTTGTGGGGAATGGCAACGAAATCGGTGCCGGTACGATCAGAGGTGCTGCGCAGAAAAGCAAACAGGTCTTCCGGGTCGAGAGAGTCTGCATTACTGAAGGGCACGAACTGCGTCGCCTCTTCCGGGCTGCCGGCATTGCTGATGACATTGCGATGCAGATTACGAATACCGTTATTGCTGGGAATCAGGGCGGTCCACTCCCAGGCATAGAAAGTGGTGAACTTGCCGGGCTCATAATGACTGGTGGCGGCATCCACCTGCATGCGCCAACCGGCAGCGCGCATTTCCGGAGAAAACACTTCTTCCATCAAGGCGGCGCGGTCACCATCCGGCGCCCGGTAACGCATGAAGCCGGGCCATTGCTGCGCATCACCCTGGGTCGCCGCGATCAGCGCCCTGCCCCGTTCCGTGGCCTGTAATAAAGGGTGGGCATTGAGAGACATAACATCTATGCCAAGATTAATAGCGTGATCGGTTATCGCCAGAAAATCCAGCGGGCGGTCGATCTGCACCTTGGTGTCCAGGTTCGGATGGTAAATAGGAATACCCTTGGCAAAGCGATAGGCATCGTTCGGGCCCACGCCTTTGTTCTGAGTAGCATAGGAGTCGGTGGACAGATTGGTATGCAGATGCAGGTCGCCCCATAGCAATTGGGTCTGGGCGCTGGCGGCAGCGGGAATTAAGACACAGGCCAGGGTGATAGATTTGGTGCAGCTGATGGTTCCGGTCAAAACCGACAACACTTGCCTGCCGAGTGAGATCGAATGTGAAAAATGTGGCATGGGCAGCCCCCTGTAAATTTTCTTATTAGGATGTCGGGAAAATCTAGGGAAGTTTGCCGTTAAAAGCAAATCCTGATGTTTCAAACTCCTTTTTAGAACCGGAGCAGACGCTAGTCCTGTTCCGGTAAAGGAGTCACTGTTCCCAATTCGAAGGTCAGCGTAATGCCCGGTATTTTATTCAGAATCATGCTGGAGGGGCCCTCCTCGGTCATGATGCCGGGAATCAGGATTTCCTGATTACCGTAATAGGCATGGCACAGGGATTGGGACAAGCGCGCATCGGCAATAGGTATTGGCGCCAGATTAGTCACCGAATACCAGCCTTTGCTGTCACGCATAAGTTCAGCCTGGTAACGCTGGTCGGCATAAGCCACGCTGCCCAGTCGAATGCGGCCTTCACTTTCAGCCCATTCAGTACCGTCGGGCACAGTGTAATTACAAATTTTGCCCAGCGTCTCGGTACTGTCCAGATCACTAAGCTCTTCGGCTTTGGACAACAGGTCACCACAATCCACATTCACTTCAAAGCCAGCGTCCAATGATATGCCCGTCTGTAATACATCAAAGGAATTTCCCAGATTGCCAAATAACAGCCCCATACCCTGATAGGAACCAATACGCGGATCCAGCGGCTGCATCTTTGCTGAAGGTGTCAGTAAAAGAAAGTTACTGGTGCGAAACTGGTACATCATGTGGGCCAGGTTATCCAGATTAACCGGAAAAGTAAGCCCCACCTTTCCTTCCTTGCTCACCAGCGTCATCATGGCATGGCTGGTACCAATGGTATTCAGATCGAGCGGCCTGCCACCCAGGCTCAGTTCAATTTCCCGACCAGCTACGCGCAGGGTTTCATCAGCAAAACTGTACAGGGGTTTTACTTCACACAAGCCCACCTCAATACGCGACAACAGACTGGTATTGATATAACGAATGGCAGCTTCGCGACGCCCCCTGACATCAGGGTCTGCACGAGTTGCCGTTTCCGGAGCCAGCAGATCAGCGCCCACCAGGAAAGCCTGTTGGTGCTGTACGCCCATCAGGTTCAACAAGGTTGGCGCCACATCCATATGGGTGCCAGGTGTCTCAATAATATCGCTGATACCGGCATTTAAAATATTTACAAAAAGTCTGCGATCATATTCTTCGGGATAATATTCCATGCCGGTATTACGCATGTGCAAGTGGTCACTCATCATCAGCACCACGGTATTATCCCAGACCGGACTTTGTTGAATGTGAGTAACAAATTTTTCTATTAACTGGTCAGTGCAATGCACCGCATGAAAAATATTATTATCGATGCTCGGGTATGGCGTGCAGCTTTGGGACACAGTGCCGTCAGGCGGATGGGTATCTACGGTGAGCACAGTGAAGTTAAAAGGCTGTTCCGGATTGGCGGCCAACTCGTCAAACTTGCCTTTGGCAAGCTCCAGCAAGGTGTCATCATAGAGCCCCCAGTTATTCAGATAGCCAGGGTCATCCATGAGTGGCCGCAGTTCTTCCAGACCGAGCACTTCTTCATAACCGTGTGCTGAAAGAAACGTGCCTTTACCGGCAAAGCGGGTTGAGGCGCCGCCCATGAAAACATTACGATAGCCCGCTGCATTGAGAATATCGCCAAAGCAGAAACCTTCCTGAAGAAAACCATTCTTGAGAACATCGTTGCCCCCAGGACCACTGGGAAAAAGCAGCGGCGTCCCACACTGGGAAGACAAAATACCTGCCACGGTAAAGGTGGCGCCTCGAGTCTGATGAATGTTTTCAAATTGCAGAACATTGCCTTTCAGGGAGTTCAGGAATGGCGTCAGATCCGGATAGACCGCTTCATCGGAATATAAACGCTCCATGCCTTCCAGATAAATCATCACCACATTTTTGCCGGCGACAATATCGTCACTCATCTTGTAGATGGCATTACGATTGAGCCCGGTGGCTTCAAAATCGATAGTAGACAGCTGTAGTCCACGATTCAGATTAGCGTCCTGCATACTCAGGTTAGCCAGTCGGAACAGATCGGGATCCATGGCCAACACCAGCGCCAGTCCCGGCAAAATCAAAACCGTGCGATTATCAAAGGCCCGTCCTTTCATGGCATAGACACTGAGCCAGGCACAAACGCCTATGGCCAGCACATAGATAAAGAACAGCGTGACAAACCCGGGAAAAGCGCCGAGAGCAAAACCCATGGTTTGTGAACTGAAGTGGAAAAAGAATTCCTCGTTGAAACTTTCACCCTGGTAATAAAAAGACACCAGGCGCGCGGCTGCATAGGTCGCCAGCAGTTCCACCAGAATCACTGCAACGATGCTACGTACCCAGGGTTTCTGAATGTGGACACACAGGCGCCAGACTAGCAGTAGTGATAAGCCAAAAAACAGCCCCGCACGCAGGAACCAGATATCGTTATGAAAAATATTGAAATACCAGCCGCCCACGACAGTTAGCAGCAGCAAAACCATGATCAGGTCTGCGGCATATCTTTTGATGGTTTGGGCAACGGAAATGTTCTGCATAATTTCCCAGGCAGGCATTTAGTGCTGATTTTTTCAAAGATGGTCAATTTTTAAAGGCGCTAGTATAGCATGGGATGACAAACTTCTTTAGAGCCCTTTAACAAATTCACTGGCTATATTCGACTCGCAACGATGCCGGGAAGAAGCTGGCATTATCAATATGCGGTTTATATGGATTCCATCAATCTGTTAGTCTTTGCGCTTCAGAAGATCTTTTAATTCTCATCCGGAGCATCTCTCAATTGGTAACAGCCGAAACAAGAAATCTCTGTGATCGATGCAGGAAACCGTTGTCGGTCTGTTACTGCCATTTGATCAAGCGCCAGAACAATCACTGGCCTGTTGAAATAGTGCAACATTCACGCGAACCCCGCCATGCCATTGGCACATCACGAATTGCGGAGTTATCTTTAAGCAGCATCAATGTTTCTGAAGCCAGAGACAATACGCCCTTTATCCCAGATCTGGCGCAGTCAGCGCCCTGGGAAAACGCCGTGCTTATTTATCCCGGTGCTGATAGCCAGGACATCTGCGAATTGGCAGACCAAGCGCCGCGGCCATTAGTATTCATCGATGGCACCTGGCGCAAGAGCAAGGCGATACTGCTGGGCTCGCCTTTCCTGCAGTCCTTGCCGCGTTACAGCTTCAAGCCCGGCCAGCAACCGCGTTATCGAATTCGCAAGGCCGCGCAGCCTGACTTTTACTCAACCCTGGAAGCGATTGTCGAAGTGTTGAATAGCGTCGAGGCAGCGCCGGCAGATTATTCACAACTACTGGATGTGATGGACTGGATGATTGAACAGCAACTTGGTTATATAAGTGGAGAGAATCCATTGCCTTCTACTTAAGGCATATCAGCAGCAGTACAGACCAGAATAGCCTATGAAAACCGAATTAGAACAAGAGATAGAGACACTCCAGGCCCTTCGGTTGAGCCTGTTAAGCGAAGAAGTCATTCTTTGGGATGAGGTTAATGCTGTGGAGAGGGACTTGAAGTTCCTGTTAGGGACCCAGGAGCTTACCCAGGAGCCTATCGACGAAGAGTAGGGAATAGTAGGGACAGACTCCCTTTTTTTCATTAATTAAAATGAGGTCTGTCCCCAATTTTCTTGCGACAACGGCAAGTCAGCTTATTGGTCCAATGAATACCGGCATACGTAAATTATTGCATGGATAAGGACACATTATATTACGACGGCGCCTGCCCTCTGTGTCGTGCCGAAATCGGAAAACTCGGACGCCACAGTAGCAATAATCTGTGCCTGGTGGATATTCACCAGATGGATGAGGACAACGCCGTTCCTGATAGGGAAGCCCTGCTGTCAAGGCTGCATCTGCGCACTGCCGATGGCGAGTGGCTCACTGGTCTGGATGCCAATATCCGAGCCTGGCATCACACTCCTTTTCGGCGTCTGTGGCGCGTACTTGCCTGGCCACTAATTCGTCCGTTTGCTGCTTTGGCTTATGAAACCTGGTTGAAACTGCGTGCCCGCCGTAATTAATAAAATCTGACCATGAAGAAATCAAGAAGTCAGAGTGCTTGATAGTTAACGGGGAAAAAGGGACAGACCACGTTTTCAATTGATTTAACCCGGGACTACCCTGAACTTTTAAAATTCCAATTACCGGCAAACAATCTGGAAAGTTTCCCCGTCCAGGAGAGGGTGAAGTCTGCCGCAGTTTGAAGCGCAACTTCATGGCAAGCGGAACGCGAGCGTTTTACCAGCGAGCTGGATTAGTCTTCTGTGGCATGCAGGTTTGCGACAAGGATATTTGCGCAGAGGGTTTAGTGCTGCTATTTGACCAGTTGTGATTCAGGAAACTGCGTTTCCAGCGCGACGGGTTGTAAATAGAAAAATGTCACCCACTGCTGGGGTGAAAGTATTCTTTATAGGATATGTGGTGCCCAGGAGAGGCACCTACAACTCACCCGCAATAATTTCTATATTACTGATATATATAGATTTTATATGAGATAAGCAGTTCAATTAATCCATTTCTATGATAGAAATCATGATAGAATAGGATTATGACTGTGAATACAAAAGGCTCGCGAATAAAGTATCACTTCGTTGCTAATGGCAAAGACCACTATTACCAACGCAACTACCCGACCGCCCTTCATGGCTATTGCACAGCCAAAGGCATCAGCAAAAATCACCGACAACCCTTAGGCCTAACTCCTGATGCCACGCTTCATCAAATCACGGCCGCCGTAGAAGCAGCCAACACCGCTTTTGAGCTCTACATAAAATCCATCACGAAAGGCAATCTCGCCAAGCTCACTGAAATAGAGCGCATCAAAGCTGCCAGAGTTTTCCTGGCTTCCCGCAAGCTCAAGCCCAGCATGCTGTATGTTAATTCTAGCTCCTCTTCTATGGAAAAAGAGGTGATGGCAGAAACCGAGATAGCGATTTCAGAGACCTTTTTCTCTGAGATTGATGAATACGGTCAAGAAGCTAGCTGGTACTATCAGTTCACAAAGGACCCTATCCAGAAACAGCAGTATCGCGATGAGCTACTGGAGCTTGAAGCAAACAAGCCAGAGTCTCTGCATGTCCAAAAAGTCGCCTGGCAACTGCTGCAAGAGAGCCCTAAATCCCTGCCCACTACCCTGCTCTTCAGCGATGCGTGGAATGCCTACTGGCCAACAAAGCAATATGACGGAACCGAGAAACGCTTAATCCGTGCCACCGATAAAACAAAGTCACGCTGGCAACACTTTATCAGTCATGTGGGTGACCAGCCCTTCACACAAGACAACTGCAACACAGCGCTTGCTAAGTTTTTTAAGCATGAGCGTCAGCGCCCGCGCGAGGATGGTAAACCAGGGGTTATCTCAGCCACCGCAGTGCGTCGTAATATGGTGGTTCCAAAAGCTGCCTTGAATTATCTCAACGAATTAGAGGGTCTTGGCTTTCTCATCAAAGCACCACAGGTAAAGGGCCAAGCAAAAAGCAAACAGACCTATGTGTTCACTCAGGAGGAGCAGCAGGAGCTTGTGCAATACATTGCCGATGAGGAAGTAGCTGGCTATGCTCAATGGAAAGAGCTCTTCATACTCATTGCTATGCAAACCGGGTCCTATGCCTCTGAGCTCCAGAGAGCAGAACACAAACTGCTGGTTTTTGATGCCGAGCTTCCCTATATCGTTCTTTATAAAGAAGGTAAAACGAAGGACCGCCCCCGTGTTGTTCCCCTTGTGTTCGCTGTAGACCGAATTCAGTTACTGGCCAACATGATCAAAGACAACAGTGGCCTATTACTGGGCGCCTCTAACGGTCCTGATCGAAAGGATGAAGGGCAATTCTCCAATGAAATTAAGAAACTACTTACTCCAATCAACCCCCTAACAACGGCGCGCTCTTTGCGTCATGCGTTTGCATACAACCTAGACTTAGCCGACATAAGAGAATCTGACAAGGCGCTGCTTGGGGGCTGGAGTCCTTCCACCTTCAAGATAAACCCCAACCAATTCCTTTATGGGAAACAAGGAGCAGGCAACATGGAGCGTCTTAGGCAATTAGCAGAAGCCTCCAGAGCTGCTCACAGACACTTAATAGACTGAAGTCAAAATAATACTTGTCAGTAACTCAAGCCTTCACCGGCTACATATGGGCTCCTGAGACCTCTCAAAGCCCTTACCTCCGACCTAGCCGGGGTCTAAACAGGCACGGGGGAGGGGCTGTTACAGTGTCACACAGTTACTGTACCTGCCCAGATACAAAAAAGGGGTTTTCAGACGTT
>Ga0181597_10003795_pt1 | contig 15418 bp, 15 predicted proteins | sample 041ome_5_FD_148647 | JGI IMG/M metagenome (GOLD analysis project Ga0181597, IMG submission 148647) | Coastal salt marsh microbial communities from the Groves Creek Marsh, Skidaway Island, Georgia - 041403US metaG (spades assembly) | ecosystem: Environmental > Aquatic > Marine > Intertidal zone... | reverse complement strand
CCGACGACGATTCAGACGACGCGAAACGGAGACGTGCTATAATAAGAGAGAGAGAGAAAGATCAGAGAGAGAACGTTTACAACCGCGAGAAGAAGAAGAAGAAGAAGAAAGAAAGAAGGATATGCGAGTTATTAGAATCTCTCGCTTCCACAACTCACCCGAACACACCTAAAGAAGAAAAGCGGGTTTTATTCGCGCATTCGGCCACACCAAGGCGATCTGTGGGGTTCTGCTAGATCTTTTCTGCCAACCAGTGCGCGATGAAAGATGAACTAGTTCGAACGACGCAAATATTTTACGAACAGTGGACGACGGCCGACGCGTGGGCCGTGCACTGCTCTCGCAGTCTCCTCGCGCTGTCTGCCCTGATCGAGACCGTTCGGTTGGTTTCGTTGGGTAATAAGGATTGGGTCGCGGTCTTGGATGAAAGCGAGGTGCGTTTTCCGGTCTGGGTGCGAAACGTTCATTTTGGTGTGCTGGGTGTTTTGGTACTCTCCCCGGTCTTGATCTCCTTCGAGGCGAATCGATGTAAACGTGGAGGGGGAAGTACTTTAAAAAGAGTGTGCACATTTTGCGCGTTCGTTGCATTTTTGGCACACTTTGATATTTTCTGGCACGCTTTTCCGGTGTCTATAACCGGTGGGACGAGACTGAACACAATTGGTCTATTGGCGCACGCCTTTATCATATGGACAGACGATGCATTCGCAAAGGGTATCGGCCTTCTGTATTTACGCTTCGCAACGTGCTCGATGTACGTTGCGACTGCACTGAATAAGATCACTATAGATGATAGCGCATGGTGGGATGGAACGGCGGTTTGCAAGACACTGAGGTGTAACTCGGTGGTGCGCAGGAACGCTTATATGGCCGTGCAGTATATTCCGGACGTGCTGAAGACAGCAGTGACGTGGGTGACATTGGTATTAGAGCTCGGAGGAGGTATTCTTTTGATTGTTACAGCTTCAGGCGGGATACGAGTGAATATAATTCCTCTTCTCTCTACTCTTATATTTATGCATATATCCATGAGCACACTCATGGTTGTTGGATTGTTTAACCTCTCTTGTTGTGCGAACTTACTCTGCTTTATACCTAGCCGATGCCATCAGCGAACAAGGAATGCAACTGATAAATCATCTTCTCTATTCATTATTTACACAACGTCCATGGTTGTATTCATATGGCTCGTTAGCGCTAGTAGCACATGGAGCGAAAGTTGGCATATGTTTACGACTCCACCAAACGCTTGTGGTCATTTCGTCCTAGCTGTGGTGCCCAACGGTAGTGGTGTACACGAACAAGTTCATATAGTATACGATGAACGTCCAACAAGTGTAAGGACAGCAAGTATATCTGCAAATTTACGCTACTCAATAGCTGCACGTGCAGATTTTTTGAACCACATGGAAATATGTATTGATTATTTTGTAAGTTCACAAGATCACAGTCCAATCTGCTCCTCGATACAGCCCCACGCAATGAAATTGGCCGCCATAACTTGCGGAGCTGAAAACCAAGGCGATAAGACAAATTCAAATGCAGTGATACTCTACTGGGAAGGAAATTCAACTTCAGGATTGCATGGCACTTTTGGTCAAAGATACTCACCGCTGTTACTATTAAATGCCTCGTGTGACACAAAATTTGTCCAGAATTCGCCGATCATTGCACCAGAACTTGTAATTTCTCTTTTGAGAGTGCCGCGTGAGTTTAATGAATCGCAGAGAGTCAACGAAGCCAGACAAGATGCTTTTGAATACTTGCGCGAGAAATCCGAAGAGTTCTAAAGCCTGGAGGTAAAGTGATAGTGACTTTCAATCAATATACGTCGTTGAAGAAATCTGTATCATTTGGTAATTCGGTAGTTGATTACATCATATTTTCACCCGCTGCTGAACTCCATTTAATCACCTCTACATTTGATCCGAGTCCGTCATAAACATCCTTTATAAGCTTGTACTGCTCGAGTATCAAAGCTAATCTCCGCGAGTTATTTCTATCTTGCACGTGGTGCGCTTGCACCTGATGAAATGTGTCCCCACGAAAACGAACCATCATATTATCCTGCGGTTTAACAGTGAAGTCTGGACCTTCTCCGTATTCTTGAAGTGTTAATTCCCCGTCGCCATATTTCCACAGTTGCAACCCTCCACCGACCATATCTTCTGGAATATTTACGTAAATCACATTTACCTGGTACGGGAGATAATCTTCATCAGTTATCATGGAACCAAGAATCTCATCTCTATCTACTTTTGTTCTGCGCAAATTATCCAAATGCATACCAACCGCAGGATTTTCATTCGATTGCGCAGGTTTGTAGTCCAACGATTCGCAATAAACTGCATTCAACACTAATAAGTTCACATCAGTTAGCTTAACCTTCCGGATTAGATTTTCGAAGCACTTATGGTGCTCATTCTTGGATATCTCCTCAATACTTATGTCCTTGAACGTCATTGTGAATCCATTAGCGTACGACTCGTTTCCATCGATTTCCTTTGCTGCCAAGTATGGATGATGACTCGTGCACATCCGAATTTCCTCGAATTCAATCGCAGTAAAATAGTCGTGATCTATTAGTACGAGCGGTTGATCGTCCTCACACTCGATCACACGCTTGCTGGCTCCTGCGCTAGTCGAGGATCTCAACATTATCCGTCTAAACAATTCTGGAGCATATTCAAATGAAAAGTATTTGGTGTCTACAGTACTCACTGCATTCGTAGTAGATGACTCTAAATCCGGGGAACCCACGTTACAAAAATGTTCGTGCAAAAGTATGGGGGGGAATGTTTTAGGTCTCTCGTTGCGTTGGGATACCGACGTTCTGCCCGTCCAAAATATCATTGAAGCTGACGTTGCAGAACTCCGCAATGCAGAAACTGAGCACATGTGATCAGCTAGCTTATATAGAAGAAACTCGGTAGTATATACCTGTGACTCTGAGGAAGTCAATAGTGCGGTAATCCATCTGTCCACAGCAAATTCAAAAGAGTCTAAAAGCATATGGAGTGTCGGCATAGCTGAGCGCTTTTGATTTACTCGGCCAAATATGAAGCTACCAGGACTCAAACGATTCATAACCTTGCCGTTACCTTTCCCGAAATTCCGCTCGTCGTATAAAAATTCCACCTTCGGATAATCCGCTGCCATCTTCACATCTTCTTGACTTCGAGTGACGGCAAGAACAAAGTCACCGCAATATCTCGGTGGATGAGTATACATGTGCCACATCACAGTCCAACTAGGCAAGGAAACGATGGCACCAAGCATAAACACAGAAATACTTGAATAAAGCGACGCATATTCCCAGCGTTTATTCACTATCGCCGCTTGTTTACGCTTATTGATCGATTGAGAGGGTAAAAACAAAAGTAAATTTGCGCAACACGTCAGGCTGAACAAAGCAACAGGCATAGTTACGCCTAGCACTACATGGAATAATATGAAAGATGATATTGTCAGAAATAGAGTGTGGTCCCATCCATCGGACATACTCATAGTTAAAAGAATTGCGCCTCCTATTTCCAATACCACAACGAACCTTGTCAACATAACCGTGATGAAATCGGGTAGAAGTATCCCTACTTGATCCCAAGGATACTTGACGTGAGACTTACATGATAACGTCCTCCTAACAGCAGTTCCCGTAACCCATTCGCTCCCTTCTACAATAACTTTATTCACACCAGTAGCGGCGTACATAGCACAAGTTACAACCCTCACAAAAGCCACACCAAATCCACGAGCATCGGATGAAAATGGTGGTGCGTCTATAAATAAATGTCCGAGCAATCCAGCGATCCGGAGTCTGGAACCACCAGAACTCGTACATAATACTATATTGTACAGTCTATACTGAAGTAGGACTGCAATGAGTAAAGTAAACCTTTGTTGGAACCAGAAACTGCGTGAATTTGACTGTAATAGCAGGGTTAACAACGCTACAAAATGAATTATCACTAACAACGTCGGAAAACTTTCGTCTTTTGTTGAAAGCCACTTCCCAGTAAAAAAGGGGTTCGCATTATGCTCTAAAACGTCTATTATCGCGCGATCGCTCATAAAGAAGATTTGAAACAAATCGATCAGGCACGCACATGCTAGCATTCTACGAGAAATGGTGCCCCCCGCAGAGCTCGTTGTCATCCATCTGCGTAAGAATAACTTTAAGCCAGCGTTTTTGACTTGCATTTTTAGGATGGGTTGTGAGTAAATTGCTTATGCAAAGAAATCAGTTTAAATTGCTTACAAGGACAGAAGTACTTTGATAGTTTTAACTGTAAACGAAAAAAGTTTCACCTGTAAACGGTGCGACCTTTCGAAAACCGCGTGCGACCTTTCGAAAGGAGGACAAAAAAAGTACACGACGAAAAGATCTACTTTCTTCACATAAATAAATAAAGTAATTCCCTGCCGCGAAACTCGAGCACGTCACCAAAACACCATGTCCTCGTTCGGAAGACGAGCGAAAGAGGCCTTTTCCATCCCGATTACCACGTTCCCGGAGAGTTTGCACCCTTTGCTCAAGGAAATCGATGGTCCAGACGGGAACGGAAGCTTAGAAACGGACGAATTGACTGAGGTTTTCGAGATGTACGCAGCCGCGAAGAAAGCAAACGAGGAAGGGTGTATCGCTTTGAAATCTCTCCCACAGGATCTTCAGAAAACGTTGCAGGTATTCGACGTGGACGGCGACGGGACGGTTGGGACGGCTGAATTGGCGCGAGCGGCTGAGCTGTACCAAGATAGTAAGAATATGGTAAAACGTTTGGCGAAAGCAGTTGCGGTGCTTTTTTTGGTCATGGTTGCACTTGTTGGCACGATTGTTGGATTGACGGCGCACGTGATTGAAAGCGCAAAGGAAACGGAAACGGGTGGCGATGGCATCACATATGTTAAGGGTACGGACCAACCTTCGGCGACGGGAGGCATAGTGAGCTACGACTCGCTCAGTGAAACTTACGCATTTCTGCCCGATGTTCTTGATGGTATAGATACTGCTTACTTACTTTCGGACGACGAATCTGAAGAATTTTCGTACACTATCACGGGTTGGAGCAGGAACGAAAGTCACCTCGTTTATTACACTGCCCGCGGCGATAAGATTACCGTTGATACCGTCGGTAACCTCGTAACTCACGATGACGCCGGAAACGTTCTTTTGGAGAGGAGAGAAGGAGAAGGAAATGGACGAAGGCTTCTGAGGAGAAGTGGCTCTGGGTTTGTACGCAGATCACCAGCTCTTCTCAAGCGCGGGCAGCAAGACGCACAGGCTATATCATTCCAGATGAGTGTCGGTTTTCAGGGTAACGCATAAAAATTAACGCTTTATTCTATTTCAGTCTAATCTCTTCATGTGGACGCGTTGTGTGCGTTTGTGATGCGTTACATTTCGGTTCTGATACGTTTTTTGGATGTAACTGTTGCGTATCCGACAACTTTCTTCTACCGGTACCGGTGCTTGATGTATATAAATACGTGTATATAATTTTGACAATAATAGTGGCACCGCCGCTGCGACAACGCTCGGGTCAGCGGTCATCGCCTGAGAAGGTGGAGGATTCATGCCGTCTTCCATAATTTACCAATTTAAGAGAAAAACGCGTCAGTAAATATTCAAAAATACACGATTTATAAAATTAAGACAGGGTAGCTACTTCTCGTACTCCTTTTTCGCTTCTTCCATCTTTTTCCAAAAGTAATTATTCTTTCGTTGTTCCAAAAGTTCTTCCATATAAGCAAGTGATGACTTCCCAATACCTTTCACATTCTTCACATCTTCAACGCTTAAAATTGGAGTGCGGATGGCCCTAAGAGCATCCCCGGCGGAGTTGGAAAATCGCAGGTTTTATTTCGTCTGCTTGAACGAACAAAACATACTCTGGCAACTGATCACCGACCACGACGACATATTCCAAACGCACATCGTGTGCAAATTAAACGGCGCGGACTCGGGGCTCTCGTAACTCGATACCTTATACTTCGATCATATCTTACTATTGGTAGACGAGTCAATCGAGCTTCCAAAGCGTGCAAGCGTGCCTATAATAATAATTAGAGGATCTTTTTTTGTGTTTTTTTTGCGATTGAGTTAAAAGAGTATAAGAGTTATAAGAGTTAGTTAAGCCTTTTTAATAATTAAAGCGGTTTGTGCCATCTTTTGTTGTAAAAGTCGTTTTAGTAAAAGTGGCGAACCACCACGAAGTGTTAAGTGCTTTCATCACTTCACGTCGTCGCGTTCCCCAAACGCGATGATGATGCCCGCGAGGCGGACCGAGCTTCTCAGCAGGACGAGCGGCTCGAAACGAAGACGAAAAAGCTGGCTCTCTTTAAGGGCGTCGTCATTGGCGGGATCTTGGAAGAAAGGAGCACTCGTGTTGTTGATTTTCACAGGCACGCGGGTGTTTATGTTTCCGTCAACGGGGCTCGAAGAGCTCTTAGAGTCGACGACGGCAGAAAGGATGACGTGGGAGGATCCTTTCGTGGCGAACATAGAAGATAGGAGCGTGCTGTCTATCTTGCAAGAAGCTGCATTTGCGTTGATACGGAAAGATGGCAAGGGCGAAAGGGCAAGTATGCACGAGTTTTTAGATGGGAAAGACTTTTGCCACACTCAGAGAAGTTTGAGGGTACACAAACTCGCCCACCACACGAAGCGAGTTGACGACGACGACGTCACATACGACCGCGTGAAGGCCATCAATAACACGGTTAAGAGTGGACGTACTCGTGGCGGGTACTATGTTTCTAAACTTATCTCCGACAAATCTCTTTCAGGAAACCTAACGAGAAGGGTGGATGAACCTTTGCTTTCGGGGGCGAACCGCAAATGGGACAATGCACACACTCTTCGTTATGGTGGCGGTGTGATGCATTCGTCGATTCACTTCGATTTAACAGCAAATCTTATTGTACAGCTGCATGGTAAGCGAGAGATGTTCTTGTTGCACCCGAGTTGCGACATACCTACAGAGGAAAATAAACATAAAAGTGATTTTAGACAACTGTGCGCCCGATTCAACATGTTTGGTTTCAAGCAACGACAGCTGCGAATGAGAGATATGCATTGTAAGAGTCACCGAATGAAGAAGGTTGCACTTGAACCCGGAAGAATCCTCTACATTCCACCGAAATGGTACCATAGTGTCGAATCCAACAGTATGTGGTGGATAAGCTATACATCATTTTTTTATACAAAAGTTGACCCGAATACAGGCTACGTGTACGAATAAAATGTCTGCTAATCACAAATGACTATAGATAGACATCACTATAAGTATGGTACCATGGCACACACACATTCAATCTTCGAAACATATGTATTCCTGCAGTGGTTCTTTTCAAAAAAACATCCGTGTGCAGAGAAAAGACCCCCGGTTCTTTTTTCTTTTTTCATCAAAAAAGTTTTTGTTTTTGTTTCGAGAAGACTGTTGAAAAAACGAAAAAAAGGATCATCTGCGCTCGACCTCATCATCACATCAGCGCTCTCGATTGAAGAACAACAACACACCTTCTTCTCCTCCCCTCTTCTCGTATTTCCTCGACGACGACACATACCTTTTTTGCTGAAAATAACGAACCTTTCTTTGTGTGTGGTGCGCTCTCTCGTCGTGCGAAGCGTTCTTCCTTTGGTGGTGAATTAGACGCGCTTGGTATATACACAGAGTGCGGTGGAGATCTCGTTTGAAAACACTTCGTCGTTACGCGGGGGAGATCACCTTTCTTGTTCTTGTTCTTCTTAAATAAGCGAAACGCGTTCCGACGACGATTCAGACGACGCGAAACGGAGACGTGCTATAATAAGAGAGAGAGAGAAAGATCAGAGAGAGAACGTTTACAACCGCGAGAAGAAGAAGAAGAAGAAGAAGAAAGAAAGAAAGAAGAAAATGGGAAACGGACAATCGCTCCCTGGCGAGGGTGGTGGTCAACAACAAGGCAAAAAAGGCGACCAAAAACAAAAGAAAAAGTGGGTCCCCCCGACGCCTCCGGAACGAGTCGGGAAGAAGAAGAAAAAGCGAGGGACCGTTTCTGGAGCGGCTGGTGGGAAACTACCCCCGATCGCGCCGGCGACGAAATGTAAACTCAGAGCGTTGAAATTAGAACGCGTGAAAGATTGGCTGTTGATGGAGGAAGAATTCGTGGCGAGACAAGAGGCGGAAAAAGCGACGCCGAGAGATGAACGGGACGAAGAGGAGCGATCGAAATTGGACGACTTGAGAGGGATGCCACTCTCGGTCGGTACTTTGGAGGAGATCATAGACGATAATCACGGGATTGTGAGTTCGGCGATGGGGCCGGAGTATTACGTGAACATCTTGTCGTTTGTGGATAAAACGCAGTTAGAGCCCGGGTGCGCGGTGCTGTTGCATCACAAACATTCCGCGGTGGTTGGCGTGTTAGCCGACGACGCCGATCCGATGGTTTCGGTCATGAAGGTTGATAAAGCGCCTCAGGAGAGTTACGCCGACGTCGGAGGATTGGAAGATCAAATCATGGAAATTAAAGAGGCGGTGGAGTTACCGCTGACGCACCCGGAGTTGTACGAGGATATCGGGATTAAACCGCCGAAAGGAGTTATTTTATACGGCGAACCCGGGACGGGGAAGACGTTGTTGGCCAAAGCGGTGGCGAATTCAACGAGCGCGAGTTTCTTAAGAGTGGTTGGATCCGAGTTGATTCAAAAGTATTTAGGCGACGGACCAAAGTTAGTGAGAGAATTGTTTCGAGTGGCGGACGATATGTCTCCGTCGATTGTGTTTTTGGACGAAATCGACGCGGTCGGGACGAAAAGGTACGACTCGCAAAGCGGAGGTGAGAAGGAGATTCAGAGAACCATGTTGGAATTGTTGAATCAGTTGGACGGTTTCGACGACCGAGGCGACGTGAAGGTCATCATGGCGACGAATAGAATCGAAAGTTTAGATCCGGCGTTGTTGCGTCCGGGAAGAATCGACCGGAAAATCGAGTTTCCGTTACCGGACGCGAAAACGAAGCGACACATCTTCGGCATCCACACGTCGCGCATGAATTTGAGCGAAGACGTGCAACTGGAAGAATTTGTCATGGCTAAAGACGACTTATCTGGCGCCGACATCAAAGCGTTGTGCACCGAAGCCGGGTTATTAGCGCTGCGAGAGCGAAGGATGCAAATCACGCACCAAGATTTCAAAACGGCTAAAGACAAAGTGCTGTACAAGAAGAAAGAAAACGTGCCGGACGGGATGTTCTTGTAAAAAAGACAAACGAACGAGGAGGAGGAAGAAGAAGACGGAGCAGAGAGAGCGATAGAGATAACTCAAAAGCGCGCGAAACGAATACTAGACACTATAAATATCTGAAATACAAAACGAATAGCCGTCAAAACTAACTTCACATTTGACACCAAAATGACGCAAACAACGACGTACCACCACTCTCGCGGGGGCCATACTAACCAACACCAGGGTGGTGCTACTATCACCCAATCACCGTCGGACTCGGCGGCGACGGTCGAGTTGAAAACGACGCTCCACGAGCTGCGACAAACCCGCGAAGAAATTTCGGACGAAATCAAATCTCTCGGACCGATTCCTCGTCGTAAGAAACAATCATCGTCCGAACGACAACAAGAACGAGGGGGAGAAGAAGAAGAAGAAGAAGCGATGACGGCACCAAAGAAACGAACGAGAGAAAACAGAGACTCGGGGGGTTCGTTGAAAGAAGATCCGGAGAGAAAACGTTCGAAACGAATGTTTGGGAATTTAGTCTTGGGAACTTTGCAGAGATCGAAAACGGATTTGCTGAAAACGCGAGATCGCGAGACGCAACGGAAAGATTTACTCCGAGAAGCGGAAACGAAAGCGGTGACGAGAAACGAAGAGATTTATAAAGAATTTAAAGAGAAATACTGGGAAAAACGCGAAGCTTTGATTCAGAAGCAAATAGATTTAGATGTCGACATGAAATATAAGCAGAGAGAGTTGTATCGCTCGATGGCGGCGGATTGCGAGCGGGAAATCGCGAACGGGAAGTTACGGACGGAAGCGTTGCCAAGGGTGTTTTGGAAGCCGAAGAAAGAGACGATTCAGACGCAGTCGATGTTGGCGAGACAACCCGGGAAAGTTGAGGAGTGGTTGAAGACGAAGATGATGGAGGTGGACGACGGATTGGAGAGGATCGCGAAGAGGAAACAAACGTTCGAGGAAGGTAAGGAAATGAGGAGAAGAGGAGATGATGAGTTAGAGGACGAGGACGAGGTAGTGGCGGAGGAGCTGAAAGATGCCGACGCGGACGACGTAGCCATGGAAGGGTAATTGTAGAATGCACTGATGTAATAATTAAACCAATCTACTTTTACTACACTTAGGAATGAAGCAACTCGATCAAATCGCGGTGAAACGCTCTCAAAGGTTTTGGTCGTTTTTTAAATCCGAGCGCAAACTCGCCGTGCGTGCCGTGATCGTACACCGAAAGCTCGCTGTCTACACCAATTTTAAGCAAAGTCTTGTGCAAATCTTCCGACTCGCGCTTGGGGACGACAATATCGGTATCCGAGGTGAACAAATACGTCTTTGGAAACGATGACTTGGTCACATCGTCGTCGTCGTTGTCTTCGCCGCCGCTATCGCTACTCCTACTCTTGCTGTTGCTACTGCTACTACTGCTACTACTTCTATCTTCTAAAATATGAAACGGCGACATTTCTTTAAATTTCTCCCTACCACCCATCGCTCTTCCCATCGTGCTCAACATCGCTACGCCCCTTTTATCCTCGTACTCGTAATGCGTCTCGATGTTATACACGCCGCACATACCGACGAACGACTTCAATTTCTCCGATTCCTTTTTTTGCGTTTCTTCCTCATCTAACAACAAAGCCATGGCGCATAAATGACTCCCCGCCGAGTGTCCAACCAAATGCGTTCTGCTCGCATCCGCGCCAAACAACTTCGCGTTCATAATCGCGCACTTCAACGCTTTCAATACTTCCTCCGCTTGCGCCTTGGCCGACTTCTCCGGGTACAAGGAATACGAAATAACCGCCGTGACTATGCCTTCTTCGGCTAATCGATGCGCGAGGGGTGCAAACTGCCACCGTTCGCCAGATGCCCACACGCCGCCGTGGACAAATACCGCCATCGGAACTCTCACATTTTCTGCCTCCTCCTCCCGTTCTTCGTACTCGTCGTCGTCGTCGTAATCATCTTTCTTTCCTCGTCGTATCGATCGCGCGGGCGGTAAATACACGTCAAACTTTTGCCTCTCGTCTTCTCCGTATTTGAAATCTTTCTTTACGCTCACTCTCGTCTCTTTAAATTGCATTCTCCGCTCTCCTCTGTCTCTCGAAATCATCTCCGTCGCTTTTGGCGTCAGTTTGTGCACGAGTTTCGCCCGAACGCCGTACGGAATCATCGAGACTATCCCTCTTGCTTCGTCTATAAAGAGTTTGGCGATTTGCGCGGACCGCTTGAACTTCGAGTTCGGGTGCAACGCTAAATCCGCCGGGATCGCTTTGATTGCCTCCGGGAAGGACATTTGGTATACGTGTTTGTACGCGCGTAAAGTTTGTGGATAAAAAGTTCTTCTCGTCTAATTTCTTCGTCATTCATGTTTTAAAAATCTATCGTTGTTGTGGTTAAAATTTGTAATACGCAGCGCGAATAATGTAATGTTGTTTCCTCTCTCTCACCCTCTCTTTCCTTCTAAAGTCTCTCTCTCTCTCTCTCTCTTTCTGTCTGTGTCTGTGTGTCTGTGTCTGTTTCTTCTAATCGCTCGTTTCTGCTACTTCCTTCGCGTCCTTCGCCGCCTTCTTTTCCATGCGTTCAGCCGTCTTCCGTCGCTCTCTTTCCAAAACTTCCGCTTGTAACTCCTTCGCGGCGTTCATTCTCGACAAGACGGATTTGTACAGACCCAAATCGCCGTTGATTTTCTCCAAAGTCACCCCGCTGGCCTCGGAAATCTTCTTCAAATTTTCCGGCGACGTTTGTTTGCTCATCTCCAACGCTCGGAAAAAACCAATCGCGATGAACTTGTCGTACACTAAACTCTTCGATTCAACTTTAGATTTCATGCTGGCAAACATCGGGTTCGCGATGATCCCATCGATGCTCGTTTGTTCCGTCGCAAACGCGGACAATTTTTCCGCGTCCGCTCTCCACTTCTTCGAGTCCTCACCGAGCGCTTCCATAAACGTGCTGAAAATCTTCTCCTTCGCGTTCGGGTCTTCCGTCGGGTACCCCTCGAACAATTGGTCAAACACCGAGACGAATCCTAAACTTCGCATCTCTTCGTGTTGATATTTCGAGCTCGTCACCGTGAAATGCATCCCGACCAGTAGTTCTTGTAAAACTGTCGCCCAAATCGACGGTAAAGGGTACGGGTAGCCTTTGGTAAATTTCGCCTTGGTATCTGCCACAGTCGCTGGATTCGCTGTCGTTTTTGGTGCAAAAAAAACAGAGAAAAAGAGATAAAGAAGAGTTTTGTCAGCGCTTTGATGAGAGTAAAGTGGACGTAGAAAATGTAAACGCAACAAAAAGAGCTTTACGCGCGCGCGAGACAGAGTGAGAACGAGCGCCTCTCCGCCGCAGTCGCGGATGGAGAGCGACAAAATCGATGTCTCGCAAAAGCTTTGCTCTTTACTCCTGATGATGATTGGAAAAAAGATTACACGTCGGACGTCATCCCGAGAGATGGATCACCACGTCACGATAAAAAAAAAATGGAATCGAAGAGAAAAGAACGTACCCATGGCGACGGCGTGGACGACCCCGCCTCTCGAGATCGTCCTCATCAGAGGTGATTTCTTCTGCCTGAGGGTGGTGGTCGTCACCGACGTGGAAACCGGGGAGGAAAAGCGAAGTTGTTGGTGCGTGGCAAACATTAGTATTCGTGTGTTTCTTTTTTTGTGAGGCGGTGTGGACCACAAAAGAACACAGAGAGGAGCTTTTTTTTTCATGCGTGAGAGCTTTGTCAGGCAGGAACAGAGAGCGAGAAAAGCGAGAAAAGGGAGAGAGACCGTAACGTTTCGGGCGAAAAGACGTCTGTGGGTTGTGTTGTTTTTTGTTCTCTCTGACGTCTGAGTATTCGTAGTATTCTTTAAACGCATCTGTGCAAAGCCTCGAATCTAAACGCGAGCCTAGACGACGACGGTCGCGCACTCTTTTCGAGCAGTCTGCGAGCCATCTACTTCTTCTTTCTGTCTATCAAACTCTAAAACACATCATCTAATAGTAATACGCTCTGTTCGTATATCTGTCCGCTACCACGTCTCGTTTGCGCGAAGCGCGGAGTTGCTCCAAGTACTTTTGATTTTGCTTCTCGACTTTCTCTAAGGACGACGTCAACAGCGCGACGTTCGTTTCGGCGACTTTCGCGCGTTCGAGAATTTTCGCTCTTTCGAATTCGAGAAGTTCTAATCGTTTATCGCGAGTATTCGTGGCTTTCTCGCGAAGCGCGACGCGTTTTTCGCGCAAGGCGAGGTCGAGGTGCTTCGCGGAGTCTTTCTCTCGAGCGTTTTCACTCTTTCGAAGCTCTCGTCTGAGGAATAAAATCTCTTCTCTCTCGTCGCTCGTGTTGCAGTTCAGCGTAAGTTTCGTCGAAGACGAAGCGCTCGTCGGCTTCCTCTCGATCGTCCGAGCGTTGGCGTTTCTCTTCGTCTCGCTCAGCGCCTCGCGCAACTCTGCGATAATAATCTCTCTACTTTTCAGCTCCGCGTCGTACTCGGTCAACACGTCAACGCTCTCCGCATCGATTCCTTTCCGTCCTCGATTGCGTCGATCGCTTTCGCTGTTGTAGTCGTAGTCGTAGTCATTGTTTCCTTTTTGTCTTTGTTGTTGTTGTTGTTGTTCGCAGAGCATCTTAACTGTTCGTTTCAACCTTTCGATTTCAAAGTCCTTCCGTTGCTGTTCTCGCACGCGCGCGAGTTTTACCCGCTCGTTTTCCTCAAGGGTCGATACGTCCATCACGTACGACGTTTTTGCTCGCAATTGTTTGTCCTCTTTGTCGTCTTTTCCGACGAGAAAGCGATGATGTTTTTGACCAAAGTCGTCGTTTACGTCTTCGGGAGAGTCAACTCCCGCAGGAGGGGTGTCCTCCTCCTCTTCCTCCTCTTCCTCCTTCGCGCACATTTCGCGATACAACCGCATAAATTGAGCCTCTAATTCATCTCTGGTGTATTTCTTCGGGGACGACGACGTGGAGGGAGGATGCGTGTTCGTCTGGTCCGCGAGAAAACGCGTCATGGTTTGTGTGGAAAATTTCGAAATTAAAACGAAGAAGAAGAAGAAGAGACGGGAAAGGGCGAAGCGTTAAAGCAACCGACTAAATACATACGTGTGATAACAATATCTCTCCCCCTCTCTGTCTCTCCCTTCTTATATTCTTCTATGCGGAGATCTCTTTCCTCTCTGTCTCTCTTTCCGTTCGCGCGTGGTAAAGCGTTCGCGAGCGTAAAACGCTAATACAAAGCCAAAAAAGAAGACCTCTCTCTCTCTCTCTCTCTCTCTCTCTGTCACAAATCCACGCCTTGACTAATCAACCACATGTTAAAGTGCGCGTATCCTACCACCATTCCTAAAAGCGCCCCGACGGCGACTTGCACCGGCGTGTGGCCGAGAGAATCTCGCAAAGGTCTGCTATCCGTCAGCGGGTGATCTCGAGGGAGCTCGACGATGAGCTGATTCAAAACCTCCGCTTGGCGGCCCGCGTGGAGACGAACGCCGGTGGCATCGTACATAACCTGTGAGGATGAGCGATTGATTTTAAAAAAGAAACGACGGAGTACTGTCAGTCACGAGAGACGAACGAAAAACAGAGCAAAGAGAGGGAGATCATCATCCGGCGCTCGGTCTCCCGAGAGAGAGATCCAACGTGGATATCCTCCACCTCCCAAGACACGGACTTCTTTTTCCGACGATATATAAACGCGCACGAAGACCACACGAGAATCACAACGAAACGCTTACCACCAGTGAAAACACCAAACACAACGCAAATATGCTCGAATCTAACGCGTCTTTCAATCCTATCGCCGTGGTCAACCCGACCACTAACGCCGTGTGCGACGAAGGCATGCCTCCACTCCCGACCAGTCGTCCCCAATCGACTTTCCCGTGCGTGTGGTAATGCGTGAACACTTTACAGATTTGCGCGATTGTGAAGGAAAGCATCGCGGCGACTAATGCCGGGGACCCGACTAACGAGGACGCGCCTTTCGCTAAGTTGCCCATTCTTCTTCTTCTTCTCAGTCGTATTACTCTCCGTTCCTCTCTGTTGTTCCTTACACTCGCTCGGTGTGTAGAAAGCGCTTTCGAGCGCTTCTGCGTCCGCTCTCGTCGGGTTTTTTATGGTTTAGGGTTTATGAAATTTATAGAAACCCTAAACTATGAAACGCTTCTTTTTTCACTCCGAATTAAAAAAAAAACACATTCAC
>Ga0181597_10003787_pt1 | contig 15437 bp, 10 predicted proteins | sample 041ome_5_FD_148647 | JGI IMG/M metagenome (GOLD analysis project Ga0181597, IMG submission 148647) | Coastal salt marsh microbial communities from the Groves Creek Marsh, Skidaway Island, Georgia - 041403US metaG (spades assembly) | ecosystem: Environmental > Aquatic > Marine > Intertidal zone... | reverse complement strand
AATAAATTCCATAGTAATATTTGTATTTTCTGATATATATTCCCAATCCCAAGGTTTATCTGGGTATTTTTCAATAATTTCCATAGTAATATTTGGATTCACACTTATACAATTCCAATTCCAAGGTTTATCAGGATTGTTTTCAATAATTTCCATAGTAATATTTGGATTCCTTGATATATAAGACCAATTCCAAAGTTTATCAGGATTGTTTTCAATAATTTCCATAGTAATATTTGGATTATGTGATATAAATATCCAATCCCAAGGTTTATCAGGATTATTTTCAATAATTTCCATAGTAATATTTGGATTATATGATATATATTCCCAATCCCAAGGTTTATCTGAATATTTTTCAATAATTTCCATAGTAATATTTGGATTATATGATATACTATCCCATCTCCAAGGTTTCTCGGAACTATTTTCAATCATTTCCATAGTAATATTTGGATGTTGTGATAAACAATACCAATCCCAATTCCAATGCTTATCGGGGGAATTTTCAATTATTTCCATAGTAATATTTGGATGTTGTGATAAACAATACCAATCCCAATCTTTATCTGGATATTTCTCAATCATTTCCATAGTTAGATTTGGATTTTGTGATATACCATTCCAATCCAATCTATCTTCATATTTCATTAAGAAATTCCAATAATGTTCTTCCCATTTTGATTGAATATATTTATCTAAATTCTTTAATCGTCCTTTTATTGTTTTAGACATTTTGAAATATAAAATATAAAATATAAAATAATATTAAATCATTAAATTTGATTGTTTAATATAAAAAATAATAAAATATAAACTTAAATTAATTTTATAAGTAATAAATGTTAAAAGTAATAAATGTTAAGTAATAAATATTAAGTAATAAATTAACTATGAAAACAACTTTTCCAATCTTGTTCTACAAAACAAGTAATTTGGATTGTCATACATTCTATTAAAGTATTGTTGCAATCTAAAACTTGCCATATATATTTTATACCACTTTTCATAAAACAATTCTTTTTCTTTTTTAAATGTATTTTGTGATATATTACACCAATCCCAAGGTTTATCAGGAGAATTTTCAATCATTTCCGTAGTAATATTTGGATTTTCAGATATATAACTCCAACTCCAATCTTCATCTGGATATTTTTCAATCATTTCCATAGTCATATTTGGATTTCGTGATATAGAATCCCAATCCCAAGGTTTATCTGGGTATTTTTCAATAAATTCCATAGTAATATTTGTATTTTCTGATATATATTCCCAATCCCAAGGTTTATCTGGGTATTTTTCAATAATTTCCATAGTAATATTTGGATTTTGTGATATATATCCCCAATACCAAGGTTTATCTGGATATTTTTCAATTATTTCCATAGTAATATTTGGATTTTGTGATATATATCCCCAACTCCAAGGTTTATCTGGGTTGTTTTCAATCATTTCCATAGTTATATTTGGATTTCGTGATATATAACTCCAATCCCAATTTTTATCTGGGTATTTATCAATCATTTCCATAGTGATATTTGGATTTTGTGATATACTATACCAATTCCAAGGTTTATCTGGATTGTTTTCAATAAATTCCATAGTAATATTTGGATTTCGTGATATAGAATCCCAATCCCAAGGTTTATCGGAACGATTTTCAATAATTTCCATAGTGATATTTGGCTTCCGTGATATAAAATACCAAACCCAAGATTTATCTAGATTGTTTTCAATCATTTCCATAGTGATATTTGGATTTAGTGATATAAAATACCAATCCCAAGGTTTATTTGGATATTTTTCAATAATTTCCATAGTGATATTTGGATTCCGTGATACATAACTCCAATCCCAATTTTTATCTGGGTTGTTTTCAATAATTTCCATAGTAATATTTAGATTTTGTGATAAACAACTCCAATTTAATTTATCCTCGTATTTCATCAAGAAATTCCAAAAATGTTCTTCCCATTTTTTTACGATGTATTTGTTTAACGCTTCGCGCCGTTTTTTAGTTGTTTTAGACATTTTGAAATAATATGAAATATAAAATAATATGAAATATAAAATAATATTAAATATGATTGTTTAATATAAAAATAATAAAATATAAACATAAATCAATTTTATAAGTAATAAATGTTAAGTAATAAATGTATTAATTATTTTTTTTTCAACATTTCATTATCACCTTTGAAATCATCAACTCTATTAATCGGTATTTTCTTATATTCCCTTAAATAATCCAACGGATAAAAACCTTTCACCTGATTATATGGTCTACTATTATTATCCCACTCCGTTAAATCTCTTAAAGAATGCGGACTATTAACCAACACATTATCTGTCTCACTATACTTACCATCCTGAACCTCCTGTATTTCCTGCCTTATTTCAATCATCGCATCAGCAAATTTATCTAATTCTGCCAATGATTCGCTTTCAGTCGGCTCTATCATTAAACTATTAGGAACAGGCCAACTCATCGTTGGTGGGTGGAAACTATAATCTATAATCCTCTTCGCAATATCCTTCTCTGTTATACCATATTTCTTAAATTTACCAACATCTATAATGAACTCGTGTGCTACTAGACCATCTTTATTAGCAAACTTAATATCATAATAATCCTCTAGTCTCGACTTTAAATAATTCGCATTTAGTATTGCTTTAAACGTAATATGTGCTAAATCTTTATCTGTTAATGTATTCAAATACAAATACGATATTGATAAAATAGACGCACTTGAATATTTAGCACTAGAAATCGTATTATTATACTCAGATGGTAAGAACTCCTCTAAATGCTTCTTCGCTACAATTGGACCCATTCCAGGACCACCACCACCGTGTGGAATACAAAACGTCTTATGTAAATTTAAATGACATACATCCGCCCCTAAATCACCCACTTTTAATAACCCACACATCGCATTCATATTCGCACCATCCAAATACACTTGACCCCTAGCCTTATGGACTTCATCACAAATTTCTACTATATTATCATCGAAAAATCCAAATGTTGATGGATACGTAACCATTAGACAACCTACTCTACCATTATGCTTATCTAGTGCTGTTTTTAGACTATCTATTGACATCGACCCATCTTTATTTGTAGGTATCTTCTCTATTTGATAACCTGCTAGTTTAGCAGATGCAAAATTAGTACCGTGTGCCGATTCAGGTATTAAACATACTAGCGGATTATTTCTATGATACGTTGTATTATCCCTCTTTGATAAATAATTGGATATAGAAATTAGACCAGCATATTCACCCATAGCACCAGAACAAGATTGATATGATATTGCATCCATTCCAGTAATTGATAATAGACGTTTTGATAAACTAGATATCATTATTTCATAACCTTCCGCATATTCAATTGGACAATATGGGTGGATATTACGAACCGAATTCCACGTTAATGGATCTAGTTGATAAGTCGCATTTAGTTTCATAGTACAAGAACCTAGTGGTATCATACCATCTGTTAAAGAGAAATCTTTATTCTCAAGACGTTTTATATACCTTACCATATCTGTTTCTGTCATATGTAAATTGAATATGTTGTCATTTACTAGAATAGTATTATTATCATCTAAATATAGATTGTAATTATAAAGTGGTTTAATCGCAAAATCTGATTTTATAATATTATTTTTAACATTATTTTTAACATTATTTTTAACATTGTTTTTAACATTATTTTGTGTTTTAATACTATCAACAATTATACTCGATATATCTTCAATGTCAGACATACTAGACATTTCAGATATTGAGATAAAAACTCTTTTTTTCTTTTCATCTTTTCTCACTAGATAATTATTTTTAATTAAATTATCATATATATTACAATTACTATCCTTTATACAAATTGTATCAAATATAGCATCTTTGCCATCAATTCCATATTCTACTATAATATCATTTCTTACCAATAAGTCTATTAAATATTTCGCATTTTTATGAATTCTATTCGATATATTTATTAAACCCTCTCTACCATGATATATCCCATAAAAAGCATTTAAATTACTTAATAATACCTGCGATGTACAAATATTACTTGTCGCCTTATCTTTCTTAATATGTTGCTCTCTAGTCTGTAATGCCATTCTATACACATTAGTATTACCATCAGTATAACACCCAACCAATTTACCAGGTAAATTGCGCAGATATTTGTATTTAGTAGCAAAGAAACCAGTATGAGGACCACCATATCCTAACGGTAATCCAAATCGCTGACTATTACCATATACAATATCAACATCACCTGGTATTTTATATGTCATACACGACATTAAATCAGTTCCTATTGCTATTGGAATCTTATTTTCATTTGCTTGACTTATAATATCTGATATATCTGCTAATAATACACCATCTTTATTTGGATATTGAAAGATAGCACCGAAATGTTGTGTCCAATCTATTTGTTGATTGTCTATACTAAATTTGGTTTCATCTATTAATGTAATAGGTATATCTAGATAATGACATCTAGTTGTAATAGACCTGAGTGTTGCTGGAAATAAGTTTTCAGATACTAGAATGCTTTTGTTAGAACCTTTCTTTTTATTACCAGGAAATGTATTATATAACATAGAAACGGCTTCACAACTAGCATTGGCTTCATCAAGTAATCCTGCGTTTGCCAATTCCATTCCAGTAATCCCAGTAATCATTTGTTGGTATTTGTGGAGAATTTCCAGACGACCTTGGCTAATTTCGCTTTGATAGGGTGTATATGCTGTTATCCAATTGTGATTTTGTAGTATATTTTTCTGAATGACTAGAGGTAGAGATGTTGGATAATAACCACCACCATAATAGTTTTTAACAGACCATTTGTTTTTGCCAAATGTAATACGAAGATTTTTCAAAGCTTTTTCTTCAGTTGGGACTATTTGTGGGTGATATTTTGTTGGAATATAATTATGTAGATTTGCTGGAATTACTTTAGATATAAATTCATCTTTGTTTATACCATTTTGTATCCTATTAAGCATATATTGTTGTATATGCTTAACATTTTCTATATGACGGGTAATAAAACGTCCAAACATATCAACTTATATATATTATTTGTTATTTGTTATTCTGGAAATAGGTTATATATTTTATATATTTAATTTAATTCTAAAATAATCGTAAAATCATAAATTATAAATAAATTAATTAAAAAGTTTTTACTTAAAATTGAATATTTTTAACATATATTAATTAATATTAAAATCAAAATGTTATTTGATTTATTTGTAGTAATATTAATTCAACAAATCAAATAAATATGGAAAACGCCAATTATACAATATGTGATGAATGTATTAAATATGAACAGGGTTTATGGAAAAAAAATCTAAATAACCAAATTTATACTAATCCTAATCCCGATTCTAATAAAAATTATTGGGTGTGTAAATTAAAAAAGCAAGAATATGAAAAGAAATACCGTCAATTTTTACCAAATAATTCAAACAATTTTATGATACTTAATTATCAGAATTTATTTATGTATAAATCTTCCTGTTCTTGGATTGATGAATCTAATACAGTTGAAGTGTTGAATATATTATTTATTAAAGAACCATCTTACATTTACCATAGTATTCTTGAAAATATTAGCATAAAATATATGCAATCAAACAGATCTTCTAATTTAAGAATGGCAAATACAAATAAAAAATTTAAAAAAATAGATTGTGGTAAAGAGCAAATTATAGAAAGTAAATGTAAAAATTTAAAAAAATATTTATGCTTTTCTGCTAATAAAAAAAATAATAATAAAAATAGTAAAGGTAATAAAACATTATTTTGTAAAAAACATCAAATAATCGCAAATAAAATTGGATGTATAAATATACTAAAGTGTGGTTGTAGATGTCGTAATTTTAAAATAAAAGACCAGGAATACTGTGAAAAATGTATTTATCAATGTATTCCATATCACCAACCCATTCTAAAAGAAGAACATATTAATAATTATATTAAATCTGATGGAATAAAAGATTGGGTAGAAGATTTAATAATTCAAATGGATAAATTAAATATATGTAATGAAAAAAAAAGTTATCTATTTAGTAATTTACCAGCGGAAATTATAATTCGTATAATCTCTTATCTAAATCCAAATGATATTATTTGTTTATATAAAATAAAAATACCATCGATTAATAATGTTATCGAACAATCATTATTTTCAAAATATTATTATTCTCGTATGAAAGAGATATATACAAATATTTATCAAAGAACAAAAATTAATATTATTAAAACTCTAAAATATATTGAAAAAACATTCGACATCAGGAATTCTAAAAGCATTTATGACTACGCTATTTTTATATATATATTTCGACTAATCGCAGTAAAATATAAAAATTTAAAAAAAAACTATTATAATAAAGTTTTCAAATGTCACGAAAAAAATATAAAAAAATGGAAATTAGGAGATGCAGACCCATTATATCAAACTAATAAACCTGAAAATAGTCCAATTGTTGATTTATATTATGTTGATGATTTTAATGCTATTGATGATATTGATGATAATGATAATTTGTATCCAGATAAAATTTATTATTATAAAATGGATATGGTAACTTATGGTAAATCAAAAGATTATCTTTTTAAATTTGAAGATGAACCACTTATGAATCATCAAAAAATAATAACAGATGATGAAACCGAAAATATATATGTTTTTAATATCAGTAATAATTGTTGGTTAAAAATAGAAGATATAGAAAACCATACTAATAATAAAAGATACACTAAACATATGTATATAGATAAACCTGAAAGAATACTTGCCATCAAACAAACAAATGAATATTTAAAAGAAATTAACGAAAAATATAAAAAAAATATGAAGTATTTGTTTAAAAAATATACAAATATAACTGATAGTTATTTCAATGGAATTGAAATGTCATATAATATATTTAATGATACAACATATCAATTTGATAAACCAATTGAATATCACTTTAAAATATTATCAATTGAATGGTTAATTGATGATAAATTTAAAAAAAAAATTATTAATGAAATCGATAACCTTTTGGATAATTCAATTTAATTTATAAAATTATTATATGAATATTATTATATGAATGAAGGCTATATGTCCTTATTAAATTTTTTTTTTAGAAGTTTATAAAGAATTCATATTTTGTTGTTGCTTGAATAGAACTAGCCGCACGACCCTGGGAACCTAACAAAGGTTTAGTAGAATACCATTTGTCTTTATTTTGTAATTCTTTCCATTGTTGGTCTATCGCATATGTTTCAAAACCTTTTTGACTAGTATGGTCTACAATCATATTATCTACACAATATTGGAATTTATCTAATAATATTTGATAATAATGATTATTAACAATATATCCACTTGCTGTAGAAGCTTCGCCATTAACTTTATCTAAAAAATCATATTTGGTATCTTCCAATTTGCCATTTATACGTGCTAGTAATATAATATCCCATTTTTCATCAACTTCATTAAATATTCTGTCAATCACATTAGATATTTCAGATTTTTTAAGATTGAAATGGAAATCGTCTTCTAGTATTAATATATTTTTGTAGTTATGTAATATGGCATCTTTTAGAGCATCTACGTGGCTTTTAGCACAACCATAATGCCCATTATTAGGTGTATAATAAGCATCTATTCCATGTATTCTATCTTTATCAACATTTTGTTCTGATAATTGTTCTTCTATTAATTTTTTCCTATCAGGTCTATTTTCTAAATTAATATAATAAATTTTATCTATTCTGTTTAACCCTAGTCTAACATCATTGAACCCTTCAGTTCGACCACATTTGGTACATTTCGACTGTAATAATAAAATTGCTAATATAATAAAAGTTATTATTAATACTACTAATACTATTGTTATCATATTTGATTTTAGGATTCTAAAATATATTTTTACTATTTACTATATTTTTAGATTATTAAGTTTAATTCTTCATCTATTTTATACAGCATAAAGTTATATTACAAAGAACATTTTACACCTTTGGACATTTAAAACGCCTATTTTTTTAATATTTTTTTATAATATATATATATATATATAATAAAATGGTTGAATACTTAAAAACTAAAAAGGGTTATTTTTACAAATTAAAAAAAAATGGTGAAAAAAAAAGAATATCGCAAGAAGAATATAATAAAAAAAATAAAACAAGAAAAAATAAAAAAATGATTGGTGGAGCAGGAGAACCAATAGAACAAAGTGATATTATGTATCAAGATGATTTAGTGTGTATATTAAAACCAGAGGTTAAAAAAGGAATAATAATATGGACGCATTTTACGCAACCAGAAGGAATGGGTAGTTTATGTGAATTGGGATTAAAAACAGGAAAACAACTTCAAATAGAAGGTATATATTTTGGAAGAAGTAAAATACATCCATATATGTTTTTTAGAGCACCTTATTATTCAAGAGATATTGATTATACATCCGTAGAAACAGAAATAAATAGTTCTTATGGAGAAGGGCAAATAGGAAGAGAATCAAGAGTTTTTATTAGAGTTGACCCAGATAGAACATTTGTATTTTCAAGCGAAATTAGAGATGTATATAAACACTCAGTATGGTATGGTAAAGAAAATACTATGATAAATAATTCTAAAAAAACATTATCTAAATATTTAGAAATTATTAATAATAATAGGGAAATTATAGAAAATGTAAAACCTGATAAAAAAATATGGTATAATTTATTTACAAGTGAAGCAGTATTATTTCCAATTGCTGCACATCCTAAAGAACCATTTGATAATGAAGAGATTCAAATAAATAGTGAAATACTTGTATCAATCCCACATTTAACACCAGATTATTTTGTATTATGCACAGCTTAATTTATTTATATTATTATATAAGTAATGCCTAATCATAAAAGCGAAGATTATAAATTATCTGCGGTTGATTATTATTTAACAGAAGACACATCACAAGAAAAAGTTTGTAAAATATTCAAATGTTCCACACGAAGTTTAATGCGTTGGGTAGACAAATACAAACAAAACGGAGAAATTAAACGATACAATAGAACGCCAGTAGCATATAAGATTGGTAAAAATGAAGTGAAATATATACTGGAAGAAATTAAGAAAAATAAAACAATCACTATGGAAGATTTACTTGTAAAAGTAAAAGAAAAATACCCATCGTTTGATATTTCACGAAGGAATTTGGGTAGAGTTATCAAAGATAATAATATTACACTCAAAATTACTCGTGTGCGACATGAACCAATAAAAAGATTTGGAAAAGAGATTGATATTAACCAAAAAATAAAGGAGTTTTATGAAGAAGTAAAGAAATACAAATTAGAGGATATTATTTGTATAGATGAAACAAGTGTGAAGTCATTACAAAAACGAAACCATTGTTATAATGAAATTGGAAAGCGTTGTGTAATAAAAACACAATCACAAGAAGTATTTAAGAAATATACTGGAATATTTGCTATTTCTACCAAAGGTGTTTTAGGTTGGGAATTGTATGAAAAAAGTGGAATAAATACAGATAGATTATATGAGTTTTTAGAAACGCATATAACAAATAAATACAAAAATAAACTTATTATTTTGGATAATGCGAGTAGTCATAGAAACGAAAGGATAAAAGAGTTGGTAAATAAACGCAATAAAATATTATACGCTGTCCCTTACCAACATTTCACGAACAGCATTGAAAATTATTTTAGTATGTTGAAATCACGATTGTATAAAGAAAGTGAGGAAGGAGAAGGATTAACGCACGAAAAGTTAAAAGCAAATATAACAAGTGTAATACGAGAAATACCCAAAGAAAAGTATGAAAATATTTTTAAGGGAGCATATAACAGAGATGCAGTATATGTGAAAAATAAAACAAGAAAGCAAAAATTAAAGAATTACAAGGTTTAGAAAATCGGCGTTTTAAATGTCCAAAGGTGTAACAATATATTTAATATATTTAATATATAACTAAAAATGAGCCAACATCATTTTTACCAAATAGGGAAATGCCTTTCACAACAATATGGACCTGGAATTGGTGAATTGTTTATTGCCTTGACTAACTTGTCTAAAAGAGTAGAAAAACTGGAAATGATTTCTAATAATTTACAAAGACAAAAACAAAAACAAAGACAAACACAAATACATACATTTAGAGAAAATGAACTTAGTGATTATCATAAATTAATCGAATATCAGCGACAAATTCGAAGTAAAGAATAATTTAATATATATTACCTCATTTTTTTTTACCAACTAAATTTATATAACATCTAAATTTAAAATTTATACAATATGGGTATTTTTAACACTATACAAGATATATTCTGGACTACATCAGAAACACCACAAATATTAACACCAATTCAATCAGGTGGAACTTCAAAATATAAAAAAACCTTACAAAATAAAAGATTAACAAAGCAAAATAAACCTAAAGCTATTCGTAAAACAAGGAAAAACAACCGAAAATATACTAAACGAAGTAAATATGTAATTTAATACAATTTAAGATTTTCCATTTTCCATTTAAGATATATTTACTATGATAATAATATCAAACCTAGAGAAAATATATAAAATTCAAAACTAAAACCTCCATTTCAAGATGTATGAAACAGAGATTATAAAATTTAATACAACAAAGGATATAACAAGGATATATCATATTAGTGATATCCATATCCGACTACAATCCCGTCATAAAGAATATGAAAATATATTCGTAAAATTATATGACTATCTCGAAAATGAATGTAAAATACACAATCTAGGTGATAATAAATCATCTAGTGCTGTTATAGTAATCACCGGAGATATTCTACATTCAAAATGCGAATTAACACCTGAATCCGTTGAAATTACACGTGAATTCTTCCGTTCTTTATCAAAGATTATGCCAACTATAGTAATTTGCGGTAATCATGATATTAATATGCAAAATCATAACCGCAAAGATGCTATTACACCTAGTAAAAATGGACTAAGTAAGTCCCTACCATTTAGTTTCCTTAAAAAGACTGGTATATATCAATTGAATAATCTAATTTTTTCTGTTGCTAGTGTATTTGACTATCATATTATCAATCCAACTGAAATAGAAAGCCATCTAGACAATTATCCAACTGAAAACTGTAAGAAAATATGCTTATATCACGGACGGGTAGATGGAGTTCTATTATATAATGGAACTAAGATTGAAGGTGAAACTAATAAGAAAAATAATAAAACTATTACTGTATCAGCATTTGATGGATATGACTATGGATTATTTGGAGATATACATAAACATCAATTTCTTAATAAGGAGAAGACTGTTGGGTATGCTGGTTCATTAATACAACAATCTCACGGAGAAGATATTAAAAATCACGGTGTATTAGTATGGGATTTAGAAAATAAAAACGCATATTTACATCACCTAGAAAACGATACGTCATTTAAAACATTGGAAATTATTGATAATAATATAGTGAATTGTGATTGTTTCAAATTACAAGACGATGAAGAATGTGGTAAAATAGATAATCACGATGATTGTATTTTGAATAAGGAAATATATTTACGATTATCACATAATAATACCGCAAATAGTGTAATTTTGAATATCCTATCTAAATTGAAAGAGAAACACCACATTGTAGAGGTATCATATCAAGATAATACTACATATACGAAAGATACTGATAAATTGAGTAAGAATATTATGTTTGATATCACTAAAGTCGATTATCAAAATCAATTGATACAGGAAATATTAGAAACTGATAAGAAAAATGATATTCGTGATATTATGATAAAGAAAATTAAGAGATTAAATGAAGAAGGTAATAAGAAAATAGATAAGCAAATTGAATATAAGAATAGCGGTCAATGGAAATTAATTAAACTAGAATATGACAATTTATATTCATATGGTTCAGGTAATGTAGTCGAATTTCATACGAAAAAAGGCATAGTAGGTTTAATTGGTGAGAATGAAATGGGTAAATCAGCTCTACTTGATATAATTTTATATACATTATTTGATAAGTTTCCACGCAAAGGTACAATACGTGATATTATCAATCATCGAAAGAATTCATTTATGAGTAGAATAACATTACAAATCGGTGAATGGCATTATACTGTAGAAAAAACTGGAAAAAGGACAACAAAAGGAGGAACAACTACTAAATGTAAGTTTTGGCGTTTCCACCCAACCAAAAATATAAAGGAGGATTTAGAAGAAGATAATATTCCTAAAACTAAGGAGGCAATATTACAATATGTAGGGAGTTATGATGATATGATACAAACGAATTTTTCATTACAACATAATAATTGTAATTTTATAGATGCTGAAAATACAACACGAAAAAGGGAACTAGAGCGTATTTTAAGGATAAATTTCGTTGATGATTTAATCAAAATTGCTACATCTGGCTTTAATGATATGAAAGCAATTATTACTCATTTAAATTTGAAACAACCTATCGAAAAAGTTGCTAAATATAAGTCTGAAGCTACTAAAATCAAATCTGATATGATAGAGATAGACAAAGAATATAATGATTTTAACTCTAGAAAACTAGAATTAACAAATGATATCGCATCACTACGGCAGAAAATTTTGCCTGATGTTGATAGTAAATTAGAGGAATATTCTATTTCAGAGTATGATATTGAAAATTTTAAAGAGTTGGAATGTGAATTAGAAAAAGAATTCAATACAGCAAATGAGGAATGTAATAACATACAAAATTTTGATTATCAAACAGAATTTGAAAAACATAAACATTGGAAAACTATGAAACAGGCAAAATTAGATACTATTGACGTTAATATAGAGGAAATATATGAGAAAATGGAAAGAATTCCAAATACTCCTAATGTTGAACTAGAGGATATTAAAACAGAATTGGTTGAAAAAATAAAAGAGTTAGAAACAACTAATACTAAATTAACAACTGCTAAATCTAATTCAGTGAAATTAGATAATATTAATCGGGAAATATTGGATATACAACAGAAAATCACAACTGTTAGTCAAGAAACTATACCAAGCAGTTTTTCACATATATTAGAAGAAACACCTATTACTGATTTAGAAGAAAAATTATCTGAGTTGCAGGAGAATATTGCTGAGGAAATAGTGGAAAATAACTATAATAATATTGTTGATGCTAAATGTTATAAATCACTAGAGCATACAATTAAAGAAATATCTGTGTTCAATTGTTTTGTAGAATATGAAGATAGTATAAATTCTGTAATAAAAGAAAACCGTGTTTTAAAAACAAAATTAGATAAGTTAAATAATAGTAAAATTAAGTATGAGGGAAAATCTAGTAAAATTGAGAAATATCAGTCTAGAATGCATGATTTAGAAGAGAAAATATCAGAACTGAAAACCACAATAGAACTACTAGAGAAAAAAGAATTAATAATAGAAGGTAATCAAAAACACGAGAAGAAACTATTAAAGTTGAAAGAAACAAAAATAAATTTACAGAAAGAGGAAGATATAGAATGGAAACAAACTGTAATTAATAAAGAAAAATTAGATAATTTTCGTGAATTAGAGAAGAAAATTGCTGTATATAAATTGAAACAACAAGATACAATAAAAATTGCCGATTTAATAGAACAAAAAAAATCAAACGATAAAATACAATGCCAATTAGAAGAATTAGAAGCAGACCTAGAAGAAGTTGAAGAAGAAATCGAAAATATTTCTAACAAATTAAATTACAAGAAAATGACATATACTACATTAGTCGCTGAAAAGAAGATGATGCTAGAAGATATAACAGAATTGAAGAAATGTGAGGAAAACAAGGAAATGTATGGTTATTACATTAACGCACTAAAGCAAATTCCATATATGATGATTAATAAAATTCACAAAGTATTAGAGCAAAAAGTTAATAATTTCCTATCAATCATTGCCAATTTTGTAATTAAATTTGAAGTTAGCAATGCTAAAATTGACATTTATTTAGATTGGCCTGATAGTGGTGGAATTCCTATATTACTTAATAATTCGTGTGGATTTGAGAGATTTATTAGCAGTTTGGCAATTAGACTAGCATTACTAGATATATCACAACTACCAAAGGCTAATTTCATTGCTATTGATGAAGGTTGGAATGCGTTTGATTTCAAGAATATTACAAAGGTTAGCCCAGTAATGACATTTTTGAAAGATAAATTCGATTTTGTTATTAGTATTAGCCATTTACAGAATATAAGACAATATTGTGATGAACATATACAGTTAGTGAAAGATAAGGACGGTTTTAGTAAGATTGTTAATTAAAATTTTATAATTTAAAAATTAAATATTGATATATTAATAATAATTAGTGTAAATATATTCAAAGATGGAAATTAACTTTTCTACTATGAAAAATATGTTATCAAATGAATTGGTATACATAATTATAGGAAATGGGACAAAAAACCAATTTAGAGATCTTCGTAAAATCAAAGGTGTTTTAAATAAAATATTAAAAGGAATACCATTAAATTCTAATATATTATATTTTGGAGATAACCCAGATAAAAAAAATCCAGATATTGGGTATATTTTTCAATTAATTTCAGAAGTCAGAAAAGATATTAAAATATATATGATACAAATTAAAGCAGCAAAAGAATGGGGGATGCCTAAATTTGTTGATTGTGTATATTGGCACAATGATTATACAGATGAATGTAAATGGGGTGGTGTTATTAATGGCAAACCCTGTTCAAATAGCAAACAATGGTTAAAATTACATAAGAGTATAAAAAATGGTATCACAAAGGTTTTTATTTTAGGAGGTGGTAAAATTACTTTAGACGAGTATAATCATTTAATAAAGAAAAATAATATTGATTGTGAATATTTTCCAGTAGAAAGGAAATATAAAGGTGATGGTATTACTAAAGTAACTGATAAAGATACCATTAAGGATAAAGTTGGAATTACTTTGCATAAAATAAAATAATTAAAAAAAAATATTTAAAATTAAAAAATTAATTTAATTAAAATTCTACTTTTTTTTATTTTTGTAAAATTTCATTAATATGACAATTATTTGTTTTATAAGATTTTGCTATAACACATATTGGTTTCTTCAATTCATAATAACAATGCTTAATAATTTCAATATCATCATTTGATAATACAGGTCTATGTTTATTCTTCATAGTATCAGACTTCTTTTTATCTGCTAGTTCTTTATTTTCAAGGAATTTCTTATCATCAAAATGTGGACTTTTATGACAAAAGTTTTTATAATGTCTAGTTAGTGTATTTATCGCAATACTCTTTTGACAATACTTACATTCTGCCTTCTTACCCTTTGCATCTTGTGTCCTTTTCTGATTACGTAATATTTCCCTTTCTTTATAATTTGATGCT
>Ga0181597_10003779_pt1 | contig 15457 bp, 14 predicted proteins | sample 041ome_5_FD_148647 | JGI IMG/M metagenome (GOLD analysis project Ga0181597, IMG submission 148647) | Coastal salt marsh microbial communities from the Groves Creek Marsh, Skidaway Island, Georgia - 041403US metaG (spades assembly) | ecosystem: Environmental > Aquatic > Marine > Intertidal zone... | reverse complement strand
CGTTTGTGTGTGTGTTTTAAATTTGTTTTTCGCGAGTGCGGAAATGAAGCAAAGGAAGAAAAATTGAAACGAAAAAGTACTGTACTCGTTAAGTCGTCCTCGCTGGTCGTCGAAAAGTAAACTACGATGATGCTAACGCTCAAATACTATATTTTATCAGAAACTTTTTCGTTTTATGTCTACGCGGACGTACCCGCCGTCGTAATTTAACCGCTCGCTCTTGGCGACTGAAGTTTCCGTCGCGCGTAAATTTTCGCACTTACGAAAGTTTTCAATCAACTGGTCCAACATTTCGCGGTTGCGCACGGCGCCGAGGAGGCGACATCGCGCGTTTGGGGATGAAGAGAGACGTTTGTTTATGACTTTTGGGAGGAGAGTAGCGTGGTGGGATTCGTAGAGGCAATCGGAGCCGAGGATGATGTCGTACGTGTCTTCTTTCTCGAGAGCGAGGAAGGCGTCGGGCGGTTCTGTCTTCTCCGTGTTGGATGCGCCGTCGGCTCGCCAATCGAGCCACCGAACTTTTGTCGTCTTCTCTGACCCGTTCCTCTCCACGGACTCTGCTAACGCCTCCAGCAAAGGCGCTTCCGACAACACGACCTCCTTGGCGCCTAACTTGGCCGCCGCGAAACCCACTAATCCAACCCCCGCGCCGAGTTCCAGCACCGTCTTATCTTTCACGTCGATTATAACACCGTCGTCGTCGTCGTCGTCGTCGTCATCTTTTGGTTCTCCCTCTTTATCGTCCAACTGCTCCGCCAACAACAGCGCCGCTTTCCACAACTTGCCCCCGACGCCGTTCGATAACTTGGTTTCCAATATCGACACTTCCACTCGTCCGTTTTTCATCGCGTACGTCTTCACATTCTTCTTCCTTTTCCGATGCGTTTCTATCGCTTCCAAGCTCTGTCGCAACAATTTTCGCACGCTGCTGCTGCTCGAAGTCTCTTTTTCTATTTCTTCGTCGTCGTCGTCGATATTCGTCGTCAGAGACACTTTCGCCAGCGCCTCGCTCAATATTCTCTCCGCCTCGGCCACTTCCGCCTCCTCGCCGTACACCTCGTCCTCTTCCACGTGTTTCGTCAACTGCTCGATCGCGCTCCGAAATCTTTTATCATCATCATTCTTCGTTCTTCTTCTGTTTCTTCTCCCCTCCTCTTCCTCCTCCTTTTCCTCGTCGTCGTTACTCCTCTGTTGTTTCGTCTCTTCTTCGATGACATCTAACCACTCGCCGACTCGTTCCCCGGGCGATTAGAGACGCGTACCAATCGCCCTCGTCCGCGAATTCGCCCTCAGAATCATCAGAATCATCATCGTCTTCATCACCATCGTCAAAGTTTCTCATCTTCTCATTTAATGATGATACTGCCGCCGACGTGGAGAGAGAGAAAGAAAGAGAACAACGAAGAAATTGCACAAAGAGGTGGTTCTCTTTCTAACGAACTTCTTCCCAAGAGACTCCAAGACCGACTGTCCATCGCGATAAATAATTGAAGGCAAGAAAAAGAAAAAATATCTCTCTTCGCTGCGAAATGTTTTCTCTGGCAAATTTCTGCTCTTCTTTTTCGTTGTTCTTTTCTGGTGACCTTTTCTTTTCTGACTCGGGTGTTGTCTACCGATATTTGTGTTATTTTTGGTCCTCGCGTTGGGTTTGAAACGAGGCGATCCTCTCCATTATAATTCTCAATTCATAGTACTCTGTATATATACATATACATGCGTTCGGTGAATAAAGCGTAAGACAGGTCTCGGGAGCACACTAAACGCCGCGTAATTCTTTCCTCCGTCTGTCTGTCTGTCTTGAGAAGATGTCGTCTTCGAATACTAACGGTAACGGGGAAAAGATTCAGTTGAAAAGAAAAAAGTCCAAACGGCCTCCTCCACCGAAAGTGCCACCGCCGATGCAATTCCAGGAGGAAGACGCGGACTTGAATATCGCAGGTGAACGCGAAGAAGCGCTGAACCCATTCACGAGCGTGGAAAGGGTGGTCGTTTCTGATGGTTCGAAAAAGAAGAAGGAACAACAACAACGAGTGAGAGGACAGTCGGACAAAAGTGTATCGTTCGACCAAAAAGCACCATCGTTTCAAAAGAGGAACCAAGACTTGGGCGGAGAGAACGACGTCAACGACGGGTATTTGTTCGTGAGATACGTATCCATGAAACCGAAGATAACGATTTGGAAATCGCTGGGGTTCTTGTTTTTAGAGATCGGGTTGGCGATTGCGTTCATATCCGGGTACACGATGATGGGGAAAGGCGTACACGTGTATGACTTTTTGAATAAAGACGCGCACTACGACGCCGCGTGGTACATCGGGGTGAGTTGTTTCGGAGTATTTTTTCTTTTGTGGTTGCTCGACGCGGATGTTATTTTAAGGCACGAAAGGAAAAAGATGACGAAATTGAAGGAGACGCACGAGGACGACAGCAGTGACGACGAGAGCGGTGAAGGACGAGTCGGGACGCGCGTCGCCGGCGACGCGGCGGAAAAGAAGAGTAAGAACAAAAACGATGACGAAAACGAAAAGAGCGAGAAATCACTCAACTCTTCCGGTTCTGGAAAGATGTTACCGCAGGCGAGAGAGCTGAACGAGAACGATTTGCTCGATGCCAGCGAAGATGTGAAGAAGGATTATAAATTGAAATCGATGGCTTTGAACTTGGTCATTTTGATTTGTGGCGTTGGTTTGTTCTGCGCGGCATTGTTAGCGTCTGGAAGGTACGTGACCGCACCGGTGGTTATTTACGTGTTGGTGAAGATTGGTTTCACCGCGGTGTACAAGAAGAGCTTTTGCAGAGGCATTTCTACGCGTTCCTTCATGGTTGCCGCATCGAGATGCTCGTTTTTGGCCGGTGCTTTGATCATCGGCGCTTGGTTCTTTTGGGTCTTCGCCATGGAGAACAATTGGGATAAACACAAGTACACGTTTCCGAACCGTGTTTTCGAGTGCGATTCAACCGCCGCGGATGGGACCGATTCCGGTTGCGTCAGCGTGTACATGATGTGGATGTTACCCGGGGCGACTGGGTTCCTCGAGTTTCTCTTCGGCGCGACGGCGAATTTTCTCTCCCGACCAGGTGGTGCAGTAAGAATGATTGCGGTTTTAATGATGATTTTTGGTCTGGGTACATACATTCAAGTGTCCATTTCTGGTGTGGAAATGGGCATCGCGGACGATATCATCCAGTTTGTCGTGCTGTTCGTCGGGATGTTTCTCATGCTCCTGTTCGCCGCTGCCGGGAGAAAGAAGATTTCCAAAATTATCAAAGACACCGGCGTGGAGACGAAAGTGGCCGCGGCAACGAACCATCCAATCATGAAAGGTTTCTTGTTATGCGCGATTGGCCCGGCGCTACCGGCCGCGTTGTTAATCTCCGCCGTTTCATCCGCCTGCAGGCGGATCGGTCTCACGTTTCGACCGAAAGTATTGGACCAGCAAATTCCGGAAAACGAAAAAGATGGTCTCATCACGCACGAATGCCGCGCGGTTTTGAAGTGGCTTTTCGATTCGCCAACAACGACTATCGTCTACGCCACCTGGATTGCGCTTGCCTACTTCATAATCTCGATCGGCGTAGGTAAAGGCGCGGTGATTTTCCTGGCGTGGTTGGTTTCCTATTTGAAAGCGCAAGAAGTTTGGATGGTGTTTCTTGTGTTCTTTGGCATTGGCGTCTTTATGTTCTTGCTCCCGCCGATCCCAGGTCCCCCAGTGTATTTGACCGGTGGTATCGTCATCGTCGGTGCTTTGGAAGAGTCCATGGGCTTCTGGCCGGGTGTTATGATTTGCGGCGCCATGTGTTGGTTCGTCAAACTGTTTTCGTGCATGTTGCAACAGAAAGCCATCGGCGAGCCTCTCGGTAACCGCGTCGCGGTTAGAGCCATGTGTGCGGTCAATACCCCTCAAATGCGCGCGATCAAAGTCATCTTGTTACAGAAAGGTTTACCTATTGATAAACTCGCGGTGTTGTGCGGCGGCCCGGATTGGCCAACCTCGGTCTTGTGCGGCATCATCCGAGTCCCGTTACACGAAGCAATGTTAGGTACTGCCCCGGTGATTGTTTTATACTTGATGTACGTCGTCGTTTCTGGCGCTGTTCAGTTGAAAATCGGCGGGTGCGAAGCAGCGACGACGGTTTCCACCATACTCGCCGAAGACGACACTTCGAAAAACTACTGGCAACTCTTGAACGCCGTCATGCTCGCGCTCTCCGCCGTGAGCATGGGCGTCACCATGTTCATGTTCGCCTATTTCATGGATAAAGCTTTAATTAGTCGAAAAGATGAAATCGACGCCGTCCCAATCGACGTCGAAGTCGAAGAGTACGAGAAAACGCAAGAGGAATTGAAAGTAGCGTACAAAAAAGTCTCCGAGTGGGAGGTATTGCCGAAAGGCCAACGCGCGTTGTTATGTCTCGCGTGTATATTTTCCGTCGGTAGCGCCCAAGTAGCGACCGTTTTATCCACGGAATGCTTTAAAGAGTTTGGCGTGGCGTGCGAAGTAGCCGTGATGGATGTCGTCACTTTGTTTGGTTGGATCGTTTTGGGTGTGCACGCGGTTGGTTTTACTTTGATGATCGCGTATGGGAAGGTTCAAAAGAGAGCGGCGACGCGGTACCTCGAGAGCGGGTTGAGTAAAGAGAGCGCTTAGACGAATAAGGCTAGAAGGTGCCCACCTTGCCGATGATAGTATATATTTTATGATTTGAAAGTGAGAGAGAGAGAGAGAGAGAGAGAGAGAAGAGAAAAGAGAATGCTTTGTATTTAAAAGAGAGAGAAACTACTACTACGTGTACTCCGTTTGAGATTTTCATATTTACAAATTCAGTTTGAAACACCATCCCCTGAAAAATTTCTGAGTGCGTCACACGAAACACTTCACTTAAAAAGAGCAACAAAAGAAATCGGACCCCATGTCCCTCCCCTCCTCCACAGTTTCCTCTCTTCTCCAAATCCTCTCCCAACCCGCGCTCATCTTCCTCAGCGTGTGGTATTACTCGTTCCGAGCGTTGGTTGGAATTCCCATAACGCTTTTTTGGCAGCTCCTTTTGTCTATCCATTCTCTCGGTTCAAAAACAAGAATAGAACGCGAAGACGAAAGGAAGGTGCAATTCTTCGACGGCATCGTCACGCACGTTCGTAAATTGCCCATGAGACGGAGCTTCCGGTACCCGCTGAGAATGGCTCTGGTAAACCTCAGCAATCCTCCAACGTGGTGGAGAAAGAAACAGGCGAATTTGCACTTGAATGCGAATGAGATTTGGGAACGAACGCGCGAAGACGTGCCTTCATTCGTCAAAGAGAAGGACGTTTCGATCCATTTATTAACCTCTCCGATGAGTTTTGGGTACCATCAAAATCCGATTTCCGTGTATTACGTGGTATTAAATGAAACTGGAGAGTGTCTCGTGAATGTGACGGAAGTTACGAACACGCCGTGGGGGGAAACCGTGAGGATGAACTTCAACAGCAGCAAAGGAAGCGTACAGAATAGAAAAGGTATGGCAGAACCGTTAGGCGCACACGTGCCGAAAAGCTTACACGTGAGTCCATTTATGGACATGGAGTCGAATTGGCGAATATTTGCGTCGGATATGCCTACGGTGAGTAAACATTTGAAGTTAACGGTGGACTGCGTGGAACATCCCGAGTACGGGGATTTTTTCCACGCGGCTTTTGTCGCGAAGAGAGACGAATCGGATACCAGAGGGGCTAGGAACGATTACGGCGGTTTGCGGTTACTGTATAGAAGAGGGTTGAGTCCGCACCGAATAGCGTATTGGATTTACCACCAGGCGATTTTGTTGTTGTGGAAAGAAAAAGCGACGTTCTACGGACCTCCCGGATTAGACGAGATTAGAAAATTGACGAACGAGAAGAAGATGCACTGTAAAGTAAGCAGCGTGGTGCGAGTTGGAGGCGGGTGCCCTGCGAGAATCGCGTGGCAACCGGCAAAAAGTTGGCCTTGGCAAACGTAAATAGCATGCCCGCGTAGAAAGAATTGTACCGAATACTTGTGCATATGTATCAAGATAACGAAAACGCTTTCCGGCGTTTTCTCATCAACTTATTGTGTTAGCTTACAAATATTTTCTCTCTTTCAAGAATTGCACCCGCAAATGTATTCTCCTAAATAATACAAGTGATCGCTCACGCTATACCGTCTCCACACGTGATCTTCGCCGCCTTTCCATTCACCGCTTCCATCGCCGATGGTGATATTTCCGTTTCGATCTTCGTACACCTCGGTCGGGACGTGGCGAAATCCCAGAAGAGTATTCGGTACGGAAGGCACGACGTCTCTTCCGTGCGTCAATCTGTACGTTTTGAAACCGAGCCGTTCTGCGTAAATCTCCGCAAACACGCCATCGCCAACGCGCGGAGATCCAAACGTATACACGCTCTTTACGTCCACTTTCTTCTGTATGATGTGTTTCCGATCGGGATCGTGATTGCCGCTTTCCAAATCCATCGCCGCGATCGTCGCCAAGGCTCCGCCCAACGAGTGCCCGGTAATTTCAATCGGAAATGGTGGCAAATCTTTCTCATTCTTACTGCTACTCTCATCCTTCTTTTCTCCTTTTTCTTCTACACTCAAACGAACACCATCATCGTCCGATTCAAAACTGCTATACTTCTCGCTCAACCTCGCGACGGCGTACGTCAAGTTCAATCGAATCTGCACGTACGCATCTAAAAACCCCGCGTGAACTCTTCCTTTCCCTTCAAAATCAGCCACCGGGAACCCCGCGTGCGTGGCATCCAAATTTTCCAACCAATTCTCGAACGATTTCGGCTCGGTCCCTCGAAACGAGACCACCGCTCGTCGCCTCTCCTTATCGTACCCTATAAAACCTTTCACGAATCGCTTCTCCGATTCAAACACGGTCACGTCCACCAAGGATTGTTCGTCGCAAAATTCACACGTCCAGTTTTGTAACCCTCGTTCGCAATACGCCGCCCCGCTCAAACGGCGAAACCTGATCGCTTCGCTCACGGAGAAGTCTTTCGATGGGTTCAAAGGGGATATCGGTGGTATCTTCAACTCTTTGAAAAGTTGTTGGTGTCGTTTCGAATGCATTTCCCGAGCTTCGCTCCTGCTAAAAACGAGGAGGAAAAAGAGGTAGAAACTGATCCCGCCGCCGCCACGCATGATGACGACGATCTCTCTCTCTCTCTCTAGAGAGAGAAAGAGATTTCTGCAGAGGTCTGCGTTTGATTCGCGCAAGTGAGAGAGAGAAATGCAAGAAAATTTTGTGAAGAGGATAAAGAGGCAACCCCTCGTCTCCTCTAACGGTTTCAAAAGGACTACATGCGCGGCGGAAAGGTCACTCTTCTTTTCAGAATTACAAAGTATACAAAGGCTCGATATGTCTGCTCTATACGTGTTGTTGTTGTTCCTCCTCTACGCATCTCTGCTCTATGTTGTTGTTGCGATTGTTAATGTTGTTAATGTTACCCTCGTTCGTTCCGCGCGCTCGACGACTGAGATCTTGCCAGACCTCTCTCTTATTAATCTCTCTCTTATATAATGGAACGACAACAAATTAAACTTTCGGATAATAGTGTTCGTTCGTCCCTTCCGGCCGAACCGGTTCTCCTCTCGCCACGTTGTTTACTACTCGTTGTTCTCGCATCATCGGTTCCATTCTTTGTGCTTGTACCACTCCCGGTCCGTAACTTACGCGTTGTAAACTCCCATCTTCCCCGACCACCATCTGTGTGCCTTCCATCACTTCTCTGCGTCTATCGCACGGGCAGCAGCACACGAGCAAACCGAACGGGCCGAAAAAAACAGCCAAACCGATGCAGGAGAGGCACGAGATTGGGCCGAAGTATTGCTCCTCTCGTATTGGGGCAGGGAGGAGCACCGTTTCTCCCGGTCGCGCGTAAATCACTTGTTGGGACATCTCTCTTTCCAAAATGGAATGACGACTCCAATTCGCCAGAGTTTTTACTTCCGCTTTACGGTACGAGTAAAAAACGAAGGAGATATCGTCGTCGCTTGGTATTAAAATGAGTTCTCGAGAACAGCACTACGCGAAAGTGCGCGAGGCTTTGACCGACGCGTTGCGCAAGATTGAGACAGATGACGACGATGATGATGATCAATCGAACGTGATGATGATTCCAACACCGTTCGTGGAATTTCAAGACGAATTTCCCGAGCAGATGTACCCGGAAGTACGAATCGAGCGAGCGATTGGAGGAGGAGTAGGAGGAGCAGGAAGTAGTAGTAGTGGTAGTAAAAACAACAGTAACAACAACGAAGTTATACTCGTGGAGAGCTCGAGGAACAGTTTTCGTGTATCCGTGAAGCTGAAGCATTCGGACGAATTAGACGCCATCTTGACCAAGCAACTGTCTCGGTTCATGCGCCAAAGAGCGGAGCAGTTTTCAATCGTACGGAAGAAAGCGACAAATAGCGATGCGTTCGATTTAAGTTTTCTAGTCACGCAGAAGCACAAGAAACAGTTCGTGAATTCGAGTTTAGTAGCGTTCATGGTGGACTTTTTGAAATCCGTGGACGGGGAGATTAGCGAACAGAAGTTATCGGTGAGCTCGAGAGGGAGAGCGGTGGCGGAGGAGTTTCTTGGCGGTTTTTGCTGAGTGTAGTTTATAATAATGTGTACAGCTGCCGCGTATTTCTATTTCGTGTATGTATAATTTGTGTCTATGTGTTTGGTGTATCTATCTCTTCTTCTTCTTCTTCTTCTTCTTCTTTGTTTACACTAGTTGCCGTCCAGGACGCGACAAAAATCAGCTCTCACGATGCACCGCGCGGTCTCGCCAAACCCGTTTCGGGCGAGAACTTCGCGAAAGGGTTGGAAAATTTCAACTCTGTTTCCGATGGAAACGTTCAATTCTTTTTGTAACTCCTTGGTGAATAACACGGTGACGTCGTATTCTCCATTATCGTCCAAAAGGTCGCGGAGTTCTTTCTTTTCCTTTCTCTTTTTTAAGAAATCTTCTTCGTCCTCTTCTACATTTTCCTCCTCGTCCTCCTCATCTAAAATGTCGCCGATGACTTCAGCTTCGGTCTTTTTCCTATGCATCGGTTTCGCGTACCCGAAACATCTGAAAATTCCTCTTTCCATCGTTACCGAACGCACGTGGAACGTGATGCCGTTTTCTCGTGAAGACCCTTCGTCGTATTCAAGGCGATTTTTCTTTACGTTTTCCTCGAATCGGAGTTTGTTGATTTTCAACTTTTGCAACGCGCGTTTGAGGCGCGCTTTAGGACCGCTCCCCGTGAATTCGGCGCCTCTTTTGGATTTCTTGCCTCCACCTCCGACGCCGTCTAAGAACAAATCGTTCGTCGGTGATGCGAGTTTCGGTAGAAAAGAAGTGACTTTCTTCTTTTCTTTTTCTTCTTTACCTCCCGCTTCTCCTTGTTTTTGCGTCTGGTGGATTGGGGGCGCGCCATCATCGTCGTCGTCGTCATTGCCTGTATCATTCCTCTGCGTCGTTGTTACGGCATTCTTGGGCAACGCGACGACATCTATGTTGGTCTCATCCTCACCGCCGTTCTCGTCGTCTCCACTGTCGATTATGTCGTCCTCGATGTCGTCCTCGATTTCCTCCGTGCCGTTGCCCAACGACGACTGCGTCCCGTCCAAGCTGCTGTTCTTTTTGCTATCGTATCTTACTTTTTCTATAACTGGAGCTGGTTTTACTACGCCTAATACTTTATCTCGCGTCGAGGTTGGCATCTTTGACGTCGATCGAGGGAGTTGTATTCCTCCTTGACCACCATCACCACCACCCCTTGTTGTCAGCGGTAACGCCTTTGGTGCGTTGATATTGTTGTCTTTTCTACCTGTTCCTCCAGTTGTTTGTTTCGTCGGTTTGTTTTGCTGCACTCTTTGCATCGTCGTGGGCAAAGTCCCGCGATTACTCGACGGCAGTTGTTGAGACGGCTGCTGCTGCGTAGAGGTCATGACTAAAGCCGTCTTCCGCACGTTCGCTTGTTGGCTCTGTCTTCCTCCTCTCGCGGCGGTAGTTTTTGTCGTCGTAATTTTACCCCTCTTCGACGGTGCCGACGTTGCGTTCGCGTCTTTCGCGGATCTTTTCCTCTGGTTGTTCGTGAACGCTTTCGTAACTTGCGTCGTTTGAGCAGTAGCGGTAGTCGTCTTTCTCTTCTTGTTCTTTTTGTTCGCCGCGCCGCCGGACGGCGACGACACCGTTTGCGTCGACGGACCATCCATACTTTCTCTGTGCTTCCTCGGACTCCTCCGAACGGTCACTGCGGTTGTATTATTATCGTTAGTAGTCGTTCTCGTCGCTCTCACCACTGCTGCTGATGCGGTCTTACGCGCGCGCGGCGACGTCCTCCTCTCGAACCCATCATCCAAACTGTTATTGTTTGTATTCTTCGCCATCGGCGTCGTCATCGCGACGGCGCCGTCAAAGTCATCTTCATTTGTCGTCGTCGTCGTCATCGTCGCCGTCGCTTCTAAACTCTCGTTCCCGCCTCCCCACAACCCAAACCCACTGGACGGGTCTTGAAACCCCATTTGAAACCCTTCGTTGACATCCAGATTCATCATCTTTATCCTCCGCTCTTTCTCTCCTCCATCTTTTCTTCTTTCGTTTGTAGCATTCGTAGTCGCATTCGCATCATCATCGCTCCTGTCGCGAAAGTTCTGTTTCCTCAGCAACGCTTTCTGGTCTACGTACGTGATCACCTCGTGCGGCGGCTCGAGTTCTTCATCTTCTGTTTCTTCGTTCTCGTCCACCACGAGTTGTTCGTTGTTTCTGTTCTCCCTCCGCGTCATCGTTTCAAAATTGCAAATCCTTTTCCTCCTTCTCAAACGATTGTATCACAAACACAACAAAAGCGCCTCTTAAAAAGAAGAAGAGTCGCACGACTCTCACAGCAGCAGCAGCAAAAGCGCGCGGTGCGTCGACCCAAAAAGCAGGAACAAAAGCCTCCTTCTCTTCTTCTTCTTCCTCTCTCTGCGTGTTTAAAATCACCTAATAACAATAACAGAGAGAGAGACCTTTTTGTGCGCAAAATCAACCAATTAATTGCCATAAAAAAAACCAAGGCAAACGTTTAGGGTATTAAACCCTAATACTTGAGAGTCTCGTCCTCCCCTTCTTTGTTTGTTTGTTCACCATACTAACGAACAGAAATTATGATGATGTTTCTTCGACGTCCTCTTTCTCTTCTTTCCAGCTCGGGGTTGAGAAGACAACGACGACAGAGAGGCGGAGAAAGACACGGGTTCAGAGGAGGAGGAAAGAAGAAGCGCGCGTCGTCTTTCGCGACTTTGACGACGAGTACTAATGATACGAATAAAGAAGAATCATCAATTTTCCAATCTCGCTTGCATTCCCCGAAACCGACGCGTTTGTCGCACATCCAAAGCGCGTACGTGCACCTGCCGTTTTGCAAACAAAAGTGCCACTACTGCGATTTTGCGACGCAAATAATAGGAGACAGAAGAACAGGACGAGATGGGGGGAAAATAAACGACGCGATGGATGCGTACACCGATTTCGTGTGCCGGGAAATCACCCACCAAGGACGGTTACGTGGGACGTACGAGAAGACGAGCTCGAGAGGAGGAAGAGAAAAAAACGAGAAAGGGTTGGAAACGATTTTCTTTGGAGGAGGGACGCCGTCGTTAATGTCGGTGAAACAAATGGAAAAGTTACTGGTGAGTTTAGAGAACGCGTTTGGAATCGATTGGTCTCAGGTTGAGATATCCATGGAGTGCGATCCCGGGACGTTTACGCGGGAGACGCTGAGAGGCTTCGTAGGATTGGGCGTCAATCGAATATCGTTAGGCGCGCAGAGTTTCGACGAGAACGTTTTGAAAGCGTGCGGAAGAACGCACGGGGTTTTGGAGATTTACGAGAGCATAGAGCACGTGCACGCGTTATTAGGGAGTGGTAGGAGTAGTGGTGGTAAGAGTGATAGTAAATTTAGCGGGAGTAGATCAAACTCAATCGAGACGTGGTCGATCGATTTAATCAGCGGTTTACCCGGGTCGACGTTGGAGATTTGGGAGAAGGGTTTATATGAAGCGATCGAGTGCGAGGCACCGCACGTGTCCGCGTACGATTTGCAAGTGGAAGAGAAGACAGCGTTCGGGAAGTGGTACGGGGACGACGATTCAAACGATTCAGACGACGGGTTGCTCTTTTTAAAAGACAGCAGTAAAAATCGAGACAAGCGCACGGAGGAGATGAAAAGAGCGGATGCGAAAGCGAAAACGTTCGAAGAGCGGATGGAAGAAATCAGACGAGAAACGGACGACGATTACAGCATAAAACAGAGAAAGAAACTAGAGAAGGAAAGGCAAAACAAGAAAGTGGCGTATAAACTCGGCGACCGGTTACCTCTCCCTTCCGAATCCGTCGTCGCCGAGCAGTACAAGTTAGCGTCTGAAATCTTAACCTCGCGCGGCGGCTTCCACCGGTACGAAATCTCCTCCTTCGCTAAAGGCGTAGAAAACGAATGCAAACACAACAAAAACTACTGGGACGCTATAAACGGCTCGTGGTACGCGTTTGGTTTATCTGCCACCAGTCGCATCGACAACGAACGATTAGCGCGACCGAGAGGGATGAAACAATACTACGGTTTCGTCCAAGATTTCGAACAAAATTCCTTCGGCAGCGAAGAGGCGTTTACGCAGCTACGAAAAGATTGCACGGACGAGGAAGTTTTAGATGAAATCGCGGACGCGATTTTAGAACGCATCATGCTAGGTTTTCGAACCGCGCGAGGCGTGGACGTTCAAGAGCTCGAACGTTCGTTCGGAGCAAAAGTCGTCCAAGAGTTATTCGACGCGTTGCGCTTCGTCGAAGAAACGTCCGCCAATGACGTTGGAAACAACACCTTTGGCAAAAAAGCAAAGGAGAAGGAGAGGAAGCTGTACGAAACTATACCACGGGACGACGATTCAAACAAAATCAAAGCCGTGCGCTTGACCGACCCGGACGGGTTCTTGGTCTCCACCGAGATCATCGCCACCGTCATCTCTCGCATGCCTTCGTTGAAAGACATTTGAGGAGAAAGAAGTTTGCGTTAAAGAATAAGTACGGTAGATAATTATACGCCGGTGTAATAACAATAACAGAACAAAGCCTAATGCTACCGCGACAATTCTCTCTCAGAGAGAGAAAGAGAGAGAGAGGGATTCACCACCAACTCCCCGTCGGCCTGGGCACTTCTTTCAACTCGTACTCCTCCTTGACTGTTTCCCTCAACTGTGCCTCGTTTTTTTTCTCGTCCCTTTTCCTCCTCTCCCGTTTCCTTTGCGCTAACACCGGCGCTCGAAAATCGTTCACCTCTTGTTTCGCGTCTTTCACGTCCAACCGGCCTTGAATGATGTGCGAGAGACCGAAACTTCCGAGAACGGCAAACGCGACGAACGGCATTCCGAGACGGAGGAATTCGAGTTGTTTTCTCTTCGTCATCTTCTTCTTTGTCCTTCTTCAGTTCAACCACCCAAAATCTCTCTGGAAAAAAGGAGAGGAGGGGAAACGAATGACGAGAGCAAAAGCCACCATCTCTTTTCAATATAAAGCTCTTTTCATCGATGATTCATTCTCTCGTTCTGGATGTTGAGACGATATTCGTTTTATGGGGAAATGTCTCTCGTTTTTCCTCCATAAATTCAGAGAGATAACGCACAGAATATACGCACACTTGTATTACTCTCGATGTCCTCCGCAACGAAAACGCTCGCAGCCGTGCGCCGCTTGACAAACACCACCAGTTTTAGAGGGTTTCGAACGTCCTCTCAGGCGCGAGGGAACCCGGGCGATCCAGGTACGATAGTATAAAATAAGCTTCGTTTGATCTAAAATCTAACCCCCCTAACCTCTCTTTCTCTCTTTGAAACAGAATACATCCACGCGAAAGAAATGTACGCAATCAGGGACATTTCTTCGCCAAAGTTAGTGTATGGGATGGCGGTTGCCGCCGTCGTCGGGGTTGGGGTGAGCATTCCACTTTTCGCGGTGAACTTTCAGCAAGGGAAAAGATGATGATTTGAAGAGGAGGAGGAGGAGGAGGAGGATGATTCGAGCGAAAGAGAGATGGATTTGTTTTCCACCCACCCCGCGCGAAAGCGCGCGTGTACATCAAATACTGTGAACGTAGTTTTAGCCGGTGTGTGTAATAACGTACCGTGGCAGAGTTAAAAGTTCTACATATATAAAATCAAGTGATAGTAGTATTACATGTGAAAGACGCGTTTTTCTCGCTCCTTATTTACTCTCTCTCTTTTACGTTCCCGTCTCCACCACCTCCCTCGCCTTCGTGTATCTCCACCTCCTCGTCTTCCATTTCCTCGTCTTCCCCGCTCCCGACGAACAAACTCGGTTTCTTCATGCTCACCCCGTATTCGCTCAACACCTCTCCCAACGTCTCCGTCGTCAACACGACGCGTTGGTTTATCTTCCTCAGCTTTTCATCTTTCGGCAGCGCGGCTAATTTGTTCGCTTGCACTTTAAAACAGTCGTCCGCGATTTGTTGCATGAACTTTTGCGCGGCTAAGGAGATTAATCGTGTCACTCTTACGTCCGGTTCCCCGACGCCGACTGTTTTTAACACCGAATTCGTGTACTGATCCGGAATCGTCGGTGCCATCTCGTCTAAATCCTCCAAAAAGCGATACAAATCGGTTTCCGAGATGCCTTCGGCGCCTAAAATATCTTCCGCGGTGTGCGACGGCGGGAGTTTGTTCTCCTCTAATTCATTTTCTTGGTCTTCTTTTTCGTTGTCTTTCTTTGCGTCGCGAGTGGTGGTCGTCGTCGTCGTTTCAAACAAAGAAGACACGTTCGTTTTTTGTTGGACGGATGCGTCTCCCAATTGTCGCTGCTCCATTTGAATGTATTATACCTCGCTTTAAAACTCCTTTTCCACGCTCTCTCTCTATGTATATAACAGAGCTCTCTCTCTGTCTCGCACGAATTCTTTTCCTCTTCTCGTCTTCTCCTCGTTCTGGTTTTGCGCGATGATAACAACAACAGCAAACACAACAACACCAACCTTTAAAGTATTATATAAGTGAGAGATGTTTGAGAGAAGAGTTGTTTGAGCGAGAGAACGAGGAAAAGAAAAAAATTCCAAAATTTAGGGTTCCAATTCAATTAGGGTTTAAGTAACAGTCGTTAATGCATCAAAAGAAGAAGGAGAAAAGCGCATTCGTAGCACACGACGAGATGAGTTTTGCGACGACTTTTACTTCCTCTCGTTGTTCGCTCTCGTTGAGCCATGGTTCTTCGATGAACCCCATCCTCTCTTCGTCGTTTTCTTCTCACCGAGGAGAACGAGGATGGGTTTCGCATCAAAAGAATACCACTACTACGAAGAGTACGACTCCTTTTACTCACGGAAGAAGAAAGAATTTGACGGCGGCGGCTTCGTGTGCTTCGTCCAATCATCGTCATCATCATCCGACGACGACGCGAGGAAAAAACTACTTTCAAAAGAAG
>Ga0181597_10003777_pt1 | contig 15460 bp, 17 predicted proteins | sample 041ome_5_FD_148647 | JGI IMG/M metagenome (GOLD analysis project Ga0181597, IMG submission 148647) | Coastal salt marsh microbial communities from the Groves Creek Marsh, Skidaway Island, Georgia - 041403US metaG (spades assembly) | ecosystem: Environmental > Aquatic > Marine > Intertidal zone... | reverse complement strand
AGACGCCGAAGATCTAAACAAGACCTCCGTTCGCTCGAAGCAAGAACCAGTCTCGGGCGATATTTTTCCCAACCAGCGCTACGTTTTTACTCCGACAAGCGCTACGTTTTCTGACCGATGTTTACAAATGGCCAGTGTATAGCGGATCATTCTTTGATCTCCCTTTCGGTAATTGTTCGAGCGACTTCATCCTGAAGCCAAACGTGGCCTGCATCGAGACCACTCACCCATGAAGGGTTATTGATAGGATCGGAACTGGTAGAACTTGTCTGAATTAACTATTCAGGTTCGTGTCGAGGAAAGGTCGGGAACTCCCCTAATCGGCGACTATTTTCTCTAACCGTTACAGTTTGTCACATTAAGAACAGGGATTTGCCTCATTTTTTCTTGAGTCAGAGTAGATTTTCATCAGACCATCTTTGGTAAGATGCGGATCCGACTTCTCAAAACCACCTCAAATTGAGCACCATTCACCATGAGCGGCTTTGAACTGACCATCGAGCAAATCGAACAATTTGACGAGCAGGGTTTCATCATCATCCCGAATCTTCTGGACTCGGCAGAAGTCGAGTTACTGCACAAGATCGCCCACGCCGACCTGCGAATGAAGCAAGATGTCGCCTCTCGCGCAGATGGCGAAGGGGGCGCCATCGATCTGGTCGTCCGCAACGAAGTCGAACCGGAAACCATCTATGGTGCCATCGTTGCTTCCGAATCATTAGTGAATGCAGCGGAAATAGTCCTCGGCGACGAAGTTTACCACTATCATCACAAAATGATCCTGAAGGAGCCAAAGGTCGGCGGTGCCTGGGCCTGGCATCAGGATTACGGCTACTGGTACAACAACGGTTGCTTGTGGCCAAAGATGGCGAGTTGCCTGATTGCCGTGGATCGCGCGACTCAAGCAAACGGTTGTCTGCAAGTCATACCGGGATCGCATCACCTGGGGCGTATCAATCACGTCGATGTGGGCGAGCAAACGGGAGCCGACCCCGAACGTGTGCATGCGTTACTCGAACGAATGCCGATCGAATATGTGGAACTCGACCCCGGCTCGGCTGTTCTATTCCATAGCAATCTGCTACACCGCTCCGATCAGAATACGAGCGACAATCCCCGCTGGGCATTCATCTGTTGTTATAATGCAAAGAGCAACGACCCGTACAAAGAGGGGCGACATCCACGATACACGCCTCTCGAAAAACGCCCTGATGGAGAGATTGTCACCACCGGTCGCGCGCAGTGGGAACAAATGGAATCGGTGAGTTCGTGAAAACGAAAAGTGAATCGGCCTCTCGACGACTCGCAGATCGTGTAAAAACTCGCGCGACTGAATGCGGGTTCGATCTCGTGGGGATCGCCCCTGCTGTGACTCCAACCGGTTATTCGTCATTTCTCGATTGGATCGACGCCGGCTATGCGGGTGAGATGCAATACATACCCAATCGCGCAGAAGCGTACGAACATCCCAAGCATGTGTTGGAGTCGGTGAAGTCGGTCATTATGGTGGGGTTCAATTATTTCACAGTCCCCGCGGAGAGCGGTTCAACATCCAACGATCAAAAGGGACTGGGACGGATTGCCCGTTATGCCTGGGGAACCGCCGACTATCACGATGTGTTGCGAAGCCGACTCAAACAATTGGCTTCTGTTCTGCACGACGAAATCCCCGATTGCAAAACTCGCGCAGTTGTCGATACGGCTCCGCTCCTCGAACGCGATTTCGCTCAACTTGCTGGGCTCGGTTGGGTCGGTAAGAACACACTACTCCTCAATAAACAACACGGAAGCTGGTTCTTTCTGGGGGCGTTATTGACGAATGTCGAACTCCCTGCCGACGCGCCGCACGAGACGGCACATTGCGGAACCTGCACACGTTGTCTTGATGTCTGCCCGACTGATGCGTTCCCGGAAGCTGGCGTGCTCGATGCGAGAAAGTGCATCAGTTATTTGACGATTGAGCTGCGCGATCAACCAATTCCTACCGAACTAAGAACCGGCGTCGAAGATTGGCTCTTCGGTTGCGACATGTGTCAGGATGTTTGTCCGTGGAACTCCAAAGCAACACCCTCAACGGAACCAGACTTTCAACCTCGCGAACATCTCAATCCGACCGATGCTGCGTGGTTATTGACCTTGGACGACGAACAGTTTCGTGCCGAGTTTAAGAACATACCCCTTGATCGACCGGGGCGAGCGGGACTATTGAGGACAGCCTGCATTGTGCTGGGAAATGTCGGTGGAGAGCAACATCTGCCACAATTGAGAATCTCTCTTTCAGATCAAGAACCGCTCATCCGAGGAGCGGCGGCGTGGGCCATCGGAAAGCTTGGAGGAGCCGTAGAACAGACAGTGTTGCAATCTCGACTGCAAACCGAAGATAATGAACAGACCAAAGTTGAAATTGAATCCGCAATGATGCACTTGCAAGAGAACAACCATGCCGACACTGATTGAGTCACCCACACAAATCGAAGCGGCCGGTAATAAACCAAAAATCATTCGTGAATACATCGGTCGTGTGAACAGCAAAACGGAATCTGCCAGTGTCGCCCACATGCAATCTCCGTCTGGCTGGATCGAACCGGGACAAACACCTGAGTTCGAGGAATACACGGTCGTTTTGAAGGGCCTGTTGCGGATTGAATCCAAAGAAAGCACGATTGATGTGAACGCAGGACAAGCCGTGATTTGTCACGCGGGAGAATGGGTCAAATATAGCACTCCCGGCGATGAGGGAGCTGAATACATCGCGGTTTGTTTGCCGGCATTCGCCATGGAAACCGTTCATCGCGACGAATAATTTGTCAGGTCCACTGTGTGGATCTTTTTATACACACACGAGAGCCTATCGGCTGTTGTCGAACTCCAATGAATTGAAACAGAGGCACCCTCATGAGCAATCCCATCAAACTCGGAATCAACGGAGCTTGCGGACGAATGGGCCAGCGCATTGCCGCCTTGGCACATGAAGACCCCGAGCTCGAAATCATCCTGGCGCTGGAAGCCTCTTCGTCTCCACATCTCGGAAAAGACATCGGCGAAGTGTGTGGAATTGGACCCATCGGCGTCATCGTGACCGATCAAATCGAACCGCATCCCGATGTCATCATCGATTTCTCTGTCCCGGAAGGACTGATGAAGGTTCTGCCGCAATGTGCCGAACGACAAATCCCATTAGTCATTGCCACGACCGGACTCACTCTGGAGCAGGAAGACGAAGTCAAATCTGCCGCTCAAACCACTCCCATCGTGTGGGCACCGAGCATGTCATTAGCCGTCAACCTGGTCATGAAACTGGTCCAGCAGGCGGGCGAAGTGTTGAAACAAGTTCCCTCGGGTGTCGATGTCGAAATTATCGAACGCCATCATCGATTCAAAGAGGACGCACCGAGTGGAACGGCACTGAAATTCGGACAGATCGTTGCCGAGAGCATGGGGCAAACAGAACATGTTCACGGACGAGAAGGGCGAATTGGTCAGCGTCCACGGAATGAAATTGGCTATCATGCACTTCGGACCGGCGACAACACGGGGGAACACACTATCGTCTTCGGCTTGCTGGGAGAAACGATCGATCTGACCGTCCGCAGTCAGACTCGCGACAGCTACGCTCATGGCGCATTGATGGCGGGAAAGTATTTGATCGCGCAAGGAGCCGGCTTGTATTCGATGGCCGATGTTCTGGGTTTATGATCGGAATTGGTCAGCTCACAACCGGCCCAGAAGAAACTGGCATTATTACAGATCCAGAACTGACTCCCTCGCGTTACGACAACACCTGATGATTTTTCACGCATTCACTTGATCTCAATAGAGTCACCATGTTTCTGTACCTCTTTCTGCTACTGACCACGGTTCCATTTTTGGAACTGTATATTCTGTTGCAGGTTCATCATGCGGTCGCGACGGCGTGGGGATCCGGGTTCGGATTGATGGCCACATTGGGAACAGTCATTGTCACCGGCGTGATTGGTGCTGCACTCGCCCGGCAACAAGGTTTGAGTGTCCTGCAAAAACTGCAAAAGAGCATGAATGAAGGAGAACTTCCGGGAGAGGCCATGGCCGACGGCGTACTGATTTTGATTGGTGCGGCCTTACTACTCACGCCGGGCTTTTTGACGGACCTGTTCGGATTCAGTCTGCTCGCGCCGTTTACAAGAATCGGATATCGCAAACTTCTCATGAAGTGGGCAAAACAGAAAATGGCCCGTGGGGAAATGAATGTAACGATGTCGGGTTTTGGGCCCCCTCCCTCTCGCGATAATTCGTCCGAAGCGACGTACGAACCGAACCTGAATGAAGAGTCCGACCGGCTGGACAATCAATCTTGAATGAAAACTCTCTTTCGCGACATCATCTCGGTCGGCAATTCCCCTTCAAGCAGAACATATGGAAGAGTCGATAATTCGTGCAGGCGAGCAACAGGGATGAGCCACAAATACTGGCAAATCTCGTTCATGAAACACCCGTTGCCAGTTCCCCGGTGGAAACCGAAATGACTGTTTTGGCTGAAATTTGGCAGACTGCGGCAAATGGCGAATTCAAATCACCCGGCATGATGACGAAATTCAACAAAAACCCCTTTTTTACGAGAAGAGTTTCAGCCTGAGCAATTCCCCTAAGCTAAGCTGAACAGATCAGAATTTGAGAGTGAGCAGAGAATGCTGATCGGTTGAAGAAGAGTTTCGTTCAACGGAAGATGTGTTATCCAAGTAGGCTTGAGAACTCGATTAGGGGCTAAGGGATATGTACGAGAGTTATTGGCAGTTATCACAAAAGCCGTTCGAAAATGACTTCGACGCGGACTTCTGCTATCCCAGCCAGACTTACCAATCTGCTCTACTCAAAATGTTGTATGTGATCGAACAAAGCCAAGGAGCCGGCTTATTGGTCGGCGGCGTCGGTTGTGGTAAGTCGTATTTGATCTCCCAACTGGCCAACGAGATGCCTCCCGGATTTGGGCCGCTCATCCATCTTGTCTTCCCACAAATGTCGGCGGAAGAACTGCTGGGATACCTGGCTGTCGAGATGGGTGTGAACCCCAATAAGATTGATGGCAATTCGGGACGACTTGATGTGATCTTGCGCGAGTTGGAAACTCACCTGCAACAGTATGTGATTGGTGGACAGCGTCCGATCATTGTGGTGGACGAAGCCCACACCATTGCCGAGGCCGAAGTTTTGCAGGCTCTTCAGTTGCTGATGAACTTTCAACAACATCCTCAAAAGAAATTCTCGTTGATCCTTGCCGGAGAACGCAGTCTACTCGCTCCCGTTCAAAGGTTGTCACAACTCGACGAACGGATTTCGATTCGCTGTGCTTTGAACCCGATGTCGCGCGAAGAAACCCAAGGCTACATCGATTATCGACTTCAGGTGGCCGGTCGTGAGAAAGAGATCTTTACGAAAGATGCGCACACTTCCATCTTCGAGCTTTCCGGCGGTATTCCTCGTCGCATCAATCGCTTGTGCGATTTGAGCCTGCTCGTCGGCTATGCAGAAAATCTCACCAAGCTGACGGCGGCGGAAATCGAAGCGGTCTCGGATGAGTTGCTCACCACCGCCGCAGAGTGATCAGCGCACCCTCCACAGGTCATTGGATCGAAGGTTGAAGCTTCTCGAGTAATTCTGCAGCCAATGTTTTTCGTTCACCGGCTGAAGCTTCCTTGAGTTCAGCAAAACCCTCTTCCAAAATCTGAGCTCTCTCCGCATCAATGGCTTCCACGCGCTTTACAATATCAGGGAAGCCATCGACTTCGCTCCCCATGGCTTGCCCTTCAGCATATCGTTTCAAGATTGAGCGAGGTTCGTTGAGTGGATCATTGTTGGCACTGACCTCGATCGTTTTTTCTTCGACACCCGAACCGGAATTGCATCCGGCCCCAATCAACAAGAGACCACCAAGAACAAGACATCGCGAAACATTGAGACAACTCATCAATTATACCTTCCTCGGGTAAACATCACTTGAGCAGAATGACAATACTGGGGAGAAAACCGGGCATTCCTAGAATGCCCCAACCGGTTCTCCATCAGAACGGTTTCCGAGACGTTGAAACGTGAGAAGGTCGATGTTCTCTCCGATAAATCGAACCGAGCCATCTCCCAAAGCCACATTCACTCCACCCGTGTGTAAACTTCGAGGTGGAATGATCCCGAACCCCCAGTCGTGTGCACCTCCCGGACAACAATCACCGCCGGCACTGGGAAATTGCCAATTCGGAGTCGCCGCGGTGTTAAAAGTTGACTGCCCGGCAGCATACCAGGCCCAGGAAGATCCATTGTTCCCGCGTACTCCGGTAGGACTGTTTTGCGACTGTGTTCCAATGGCGTTTAATTCTGCGGCGGTTGGAAATGCTCTATCAGCAATGGAACTAAACAAGCCGTTACTCGTATAAAACACATCGTACGGATACCGCCCGGATCCGCTTGTGGCTCCTGTCCCTGAAAGAATTTCCGCAGCCATAATTGTATTGGATAATCCATCCGTGACATCGGCCATGTAACGATCTTGTTGATAACCGATCATCCCGTTGAAATTATTTCCTCCCCAGACGGTATCGAATGAACTGCCGGAGCACCACGCATAATTCGTACCTGGCCCACCCCAACTCACCGTGCTGCGAGGTGGTCCCGGCAAAGCGGAAGGGCAGCGGAATGTCGGTATCGGTTCCAGCAATGTTGTTCCGTAAAGGTATCCCCATCCCCCTGATCCCGGCTCGTTTTCTGCGGCCGCTTTGTCGCGATTGTAGAGCGTAGACTGCTCGATATAGGGAAGCAGTTCAAAGTTCGCACTCAACGCATGCCAGGCACTCCAGCCATGATCTGTCCCGCCTTTATAATTGCGAGGAAATTTCATATAGACGTCATGGTGATTGTGCATCGCCAAAGCAAGCTGCTTCAAATTATTTTTACAAGTTGATCGACGTGCGGCTTCTCGCGCTTGCTGAACTGCCGGGAGCAATAATGCAACCAGGACCGCGATAATCGCGATCACCACAAGGAGTTCAATCAGGGTAAACCCCGATCGTTGAGGCGATTGAGGACGTTCAGAGACAGAGCGCAAAGACTGCATGTGGAAGATCTCCCGGGTCGGATGGTATGCTTCAGAATGTTAGAATGACTGACAACTCCAATTGGAAGAAATTGACAGTCAGGAAGGCCTCTCAACCTTACCACATCGCCTGAACTTCGGTCAATCAAATTTCATCAATGCAGAAAGAGACGCTCTCGCGATAAATTGGATCCTGAAAACTCATGGTCGATCTGAAACCAATCCTGATAACAATCCTCCATCAATATACACTCGAACAAAACGGCATTCATGGCGTGTCACATTGGGCGCGAGTTTTGCAAAACGGACTTTTGATTTGCGAGGAGACTGCCGCCGACCTTGATGTGGTTTCGCTGTTTGCGATCCTCCATGACTCGCGTCGTCAGAATGATGGCTACGATCCCGATCACGGGCCACGAGCTGCCGAGTTCGCACAAACATTGGGAGCCGAGACCTTGGGACTCGATGATCGACAACTTCGATTACTGATTCGCGCCTGCGAGGGACACACCCACGAACGCTTCCACGAAGACATCACGATTCAGATCTGTTGGGATTCCGACCGTCTGGATCTCGGACGGATCGGTGTCATCCCCGATCCCGAACGACTCGGAACCGATATCGCCCAACGGCAGGAAACGATTGACTGGGCTTATCGCAGAGGAAGCCGGGAGATTGTCCCGGCATTCGTGAAAGACGAATGGGAGATTGATTGAGTGCTGGAGCAAATCAACATCAACCACTTTGCGGTAAGTCCATCAGTTTCGCGAAGCGGTCCAATACCAGATTCTTCAGCGGTGTGAATTCCGGGCCGTCGAATTCTCCCGAATCGACCAGACCAAAAGCCAGATCGCGTGCTTCTTCCAGAATATCGCGATCACGTGACAAATCGGCCACTCGGAAAGGTAATTGACCGCTTTGCCGAGTTCCCAAGACATCACCAGGCCCGCGCATTTCAAAATCAGCTTCGGCAATTTTGAAGCCGTCCGTGGAAGTTTCCATCACGTTCAAACGGGCCAACGCTTCCGAGGCATCGGTTCGCGTGAATAAAAAGCAGTATCCTTGAAACAAACCGCGCGACACCCGACCGCGTAACTGATGAAGTTGCGACAGGCCAAATCGTTCGGCATCAAGAATCCCGATCAATGTGGCATTGGGAATATCAATTCCGACTTCAATCACAGTCGTCGAAATCAGCACGTCGATTTCACGGTCTGCAAATGCTTCCATCACTTCTGCTTTTTCTTCCGACGACATTCGACCGTGAAGACGTTCTAATTTGAGACCGTTGAGAGGACCGCGAGTCAGTTTTTGATAGGCGGTCTCGACATCGGCGACCTCGGTTCCACCATCTTCAGAACTGATCCGCGGGCAGACAATGTAACATTGCCGACCTTTGCCGATTTCTTCGCGCAGAAAAGTCCACGCTTTCTTTTTAGCGACACTGTGAGTCAACAACGAAGTCACAACCTTCTGTCGTCCAGGGGGCAATTCATTCATCACAGAGAGATCGAGATCGCCGAACTGAGTCAGACATAAGCTTCGGGGAATCGGCGTTGCCGTCATCACCAATACATGAGGGGACAAGCCGCCCGTTTCAAACTGCGCCCGTTGCATCACGCCAAACTTGTGTTGTTCATCGATCACAGCCAGTCCCAGATTTTTGAACGAGACAGCCTCCTGAATGACGGCTTGGGTGCCGACAACCAGTTGAGCCGTGCCGTTCCGAATTTCTTCCTGAACCTGTGCTTTGTCAGCCGGCTTGAGCGATCCGGTCAGCAATCGCATCTCCACACGACTCTCGGCAAGCAATGTCTGTACGGTTTCCCAATGTTGTCGAGCGAGAACTTCCGTCGGTGCCATCAAAACCGTTTGGCGATCATTGGCAATACAGATCAACATGGCATACAAAGCGATGGCCGTTTTTCCCGCTCCCACATCGGCTTGTAATAGCCGATGCATGGCAAACTCCGAATTCAGATCGTCGGCAATCTCTTTGCAAACACGGTTCTGTCCTGCCGTAAATTCAAACGAAAAGAGTTTGCGTATCCGACTATCAATTTTTACCGAAGAGGGTAACGCAGAGGCTTGCGGTTTGCGTTTCCAGACTCGACGACGAAGCGCGACTCCCAATTGAAACTCCAGCAAGTCATCCAAAATCAAACGGCGTTTTCCCTGTTCGTATTCCTCGATGGATTTGGGAATATGAATCATTCGCAACGCGTCGCGGAGTGACGGCAATTCATGCTGTTGACGAAATGATTCAGGTAGCGGATCAACAACCAAGGGTGCGTATTCTTCGGTCGCCTCGCGGAGCATGCGTCGCATCTGCTCCATCTTGATACCCTCGGTCAATGGATACCGGGGTAACACTTCGGCTCGTGTGTTCGGGTCCACATCATCTTCAAGAATCTGATGGCGAGGATGAGACATCTCCCAACGGCCCGATTTGAATTTCGGCTTTCCCGACAGAAGCACTTTCATCCCATGCTGGAATCTCTTTTTGATCCAGGGCTGATTGAACCACAAGCCCCGCATGTAGGCTCCGTTGTTTTCGATCAGGACTGCGGAGAGCGTCCCTCCTTTGGAGGTATATCGACCATCAATATCAACCACTTCGCCAAAAACCGATTGCAGTTCATCGGCTTCAAGATCGGGAATTTGTCGCACGTCGGTCAGATCGAGCAAGTCGCGGGGAAGGTGCCAAAGAAGATCTTCAACCGTGTGGATGTCGAGCTTACGAAGTAAATCCGCGCGATCAGGTCCGACACCTGTGACGAACTGAACTTCTTTTTCCAACGGATTCCCGGACATCAGATGATCTTAATCGAGGAGTGGAATAATATCTCCTCCAAGAAATGTATACAGAAGAACACATCAATGTCAAGATGCGGATAACGGGCGAAAGCTCATCGATACTTGTCAGTCGCCGCCACCGCAAGTTCGTCGCATCGTTCGTTTTCGGGATGCCCGCTGTGACCTTTCACCAACTGAAAACGGACATCATGTCGTTCCAATTGTTCATCGAGCTCTTTCCAGAGTTCGACATTCTTGACAGGCTTCCAACTTTTCCCTTCGCGCCGTCGCCAGCCATTCTTCTTCCAGTTGGGCATCCACTCTTGAGCGCCCTTGGCGACATAGGTGCTGTCTGTGATGATTTCCACTCGGCTCGCTTTGGTCAAAGCCGATAATCCTGAAATGACGGCCTGCATTTCCATTTGATTATTAGTGGTTTCCTTAGCGCCGCCCGAGGCTTCTTTTTCGGATCCGGTGGCTGGATGGCGCAGAATGTAAGCCCAACCGCCTGGTCCCGGGTTTCCGCTGCAGGCACCATCCGTATATATTTGCACGAAAGGAGTGGTCGTTTCACTCATGATGACGCCTGATTCAAGCAATAAAGCGTTCGCGTATTAGAGTTTTTTACGAAATTTGATTCTCGTGACAGGCTCGTAAGAGACTGAATGACAAGTGCCAAAACGCGATATCGCGGCCACAGGAAAGAGCAATTTGCTCTAGCGTTCACGATACACAATGCGTCCGCGATTCAGGTCATATGGAGAGACCTCAACCACAACACGGTCACCCGGCACAATTCGGATGAAGTGTTTGCGCATTTTGCCAGCCACGTGGGCCAGTACGAGATGACCGTTATCGAGCTCGACGCGAAATTGTGTGTTCGCCAAAGCCTCGACAACATTACCTTCGACTTCAATGGCCTCTTCTTTGGCCATAAAACTGTGTCCTCATTCTGAATGGATAATCTTTGATTCTGGCCAGGAAGAGTTCTTCTTAGCACTCAGCGGCTATTCTGTCAGATGAAGGGAAAAATTACCACCCACCTCATTCCGACCTCATCGTCTATACAAAACAACACATAATAACCCTTAAGGGAACCTTCGCAAAGATGCCAGAAATCAACAATACTGACACTTTCCTGTCGTTTTTGTTCACCATTTGAAATTTCTCCCAAACTTCAAATTGACCCGAACAATATTGCAATCTAAGTTTTGTTTTGTGACGTCTCTGCGGAGAACTAGGGGAAAGCGGCCATGATTTGGATCAAACAGTTTCTGAAAGAAGAAGATGGGCCGACCGCTGTCGAGTATGCGGTCATGCTGGCGTTGATAATCGTCGCCTGTATTGTCAGTATTGGCGCAGTCGGCATCAGCTTAAACAACACTTGGGATCAGGTGATCCACGCCCAGATTGAGGCCGCTAAATCGACTCCTTAGGAGTGAAAATCCGGGCGCGACCTGATGAGAGAATGCGCCTGGACATATGACACGCTGCTTCATCGGACTGGGATCTAACCGCGGCAATTCGAGTCAAGCCTTTGATATGGCTTTGAAAACTCTCGATTCGCATCCGCATATCTCTCTTATTAATACCTCGCCCAATTATCGATCTGCCGCCATGGGTGTCGGTGCAGGTGCCGACTTTCTCAACGCCGTCGCTGAATGCGAAACCGATCTTTCTGCGGACGAGATTCTGGCTCAACTACAGACCCTCGAGAAACAAGCCGGACGAATTGAAAAAGGAACCTGGGGGCCACGCGGCCTCGATCTCGATTTGCTCTATCGCGGCGAAGATGTCAACGAAACCGACGATCTGACGTTGCCGCATGTCGGTGCCTGGTACCGCCGATTTGTGTTGATGCCGATGTGCGATATTGCTCCCGACTTTCTTCACCCCGTCTATCACGAAACTCAAGCCGAGCTCTTGGCCCGCATCGATGCCCGCCCCTTAAATATCCAACTGATTGGCTGTGACATCTTCTCCGGGAACATTGGTGATCTCGGACAGGAATTCTCAGAAATCACATTCGACAGCCCCCTGCTTCCCGACCCCTCAGAAGGTTTGATTGTCGTCGGTAAGAAGTCCGACGGGCTAAAAGAAGACGTGCCTCAAATTGATCTCTCTCAATTTCCCGGCAACAATGAAGAAGCCCTCAAGAGCGTCCTGCAAGCGGTGATCGGGAATTGTGAGCGAGCCTAAAAGAAACTTTCTTTAAGAGTATTCGCATGAAAAATACTGGCTACATTTTGCTTGTGACCGCAGTTTTCCTCAGTCTCATTTTCTACGGCATCGTCTTTTATCAAGTGGGAAGCATTCCCACCAACATCAACGTCAGTCTTTCAGAAGGACTTCACTTCGACCTTGATGGTCCAGACCCATAACACACATCGAATGGTTCAGACCTCAGTGCTTCCACTGATCACTTCTCTGACGCTGTTGCTCATCGGTTTGTTATTGACTCTGACTGGCTCATTCAAACAAATTGGTCGAGTCGAAGAGACTTGAGGAATTCGTTCACTCGTTTTGAATTCACATCACCGAGAAGTAGTTTTCCACAGCAAAATCGAATGCGGCTGGCGTTAACTCTTTCTCCGTTCCTTTGAACGTGCAATAGTTTTTCACTTGCAGCATTAAGTCGCGAGGATGGCAACAACGGAAGGTTCGATCGACATTGTAATAATGCTCTTGAATCACATAATCGACCGCGTCTTGGTCGTAGGTAAATCCCAGGTTGGGAGCCATAAACTCGAAGATGTCCCGGAACACTTTTTCCGACGGGTTACCCACTTCGATTTTATAAGGAATACGCCGAAGGAAGGCATCATCGACCAGATCTTTCGGCTCCAGGTTGGTCGAGAAGATGATCAATTGGTCGAACGGCACCTGAATTTTCTTACCGCTTGGCAAGTTCAAAAAGTCGTAGCGTTTTTCTAACGGCACAATCCAACGATTCAAGAGCACATCAACGGGCATCGTCTGCCGTCCGAAGTCGTCGATGACCAAAGTTCCACAGTTACTCTTGAGTTGCAGCGGTGCTTCACAAATTTGCGTGATCGGGTTCTGGGTCACTTCCAGTTCTTCCATCCGCAATTCACCCCCGGCAACAACCGTTGGACGAGACACCTCGACCCAGCGCTGATCGACACCAGAGAGATCGAACAATCCTCCATCATCGGGTTGCTCAATCTCTTCATGCACGCCGGGATCGAACAGTTTGATGATGTCGCCGTCAATTCCCAGCACGCGGGGAATCCAGATCGTCGAACCGAAACATGAAGTGATCCGCTCGGCAATACTGGTTTTACCGTTTCCTGGGGCACCAAACAAAAACATACCACGTCCGGAGTTAATCGCGGGCCCGAGGCGGTTGATCATTTCATCGGTGATGACCAGATCTTCAAACGCATTACGAAGATCCTCTTCAGTCGCTTGCTGTTTGGCAATCGACTGAATCGCCATCGCCTTCAGGTAATCTTTCATGGAGACCGGTGCTGGGCCGATGTAACTGCATTCGTCGGCATAGCGACGGGCTCGCTCACGTCCCATATCGGTGATGGTGTAGTCGTAATCACCCATCGCGGCCGCCCCCTTAAACATGACCAACTGGTCTTGCTTAAGCTGCTTCAAAATGGGATCGACAATCTGGAACGGCAATTTGATTTGTTGACACAATTCGCGACCGGTGGCCGAGCCTTTGGCCAACAGAAACTTCAGCAACAGACGTTCAATTTCTTCAAACGTGAGTCGTGTTTCGGCCAGCGTTGAAGGAATGCGAGGACGATAATTTTCGTCCGTTTCAAATTCATCCCCCAAAAGCCGATTGACGCGATTAAACAGCTCCGACAAGTCACCACTCTGGGCATCACCGACACCACCAATATCACTCTCAAGGTCTTGGTCGGCTCTTTTTGCAGAAGCGGGCGGAGCGGTTTCCGTCAGCGTCGAGGAACCGTTTGCTCTCAAACCACCGTGACCGTTAGTCACGGCAGCGGCTGATTCTTCAGCGGCTTGACCGGTATTGGATTCATTTTGTTCACGTCGGGCGCGCAATTCTTCCAGGAATTCCGCCGGTGAAAGCTTCTTCTTTCCAAACATGCCTGATTCCTGCTCCAGAAGGAGGTATCGTGGTTCGCTTTGAACAAAGCGTATTTGTTGACGTCGCAATGATCTGAAAAGATCACAAGGAGAACTTAGGTCACGTCTGTGGCGGGGTCAAATTTTAAGATTCGAAGATTTGGACTTTTCTTAACAGTTGATGGAAGAAACTCAAATAGACGCATCTTGTTTTATAAATTCACGTTACGACACAAGACGAATATCCTCCAAATGCCGGACTGGCTATATTGGAGTCGATGATCCGGAATTCGGCAGCCAGTAGAGTGAAAACACTGCTCATCCACAGCAATCCAGGACCGAGGGACACAATGAGAACAATTGCCCGCACAAGCATACAGATCACACCAGTTGCTATGGGCTGCTGGCCCATTGTCGGCATCACCAGTATCGATGTCTCTCGGGAACAGAGCTTGGCGACACTCAACGCCGCATTTGACAAAGGCATCAACTTTTTCGATACCGCCTACTGCTACGGCTACGAAGGTGAAAGCGAAAAGATGATCGGCGAGGTCTTCGCCGAAAAGCGGGACCAGATCGTCATCGCCTCCAAAGGGGGGATTCACTGGAGAGACAAAATACAGATCAAAGATGGACGCCCTGAAACGATCAAACGAGAGTGCGAAGAATCTCTCCAACGACTGGGAACGGATCGTATTGACCTGCATTACCTGCATGCCCCCGATCCCAAAGTGCCACTGACCGAGACGGCAGGCGCATTCCAGGATCTTCTCGACGAAGGAAAGATTCTCAGCGTGGGTGTCTCCAATTTTTCATTGGAGCAATTGCGCGAGTTCTCAAAAGTGATCGTGCCGAACGCCTTCCAACCACATTACAACATGCTGCAGCGCGAGATCGAAGAAGACCGCCTCCCCTGGTGTATTGAGAACGATGTCTCGGTCATGGTCTATTGGCCGTTGATGAAAGGGCTCTTGGCGGGAAAACTCAAACGCGATCACCAATTTGATCCCAAAGATGGCCGACGCAAATATCCAATGTTTCACGGCGAGGAATGGGAGAAGAATCAGGACTTCGTCGATGAGCTCCGCAACATCTCCAACGAGACCGGCCACCCGGTCGCTCAGGTCGTCATCAATTGGACGATTCAACGCCAAGGCATCACGGCCGCCTTGTGTGGAGCCAAGCGTCCAGAACAAATCATCGACAACGCAGAGACAATGAGTTGGGAACTGTCGAAAGATCAGATTGCTCGCATCGATGAAGCCATCAAAAACCGCGGCCCGATTGTCTCGAAAGCCGCGGTGTGAGAGATTACTGAGTGCGCGTCTTCGATGACGCCGAATCTCAGCACATCGGCAAACATGCGCGGAGCAATCGACCCTCGTAAAATGAACGCTCCCTTCCAAATTGAGTAATCCACCGGCTGCGACACCTCGATGGTCTGCCGGCGCAACCGCTTCGCGATTTACGACTTACCTTGCAATCCAAATTCAATCAACAATTTCTTCAAAGCCTCAAGAGATGCCGGATCCA
>Ga0181597_10003776_pt1 | contig 15463 bp, 14 predicted proteins | sample 041ome_5_FD_148647 | JGI IMG/M metagenome (GOLD analysis project Ga0181597, IMG submission 148647) | Coastal salt marsh microbial communities from the Groves Creek Marsh, Skidaway Island, Georgia - 041403US metaG (spades assembly) | ecosystem: Environmental > Aquatic > Marine > Intertidal zone... | reverse complement strand
TTCGCAATAGTGGAACCATTGCAGGTATTCCGGGTACCGAGGATCATCGGAGTCTGGTTTGAGTCCACCATTCTTGTGACAATCCAGGAGGTATTCAGCAATCGCGCCGGATTCGAAAATGCTGACATCTCCATCTTCCAGCACGGGGATTCTTCCCAATGGGTGACGTGCACGATGCTCATCAGACTTCAGGTCTTTCGGATTGAACTCCATCCGATTCAGCTCATAGTCGAGACCCAGCTCTTCAAGTAACCACAGGGTACGGCTTGCGCGGGAGTTTGGCGCAAAGTGGAGTTTCAACATACGTCATTTCCTCAGTTAATCAGGGTGTGCAATCAAAACAATTGAGAAACCTGCACTTCATAATTTTGGTTCCTTGAGTCGAGCCGTTCTCTTTACAGTGCTACGAGTTCATAACTTCTCTAATTGAACTTCAGTCTCGTCCGAAACTTCAGCCATGAACATACCTACGAGCAAGTCCACCAAATTACTCAAGAAAAAGTCTGCTTTCTTCCCACTAAAGCCTCCTTTTTCTCTTGCCTGATTGGACATAGACAGATTTGAGAATCTCACAACACTGAGGTAGCGGTTCTCGAACATTGAGCTGTCAAGATGAGGCAGCGATGCCTTGAGAAAGTTCTTGATTATTTGAATACTGTTACCTTCATCCAGGGCCTTTTCCTCAAGGGTCGGATGTAACAGAGCTGCGTTCTTTGCGCCCCAGGCTTTGACCCACCGCCTGTGCCCCGAATCACTTTTACAGAGTTGAAACGTAGGGCCTACCAGCAAATAACAAAGGTCTCTCAGAGAAGCAGAGGTATCCCTTGCCAGAGACTCAGCTAGCAACTCTCGCCTCTTGGCCTGGGTTTGAACAAATCTTGATTGGTGAATCGCCGTTAGCAGACCTTCCATGCTGCCGAAATGGTATTGCAGCACAGACACATTCTTCTGCCCCGCCGCTGCTATCAACTCCTTAACGGAAACGTTTTCAGACCCCTTTTGGGCACTGAGCTTCTCCATTGCCCGCATCAATTTGTTCCGGGTGTCTACAGCCCTGGCCTGGCGGGCTTCCAAAGCGGTCATTTACTAGCTCCTCAAGTGACTCACACTGCAACTTTTTGAAGGAAAAGTTCATTAAACAGATTGATAATGCTAACGATTAATTATCTAATGCACAACATTATTTTTTGCGATAGAATTTGCCTCTCAATAACGGTCCCAATAGCGGTCCGCCGACTAAAAGTGCATCAGGAACCACAGTGGCCAGAGTAAGTGACTCAATACCCCAAGCGCTGCAACCGGAAGTGGATGCAGCGATCAATTGGTTTAATGCCCAATCCGCAGACAAATTCGAAGTCACTGGCATTGTCGACGCCGAAGACTCATTGGCGTCGAGCGATGAGAAAGAGCTTCGCCTCGTGCTCTGCGGCGGTGATGTGTGTCAGCAAAAGAAGTTCAACGTTTGCCGAGACGGAGACAGTTTTGTTGTTTCATTTGCTGATGAAGCACCTATAGCAAATGGTACCCAAGCGGAACTCGACCCTCCCCCAGGGGCCAGGAAGGCGTGGCTGGACGATGCCATCAACAAGCACAAATTCGTCGTGTTGGTTTTTTACCGCGGGTTCTGGTGACCTCCCTGTCGCCTCGAGTTACGGGGCTATGTTGAAGAAGGCGTTGTCGAAAAAATTCGGGCAGCGGGTGGCGAGCTGTATGCAATCGTAAGCGAGCCTCAGCGACTTGCCGATGCGGCAAAATCGGAATGGGAGCTTTCCTTTGATACTGTCGGCGATCCTCATCAGGAAATTGCCGAGCAATGTAAAGAGAGAGGCTGGCTGGAATTGTTCGTGAATGAACAGACCTCCTTTATCACGAATACAGATGCGCGCCTCTCCCACCCCAATGGCTATTTTCAGCCCGGTGTTATTAGCATTGATCACAACAGAAAGATTCTTTACCGCTGGCGCAGTGTGCCGACTCGCGCAAACATAGGTGGCGCCGTAGAGCGGCCAACAGCAAGTTACGTCTACCAAAAGGTTGCTGAATCACTTGAGCAGAAAGACTTGATTGAAGATGCACAACTGGATAGAGAACCTGAGCTGGATTCCAAGGGCAGACCTTTTCCAGTCTTTGTCGCACTGCTCCTGGCCAACGGTTGGTTTATACGGCCGGTCCCCTTCTTGAATACCAATAGCAAACTATCCTCGCTGCAAAGAGCCAAAAGAGCAATGCGTCGAATCCCGATTTTCCTCGCTTTCTGGATTGCAGCTTTCTTTATCTTGCCCACCAATTGGGTAGCAACAGCTGCCCTCGCCTACGGGATTTGGGTGAGTGTAATCGTAGTGACTATATTTAGAGGGCTTCAACAAGTTAGTGAGCCGGAAAAAACTGGTCCCATGGGGTCAGAGTAGAAGAAAAGAGGGGGCAGAGTATAAATACAGCACTGTATCTTTACTCTAGCCCACTTATTAGAAGCATCTGTTACCAAACCTCTTCCGAACCGATCCTACAATTCAAGCCGGGTAAACCGCACTCTTCGTGAGCGTACAGAAAATATGCCTTCTAATGATATTCATTAATTAGTTAATGTTAGTCATTATTTTTTGTGTTAGCTTAGGGCTGAATCTCCTTTTGTCCTTATTCAAGCCTTGAATCCCGTGACTACTTCCCAATACCGCCTCATCGACTACCCCGCAGGGCGCAGAGTCGCCGACTTCTGGCAGCTCAGCCATGACCCGGTGCAGCAACCGGCTCCAGGAGAGGTGAAACTGCGTGTGGACTGGATCTCGGTCGATCCCGGCATGAGTGGATGGATAAGCGATAAGCGCAGTTATATGCCACCGGTAAAACCTGGTGAGGTTATGCGAGCTTTCGGGGTAGGCGAGGTCATCGAATCCGGTTGCGACTCGCTGGCTGTCGGTGATGTTGTCACTGGTTTTACGGGCGTGAGTACCCATGTGGTGTTACCGGCCCGGCATCTGCGCAAGGTGGATACCGCGCTGGCCCCGGCGCCTTTGTATCTTAGCGCCCTGGGCATGACCGGTTACACGGCCTACTTCGGCATGACCGATATCGGCCGGCCACAGACCGGCCAGACCGTCGTCGTTTCATCGGCCGCGGGGGCGGTGGGCAGTATCGCCTCACAGATCGCCCGGCTGGAAGGCGCGCGAGTCGTTGGCATTGCCGGTGGACCGGAAAAGAAAGCATTCCTGCTTGAGGAACTGAATCTCGAAGGGGCCATTGACTACCGCAACGAAGACATCTCAACTGCCTTGAGAAAGAATGCACCGGATGGCATCGATGTATATTTCGACAATGTTGGCGGTGAGGTGCTGGATGCTGCACTTATGCAGATGAACCGGCACGGCCGCATCGTCGTCTGTGGCGGCATTTCTCAATACGCCGACTGGGATCAGGCACGTGGCCCCGCCAACTATATGCAGATTGTCACTCACAGCCTGACCATGCAGGGTTTCACAATGCGTGACTATATGAACCGCGTAAGCGAAGCGCTTGCAGTACTGCTCAAGGGCCACCAGGATGGCTCATTAAAGTTTCGTCAGCATGTACTGGAGGGAATCGAACGATTCCCGGAAGCTTACGACATGCTGTTCGAAGGCCGGAATCACGGCAAACTGTTAATCAAAATCAATTGAATGCAACTTGCCTGCACTCGATAGCAATCAAAAAGGAAACAACGAATGGAGATACTGAGAACTCCTGATGAGCGGTTTGAAAACCTGCAGGATTACGATTTCGCACCCCACTACACCACGATCAAGGACGAGGACGGTACCGATATTCGCATCCATCACGTGGATGAAGGCGATCCCAATGCAGAACCGATTCTGCTAATGCACGGCAATCCCACCTGGTCATACCTGCATCGTCATATTATCAAACCCCTGGCCGCAACAGGCCACCGGGTAATCTCGGTGGATCTGGTTGGTCTGGGTCGATCTGACAAACCTGCGAATAGAGAAGACTACAGCCTGGCTCGTCACCATGACTGGATGAGTAAATGGCTGCTTGCTAATGACCTGAGCAATATCACCTGGTTTGGCCAGGACTGGGGCGGCAGCATAGGACTCTACCTGCTGGCACAGCATCCCGAACGCTTCAAGCGTGCAATTGCTGCCAATACCGGGTTACCGATTGGATTGGGTGCATCGGAGTTTTTTGACATGTGGCTTTCCATGATGAAAGACGCAACCGAGTTTCCCTGGGAGCAGGTTTTCAAGCCTTCCTTTATGCAACCGCCAAGCGCAGAAATATTAAGGGGATACATGGCCCCTTTTCCTGGCAAGGAATATCAGGCCGGCATATGTTCCTTCCCTTCCCTTATTCCGGTATTACCCGACAACCCGGGAGTGCCATTGAACAAAGCTGCCTGGGAAAAATTACAAACTTTTGAGAAACCCTTTCTTACCCTGTTTGGCGCGCAGGACCCGGTAACGAAAGGCCATGAAAAGATTCTGATAAAGAATATTCCTGGCGCGACGGGACAGGCCCATAAGGTCTGCGAAAGTGCGAGTCACTTTATCCAGGAAGATGCGCCAGATTTCCTGGTTGGTGAAATCAGCAAGTTCCTGGACGCGAGCTGACCTTTAACCCGTTCTTTTAAGATGCTGACTAGATTAATTCTGGAGTAAAACTATGGCAAACGTCACTGAACTATGGGTAAACCGGGAAAATTTTCGGGACACGAAAATCGTCACCCTCGAACCGACACCACTACAGGACGGGCAAATCCGTGTTGCCATCGACAAGTTCGGCCTGACTGCCAACAATGTCAGTTACGCCCTTAGCGGTGACCAGATTGGCTACTGGCAATTTTTTCCTGCCGAGGAGAACTGGGGCAAGGTCCCGGCCTGGAGTATTGCAGAAGTCACCGAGTCCCGCTGCGATGAGATAGCTGTTGGCGAAAGACTCTGGGGTTTCTTTCCCATGAGCAGCGAACTGGTACTGCAGCCGGGCAGCATCAGGGTAGATAGTTTTACCGATGAGACCGCACACCGGCAGGAACTCGCAGCCTTGTATAACCAGTATCGCCGCACGGGGGGCGAACCAGAAATCCTTCAGCAACTCGAAGATGAGCGCTGTCTGTTGTTCCCTCTGTTCTTAACCTCCTATGTACTGATGGACTATTTTATCGACAACAACTATTTCGGTGCTGAACAACTGGTGATAGGTTCGGTGTCATCCAAGACGGGTCTCGGGCTGGCCTGCCTGGTACATGGAGCACCAGCACCCCGCCCCAGGGTGATCGGCATTACCTCCGAGGCGAATCGTGATTTTGTCATGAGCCTGGGTTGCTGTGATGAGCTTATCCACTATGGCAATGAAAATGACATCGATGCCACACTCACCACCGCCTATGTCGACATGTCCGGAAGCGGATCGCTCACCAACACACTCCATCATCACCTGACCGACAAGCTGGTTGAGAGCTGCATGGTTGGCGCTACCCATTGGGAGACAGAACGACGCGGATCTGATTTGCCAGGTGCCAGACCGACATTTTTCTTCGCCCCGGGTCAGATTGCCAAGCGGGATAAGGAATGGGGCGCCGGCGTATTGTTTGCCAAAGCCAGCGAAGCATCGGTCAAGCTTGCGGGAAAAGTAAAAGACCAGATCCGGATCGAAAGGATATATGGCGCTGACGCAGCCAGCCAGATCTGGAAAGATATGCTGGATTCTTCGGTAGCGCCGAGCAGAGGCATAATAGTGTCCCTGCAATAGCTGACTACCAGAACCACTGACAGAGAATAATAGCCATGCTGCAAATAATTTTTCCACGCCAGGTGGACAATACCTACAACGGTCACAAACTGGGCCTGTATTTTTTCTTCTTCATTACCCTGGTGACGATAGGCAGAAGTTGTGTCCACATCTTCGCCGCCGATGGAGGAGCCCAGTCCATTGCCACCATCCCCTTGGACACCTATAGCCAGGGTGGCGCTGAAGCAGTGGTTTTCATTTTTGCCCAGTGGGGGATCGCTCAACTCATAGCGGGATTCATGTATCTGCTGGTTGCCTTGCGATATCGATGCCTGATTCCCCTGATGTACCTGTTTCTCTTCTTCGAATGGAGTTCGAGAATCGCCCTGGGGTTTTTCAAGTCTATTGAAACCGCTGGTGTCGCACCGGCGGCAATCGTCCAGCTAGTGCTGGTGTTACTGATTCCTGTGATGTTCTTCCTGTCTATCCGCCAGGTGAAATTGCAGGACTAGGTTTCAAACACTGCGAGATTCATCTGTCCATCTAATCCAGAACTGCGATTGCCAGAAATGGCTTGATATTCAGACGATTGTGCCATCTGCAATAAAGCCCGTGAATTGGGATAGCGCACCAGGGCGATTGCATCCCATTCGGTGCCACCAATAAATGTCATGCGACACTCGCCACGGAAAATCACCTCGGCACCGATACTTGCCAGAATCTTCCCAACGTCTTCACTGTATTGCGCATAGTCACTTGCACCGGCACCGCCTCGGCTAAACTTGGTCAGATTTACCATTACCACGGGTCGGTCCGAAAGCTGGGCAAAGGCCTGGGCCTGTTCAGGTGTAGGGCCCATTGCGTTAATCTCCATGGTTTGCGCTTGGGCAGTGTCGCTGAATAGCCCAGCAAATGCTGCGAATCCTGCCGCTGCTCCTGCATTGGTGACAAACTCACGCCTGCTCTTGCTACTCTTTTCTGTCCGGATTTTCTTCATGTTTTCTCTCCAAATCTGTCTCTTGATTGCCTGGTTCGGTAGTTTGCCCGGCAATTGTTTATCGCTTGGGCTTTGCGGTTAACGACCGTGTTTCACTGGATACCTCCGCGGTAAATATCCCGGTCAGTAAATCGGTCAGGTTGCTGATAAAGAAATCAGACTCCGGCCCGAGGAATGCATTTTTCTCTTTGGCATGGTTTGACATCGATAAACCGCTAAACCGAACCACGGTAATATAGCGATTATCAAACATTGCTTCGTCAAGCTGGGGTAATTGTTCACGCAAGAGTCTGGCAATAATGCGAATGCTGTTACTTTCCTCGATGACTTCTTCCTCCACCATAGGATGCCTGACCGAAGCATTTATCGCACCAAATCCTTTGATCCACTGTCGATAGCCAGCATCACTTCGGCACAACTGGAAGGTGGGCGCAACCATCAGGTAGCAGAGTTCCCGCACCGAAGGAGCAGAATTTTTCGCCAGGCATTGGGTCAATAGCTCGCGCCTTATTCCCAGGGTCTGGGCGAATCGTGACCTGTGAATAGCATCGATCAGGCCTTCGCGGTTCTTGAAATGATACTGCAGGGCCGATTCGTTTTTTTGCCCCGCCGCCTCTACTACCGCCCGGACCGTGACGTTCTCTACACCTTGTTGTGCGCAGAGTTTTTCCATAGCCCGCATCAGTCGGGTACGGGTAGCTACCGTGCGCGCCTGTCGGACTTCTACGTCGGCCATTTGTTTACTCCCTATTTCATTACAACACAGCCAATTCAATGACTCTTTCAGTATGCCCGGGGCAGTGTTGATCCTGACTTATGATAGCCACCAGGAAAATAATGTACATCATTATTTATCATGCTACTATCGGTGACCCGGCAACACACACCAAAACACGTATCAGGCACTATAAAACCCGTGAAATTAAAAATAGAAATCGCTGCAATACTGGCCTTTTGCATATTACTAGCCGTTCTGCAACAGGGTCGCTTACAAGACACATCGTTTGCCGCAGAAGCTGCCAGTGCTCGGCCATTTAACTGGCTGGTCGGTCCCGAGACACGGTCACAAACCAGTGATGCCAACCTGCCCAACATCATTCTTATACTTGCCGACGACCTGGGCTGGAATGACATTACTCACTACGGCGGCGGTATTGCAGGCGGAACAGTCCCCACACCCAATATCGATTCCATCGCCCGGCAGGGCATGCATTTTCCACGGGCCTATGCCGGAAACGCCACTTGTGCCCCATCGAGGGCAGCCCTGCTGACCGGTCGTTATGGCCCACGAACCGGATTCGAATTTACACCCACCTCCCCGGGCTTTGCGCGCCAGACAGGAGGCAGGTGGATTGATGAGAATGCAGAATACCCTCCCCCTTCAGAGTTAGGCCTACCGACCAGCGAACTGACTATCGCAGAATCGCTGAAGGAAAGAGACTATCACTCTATCTTGCTTGGGAAGTGGCATCTGGGTAGTGTCGCCGGCACTGTACCCAATGACCAGGGCTTCGATGAGTTCCTCGGATTCAATAGTGGCGCCAGGCTCTTTATGGACATCGATGACCCTCAGGTAGTGAATTCACGCCAGGAATTCGATCCGATTGATCGCTTCCTGTGGGCGAGTCAGCGGTTTTCCCTCAGCTACAACCAGGGAGAAGCCTTCAAACCAGACTCCCATATGACGGATTACCTTTCCCGCGAGGCCGTTACCGCGATCGAGGCCAATGCAAACCGGCCGTTTTTCATGTTTCTGTCCTATAACGCACCCCATACTCCACTGCAGGCTGAAAAGTCGGACTATGATGCGCTAAGCCATATCGAGGATCATACCGAACGCACCTATGCCGCCATGTTACGTGGCCTTGACCGCGGTATCGGTCAGGTACTTGCGGCACTTGAAGAAAACGGCCTGGAAGAAAACACCATCGTCATCTTCACCAGCGATAACGGCGGCGCAAACTACCTGGGCTTAACAGACATCAATCAACCCTATCGCGGCTGGAAACTCAGTTTCTTCGAAGGTGGCATTCGTGTGCCCTACTTCATCAAATGGCCGGCAAGGATTCCGGCAGCATCTGAATACAGCTCGCCCGTCGCCCATATCGACGTGTTTCCAACGGTGCTGGCTGCCGCAGGCATCGACATGCCAGATGATCGTGTTATTGATGGGGTCGATATTTTGAACGCGGCTTTGGATGCCGAGCAGCCGCCATTGAACCGGCCACTCTACTGGCGCGATGCAGGCTACAAAGTCGTGCAGCAGGATGGCTGGAAACTCCAGGTTCAGGAACAGAACGGTCAACGCTGGCTCTACAACCTGAACGACGACCCGACGGAACGGAATAACCTGATCGACAGCCAGCCTGATCGCGCCGAACTCTTGATGCAGACTCTGTATGAGATTGATGGGCAGATGAGCGAGCCACTGTGGCCAGGATTAACCGATAGGGAAGTATCCATCGATTACACCCTCGAAAATGAACCGGACGGCGAACGCGAAACCATAATCTGGACTAACTAACGCGTCTGGCAGTGACCTGCTCTGCATGCTCAAATCTGATTTCCCTGCCACCCGTCCCCTAATCAAGAGTAGAAGCGACATGATTGTTGAAAACAAGGTCCAACCGAACGCAGAACAAATCAAGGGATTCCAGGAAGGCGACGACGACTCACCTATCTATATGCTCAACCTGCTCAAATTCAAGCAGCGGGCAAGCTACGAGGATGGTCGCGAAACCGACGCCACCGGTGCCGAAGCCTACCGGATTTATTCCGGCGAAGTCGGAGCACACGTGAAAAAGGTAGGTGGCAAGATGATATTTGGCGGTCGGGTGAGCCGCCTGATGCTCGGCGAAGTTGAGGACCTGTGGGACAGCGTTGCGTTGGTTATGTATCCCAGTCGCAAGGCAATGTTTGCTATGACCCAGGATCCTGCTTACCAGGCGAGTGCAATTCACCGCAAGGCAGGACTTGAAGGGCAACTAAACATCGAAGTGGAAGGCGGCCTGGGTATCGATCAGTTATAAAAAGTCCGTGGTGAAATTCAAGTTTGCATTGGTTGCATCTATATGTCGCGTCGACTTTTAGCTCCTGTTTATTGAACACCAGGAGCGAATTTAAATTTCCCGACACCGAGCAAAATCTCTTGTGTTTACTTGTAAGCGCCACCTTCAATTTATCTAATTAATCAGAGGCTCATCAAGTTTATCTATCTATGAGCTTTCTATTTATGAACCAAAATATGGATACAGCAATGATCAGCAAAACACCCTGTAATTCTCCTTCAATAGTGACGCAGTCATCCAGCACTACCAGTTTCAAAATTAGTATTCTTACAATAATCTGCCTCGCGCTTATTGGCTTGGAGACACCGAACCAGACAAGCTATGCCCAGGGTCTAGTGGTACCTCCGCGGGTAGGCGATCCAGGTGCCGGATTGTCGGTTATCTTACTCGGGACAGGAATTCCCATTCCACAACCTGACCGTGCCTCGGCGTGCACGGCACTCATTGCCGGTGAAAAAATATTCCTGGTAGACACTGGCCGCAACTGTGTATCACCGTTGAGGCTGGCTGGCATCACTGACCTTGACGGAATTTTCTACACCCATTACCACTCGGATCATTTTATTGGACTGGGCGAAATTCTGTTGAATTTTGCAATTGCCGGCATCGATAAATCGATACCAGTGACAGGGCCGGCCGGTGCGCAAGAAATTGTAGATGGCATTATGGCCACATATAGACTCGACCTTGAATACCGGATTGCGCATCACGGAGACAAGTTTAGCGAAGCAATGATGAAGCCTACTGTTATGGAGCGTGAGGCCGGTGTCATCTACGAAGAAGATGGACTCAAAGTCACCATGTTCACAGTTTGTCATCAACCTATCGATCCAGCTGTAGGCTACCGATTCGAGTACCGGGGGAAATCGGTGGTGATTTCCGGGGATACGAGTGTCTGCCCGGAATTTGCTGAAGGCGCGCGTAATGCTGATCTGTTAGTAAGCGAAGTGTCTAACCAGACACTGTGGAATCAGGCTCTCGGCATGGCGCGCGCAACAAACAATCAGCGACAGGTGGAAATGATTCAGGAAGGCATGGAATATCATGCAGAGTCCCTGGCATTGGCGCAGATGGCTGAAGAAGTAGGTGTGAAAAAACTTGCACTCACCCACTTCTTCCCTTCAATCCCACCGACGGATCAGGCAGAACTCATGTTTACTCGCGGCATGAGCGATCACTTCGATGGGCCAATTGTCATCGGGCGTGATGGAATGGAAGTCTCTCCCTAACCCATAATGACTTGCAGAAACAAGATTGTTCGACCGCTAAAACAGACTTTTTACAATCGATAAGAGAACCGGATTCAATGTCTAACATTACTTTATATGGCTCCTCCCTATCCCTCTATACTGGCAGAGCACGCAGCTACCTCATCAAGGCCGGGCTGTCTTACCGAGAAACAGTGCCGGTTTCTCAACATTATTTCGAACAGGTATTACCAAAGATGGGCGGGCGCCGCAGTGTGCCGGTCATTGAAACGGAGACCGGTGAGGTCATCCGAGACGGCGCCGCCATTATCGATCATTACGAAGAAAAAAGTGGTCAGCGCTTTTCTCCTTCTACACCAAAACAGAAAACCCTGAGCCTGTTGTTCGATGTCATCGGCGCCGAAGGATTGTTGCGACCGGCGATGCACTACCGCTGGAACTTCCCGGAAGAGAATCTCGAATTCCTGATCTTTCATTTTCAGTGCTACATCCCTCCACACATGGACAAAAGGGAAATGGCCGAAAAACAGATGGATAGAATGCGAAACGCCGGCGAAAATTTCGGTGCCGTGCCGGCCACCTTCGAACTCGTTGAGTCGCTGTACTGTACCCTCATTGAAAAACTGGACCGACACTTCGACCAGTATCCCTACCTGTTTGGCGGCAAGCCAAGTATCGGTGACTTTGGAATGATTGCCCCCCTGTTTGCCCACCTCGGCAGGGATCCGAAATCGATTCGCTTGATGCAGACAAAGGCCATTCGCCTTTTCCGATGGGTCGAGCGCATGAACCGGCCCGAGCCAGACATCGGGGAGTTTGATCGAAAAGAAGAGAACTATCTACCTGAAGACGAAATACCGGACACCCTGATCGAGGTGCTGCAACACATTGCCATCGATTTCGTGCCGGAAACCGCAGCAGCAGCGGAAACAATCAACGCCTGGCTGGAACAGAATAAAGAAATGGCAACCAACACCACCGCCGAACGACAGGTCGGGATAGCCAGTTTCGAAGTGACAGGCACCACAGTGAAGGCCATAGCGCAGCCCTACCGCTTTTATTTGTTAAGTCGTATGCAAAACCATGTGGATTCATTAGCGGAAGAAGATAGAAAAGGCGTGATCGAACTCTTGCAGGCCTGCGGCATGAGTGAATTGATGCAGATGCGCCTGTCGAGAAACATCGGCAGGGATGACAACAGAGAAGTATGGCTATAGCAGGTCAGGCACGAACTATCCACACAAAGAGAGCGGAGTAGGTAAATGTAGCAATTCCCATTTACAAAAGACTCTATCGTGCTAAGTTCATCAACCTGGTCATTAATAAAACATGAGTCAACGTTGACCCAATGACCTGACTTTCGAATTGAGAAAGTGGCCTTCTGATAACCCTGGAAAAGGAGCGAAGCTATGCGCTTACATGACTACCTTGAATATTTCGCCAAGGCAACACCAGGTCATGCCTGTGCGGAAATGGACAACCGAAAACTGTCCTATCTCGAAGTCGATCTTCTTGCCAATCGCTTCGCCAATTCCTTGCTGGCCCAGGGCCTTAAAAAGGGCGATCGCTTTACCTACATCTCCCTGAACTCGATCGATATGGTCGTCATGTATTACGGTGCAGCGAAAGTTGGTGTAGTGCCGGTTCCTCTTAACTATCGACTCGCCCCAAGAGAAGTGCTCTATATTGTGAATGACTCGGGAAGCAAACTGGTGTTTAGTCAACCAGAATTCAGTGACGGGGTCGCTGCGGTTCATAGTGAATTAGAGAACGTACAGGCACTCATTCATTTAAGTAGCAGTGAAGATAAAGAAGGCTGGTTTTCCTACGATGACTGGCTGGTAAGCGATGACAGCAAACCAGATGCCGATATCTTTGATACCGATCAGCTCTACCAGATGTATACCAGCGGCACTACCGGCTTACCAAAAGGAGTCATGTCTAATCATTATTCAGTCTGTGAGAACATTACGGCAGGCATACTCTTTACCAGCATGGGAGTTTCTTGTGAACGAAACTTGATAGTGGCTCCAATGTACCATGTCGCCGCCGCGGTTACGGTAATGCTGGTCATCGCCAGAGGCGGCTCACTGGTTATCGTTGATGCCTTTGAGCCGTTGAATGTCGTCAACAAACTGGAAAGTGAAAAGATCACTATAGTCACCCTGGTGCCTGCCATGATTCAGGCCTGCCTGGTTCACGTGCAAGACCTGGGTAGTCGCGATTTTTCTTCGCTGCGCCGTATCACTTATGGCGCCAGCCCTATTGCCAAAGAAGTACTGGTCAACGCCATGGATAAATTCGGCTGTGAATTTTCCCAGGGCTTCGGCATGACAGAACTTTCCTGTCTCGCCACCGGCCTGAGCCCGGAGGACCATGTCAGGGCTGTGGAGAGCGAACCTGAACTGTTAACGTCTGCCGGTCGCGCCGTACTGGGAACTGACGTCAGAATAGCCGATGAGAACGACCAGGAGGTGCCGTTTGGCACGGTTGGAGAACTACAGGTTCGAGGTCCGCAGGTAATGACAGGCTACTGGAACAAGCCTGACGCAACTGCCGAGACACTTAAGGGCGGATGGATGCACACGGGCGATGCTGCAAGAATGGATGAAGACGGTTACATCTATATCCAGGATCGAATCAAGGACATGATTGTGTCCGGCGGGGAGAACATCTATCCCGCCGAGGTAGAGAATGCACTGTTTCAACACCCGGCAGTGGCAGATGCAGCCGTGATCGGTATTCCCAGCGACCAATGGGGAGAATCGGTGCTGGCTTTCCTGGTACTACAGGGAGACGTGAAGCCAACGACAGAAGAACTGATCGAATTCTGCCGATCCCATCTTGCTGGCTATAAGCTGCCGCGCCAGGTGGAGATCGTGGATGTATTACCGAGAAATGCCAGCGGTAAAGTTTTGAAGAACCAGCTTCGAGAGCCTTACTGGGAAGGAATTGAGCGTAAGGTTAATTAGCTGATTCATAATTCAATGCTTTTAAATGAGGTCGGAGAAAAAATACAATTTCTTCCCGCTATTTTGCTCGGATTTTGTAGCGCACTTCTTAGCACACTCTGATTTAGGGCTTGCAACACGTTGATCCAACTGAAGAATCGATCAACACGTCTACTGAAAATCCTCGTGTCGGTGGTTCGACCAACTGCGAAGCAGTTAGCAACAAGCGCACCAGCGCGAAGCCCGCAGGGGACAAAAAGGCCTAAGCCTTTTTGGATTCTTCCGCCCAGCTCCCCTAACTAAGCTCCACTGAACGCAACGCGTTGACAGCTCAGGTGTTCAAGAGCATCTGTTGCTAGACTCAATCGAAGGAAAATCAAATTACCCTGACCCCTTTTGATTATAAAATTATGAGTGCCCCTAGTCGGCTTGAAGAGCAATCTCAACTACCAGTGACGTAAACGCTTGAGTCCAAGCTGCTGTGTTTGGCAAATCGACTGCACCGGGCCACACATCATCAGGATGGTGGAACAAAGGGTTTGTAGACAATAGAGAAATGTACTGACCAGAACCATCGTAGATGTTTCTGGCTTCGCCGCGAGGTCGATCCTCGATTGGTGTTTCAGTGGCCGGGCGAAGTCCATATGGATCCAGATGTTTGTAGGTTAGAGCCCGATTCTCCTCACTGGAATATTGAAGAAAAATAGCCGCGCCATCTGCAGCAAAATTCGCTCCCAAATGTATCCACATATGAGCACCTGCAACTAGACCCGGATTGTCATGCATAAACTGGTCGAGCCCCAGATGACCTAGCTCGTGGCCGGAATTTGCTGTGAATATGACATCCCTCACGGGATCGGCAGCAGAGATCGCTCGAATCATTTCCAGCCAGACAGCAATACCTCCTCCGCGCTCCGATGCACAGCGCCACCACCCACTACGAGGTGTCATGATTACCATCGGCGACAATGACGAGTCGCTTCCTGCAACCCTCACTTCTACGTTCAATGCAGTGCTTGGAGACCTCTCGCAATGCGCTACTAATTTCGCACTGGCGCCAGCGACTACCGCCGACTGGAGTGCTGGCCAGGCATCACGGGGAATATGCAACAGCGGAGGCCCGAAGGGTTCATTAAAATTGTCAGCATTGATGACTGTTGTTCCCTGCTCAGGCAAGGACTCATCGGTCACTACTACAATCGCTTTATGGGCTTCGTTCTCGCGCGCCGCAAGAATAGTGGCCGGTACCGCGCCTCTCGCTTCGGACATGATGACGCCGATGTCTGCATCGCTGTTGAGCGCACCCATTGAGCCCTGTAGTCCGTTGCTGTCTGTGTAATTACAGTCGAAGGCTGGGACGCCTTCGATCACACCACCTTCCCATTGAAGTTGGGCCGATACCACGTTCACCCGATCGAGGGCAAAAGGCCTGAAGCTCGCTCTGGCCCCCATTTGCACAATGCGATTTGCAAGCCACTGCGCGCTGAAGCTATCTACCTCTGTTGCGGTGCGGTGAATTCC
>Ga0181597_10003774_pt1 | contig 15466 bp, 14 predicted proteins | sample 041ome_5_FD_148647 | JGI IMG/M metagenome (GOLD analysis project Ga0181597, IMG submission 148647) | Coastal salt marsh microbial communities from the Groves Creek Marsh, Skidaway Island, Georgia - 041403US metaG (spades assembly) | ecosystem: Environmental > Aquatic > Marine > Intertidal zone... | reverse complement strand
CATCAAAGCCATCGAACGGCTATGGATAATATGATGAAATTTGGCGGTGAACGGACACCGCAAGAATTGCTCAAATCGTCCCCCGAGACCATCATTCATGACTTTTTCCGGGATCATTTTAACTATTTTGATCCTCTCGAGCGCGCCGCTGAAACGTTAGGCGCTGAAGAGCCATGCGAGCCATATGAAATGCTGGCTGCGTTAAAAAAAAGGTTGCACAGACGGCACAGTATTGAAGTCGAAACACGGCCAGTTGAAAAAATGCGCGATTCGTTGCGTATTTTTGACTCTGCAAGCGGTGTAATCCAACTTTCTGAGGCACTGGATTACCAAAACCGATCTTTTCAGCTGGCGCATATTTTGTGTTTTGTCGAATTATCAGATATTTTAACCGATATTACTTCTGGTTTAAAAGTTGACTCAAAACCAGCGGTTGCTCGATGCCATGTTGAGCTTGCCAATTATTTTGCCGCAGCTGTTTTAATGCCCTACGACGCTTTTCATGCGATGGCAGAGCAGAGTGGTTATGACATTGACCGGATGGCCTCGGCCTTCGCCGTATCTTTCGAACAAGTTTGTCAGCGGCTGACCACATTGCAGCGCGAGACAAAGCGCGGCGTGCCATTTTTCTTTCTCCGGGTTGATAAGGCTGGCAATGTCACCAAACGATTTAACGCAACCAGCTTCAATATCGCTGAATATGGCGGGTCATGCCCTGTCTGGAACCTACATACGGCATTTCGGACGCCAGGGGTCATTTTGCCGCAATTTGTTGAACTGCCGGATGGTGAAAAATTCTTCACTCTGGCACGCACCACAGAACGTCCAGTCTATTCGATGCAAACCCAGGACCGGCGTCTGGCCATTTCCTTAGGCTGCGAAATCAAGCATGCACAAAAATTAATCTACACATCGACCTTTCCGAAACCCACAAATGAAGGATTTAGCAAGATTGGTATTAATTGTCATTTATGCCTGCGTCGCAATTGTTCGCAACGGGCACATGAGCCCTTGTTTGCCGAACTAACCACCGATACAAGTCGGCGCGGTGAGACCCGTTATGAAAGCTGATGCGATGCAACACAATGCCGATAGCCTGTCCCGTCCGGACCTGTCCAACCATCGGCTGCGGATCATGCTGCTGGCTTTGGTTGCGGCGATTGCCGCCTATCTCATGATCAAGCCAGGTCTGGGGCCGGACTGGCAACGCCCCGGCACAGCTATTATGCAGTCACTTGCAATCGCCGGGACGCTGTTGTTGCTGGTGCCATTTGTGTTTTCGCTTGGCAAAAGAGGCGGGATCAGCCCGGTGCCAAACCGATTATTCATTCTGCATGTTGCGGCCAGCATTCTGGGTGTATTGCTGGTGACAATACATGCCAGTGCCAGCTTTAATGGGCCGCCGGTCACATTGGTCGCGGCATTGGCGCTGCTGATTGTGACCGGTGCGGTTGGCCGGCTTTATGCCAATCGGCTTTTTGCTGCCTCATTTGCGATGAAACCAACAGCATTCACCGCCTATGACAAAACCACCAAAGCTGCATTAAAAACCCTGATAGACGAAAAAATACAGCTGCTCCGGCGCATTGACCCGGCGGCGAATGAGGCGGTGTTCTCAATCACTTTGGTGCATTGGGTGCGCCATCCGGTGCTGTCCTTCAGCTATGCACGGCTTGCCAGCCGCGAAGCCCAATTGGTGCAAAACCGGCAATCATTGCCGCGGTTTGGATCCTGGTGGCGGCCGCTGCATCTGCTGCTCGCCTGGGTGTTTTTGGCGGGGATGATCATTCATATCATTGTGGTGACGTTTTTTGCAGGCTACGCTGCTGATGGTGGTGATATTTATTGGTGGCACGTGACGGCATGGTAATAAGCTGGGTGTGTAAGTGGCCATTTGTGGGGGTCTGATATGTCGCAATTGTCGTTGATGATTGACCTTGAACGCTGTATTGGTTGCAAAAGCTGTGAGGCGGCATGTAAGGCCGAGCATGGTTTAGGGCCAACCGAAAATCGTAACCGGGTGGTCTGGTTGGCGCATCATGACAAGCCGGGCCTCGATTTTTTAACGCTGTCCTGTCAGCATTGTGAACGCCCGGCCTGTGTGCGGGCCTGTCCGGTTAATCCAAAAGCCATCACCAAACACCCGCAAACCGGCGTTGTCGAGATTAATGAAAGCCTGTGTACCGGCTGCGGCGAATGTGTTGTGGCCTGTCCATATGGGGCGATGGGTTATGATCAGATTGATCACCATGCGGTCAAATGTGATTTATGCAGCGCGCGGCGCGAAGACGGGTTGCGTCCAGCGTGCGCCACAGTCTGTCCGGCTGGTGCCATCAGCTTTGGTGATCGCGCAGCGCATCTTCACCAGATGCAGGAACAGGGACGCACACCGATTGACCATGACGCCTTTTTGCTCGGCCCTTCAAATATCTTTTTGCAACGCGAAACAAGCTGCGCTGATGCCGGTGCGCCGCAGGCAACAATCGATCTGATGGATTTTACCTTGGCTGACCGCCAGCATCCGGCGGTCGCTGATGATACCGAACGCAAACAGACATTGCTGAGTGATGCCACGGCCTTTCCCTATCGCAGCAAACGTGAAGACCGCCAGCCTGACCGGGTTGTCGCTGGCGGTTGTAATATCTGTTTTAATTGTTGCCCGGTACAGTATCACATCAAGGATGACAAGCTGGTGCGTGTCACCGGCAATGAGGATGACCCGTTATGGCGCGGCAAGATCTGTCCAAAATCACAATTCTTGTTACAGCTTCACAACAGTTCTGAACGGCTGACAACACCGCTGAAACGCGTTGGTGAACGTGGTGAGGGAAAATTTGAGCCAATCAGCTGGGATCAGGCGCTTACCGAGATTGCTGCCAAATTGCAAACAATGCGCGACCAGTATGGCCCGGAAGCGCTGGCGATTTTTGCTGGCACACGCACTGGCACCCTGACACGGCGCGGCTATATCCGTCTGTTCACGCAAATGTGGGGCACGCCAAATTTTGGTGATACCGAAGCGTTTTGTTCAGAAGCCAAGCGGGTGTCGTTTCAGGCAACGCTGGGGGCTGGTGGCAGTGGCAACAGCTATACCGAAGATGATCTCGGCAGTGCCGCGCTTTATGTGTATTTCGGCGATAATCAGGCCGAAACCCGCCCTGTACATTTCGGCATGATCAATAACTGGCGGCTGAAGAACAAGGCAAAAATGGTGGTGATTGACCCGCGGATGACGGTCACTGCGACAAAGGCCAATCAATGGCTGGGGATTCGCCCGGGGACCGATCTGGCACTGGCACTGGCGCTTGCCTATCACATTCTTCAGCAGAATCTGCATGACCAGTCATTTTGTGAAAACTGGATTTCCGGCTGGCAGGAATGGCGTGATTTTCTGTTTGCGAAAAACTATTCGCCCGACTGGGCCGCCGACATTGTTGGTTTAGATGCGGCTGTGATCCGCGCGCTTGCCGAGGATATCGCTGCGGCTGATGGCTGTGTATTATTTGCCTCGCGCGGTGTGAATCAGCACAGCAATGGCGGGCAGACCAACCGCGCCTTGATGTTTGTGGCGGCGATCACTGGCAATATCGGACGCAAAGGGGGTGCCTTTTTTAATCTGAGCATGCCTGTTCCGATTGCTGCAGATGCCCCGGAAGACCGCAAAACCTATCCGCAAAAACCGATGATCGGGTCAAATTCGGTAAGCTGGCTAGATGCCATCGAGTCGCATGATCCCTATCCGCTAAGAGCGGTGATCACCTCGAATAATCCAATGATGGCCTGGCCCAATCAACAGCGTGTCAGATCGGCGTTTAAACAGCTTGATCTGCTGGTGCATATCGATTTGTTCGAGAATGAAACAAGCCATTTTGCCGATTATGTCTTGCCTGCGGCAACCGGCATTGAAAAAGGCGAAATCAGCCGGGCTGCCGAGGATCGCCGGATTGTCTGGCTCGATAAAACCATTCCACCGCCCGGTGACGCCAAGCCGGATGACTGGTTCTGGATCGAGCTTGGGAAAAAATTTGGTTATGATGATGTGTTGAAAGACAGCTATAAAGACCCGGCTGTTTTTTGGGATGAAATGCTGATCAATGATCCCTATATGCGCGGCTGCACACAGGACCGTCTGCATGCGACGCCGCGGCGCTGGTTGCGGGTGCCGCTGGCGGATGCAGATGCCGAAGAAATCGAAACCCTGTATCTTGAGGGCAGCACCGCATTTGGCAAGCCCGAGGGGCATCGCTTTCCGACGAAAAGTGGCAAGCTGGAATTTTGGACGGCCGAACTGGATCAGACATTGACCGCGCTTGGCCTGTCGGCGCTGCCAGAATTTTACGCCGACCGGGAACATCTGATTGCCTTGCCTTATGTTGAACGCCAGCACACCGGCAGCACCGAAGTCGAACGCCCGTTTATCCATGGCCGTGCTATGGTCAAACCATTTGAAATTGTCCAGCCGCATGCCGACTCACCCGGCCAGAAATTGCAAAATCGTGGTTTTGATACGCATCTGATCACTGGCCGCCCGCCGGCGCCGCATTTTCACTCATGGACACATTATGCGTGGCAGGCTCAGGAAATGTGGCCCGATATGTATGTGCAGATGCACCCGGATAAAGCCGCAGAATTGCAGATTGCTGATGGTGACGAAGTGTCGGTCGAAACCGCGCATGGCACTGTCAGGGCGCGGGCATGGCTTTATGCCGGGATGCGACCTGATACGGTTTTTGTGCCGATTGGATGGGATTCATCACAACCCTATCATCCTTGGAATTCAGTCAATTATCTGACTGATGAAGCGCAACGTGATCCGTTGTCAGACCATTCCAATCTGAAAAGCTATTTATGTCGGGTGATGCGCTAAATGCGGGGTGCGCGGGTCATTGAGAGATGAGTTGGCAATGCTGAAGCAAAGAGGATCATGTGGTGCGTGACAATCAGGGGCTGGCTGTAACACTTTGTGATACGGGGGCGTTGACCGCCTATAATGACGCGGTTGCCGAATGGTTGGATTATAAAATCACCGCCATGCGCCGGCTTAAACAGGCGATCGAGATTGATGCCGATTTTTGTATGGCGCATTGTTTTCGTGGTTATCTATTTGTCACATTTAATTCAGCCACGGTGCTGCCAGCGGCGTTTTCGGCGCTGGCCAAGGCCGAGGCTTTGGCAAAAAACGCATCACCGCGTGAACAGCGGCATGTCGCGGCACTGCGTCACCTGCTGGACGGCGCTCCGCATAGGGCCTGTGCCTGTTGGGACGAGATTGTTGCCGCGCATCCGCACGATATTGTGGCGCTACGCATGCATCACTATACCTGTTTCTGGAGTGGCTATCGCCAGCAGCTCTCATCCACGCCTGCGGCGGTGCTGTCAACCTGGGACAAGACCATACCGCATTATGGCAATCTGTTGGGGATGGTGGCTTTCGGGCTGGAAGAGCTCGGGCTTTACAGCGAGGCAGAGCGCTATGGCCGCGAGGCGACCGCGCAGAACCCGAATGATTTATGGGCGGTGCATGCGGTGGCACATGTTATGGAAATGCAGCAGCGGTCAAAAGATGGCATCGGCTGGCTGGATTACACGCTTGATCATTTTCGTGATTTCAACCCGTTTCGTGGCCATATTTGGTGGCATAAGGGGCTGTTTCTGATTGATGCCGGATTATTTGATGCCGCCTTGTCACTATATGATGATGCTATTCATGATACCGAAAGTGCGTTTTTTCTGGATATCCAGAATTCGGTTTCATTTCTGGCGCGGCTTGAATTTAACGGCGTCAATATTGGCCAGCGCTGGGAAGAGCTGGCCGAGGTGGCGCAGGAAAATAGTGATGGGCATGCCCTGGTTTTCACCGATCTTCATCATATCATCGCCCTGTGCCGCGCCGAACGATTTGATGCCGCAGCCGCGCATATCGCCTCTATGCAGAACTTTGCGGCAACGCAAAAATCGCACATTGCGGCGGTGATTAGAGATGTCGGCGCACCAATCGGCCAGAGTATTTTGGCGCATGAAACGGGTGATCATGACGCCGCGCTGGATTTGATGATGGCGCGTCGCATTTTCATACCGCGGCTTGGTGCAAGTAATGCGCAGCGTGATCTGCTGACTCTTTTTGGCATTGATATGGCGCGCCGGGCCAAGGCCAGTGCGCTGCAGGCACAATTGGTTCAGGAACGCGAATTTGCCCGCGCGATGGCGCGCCAGTAGCATTGGCAATTTGCAGGATGGCTGTGAACGGCTATAACAATGATCTGACGATATGCAACGAAAGGTAGATTTATGAGTGACGTGATCACCGCCGAAGATTTGGCAGTTCTGACTCGCTGGGATACGCCAACCATTTGCAATGCGCTGGAAGAAATTGTGCCAGAGCGCCGCGGGCATGGATTTACCACCCAGCATCTTTTTGCACTTGATCCGAATTTGCCACCGGTGTGCGGGTTTGCCCGCACCGCGACCATTCGCGCGGCAGCACCACCACCAGAGTCAGATACTGAGATGGCGGCCAAACGCACCGCCTATTATGAATATGTCGCGGCTGGCCCGATGCCAACAATCGCCGTTATTCAGGATTTGGATCCGCAACCCGGCATTGGCGCTTTTTGGGGTGAGGTGCAAACAACAGTTCATAAAGGGCTTGGCGTTTTGGGGGCGGTGACGAATGGGTCATTTCGTGACTTGCCGGATAGTGCCAGAGGATTCAACCTGATCGGTGGCAAGGTCGGGCCGAGCCACGCCTATGTGCATCTTGTCGATATAGATTGTCTGGTGACGGTTTACGGATTGACCGTATCGACTAATGATGTTGTGCACATGGATCAACATGGCGCGGTGATGATTCCGGCTGGCGCGGTGAAAAAAATTCCGGCGGCGATTGATCTGATCTCGCGGCGTGAACAGGTGATTATCGAGGCGGCGCGGGCGGATGATTTCGATATCGAAAAATTGAAAAGCGCGATTGGCCAGACCGCCGATATTCACTAGCCGGCAATACAGATTAAATTTTGCGGGTTTGATGCGCCACGCAACACAGGGGTAAGCGATGCGCAGACAGATTTTGACATTCAGTTGTATCGGCATGTTGTTGCTTATCAATACGGCCCGTGCCGATACCGCGCTGCGCTGCGGCGACACCACATTTGTTGTTGAAAAAAGTTTTTTTGGCGGCACAGTCACCCGGCGTAACGGTGCCGTAGAAAGGCCGTTTTGTATTAGTGACGATCCGGCGGTCTTGACCAAAACCTTGTCTTTTCGGGATGCGGAAATCTGGTGTGTGACGTTGCACCATTTGTCACCCAATAGCCGCCCATTGGCGCAACAGCTGTGGGTTCTCAATCGGCTCAACCGGAAACTATATACGTATGATTATGTGTTCGCTGATGGCGCTTGGGCGCTGCAGCGAGAGCGTTTTGAGGCATGTGAAGTCGTAGCAGATAATTAAGCCTATATCGCCTGGCCCAGTCTGCGCAGTGCGTTGCAGATGATCGGCGCATAAAGTTCCACCCCCTTGTAGCGCTGTGTTGCCGGTGACATTTGATGCATCATATCAAGCATCGATTGCAGTGCATCGCGGTCATCCTGCCACTTTTTCATGGGCAACAAGTGCGTGCGAATGGTGAAAACCACATAACCGCTCTGCGGAAGCTTGCGCAAAGTTTGATTTTCCATGCGTAAAAATAACGTGCCCAGATCCTTATCGGCTGTTGAGGGTTGTCGCGCTGTGCGCTGCGGTGTGAATAACTGATCGCCAATTTGTAAAGACCAATTCAACCGGCTGCTGATCGGGCCAATCTGCATGGCGGTGAAAAACCGATCAACCGGAGTGGCCAGCCGTTCGTCATAATGCGGCACGGGCTGATGTATTGTCTGCAGGGGTTGATCCATTTTTTCAGCCAATACCCAATGAGCGGGAAAGGCCAGAGCTGCGGCTTCAAGATGCCATAGAATGCGCTCCGGATTGCGACTATCTGCAGCACCGCGCGGCGCCAACAACAGCATATCTTCTGGCACTAGACTTGCGGCTACCTCGAGTGGATGTTGCGCTGGGTCAAACGGTAGCGGCGGTGACGGATGATATTTGCAGATATGATTGGTCACCAATTTCAGCAATTCAGCACTGGCTGCACGCGCCGCTGGTAAGGCGGCAAAAACCTCCGCATGTTTACAGGCGAACAGATGCGCTTTCTTGTTTATCTGTGCGGCGCGTTCAGCTTCATCACCAAACAGATCGATATGCGGCAGCCACTGCGACTCAGCGCGGGGGCGCAACCCAAGTTTTAATTTAAAGCCCAGTTTTTGCCATGGTGCTGTCATCGGCTTGTTTGCCTCTGCGTATTGCATTCGTCAGTTTTTGCCATTTAGGGACTGGTAAAATGCGCTTTTAATGCGGTGAAAAACTGCCGTGTTAAATGTTTGGCAACACCCATTAAAACACGTTGTCCCACACCAGCCACCAGTCCCCCGACATCGCCATCGGCGTCATAGCTGATGGTTGATTTACCGTCGCCAGCATCGGTGATTGTCACCTTGGCGGTGCCGGTGCCGGTGCCTAATGAGCCTTCGCCGGACAGATTGATCGTACAGCTATGCGGTGGCGACATATCCGAAAGGGCAATTTTACCCTCAAAACTGCCACCCACGGCGGCGACTTTTAAATCGAGCGTCATGATATAGTCTGCCGCGCCAACAGCACGCATATCACGGCATCCCGGCACTGCCTTTTGCAGCGTTGCCGGATCAATCACCGCATCCCATAATGTCTGCGGCGGCACATCAATGGTCTCGCTTCCGCTGAGATTGACTTTCATTGTCGTTTTCCCATGTACCGCTAGAGATTGAAGAGTGTGGTGGCAACACCACTGAGCATGGCCCGTTTTTGCGCGGCTGAAACAGTGATCCCATCAAGAATAGCCAACGGTGCCGGATCGCCAATCGGGAACGGCATATCCGACCCCAGCATCACCCTCTCAGCACCAACCATATCAAGCAGAAACTGCAACGCCGCCGGATCATGCAGCAATGTGTCATAATATAACAGCGATAGCGCCCGTTTCGGGTCGGCCAGATGGTCTTTGTGAAGATCATAATTGCGCTGCATACGCCCCAGCACATAGGGTAGGCCAGCCCCGCCAATGCCAATCACGATACGCGCCCCGGCATAGCGTTCAACATGGCCTGAATAGATAAGCCGGGAGATGGCGATCAGCGTATCTGTGATCCGGCCAATGGCGTTATTCATGCCATAATCATCAACCCGTGAGTCACCCGAATCAAACACCGGATGGATAAACAGCACAGATTTATTGCGGTCGGCGGCCTGCCAAAACGGGGTCAGTTCCGGGTCATCAAGCACGCCGCCAGCGCCTTTTGGCTGGGTGCCGATCATGACACCGCGAAAGCCTGCCTTATGCGCGTCATCCAAAACGCTGGCCGCCGCCGCGCCATCCTGCATCGGCAGGCTGGCCAGTGGCAGAAACCGGCCGCCGCTTGCCGCGGCAAATGTCTGCAGATGTTTATTGATCAGCCGCGACCATTTTATGCCGTCCTCGACGGGCATTTCATAGCCAAACATATCAAGCCAGCCACCGATCACCTGCCGGTCAATCTGTTGCTGATCCATCCAGTCAAGGCGTGCCGACGCATCCGATAACAACGGGCTGACCGGCCGCGTTGGCTTGCTGCCGGCAAAAGAAAACCCAAATCCTGTGTCATGTGGCATCAGCTGCAAAGACGGAAAATCAGCCGCTGTATCGGCAATTTCCTCGAGCAATGTCGGCGGCACAAAATGCGCGTGACTGTCAATGATCATTATTTGTCCGATCGGTTGGCGTTGGCGATAGCGTCGCTGATCACACTCATTCGAATGGGCAGCGAGGTAAAATGAATATCCATCCCGGAAACAGCATGGTTTATCGCGCTGGAAATGGCCGCAGGCGCGCCAAGATAGCCGCTTTCGCCAGAGCCTTTTTGACCAAACACAGTATGCGGCGACGGGGTGCAATGTTTCACCAGTTGGATATCCGGCACCTCATGTGATGATGGCATCAGATAGTCCAGAAAACTTTGCGTCATCAGCTGGCCACTTTCGTCATAGGCAAATTCCTCGAGCAAGGCGGCGCCAATACCATGGGCGATGCCGCCATAGGTCATGCCGCTGACAATCGCCGGATTGATCACGGTGCCGCAATCATGGCCAATGGTGTAGGCATGAATTTCCGGCTTGCCGATAACCGGATCAAACGCCACCAGCACCAGATGAAATTCAAATGAATAACAGGGGTACATTTGCACCTTGTCGTCTTTTGGCAATGCACCGCCGGTCGGCACCTGCATAATGTCAAAGCTGGCCAGCCCCGGATCCATGCCATCTGGCAGCCCGTGGATCTGCCGGTGTGCCAGTTCCACAACATCATCCCATGAAAAGCTGCGCCCGTCGGCAGCATATGTTGTGCCGCCCTGATAACGCAGCGTTGCAGCATCACATTGCAAATGATGCGCGGCGATGGTGATGATTTTATGTTTTAATTTTTCTGCCGCGCGTGCCGCCGCGCCGCCAAGCATAATCGCCATACGGCTGCCAACAGGTGAATTGCCGGGCAGGCTTTCAAGTGAATTTGGCCGCGTCACCCGGATGCTGTCGGGTTCGATTTCCAGCACTTCGCCGATCACTGTGCTGACCAGTGTTTCATGCCCCTGACCTGACGAGGTTGTATGAATACGCGCAATCACCGTGCCCAGCGCATCAATATTGATCTGGCATGATTCCATCCAGGTGGTTGTCTGATTATTTTCATTCAACAATGGTTCAAAGGATGAGTTGCCACCACTCGGTTCAAGACAGGCGGCGATGCCAATGCCGGCCATCATGCCGCTGTTGCGCAATTCTGCGCATCTGGCGACCAGTTTTGGGTATTCCGCAGCCGCCAGCACCTTGTCAATCACCTGATGATAATCACCGCTGTCATAGGTGCTGCCGCTGGGGATCAGATAGGGAAATTCGTCAGCCCGGATCAGATTATGCTGCCGCAACGCCAGCCGATCCATTTGCAGATAGGCCGCCACCCGGTCAATGGCTGTTTCAATCGCGTAATTTGTCGGCGCCTGGCCAAAGCCACGCACCGCTTCTTGCACCGCTTTATTGGTTGTCACTGAAATCGCCTGATAGGCGACCGAGCCGATACGATAGGGGCCGACAATGGCACCGATAGGTTTGCCAAGTTGGAACGGCGCCCGACCGGCATAAGCCCCGGCATTGTCGAGGGCGCGCATTTTCATCGACCGCACTGTGCCATCCTGATCAAAGGCAACGCTGATGTCGAATTTGCGTTCCGGGCCATGCGCATCACCGGCCCGCATATTTTCCAGCCGGTCTTCGATCAGTCGCACCGGTCGGTGCAGCTTGCGCGCCAGATAGCCGGTTAAAACGGCGTGTTTGATGCCGCGTTTGACACCATAGCTGCCGCCAACATCAATATCATAATGGACGCGAACCTGATTACCGGCCAACCCCAATGCGCGGGCAATCTGGTCTGCATATTTCGGCATTTGAACCGAGGCCCGGATATCGAGAATCTGTTCCCAGACATTCCATTCGGCAACAACGCCAAAGGTTTCAATCGGCACGGTCGAATTACGTCCCCAGATGACGGAAAAGCTCAGCTGATGATCCGCCTTTGCAAAATCATCATCAACCGGCCCCCAGACAAATTGTTTATCCAGCAGTACATTCGATTGATGGTCCGGGTGGACTGGCGGACTGTCTTCTTGCAATGCCTGTTCAGAATCCAGCACAAATGGCAAGGCGGTTGTCTGCAGACGGATTTTTTCGGCGGCATCTTCGGCAACCGCCCGGCTTTCGGCAATCACGGCACATACCCATTCACCGGCATAGCGCACCTGTCCAACGGCAAGCGGATAGCGCCGCACATTCGGGGTGTCCAGACCATTCATCAACGGCCCAATCGCAGCCGCAAGTTCGGCACCGGTCACAACATCAATGACGCCGGGCATCGCCAATGCGGCGCTGGTGTCAATATCATCAATGGTTGCGGCAGGCAGATGACAGGCCAGCAATGCAACATGCGCCATATCTGCATGGTCATAATCGGCAATATACCGACCTTTGCCAACAACAAAGCGGCGGTCTTCAACAACCCGGCGCGGCTGCGACAAGAATTTGTATTTTTTATCGCTCATCCGAATTCTGTCCTTTTTCACGCGCCGTCAGCAGGCTGGTTGCGTCCTTGCAGCCGCTCGGCCGCCAGCATGATGGCGTCAACAATCTGCACATAGCCGGTACAGCGACAAATATTCCCCGATATGGCCTCGCGCACATCTTCACGGCTTGGCGCTGCTGTGTGCTGCAACAATGTTTTTGCGGCGAGTACCATGCCGGGTGTGCAATAGCCGCATTGCAGGCCATGGGCTTCGCAAAAAGCATCCTGAATAATCGATAATTCACCGGGCTGGCGGTCGGCACCATCAACAGCTTCGATTGTGGTGATTTGGCTGCCTTCGGCTTGCGCCGCCAGAACCAGACAGGATCGCACGGCGTCGCCGTCAAGCAGCACCGTACAGGCACCGCATACCCCATGTTCACAGCCGGCATGCGTTCCCTTCAGCCCGGCAACATCGCGCAGGAAATCCAGCAATGTCAAACGCGGTTCGATGCTGGCAGTGGTGGCTTTGCCATTGATATCCAGAGTTATGTTCATGCCAGATCCGCCGTTATTTCGTTCAATGCATCACCGATCGCGCGGCCCGCCAGTTCCGCCACAACCCGGCGTCGATAGCTGGCGCTGGCATGCATATCTTCGACAAAATCCACAGTGTCCAGAGCCGTATCGATGGCCGCTGCAAGGCTGGTTTTGGATGTTGCCAGATCAGTTACCAGATCAGTTGGTAAATCGATTGGCAGACGCTGGGGAAAATCACTGACGCCGCCAATGGCAAGGCGGATATCCTGCACCCGGCCATGCGCATCGGCCTCAATATGGGCACCCGCGGCAGCCAGCGCATAATCGCTGCGGCGGGCGGCAATTTCATGGAAACCCGTTCCCACATATGCGGCTTTTGGTTTTGGAAAGCTGATTTCGTAAAGACAGGCGGTTGGCGGGATCAGCGTCAGCATCGGCCCGATAAAAAAATCGGCAGCGTCAAAGTCAATGTCACCATCACTGTCACGCATCCGCAAACTGGCGCCAAGTGCCACCGCCACAAGCGGTATTTCCGCCGACGGATCGGCATGCACCAATGACCCGCCAACGGTGCCACGGCTGCGCGTTGGCGGATGCCCCACATGCGTCAGCGCCTTGGCAAGCAGTGGCAGGTGGGTGGCAATTAATGGGTCGGACAGCGCCGCAGCCTGCCGCACCATGGTGCCAATCACCAGCGCATCACCATCATCACGAATGGCCGACAAGCCGTCGATATGCGCAATATCAATCACCAGTGATGGCCGCGCCAGACGCATTGCCAGCATCGGCACCAGCGATTGCCCACCCGCAATAATCCGTGCTTCCGGATGGCTGGCTAAACAGGCACAGGCGTCGTCAAGCGTGTCTGGCCTGATATAATCAAATGGCGCTGCTTTCATTGGTTCATGGCTCTGTTGATCGTTCTGTTACCGGTTTTTGGCGTTTATTCTGACAGCCGGGGGATTTGCCAACCGCCTTGAATAAGCCGATCCGCATATAGCAGTTTGCCAAAAATGAGGGGTTTAGCAATATTTTTCTGGGCCGACCCACTGCGCCGTTGAATAACGGTCGCCATGCGCCCAGCCAACCGGCAATAACTCTTCGATATGATCTATGTCGGCGTCGCTCAGGGTTAATCTGGCGCCAGCGCAATGTTGTTTGAAATGCGTCACCGAACGGGTGCCGGGGATCGGGATAATATGCGGGGATTGATGCAGAATCCAGGCAATGGCCAGTGCCGCGGCGCTGCATCCTTTGGCGGCGGCAAATGCACGAAAGCCGGCTGTCGCGGCAATATTCGCCGACAGATTTTCAGCCGTGAAACGCGGGTTTTGCTTGAGCCATGCCATCGATTGCACCGCGTCAAATTGATGTGGCTTGTCGGTCAATAGCGAACGCCCGAGAGGCGAAAAGGCAACCAGCGCCGTGCCCAGCGCCGCTGTGGTCTGGATTAAACCCAGTTCGGGGCTGCGAACCGACAGTGAATATTCCGATTGCACCGCCGTTACATGATGAACCGCAGCCGCCCGCCGTAGCGAGGTGGGGGCAATTTCGGAAAAGCCAAAGCCGCCGATTTTGCCAGACTTGACGATGGCTGCCAAAGTTTCGGTGACCTCTTCAATCGGCGTGTCCGCGTCACGACGATGCACATAAAACAGGTCAATATGATCAAGCCCAAGCCGCGCCAAACTGCGATCAACCGATTGTTGGAGATAGGCCGGCGAATTGTCAAAATAGCGTTTGCCGGTATCTTTATCGGTGGCAATGCCAGCCTTTGTGGCGATTGAAAAGAGCTGATTTTTGCGGTGGCCTTGTTGTTGCAAAAATGTGCCAATGACGGTTTCTGATGTGCCGCCACCATAGACATCGGCGGTATCAATATGCGTTACGCCCTGATCCAGCGCCGCGGTTAAAATGGCATGTGATTCGGCCTCGGATGTCGCGCCGTAAAAATCGCTGAATGACATGGCGCCGATGCCAATCGCCGATATGTGCGGGCCCTGCGCACCGAGCTGACGTTGTTGCATGAAAAGCCTCTCATTGTTGGTTTGGAAAAGTGATGGTTTAAAAAAATGACGGTTTAAAAAAGCTTGGGGTCACCCGCATCATCTGCTGGTTCATCTGTTCATAGCTTAGGCACAAAAGCGGGGAACGCAACCATGAGCTGTGAGGGCGGCTGTGAGGGCAGCCATCGCAGCTTGAAAATTTCAGCCGCTATCATGGGCGAGTCTGCTGGCTGGCAGATGAAGATGGTTGGACAGCCGGGCACGCATGCGCTACACCCGACGCACAAGGTCGGTCAGCAACAACAGGTGAGGGCATGCTCGGAAAACTTATCATCCTGATGATTGCCGGCCTGGTACTGTTTGGCCTGCTGCATAAAGCGGCGTCCAGACTGGGGCTGATAAAGCCCCGGCCAGCACCACCCAAAACTGGCCGGCAGATCGACATCGGCGGCTTTCGGCTGAGCAAATTTAATATCGCCATGTTATGTCTGGTCGGGCTGTATCTGGTCTGGGGGGTGACGCAGCTACTGCGTTAGCGCATGACCCGTTCGCGCCAGCTATAGCCGCCATCGGCTGACTGCGTCACAATTTGCCATTTTGTCCAGTTTTGATCGCGTGTGGTGGCATCGTCACGCCATTGCACACCGCGACTTTCCGGGCGTTGCGCCGCCGCCACGCACATCAGCTGCCCCAAAATACCCATTTGCAGAATATCCTGATCGGCTGGATGCAGCGGATATGGCGGGGCAAATTTCT
>Ga0181597_10003771_pt1 | contig 15485 bp, 8 predicted proteins | sample 041ome_5_FD_148647 | JGI IMG/M metagenome (GOLD analysis project Ga0181597, IMG submission 148647) | Coastal salt marsh microbial communities from the Groves Creek Marsh, Skidaway Island, Georgia - 041403US metaG (spades assembly) | ecosystem: Environmental > Aquatic > Marine > Intertidal zone >... | reverse complement strand
CAGCGGCAATCTCTGCTACCGCAACGCTCATGCCGTCTGTCGCCATGGCGCAGCTCGAAGAGGTAGTTGTGACCGCACGAGCCCGCGCAGAATCACTGCAGGACGTGCCCGCAACCGTAACGGCTTTCACTGAAGGCCAGATCGAGAACATGGGGGTGGCTCGTGCCGAAGATTTTGTTTACATGACACCTGGCGTCACGTTCGTGAACTCTGTCGAGGTAGGGGACAGCCAGTTAGCGATTCGCGGCATCAACGGTGCCCGCGACGCAGAGACCAACTTCGCGTTTATTGTCGACGGCATTCTTTATACGAATCCCTCAGCCTTTAACCGCGAATATCCCGATCTGGCACAGATTGAAGTACTGAAAGGGCCGCAAGGTGCTCTGTATGGCCGCTCCGCCGCAGCGGGTGCAGTCATCATGTCGACCAAGCGACCGACACAGGAAATGGAAGGCAGCATTAAAGTCGGTGCAGCAGAGTACGGCACCATGTATGGCACCGCGACCATCGCAGGCCCATTGGGGAGCGACGTCGCCGGCCGCCTCACCGTCACTTCGCGCAAGACCGACGGCTTCCTTGAGAATGTTTACCTCAACGATGATGTCGTCAACGATTACGAAGAGACCGCCGTGAGCGGCCGAATCGTATTTGATCCGACCGACACGCTGTCAATCGATACCAAGATTCGCTTCTCAGAGGTATCTGCCGCCTCAATCTCATTCAACGCCGCCTTCGAACTGCCCTTTTTCGTTGGCGCTCTGGACGGCTTGCAAGACTTCGGAGTTGACCCTGCGGCAGCCTCCATCGACGTCAATGATTTTGAATGGGTATACAGCCCCAACGTCGACCCGGAGAACGAGCAGGACACGCTGGAAGTATCTGTCAAAGTAGACAAGCAGTTTGACTCGGGTACGTTGACTGCGTGGGCACTCTACTCGGATCAGGACCAGTACTTCCTCGCAGATGGGACCTCCGGCGCGTTTGGTTTCTATAACAACTTGGGACACTGCCAGCAAACTGCTGCAGATCGATCACTGTTCCTCGGTGATGGAACGCCAATGCAGCAACCTACTTTTAACCTCGCGGGCTTTTCACCCGCAGGTAACCCATTCTTTCCACCCTACAGTCCCACCACGTGTGACGGCTATCAGTATCAGGAGCGCAACCAGCGCGACATCAGCTTCCAGCTGCAGTGGACCTCAGACGCTGACCAGCGACTGCGTTGGCAGGCGGGCATGTACTTCCTGAATATTGATCGGCGCGTCGGCGTGGCTCAGCTCGAGGACGACGGTCGCGCGCAACTGCCCCGATCCTTCGTGAACGAGCTCACCGATGCACTGGTATTGGATGACTTCGAAACGACAGTATTGTCGGGTTTCGGCTCCATTAACTACGACATTACCGACCGCATGGAATTGTCTTTCGCAGTGCGATACGACATTGAGGATCGAGAAGTCATCAATGCAGTACCCAGCCCAGCTGATGGATACGTCTCGACCAATATCGACTACTGCGGGACTTTCTTTGAGGGTGGCTGTACTTTAAACGGCGCACCTTTGGGCGGCACACCTTGGAACCCGGCCTTTATCGACCTGTCGACAGGTGCGGTAAGCGCGCGAGTAGCGGATCGTAGCGAAGAATTTGACGCCATACAGCCCAAGGTTAGTTTGAGTTATGACCTGTCTGAAAACACGACTCTGTTCGGTAGCTGGGGCGTTGGCTTTAAGACCGGTGGCTTTAACAACCTCGGTGGTACCGAGACCATCAGCTTGTTCCTCGTTAACCCCGACGGCCTGCCAGTGGCGCCACCCGAGATCTACGAGGAAGAGACCTCCAGCTCGTTCGAGGTGGGTTTCCGCTCTACATTGCTAAACGGCAACCTGCAGCTAGACGCTGCGGCGTACCACACAGAAGTCGATGACATGCAGTTCTTTGAATTCTACGTAGGACCTTTTGGTCTCCTAAGAACTGTTGAAGGCATCGACGAAGTCACCATTCAGGGCTTTGAGGTTGGCGCTTCGTGGCAAATGACCGATGGCCTTCGCTTGGATGCCGGCTACAGCACAATCGATGGAGAGATCGACGCCATGACAGTTCGCCCCTACGTTGCGGGCAACGATGTCCCCAATGCGCCGGAATTTACCGCGAACTTGGCACTCACCTGGGATCAGAACTTCGGCGATCTGAATGTGATGGCTCGCATCGAGTATGCCTATCAAGGGGACGTTTTCTACCACGTCGTTCAGGGTAATGACCTGGATTCTCCAAACCCGGGCGTGCCCGCGCTGGGCATCGCGCCTAACAAGTCTGTTCCAGCATGGCTACAGCGACTGGTACCGGGTCAAGGTGGTTTGGATACCAGCTACGAGAAAACCAAAGTTGACGCCTACGGCATCACGAATCTTAGAGTTGGTATAGGCGGTGAGCGTTGGAAAGTGACCGCCTTTGCTCGTAACTTGTTTGACGAAGAATACGTAGGGGAAGTGATCATGGCGCCAGAATTTGGCGGCGCATTTGTGACGCCAGGCACCTACCGCACAGCGGGCGTAGAGTTCCAGTGGGACTTCTAAGCCTCTAGCTAAGTCAAAAAAGCCGGGCGCTGCCCGGCTTTTTTTTGGGTGTGATCTACGCTGATCAGATTGACTGCTTTGAAGTTCAAGTAGGTGTGTGACCTGCACCAATGGCGAGTCTCGGGGGATACGGGTACAGTGATGTTTATGTGCCAACGTCACTCCCCCACAACTCTGCAGACGCCTCTGGCAGCCCGCAAAATCGCGGTGAGGTGCGCCGTTGTCACAACCTGAATTTGAGACCATTCCCTTCGCCGAGGTATTGCTGCGGGGTTCAAGGCAACACCCGGATCGTGACTGTATTGTTGTCGGCGATGACCGGGCCACCTACGCCGAACTCGCCGCCCGGGCAGGGATGGTCGGCCGCTCCCTGATCGCCCTCGGTATCGAGCGCGGTGACCGCGTGGGCATTTTGATGGCCAACGGGCTGGACTTTACCGACCTTTTGTTCGGCGCGTCACTGATCGGCGCGATCCCCGTACTTTACAACGCCCGCTTTAAGGCCCGCGAAATCGCCTACATCACGGCAGATGCCGGCATCAAGGTGGTGGTGACCAGCAACACCGTCGAGCAACACACAGACTACGTTGAGCTATTGAACAAGGCCGAGGTGCAGAAGGCGCCCTCGATGCAGCATCAAATATTTCTAGGCGCAGGTCATCGCAGCGGCTTCATGAATCGCGACACCTTCTGCGGTCTTGCAGAGTCGGTGGACCCCGGTGAAATTGAGAAGCGCCATGCAGGTACCGCGATAACCGATACCGCGCTGATGTTTTACACCTCGGGCACCACAGCGATGCCCAAGGGCTGCCCACTGAACCATATTGTGCTGCAGCATGCCGGCGTGGTGGGTGGCACCGATCGCTTGCAACTGATTGAAGGCGATGTCGTTTGGAACCCACTGCCTATGTTCCATAGCGCTTTCACGCAGCCGCTCACAGGGACACTCCATGTTGGCGGGACGTTGGTCTCCATGGCCCACTTTGATCCGGACGAGGCCCTCCACCAGATTACCCGCGAGCGAGTCACTGTCGCCTTCCCTGCTTTCCCCACCATTACGCTGCAGATACTGCACCATCCCCGCTACACCGCTGATACCCTCAGCGGCGTGCGCGTCATGCTCAATGTGGGACTTCCCGAGGAATTGGTCGCTATGCAAGCACTGATGCCGCATACCACTCAAATCACCTGCTTCGGGATGAGCGAGTGCGGCGGCTCCGTGGCAATGTGCAACCCCGACGACACCTTGCCGCTGCGCTCAGAATGCTCAGGCAAAGCGCTGCGCGGCATCGATATTGAAGTGCGCGACCCGGAAACCGGCGAGACGCTGGCGTCCGGCGAACCCGGCGAGATTGTCGCCCGAGGGCGCAGTGTGTTTAACGGGTACTACAACGACCCCGAGAAAACTGAGGCGGCCTTCTGGGAAGGCGGATGGTTCCGAACCGGTGATCTCGGCGTTTTGGATGTCGAGGGCCGCGTGACGTTTCGCGGCCGGCTCAAAGATATGCTGAAAGTGGGGGGCGAGAATGTCGCGGCTGTCGAGATAGAGGGTTACCTCGCGCTTCACCCGGCGGTGAAGCTCGCACAAGTTGTCGGTCTACCCGACGAAAAATACGGTGAGGTGCCCGTCGCGTTTATTGAGCTGGTGCCCGAGGCCACAGCGACAGAAGCTGAGATGATCAATTTTTGCCTCGGTGAGATTGCAAGCTTCAAGATCCCTCGCCAAGTGCGCTTCATAGAAGATTGGCCGATGGGCGCGACCAAGATACTCAAGTCCACGCTCCGCGATCAGCTCCTCGCTGAAATAGCACCAGTCTGAAGTTACTATTCCGACGCCCGCCGCCGCCCTTTTAGAGATCGGTTAGCGTCGTGACGGAATACGAGCCTTCGCCTCGCCTTTCAGGATGGTCTCGCCCCTTTGATTCCGTTGCCACACGGCGCAGGTCACGATACCGGCACCGGCCTCTTGTGGCGCCAGGGCAAGCACCTCTCCTCCGCAGGTCAAAGTGTCGTCGGGAAACACGTTGGCAGCAAAGCGCATCTTGGTCGCCACCAGATCCCAGGGATCGTGTAGCAGGGAGGTGAAATAACGGTAGAGGTAAGCCTGATTCAGCGGCCCCTGCTGCACGACATCGGGCAGCCCCCGTTCCTGCGCATATACGCGATCCAGATGCAGCGGATTGGTGTCTCTCAAAATCAGCGCAATGGGGATGTAGTCGAAGCGGTCCATGGGCCCCATCTCGACGCTGGGCAGCGCCAACGAGACCTCGTAATCCTCAAACCAGGCTTTGCTAATCGGCGCCGTCATTTGAACAGGATGTAGGATTGCTGGCCGGACATCAGCAGTTCCCCCTCTTCGCCAGTCTTGATGTCGAAAGTGACTTCGACTACGTCAAACGTCTGCTTGCCCTGCTTCTCATACACATCGCTGACTACAGCGGTAATCGCGACAGACTGCCCGACCGTCAGGGGCCGATGAAACTGAATGGATTGCTCGCCGAACATGGCGGTGCCGGTTCGATAATCAAACAGAAAGTCTTCGTGCCAATCAAACGTTTTCAATAAGCCCAGCACCGCGACGAACGGCGCGAAGGATGGCGGCACTGTCCGAGGCAAAGCTGTCACACCGCCGCCCTCGACATTCGCCGAACCCTCAGCAGCATCTACCGCCACAAGCTCAGGCTCAGCGACTACGCCGAGGAAGTCCTTCACGTCCACTTCAGAGACGGTATAGGTCGCAGCCCGTAATGGGCGACCGATCAGGGCTGTGCGGTTAACGATCATGTGTTCGGTGCGTCAATCGGCATTGGGACATTCTGTGAAGACATATGGTGGGAGTGTATCAATCTTGAGCACCAAGAAAGGACCATTCTGGGGCAACCACTCATCGCTACTCGCCGCTCGCGATGTCTACGCCGCAGCGGAGCCAAGCAATGTCTCAGTTGCCCCCAGAGCTATTTACCTTACAAAAAGCCGGGCATAGCCCGGCTTTTCAATGAGACAGACGACAGGCTTATCAGCCACGCGCCATCTTGATGCGGCCCTTGGGCTTTGGCTGATCCTCGAGGAACTTGAGCGCCCAGGCCTGAAACTCTGGCTGGCGAGGCGCGTCCAACCCGATCCCTTTCTTGCAGCGCTTCTTGAGCTCGGCAATATCGCCACCGCGGTCAAACATTTTGACCTTGCCGCGTTACTTGGCCATTTTGGCGCGCAGCGCTTTGGTCTTTTTCTCGTCAACAGTGTGGTCAGCATTCATCACCACGCCGCAGCGCTTGGCACCCTAAAAAAGCAGACAGATAAAGAAGCAGTTTGATCAATAATGCGCGGGTCATACCATGGACTCTTTGGCAGTCAACACCGCGACGCTGACACGCTTGAGTAAAACGGCAACGCGGGGCGAAGCCGCTGTGACTCCTGAGCACATCAACGTCTGCGTCACTCACTGGGGCACATGTTGACCACGTCCCCACGGCGCACCCTCCGCCGTCAGTTCAGACCTCAACTGGGGCAAGTCCTCGTTGAGCATACGATTGATAGCTGCGGCTACAGGCGCCAATGCCTTCCGCGCGTTGTCAAGACTCGTTCTGTGGGAGGGTGTGGGCCCGTAAGTCGAGTTCGCCACTCCGCCTTGCGCGTGCCATAACCAGCTGGTTATTCGATGAATATCGTATTCTCCGACCTCTACCTTTGACTTATCTCCCGACAACGCCCGATCAAGCTCATAAGCTTCAGATTTTAACGCTGCCAACTTCTGCTCCGTCGCTCCCGGTTTTACGTTCGACGACTCCAGAACTTTGTGGAGGGTTTCGATATCCTCAAAAATATCGCTTAGCGCATATTGCGACGCGCTCACTTGGCCGCCTACGTCCGCCAATGCATCCCAAAAAGCGGTAACCTCAGCGATATCGGCGCCTTGTAATGCGGGGGTTGTCATTCGGTTTACGCGAATGGTGACCGGCCCGGTCAGCAGTCGGGTTTCACCCTCAGTGATTAAAGCGAGTTCTGCGGTGTAGTCAGCATCAGGCTTCACCAAAAACCCGCTAGGCAACTGACCCTGCCAGTTTGGCGGCGTCTCCACCGATCCGTAGTATGGGTGTCGGAGATCCCATGCCACCCGATGCAGTCCTTTGGTGGTGGGTGCGTCGAGGCGCCTGATAACCGCCCCATTTTCGTTACGAATCACAATTCTCAGAGCGGGTACTGTCTCTCTCCGTTCAGCCTCCACACTATCCCATCCAGGGAAAGTCACCGCATCGCCCGCCTCAAGAGCCTCGGCTTCTGCTTTCTGCCGAGCTTCCGCCTTGGTGGGGTAGCCGTCGCGCAAGTAATAGGAGACGACTGCGCCAAAAGGCGGATTGTCGGCGACGTAAAGCTGATCACCCTGCGAACCCCTTCGGGTGGCTCCCAGGACGGGTCTCTCGAAGTACCAGCGCGCTGGTCGGGTTTCAAACAACGTCGCCTCCTGCATCTGTTCTTTCGGCTTAAAACTGCGCAACAAGGCGTAATCGTCTAAGACGAAAAACCCCCGACCAAAGCTGGCAGCAACGAGATCGTTTTCCCGTCTTTGAATGCGAATGTCGCGGATCGAAATTGTCGGCATGCCGCTATCCAACTTTCGCCACTGGGCACCGCCGTTCAAAGTCACAAAGACACCAAACTCAGTAGCCGCGAACAATAGGTCGGCGCGCTCGTGATCTTGCACCACTCGCCAGACGAGATGATCGTCAGGTATTCCCTCAGTAATACTGCGCCAGCTGCGGCCTCGATTACGACTGACCAGTAGATAGGGCGCGAAGTCCCCGTATTTGTGATTATCCAATGTCACGTAAACCGTATCGGCATCGTGTAGATCGGCACGAATGTCGTTGACAAATGCGGTATCGGGGACGCCAGGCAGGTCGCCCACTTCGATACGCTTCCAAGATTTTCCGCCGTCATCGGTGACCTGAATCAAACCATCATCGGTCCCGGCATACAGCAGGTTCTCGTCGAAAGGTGACTCCGACAAAGATGTCACGGTGTTGTAGTCGGACATCGCCAACATGTCCCATGAGGCGTCCCAGCTCCACGTCTGGCCCATCAACGGTAATAACATACGATCCTGGTCGCGGGTGAGGTCTCCGGAAATCGCTATCCAACTATCGCCACGATCATCAGAACGCCACACACGCTGGGAAGCGAAATAGAGGCGCTTGGATTCGTGTTCACTGACTAGAATCGGCGAGTCCCAGTTAAAGCGCTCTGGAGGGTCGCCGGGCGCCGGCTGCGGCTTGATGTACACCGACTCACTAGTCGGCAGATCGATTCGCGTGATGTTGCCTTGTTGCCACTGTGCATAAAGCAAATCGGGGTTGCCGGGCTCTGTCGCCGGCTGGTGACCATCGCCACCCAGCACCACTCGCCAATCTGCTGTGCGAATGCCATGCACGTTGTCTGTTCGGGACGGACCACCTTGAGTGTTGTTGTCCTGAGTACCGCCATAAATATTGTAGAAAGGCTCGCTATCGTCGAGTGCAAGTTTGTAGTACTGGGTGATCGGCAGGTTTTCCATGTATCGCCACGTCGCGCCGAGGTCGAAGCTTTCATAAACCCCGCCGTCTGTCCCCATCATGATGTAATCGGGATCAGTTGGGTGAAATACAATGGCATGCATATCACCATGCTGATTGGGATGTTCCATAGGGGCAAAGGTCTTGCCCCCATCCTCGGACTTCTGGACGGTCGGACCCACCAGATAGAGGCGATCAAACTGGTGGGGACTGGCAAAGATTTCCTGATAGTAATGCGGCCCCGTGCCGCCCCCTACTGCGTCGGCGCCCTCGGCCCAGCTTGCTCCGCGGTCCTCCGAGCGCCACACGCCACCTTTACGCCGGTCCAGCTCTATCGCTGCATAGATAACGTCTGGGTTCTGTATCGAGATCGCCAATCCAATTTTCCCCATATCACCCTCAGGCAACCCCGTCTCCAACTCGGTCCAACTCAAGCCACCGTCTGTGGAACGGTGGATACCGCTTTCGGGACCACCGCCCATGTAGGCAGCAACCGTGCGATGGTGTTGCCAGGTTGCGGCGTACAGCACCTTGGGATCGCGAGGGTCGAGCACAACATCGGACACCCCCGTCCACTCTCCGCCACCCAGCGTCTTCGTCCACGTTTCACCACCATCGGTGGTCATAAAGAGGCCTCTGTCACCGCCGGGAGACCATAAAGGCCCATGAACAGCCGCCCATACGACGTCTGAATTTTCGGGATGCACAATGATGGTGGAGATATGCTGCGAGTCTTCAAGACCCTTGTTGACCCAGGTTTCACCGCCGTCTTCAGAGCGGTAAATACCGTCCCCAAAGCCAACGTGGCGCCCCCCCACATCCTCTCCCGTGCCCACCCAGACTACATGCGGATTGGACGGATCGACCGTCACGTTACCGATGGAGTAACGACTCTGCTCATCAAAGATCGGTTTCCACGTCACGCCAGCATTGCTGGTTTTCCACACGCCACCCGACCCCACAGCGACATACCAAACACTCAGGTCTTGCGGGTGCCAGGCGATATCAGCAATCCGGCCCGACATAAAAGCCGGCCCGATATTGCGCCAAGTCAGACCTGCTAACGCTGATTCGTCGTCGACGACGCCTTTTGCTGCAGCCACCAAGCCGAGAAATGCCGCGCAGAAAAACAGAAATAGGGAGCGAAACGGAATCATCATATTGTCCTCAAGACCACAGTGCGCCGTTTTGCATCAGACAGTCCGCAAGCACTGCGGGCACATGTTGGAAAGTCCCCCTATTTTGGTACATGACATCAAGGCTTCCAAGAAAAACTCACCGCGATGGCGCGGCCGGACTGCAACGCGGCGTGGTCATCCGCCGACCCGTAGAACGCCTGATCAGAGCAATTGATGCAGCTTATTCCCCACTCCCAGTTTGGGCCCTCAGGCCATGTCAACGCGACATTCGCCAGCGTGACAGCACCGAGAGGCTCTTCCCCGGACCCGTATTCTGGGCGGTCTTGTCGGAAAGAGAGATTCAGCCTAACGACAACCCGTGACGGGCGCCATGTGGCCTCATAGCGCCATGTGTTGGGGTTGAGATCCGCTAACCAAGCGCCGCTCGCAGACAGTCGGCCTGACTGACCACCGTAAGAAAACGTATGAGTCCAGCGAACCGTAGGCTCGTAGCTCGCGCGGAATTCGTAACCGCGAATCACTCCCTCGCCGATATTGCGATAACTTCGGGTCGTAGCCGTTTTCTGAAAGCGCTCGATATAGTCATCAATGACTGTGCGGTAGCCCGCCAAAGAAAAACTGAAGCGGTCCCGGGTAACATCAACTCCCAACTCGGACGAGGTGCTCTCTTCTGGGTCGAGCTCGACGTTACCCACAAGCTCGCCCCTAGGCGTAACGCCGCGATAATACATTTCACTCAAGGTGGGCGCCCGGAACCCAGTTGACCAACGAGCAAATAACGTCGCCTGCTCGCTCACATGCCAATTTAGTCGCGCATTGGTGCTGAGCACGGCATGGGTGCCCTCCCCGACGCTGGCTTTCTGCGAAATCTCATCAAAGCGCAAGCCCACGCCCGCATCCCAAGACCCCTCGGCCCATTGTTGATCAACAAATAGCCCCAGATTGTCCTGTTTGCCGGACACTGGTTCGCTGTCCACCAGTAATTCACCCGCGGCACCTTGCTCCTGATAGCGAATTGAGACGCCCCGCCGACCCACCCATTCGATACCCGCTCGCCCGAGGCCACCGAGCGTAGGGTGCGTGATATAGAACAGAGATCCCACCGTACGGCTGCGATAAGTGTTCACTGCGAGGCCAAAATTCTCGACCTCAGTTGTGGTTTGCCAATCCTGTCGGTGTTCGTAAAGGCGAAGCAACCATTGATCGGGATGCTCTAGTTCAACCTTGAGGATCCCATGACGCTCATGAGGATAGAGGCTCGTCGATTCAGGGTATTCCCGAGACGATTTGCCAATATCCTCGCCCCGACTCAATAGTCCTGTCACCCTCAGCTTGAGGGTCTGCCAACCTCTCTCATGCTGTAAAACAGCGGCACCCTGCCGATAACCCGTGTTAAGCGGGGTACCATCGGAGGCAGAGGCTTCACTAGCAGTGCGGACAGCGAGGCCGAGGGACGTATCGTCCCTTGGTGCACCGCCAATGGTCAGTGCAGAGGCATTGTCCAGCGTTTGAAAAGTGCCCTCGAAGTTTAGTTGGGCAAATTCTCTTGTTTGGACATTGACAACCCCGCCCATTGCATCGGATCCAAACAGTGATGACGAGCCCCCCATTTGTGCACTCACAGCGCGTACCAATGTGGGTGGAAGAAACGAAGCCGAATTGCCTGCAGCACGGTCAGTGATGATCGGCACGCCATCAATCTCAGTACGAATGCGGTACCGGCTCATGCCACGGACACTGTAGCTTTGCAGCAACCCTCCCTGCCCGTTCAAGCTCAGGCTGGGGTCTGTCGCCAGCCAATCGCCAATGGTGCGATTTTGTGACACCTGCGTTGTCGAATCGACAACTTTCACGCTGAGTGTCTGCATGAGATTTTGAGACAGCAGATCGCGATTACCGCTGACAATGACTTCTTCCAATTCCTCACCGACGGCACCTGCGGACAATATGAAAACACCAGGGACCCAAAACATCCGGCGGGCGCTGTATTTTGAGGTGATAGGCTGCATGGATATCGATAAAAAAGCCGGGCAGAGCCCGGCTTTTTAACTGCGAAAGGCGTCTGACTGAATCAGCCGCGCGCCATCTTAATACGCCCCTTGGGCTTGGGCTGTTCCTCAAGAAACTTGAGCGCCCAGGCCTGAAACTCCGGTTGGCGCGGTGCATCCAGCCCGGTCTCTTTCTTGCAGCGCTTCTTGAGCTCCGCAATATCGCCGCCGCGGTCAAACATTTTGACCTTGCCACGTTGCTTAGCCATTTTGGCGCGCAACGCCTTGGTCTTTTTCTCGTCAACCGTGTGGTCAGCATTCATCACCACACCGTAGCGCTTGGCGCCCTCGACCGAGACCAGACCCGCCCGCACATCGAACTCAACACGCTCGGTTTCCCGCTTCAAGGGGTCTCCACAGCCTCCCCCACCCCAGGTATTGAAGTAGAGAATGTCGCCGGCGTTCACGGTAATCCGGTCACACTTACTCGGCATCATTTCTTCACTACCGTCGGTGCGCTTCAGAATTTTCTCTGAGCGACGTCCCGGCAAGCCGCCGTTAACGCCCCACGGATAGGTCAGCCAGCGGTCATCGTGAATGGAGATAGTGCCAGGCTCGAGGAAGCAGTACCCCATTCGCAGGCCGTTACCACCGCGGTTATAGCCCGCGCCACCGCTGTCGGTGATCGTCTCGTACGCTTCGATACGCAGCGGGAAGTAGCTCTCCAAGAACTCGTTGGGCACGTTGGTAAAGCTGGGCCACAGCGAGTGTCCGTCGGGCCCGTCGCCCGAGGGCTTGCCGGGGATCCCGCCAAAGCCAATGGAGTAGAGCTGATACCACTCGCCATTTTTGTCGTAACCCGAGTACATGAAGTGCGGGCTGTCCGAGAAACCGGCACCTGCCAGAAAGTCCGGATCCCCCTGGCCCAAAAGACCGCCCAGCACGTCAAAAATCCGCCCAAGCGCGTGGGTACGACACGAGAGTGCCGCGGGTTCACGTGGCTTCAGCAGCGTTCCCTCAGGAATGTGCACTTCCATCAGATCATAAAAGCCGTCGTTAAACATAATCTGAGGGTCAAACACCATGATCATGTAGACGCCGCAGAACATCTTGAACATCTCTTCGTTGAGATAAAAATTGATAGAGCTGATCGACTGCGGGTCGGTGCCTTCAAAATCAAAAATAACTTTGTCTTTGTCACGCCACATTGAGCACTTGATGCGGTACGGGCCCATGCCCAGACCGTCATCACAAATGTAGTCCTCGAAGTACTGTTTTTTCGTGGGCACGGTGTCCTTGATCAGCTTACCCATAGCCCGCTTGTTCCGCGCCAAAAGCTCGTCCAGAGCCGAGTAATACTCATCATCACCGAAGCGCTCCGCCATCTCGATGACGCGCTTCTCGGCGGTCCGCATGGCGGCAACGAGAGCATTAAAGTCACTGCGGTTCCAGGTCGGCATGCGGCTGTTGTGTAGAATCAAATTCAGCACGTCGGTTTGCAGTTCGTCGTTTTTGAAAATCTTAAGCGGCGGCACGCGAATACCTTCCTCAAAAATCTCTCGAGCGTCGGTTGGCAGACTGCCCGGTACCTTGCCGCCCACGTCAGTCATGTGACCAAACATGGCGGCGTAGGCAATCAGCCGGCCGTCCTTGAAGATCGGTCGCAGTAACAGCCAGTCATTGATGTGACTGATCGCGCCGTTACAGGCGTAGGGGTCGGTGGTCAGGAACAGGTCACCCTCTTCGATGGTGCCGTCGTAGGCCTCTTTAAAGCCGTGGATAAAGCTACCGAACTGGCCGACGACCATCTTGCCTTCCAAATTGGCGATCATCGGGAACATATCGTTTTGCTCACGAATCCCCGGCGACATCGCCGTCCGAAACACGACCGCATCCATCTCGTAGCGGGCGTTCATCATCGCGTTTTCGATGATGTCGAGGGTGATTGGGTCGATATCCTTACGCTTGAATTTCTTGGTATTGGTTTCAACGATTGTTGCAGGCATTGTTATCTCCCCTCGCTCAAGCTGACGGTGCTATCAGGATGTTGCCGAATTTGTCGACGTTACCGGTGTGCCCGGACAAAATGACCGTGGTCGAATCCATCTCGAGTACGATCGCGGGTCCGTCGATTTTGTTACCGGCTTTCAACTGATCCCGTCGGTATAGGTTTGCTTCCATATTCTTGCCGTCCATGAAGACTTTTGAAGTCCCGATCTTCGCTGCAGCGATCGGCGTGCGGCTGCCAGAGCCAGTCACTTTCTTGGCGTCGATTTCGGCGCTCTTGCCCTGCGCCACCGCCCGAACGTTCACAATTTCCTTGTCCGCGTCGAGCGCGAAGGTAAACAACTGACGGTGCATGTCATCGAACGGGTCGCCAATTATCGACAGGCCCTTGGACTTGAGCTTTTTAAGGTCGAAATCGACCGTCAGCGTGAGCCCCTGTCCGGAATAACGAATATCCGCTTGATAGGTGACCGAACGATGCGCCTTGGGCACACCCTCTTTCTCGAGCGTTTTCAGCGCCTTGTTGGCTAGCTGCTGGAAAATCTTGGTCAACTCGCTTGTTGAGGTATTGCCAAACCGCCGAATAAAGGTTCGCGAAGCCTCGTCGCGCACGCGCGTGGTCGCGTCTCCGTAAGCGCACAGCACGCCTGGGCCGGGGGGAATAATCACCGGCCAGCTATTCATTAACTTGCCGAGCGCATTGGCGTGCAGAGGACCCGCACCACCGAACCCGATCAGTGCGAAGTCGCGAGGATCAAAGCCCTGCTCTACCGACACCAATCGGAGTGCGCCGTACATGTTCTCATTCACTATATCGATGATGCCCGCGGCGGCGCGCTTCACCGAAATGCCCAGGGCGTCTGCAACGGGCTTGATCGCTTTTTCAGCGAGGTCCTTGCGGATCTCCATATCTCCGCCAAGCCTCACCTCACTCGGCAAGTAACCGAGCACCACATTGGCGTCAGTCACGGTCGGCAGCTCACCACCTTTGTTATAGGCAGCGGGTCCCGGTTCAGCGCCAGCACTTTCGGGGCCTACGCGTAATGCACCCGTCAGTTCGGGCACGTGGGCGATCGAGCCACCCCCGGCACCGACGGTACGCACATCCACAGAGGATGCTCTCACGGTCACATCGCCAACCGTTGTCTCCCTCCGCAACTGTGCGTTGCTGTCCTGCACCAGTGCCACGTCGGTAGACGTGCCGCCCATATCGAAGGTCAACAGGTTTTCAAAACCCGCCTGCTTGGCGACCCAGACGGCACCGGACACGCCACCGGCGGGCCCCGACATCAACAGATTCACTGGCAGGGATTGGGCGACCTTTGCCGAGGCCATACCACCGTCAGAACGGAGGATATGAAGCTTCACATCCTTCATTTTCGCCTTGAGTTTTCGCTCAAGGCTTTTTACGTAAGCGGCCACTTTCGGGCGGACATAGGAGTTTGCCACCGTCGTAATCGTGCGCTCGTACTCCTGCATCTCAGGCACCACATCGTAAGAGAGCGAGACCGGAATACCGGGAAGCACCTGCTTGGCGATTTTCTCCACTTCCTTCTCGTGGGCCGGATTGGCGTAGGAATTGACCAGAGAAATCGTCAACGCCTCAATATTTTCTTTCTTAAGCTTTTTCAGCTCTTTAGTCAGTGCACCCTTGTTCAGCTTTCGCACCACCGAGCCGTCAGCGCCCATGCGCTCATCCGCCTCAATCGTGCACGACAGCGGAGCCAGCGGCTGGCTCTTGTTATAGATCACCCAACCGCCCAGACCGCCGGGCACATAGGAACGCGCAATCTGCAGTACCTGTCGATAGCCTTTAGTGGTCACCAATCCCACTTTAGCCCCGGTTCCGGTCAGGACCGTGTTAGTCGCGACCGTGGTGCCGTGCATTACTTGCGCGATTTCGGAGGGATCCACCCCGGCGTTGTCACAGACCTTCGCGACACCGTTCATCACACCGATAGAGGAATCAGCCGGCGTACTCGGGACTTTCGCGGTATGGATGGAACCTGATTTTTCATCAACGAGAATCAGGTCGGTAAATGTGCCGCCGACGTCGACACCAAGACGATAAGGCATATTGGCCTCCTCTTGTTATTGATCTTCTAATGATCGCAACGCGAGTCGCAGGGTTCAGCAAACTGCGAGTGCCCAGCGGCACTCAAAACAATTGACCGGACATTTGCTACAATTTCGCTTCCGATCCAAAGATGCACCAATCTGCGCACAGGTGCA
>Ga0181597_10003769_pt1 | contig 15497 bp, 10 predicted proteins | sample 041ome_5_FD_148647 | JGI IMG/M metagenome (GOLD analysis project Ga0181597, IMG submission 148647) | Coastal salt marsh microbial communities from the Groves Creek Marsh, Skidaway Island, Georgia - 041403US metaG (spades assembly) | ecosystem: Environmental > Aquatic > Marine > Intertidal zone... | reverse complement strand
TCCATCTCCTCTCCCGGTTCGTCCTCGTGTAACGCGTACGCCCGACACCGCGCGTCGCACTGCCAAAATAACACCTTCCTCGGCCTCTCACCATTCGCCGCGTGCGTCCACGTCACGTCGCGCACCAACACGCGCTCGACGTGCTCGCGCATCACGCGCCCGTGCGCGCTGGCGAAATCCTCCTCCGTGAGCTCGTCGTCGACGCGCACGAGCGCGTCGCGCGTCGTCGGCACCGTGCCCACGCGTTCGAGGCTCCAGCGCACGGCGCGCGTGACGTCGTCGAACGACACCGAGGACGTCGACCGCACGCGCGCGTCGATGTGACAGATGGCGATGATGCCGTCATCCATGGTGTCGCCGTGCGGTGCGGTGCGGCGATGGCGACGGCGACGGCGCGGCGCGCAGTGCCGACGAACGACGACAGCTCGAGCGATCGAATTCAAAATGCGTACATAAATCGCCGGTTGTCCGAACACGTATACGATGCACGTCTTTATCTATCAACATACCACCGTGATGCCAATAAATACCACATATACGTAGAGTAAGGTCCGTGATAGCTATGTCGTGTGCACATGGAGGAAATCCCATGGCATGTCCGCGTCAGCACCTTATCCACACTCGCGACCGACCGACGGCGCGTGCTGTCGCGCGCCGCGACCGTCGTACTGTACTGCGCGCGACGCGAACGCGGTGTGCGTCGTTCGCATTATTTTCCGCGGTGCGTCGCGGGGCGTCGCGCGCCGTGCGGCATCGGGTGTCCGAACCGTCGGCCCCGCGCGCGCGAGGGCCCGCGCGCGCCGAAGCGCCGAAGCGACGCACGCGCGAGTGCGCGCCGCGGCGACGGCGGCGACGACGACGACGTCGGCGTCGGGCGTTGGGAGAATATCTTGGGTAGCCATTCGCATCGGTGCATCGCGCGCGCGGTGCGCGGCGCGCGGCGCGTCGGTCGCGGGAACGCGTTTCGCGTCGTTGATTTTTGAACGCGCACGCGCGAGGGTCGGTGCGAAAAAGTTCCGCGCGGGGCACCGGCGCGCGCGGCGACGGTGATGTCGAGCAAGGTACGCGAGTCGGGCGCGTGTGTGGATGCGAAATGTGTGCGCGCGGTGGTGCGATGGACGACGCGAGAGCGCGGTCGCGTCGCGCGTGGGCGTGGTTTGATTGATGCGATGCGCTGGCGGTGACCTCACAGGCGCTGACGTGTGTTGTGTGTGCGCGTGTACTCGTTTCGTTGTAAACGTCCAGGCTGGACCGTCGAAGACGGTGACGCTCGATGCGCTTTCGGCGGTGTTTCACTTGCCAATTAATGATGCGGCAAAGGAGGTGCGTTGGTGTAGGCAGGCTTGTGGATGTGTCGGCGCGCGTTCGTGAAGTCGTTTTGGCGTCGCGTGGCGCAGCCAGTCGACGAATGACGACGAACGACGTGACTGTGTTAGTTGAGACATACTGACGCGTGTGTTTTTTTGTGTTATTTTCATTTCATAGCTTGGGATGTGTGTGACTGTCTTGAAACAGCGGTGTCGCGATCACGGCGTGGCGCGGTGGCCGTATAGAAAAGTGAAGAAGTTGGACACGATTATAAACGCGCTCGAGACGACGGCGACGACGTCAACCGCGACGACGACGTCGACGGAAGATGGCGTAGTGAAAGCAAAAGGACGACGCGGGAGACCTTCAATGCACGATCAGCAGTCGCGACTTGAGACTGTCAAGCGTACGCGTGACTTGTTAATCACGCAGCCGAATAGCAAAGCGCACTTGAAGGTTGGGAAATTGGACAAGACGACGCGCAAGCGTATGGCGTCCTCTATGGATGACGCGCGATGCGAAGACTCTTCTGGTGACGACAGATCATTCAAGACGTCTTCGTACGCTACAGTTAGAGGTGCATCGAATCCATCGGTGAGCAATTCGCCAAAGAGGTCAAAGGCGAGTCGCGACGGAGTGAAATCAGAAGAGACGAGCGCGCCACTCGGCGGGGTGCTCGGTCGCCTTCTCGAAGCCGCGCACAATGCAGAGAAGATACCAAGAGTTAGTAAACCTCAGGCTATGAGGCCATTGAAAATCGGCGTGACGACGAGTGGACGCAAAGGGTCATCAACGCCGTCGCCTGGATCTTCGAACGGCAGCGACCAAATGCCGTTTCCCGCAGCCCGTTCAACGTTTTCGATGTTTCCGTCAACAGACTTTCTGCGAGCGACGATGCCCGTCGCACGAACGTCGCCGGCGCATATTCCTTCAAACATCGCGCGACCGATACCGCGCAAATTTAACACTGAGGCCGTCTTGGCTTCACTCGCGAATCAAATTCCAGGCGCCGGCGGCTTCCAAGCGTTTTGGCATTCGCTCTCGCGCTTTGGATCGGCTCCGAATCCGTCGTCATCACCATCACCGGCTCCACCGAGAAAATGATTCCACATGAAAGTAGATAGAATACGATAGCACTCCACCACTAGCTCTATTGCTTCTTCAGGTACCCGCACCCCCGCTGGGTTGTCTAATTTTGGATTGACTCTCGACGTCCTCGTCCTCTCCGGACGACGCGCCGACGACAGAAAACATTTGATTTATTGATTTTTTTCGCGCGAGTGCCATGCTCACGCATCCACCCATAGCCGCGCACACGCGCATTCGTACGGATCTGTTGTGACTTAATATTTACACCATTCCGTATGCATCCATCACTCGTCATCCGCCTCGCGCTCCATCCTGGGTTCGCGACTCAGAGCCCGCGGACCACATCCACACCTGGCGGCTGGGGCTTGCTCGGGCTCGATGCGCGCCACACCTCGCCGCCCCGCGCGCGCGGCTGAACGACGCGCACGCACGCACGCACGCGCGAGCACGCTTGGTATCGCGTTCCACGAGCATCGACGCCAGACGTTAGACGACGACGACGACGACGACTGCTGCTGCTGCTGTCGTGAGACGCATTCGTCGTGGAACCTTGAGATCTTCCAGTGTGCGTTTTGAGTGAAATCGCGCGCGATGGGGAAGACGCCGGCGCAAGAGAACCGCCTCAAGGCGAAGAAACAAGGAATGTCGCACGAAGATGTGAAGAAGCAGCAAGCGGCGGATGCGAGGAAGATTAAAGAGTTGGCAAATAAAGACCTAACGTTTGGGCAGACGAAGGGCGCGGGACTGAATAAAAAGCACGAGGTGCACTTGCAGCGTTTGAAGGATATGGCGGATCCGACGACGGAGCTCGGTAAGGCGACGTTGCGAGCGGCGAGGAAGAAAGCTAAGGAACAGCAGGAATTTCTGTTGCGCACAAAGGGTATCGATGTGAAACAGCCGGAATGTCCACCAGGCGTGGACCCGAAGACGATTTTGTGTGAGTTTTTCAAGCATGGATGCTGCGCCAAAACGGCGGACAAGTGCAAGTATTCTCACCAACTTGATATCGCGGCTCGTCAGCAAAAGCGTAGCGTGTTTGAGCTCCCTGATGAAGATTCTATCGAGATGTGGGATCAAAAGAAGCTCGAAGCGGTCATCGCTCGCAAGCACGGCGCCGAAAAGAACACCAGCAACGAAACCGCAATTGTGTGCAAGCACTTCCTCGACGCCGTCGAAAAGAAGCTCTACGGTTGGTTCTGGCACTGCCCAGGTGGTGCAGATTGCAAGTACAAGCACAAACTTCCGCCGGGCTTTGTTTTCAAGTCTGAACTTCGCGAACGCCTTTTGGAAGAGGCGCGTGCGCGAAAGACTGATCAAGACATTTTAAGAGAGAAGTTGATTGAACTCAAGAAGAATGGCCCATCTACCGCAATGACTCTTGATGTTTACCTCGAATGGAAGAAGGAACGTGTGGAGAAGAGACGAGTCGCGGATGAAGCTGCCACCGCGGAGCGCAAAAAGAAGGGCTTGCTCACGGGTAGAGAAATCATTGAGGCTCAACTTGGCGATGCTGTGTCAAGCGAAGACGCTGGTTCGAGCGCCGGCGACGATGAAATTGTTCGCTTGATGAAGGAACGCCGCGAGGCGGACGATGAAGCCGAAGCTAAGGCGGCCGAAGAGGCACGGGAGAACCTCGAGCGCGCCAAGCAACTCGGCGACCTTTACAACATTGAAATGCTTCCTGATGAAGTCGACGACTTCGCGGATCTCGACGACGAGGAAGAAGACTTTGCACCGCCTGAAGGTTGGACGCCCGATGCGGTCGCGCCCAATGCGGGTGAAGATGGCGACGATGAAGAAGCCAACGCGGCCAACGCGGCCAGGGAGGCAAAGGAGGAGAGCGACAGAGTTGCGCGCAAGCAGGCGGAACTCAAAAAGCTTGAAGAAGAGGGTATTGTGCTCGCTATGAAGACTACTACGACGGATAAGGAAGCGGCACTGTTCAAACCTGCTGTTGAAATCCCAGACGAAGCATTAGGCGACGGCGAGCTGGACCCAAAGAAGCTCGGCGAGATGATTGCGGCCAAACGCGCTGCAGAAGAAGCTCAACGACAACAGGAACTTGCCAATCTTGCTGCGGATAAGGAAGCGAAGGAAGCTGCGAAAGCGGCCAAAAAGGCTGAACGTGAAGCAGCACGCGCCGCCAAGAAGAAGTCCAAGAAGAAGGGTGATGACGACGACGATACAATTGACAGTATCGAAAAGGCTATGGGTAGCGTCGAAATTGAAACCACGAGCGCATCGCTCAAGCGTATCTCTACCGGTGTCTTGGCATCCCGACCAACGGCTCGCGATATCAAAATTATCAACTTCTCCATGGGCATGGGTGGTCGCGAACTTATTAAGGACTGTGACATCGAAATCACCATCGGGCGTCGTTACGGTTTGCTTGGGCAGAATGGTTGCGGTAAGACCAACTTCCTGGAGTGCCTTGCACGCCGTGAAGTCCCCATCCCTGATCACATCGACTTGTATCACTTGCGCGAAGAAGCTGTTCCGACCGATCGCTCTGCTATTCAAACCGTGATTGACGAAGTCAAAGCGGAGATGGAGCGCTTGAATGCTTTTGAACAACACATTCTCGAAACCACTGGTCCCGACGACGAGCGTTTGGAACTCATCTATGACCGCTTAGAAGAAATCGACCCGACCACTTTCGAGGCTCGGGCGGCAGAACTTTTACACTCCCTTGGCTTCGAACAATACATGATTCACCGTGCGACCAAGGATATGTCTGGTGGCTGGCGTATGAGAGTCGCCCTCGCCAAGGCGCTCTTCGCGTCGCCAACACTCTTGTTGCTTGATGAACCGACAAACCACTTGGATTTGGAGGCGTGCGTGTGGCTCGAATCGTACTTGGCGCAGTACAAAAAGTGTTTGATCATTGTTTCGCACTCTCAAGATTTCTTAAACGGCGTCTGCACGCACATCATTTGGTTGACTCAACAAAAGCTCCAGTACTACACGGGCAACTACGACACTTTCCAAAAGACTTTGAACGAGAACAACGTCGTGCAACAAAAGAAGTATGAAAAAGAACAAGCTGATATCAAGCACTTGAAAGAGTTCATCGCGTCATGCGGTACGTACTCCAACATGCGTAAGCAGGCTGAGTCCAAGCAAAAGATTATTGACAAGATGGTGGCTGCTGGTTTGACGCCTCCCGTCGTCAAGGAACACGACTTTACGTTTGATTTCCCAGACTGTCAAAAAGTGCCGCCGCCAGTATTGCCTTTCGGCAACGTTTCGTTCTCCTACAGTGGTAAGAAAGAGGATTACCTGTATGAAAACTTGGAGCTTGGTGTTGACTGCGACAGTCGCATTGCGTTGGTGGGCCCTAACGGTGCCGGTAAATCCACATTGCTCAAACTTATGACTGGCGAATTGACGCCATCAGAAGGGACGGTCGATCGTCATCCGGCGTTGTCGATCGGTAAGTATCACCAGCACTCTGTTGACGTTCTCGACAAGAGCATGAAGACGTTGGACTTTTTCATGCAACAGTACCCGAATACCATGACGTTCAAGCGCGAAATGGAGGAATGGCGAGGTTACTTGGGACGGTACGGCATCAGCGGCCGAATGCAGACTCAACTCATCGGCGAACTGTCCGAAGGTCAGCAGTCGCGCCTCGTGTTTGCTATGCTCTGCATGTCTCGACCGAACTTGTTGCTTCTTGATGAGCCCACGAACCACTTGGATTTGGAAGCCATCGACGCCTTGGCTGAAGCCATCAAGCGCTACAATGGGGGGCTTGTTCTCGTGTCGCACGATTTCCGCTTGATTGATCAAGTTGCGGAGCAAATTTGGGTGTGTGAAGACAAGAGCGTCAAGGTGTGGACGGATGAGGGCGGTATTCGGGCGTACAAGAAGAAGCTAGCCAAGAAGGCGGAACGAGAAAGCGCCGAGCGTAAACTGAAGGGCTCTAAATAGAGCGAGCTCTGTTCGACAAAGCTCTTGAATATTCACGAATTGAAAACATTTTAATAACTAAACTTTGCGTAGTTCACAAAATGAGATAAATATGCTACACTGCGTATCAACCAGACTCACGTCCCGCGGAACTTCAACGTCACCGCGCGGTGCGCCCACGAGAGCGCCGCGTCGGTACCCCCCAACAACAACGTCAGCGCTATCATACCACTCATCACTACCAACGAGTTCACCGCAACCCCTTTCGCCGTATCCCACGTCAATAACCCTCTATTCGGCCACGCGAGCAACGGAGCCACCTTGCGCAAATTCCCCGGCTGCGCCTTGAACCACGCCAACACCTCTCGCGCCACAAACATCGCAAAAGGCACGTGCTCGTCCGCGTATTCATCCACGTCCGCCGCACCATCGTCAAACGCACCCGAATCCTCGCGCGCGAGCGCATCGTCGCGGGCGATCGACGTCGCCGCCGCGCGTGGTCCGCGGTGGACCCGACCGACTCGCACGCGTTCCACGATGTTCGTCCGCGCCGTCGCGCGCCAACGCGGCGACGTCGACGCGCGTCGCGATGACGTCGATGGCACCGGCGTCGTCGTCATCGTCGTCGTCGCGCGCGCCGCGGCCATGGCCGTCGTCATCGGCGGCAAACGAAGGCGCAAAGGCGACGAGTGGCGGCACAGCGCGACGGTGACATCGATGACGACGCCCGTAGCGACGATGCGTCGGTGCGCCGCGCCGACGAGGCGTGCGATGACGACGACGACGACGTCCTCGTCGCCAGCGCGCCGCGCGCCGCGATGTCGCGGTGCCGCGCATCGCACATCGAACGCCGTCGATGGGCGCACCGACGTCGATGTCGATGTCGCCGCGTCGCTCGAGCCTTGGGCGCGCGCGCTGCTGCCGTCGCGAGATCTCACGCGCGCGACCGCGGATGCGAGGACGACGTCGAGTCGCGATGACGCGGCCAAGGTGTTCGCGACCAAGGCGTTCGCGTACGTGTACGATAAAGGATATAGGCAAATGTTCAACGCGCTCGGGTATCCAGGACGCGAGCGCGAGGGCGAGATCGCGGTTGAGGTGCTCGGGGAAACACACCGGCATGGACGGTTGTTGGATGTTTCTTGTGGACCTGGGAACGTGACGTCGATACTAGTCGATGCGCGGGTATGGGATGTAACCGCTTGTGATTACGCCGAAGCCATGTGCGAGCGGTGTCGAGAGACATGCGGCATCGGTGCTAATGTTTATCGCGCCGACGTGGCCGATTTACCGTGGTTGGCCGAAACATTCGATGCTGTACACTCATCCGCTGGAGCGCACTGTTGGGGCGAGCCCGAAAAGGGATTTGAAGAAATTTATCGGGTGCTGCGAAACGGCGGCACAGCACTGGTTAGCACCGTTGTTTTGTTGAAAACGACTGGCACACAAAAAGAATACGAGAAAAATCGAACGTCAAATACCCCATTTTGGGATGCTCTCGCGGTCCAAACGATGATGGAGAACGCGGGATTCAAAAGTGTTGAACTTGTGCGTCAAGAAAAATGCTTCGTGCAGTTCAAAGCGCGAAAGTAGCACCGTAGCAGCAGCAGGAGTAGCAGGAGTAGCAAATAAAATAATCAATACCATTATCGTCGAAGAATTTTCTTCAAAGCATCATCTATACGTTCATACTTGAACTTGTAGCCGGCACTGAGAGCCGTCGTTGGCTGTACCTTCTGTCCTTGAAGAACCACCGTTGCGCCTTCACCCAGAAGCGCTTGAATGGCGAAATCCGGCACCGGCAACCAGTTTGGCTTGCCAAGTGTCTCTCCCAGTGTTTCGCACATATCGCGCATGCGTACAGGAGTAGGCGCTACGCAATTGATTGGTCCGTTGAACGCTTCGTTCGTCAGACTCTCCAAAATCAAGCCCACCGCGTCGTCTCTGTGCACCCAGCTAAACCACTGCGAGCCATCGCCCAAAGGCCCACCCAGAAACGCCTGGAACGTGGGGACCATTTTACCCAACGCACCGCCGTCACGGTCGAGAACGATCCCGAGTCGGAGGAGCACCACCCGACATCCGTTCGCGCCCTTTGCCGTCTGCTCCCACGCCTGACACACCTGACTCAAGTAGTCTGCACCTGGCCCACTCGACTCATCGTACGTGTCACTTTCGCTCGTGCCGTAATATCCGATGGCCGATGCGTTGACTAACACTTTCGGTCGTTTGCTTTCATCTTCGATCGAGTTGATGTGTTCGACGATCGTCTTCGTGGTTCTCACTCGCGAAGCCATGATTTCACCCTTAATCTTCGGGTCCCAACGAGTACTGATCGGCTCCCCCGCCAAATTTACCACATGTGTAGCACCTACGAGTCCTCGTCGCCATTTATCCTGGCCCACGAACGCAATATCACCCTTTGGGAGAGAGTTTGGCGATAGCTTGCCGCGCGCTTTATCGACATCACGCGTTAAAACTCGCACCTCTGCTCCTTGCTCGAGAAGCGTAGCGACGAGTTTGGAACCGACAAAACCCGTAGCGCCAGTAATGGCGACAACCAATCGCTGTGACGTCGTCGCGGTAGCGTCGGCTGCGCTGGCGGCGGTGACAAAACGGCGCTCGCTCAATCGGGACGCGCGAGCCGTCGCTGATGCCTTATCCACCAGACTACGGTGAGCTTGGCGCTTAAGCGACGCGTGTACATTCACACGCGCGCTGATTTTGTTATGTGTATTTGCGTATGTTGCCATGTTACGCGTCAAGCTGAATACTTAACGCCGGCGGTGGCGAGGTTGACAGTGAAGTACTGCTGTTCAGGAGACGCGTTGAGAAACACGTGGCGCATGGCTGCTTCAGGAGTGAGCCGCCGTGCAGGGTCCCAGTCTAGTGCGCGATTGAGAAACTCGTCAAAAGCTGAATCTTTCGAAATAATAGGTCCGCAACGAAGAGACCGATGCTTTACTGATGCATTCGATAATCTCCCTGGAGTGCTGAAAGGGACGCTTCGCATTCGGCTTTCGCTGCACTCAAGCAGTGATGAGGTGTTCATGATGGTAAAGTTCACTCGTCGCTCGGTGTTTGTAGCGGCCAAAAGCATGCGTTTTGGGGGAGGTCCTAATTTAGACACAATACTGCTCAATAAAGCTGCTTCGTTGTCGCCAAAGAAAATTGGCTCGCCGATGTACAGTTCCGCTAGCACGCACGCAAGACTCCACACGTCAATCGGATGGCTATATCCGATGCCGAGCATAACCTCTGGGGCGCGATAGAATCTGCTCTGTACATATGTATACACTGCCCGCCCAGCGTAACACGCACTTCCAAAGTCGATTAATTTCACGTTGAGCGAATCCGGGCGCTCAAGCAAAATGTTTTCTGGTTTGATGTCACAATGGACAATCCCAATCCGCTTCAAGTACAGCAACGCCTCTACGAGTTGCCGAGCTATATGTCGAACAGTGACAAGTGGAATACTTGTGAATTCCCGTGCGGCAAGAAACTCGTACAAGTTGATGTGTAAAAGTTCAAGAACGACACACGTATGCTGACGGAACTTGAAATGCTCGAGCATACGAACAACTCGACTTGTCCCGCCCTGTAGTCGATCTAGAACTTCAACTTCCAGCAAGGCTTGTCTCGAAAATTTCGGATTGTTATTAATGACTTTAAGCGCCACCATACGTTTACTTTTATGATCGAAGCATCTAATAACTTGTCCAAAATTACCTTGGCCGAGCGAATCCATCACCTCAAATTGGAATGCTACGTGCTCCCCGCGAATTATCTTGAACACTCCGTCGTGAGACTTGGACGAACGAGAGTCCATGGACGAAATTATAGTTGATGTCAAATGTTCTTGCGTTCTTTTGTCGTCCTTATCCATTGGGACATACCATACACGTTTGTAGCGCATGATGTCTTCTCTATCAATCTTTCGCATTCGGCGCCACATTTTTTTCATTACTTCGGTGGCTGGAATTCCCTGGGTAGAGTCATCCACCGACGTTGACACATGGTGGTTTGTACCTACATTACACGTGCGCCTCACGTTCTTTGATCGAGGCTTATCGCTCGGTGTATCTAAGTTGCTGCGTTGTTTTGAGCGCATTCTTGCGCTTAGCGGTGGCAGCTTCGGTATAAATTTCGGGCTCAGAATCGTTGACTCGAGGCATGGTGGGCGAGCTGTCTGCAGCACGTTGCGAAAACGCGATTTGTCATGTTTCAAACGCCGTGTTGTTCCTTTACTTGTACATTGTTTGTGTTCTCTCACGGAATGAGGCGATGTGAGTTCAGTCAACGCGAGCCTTGGGCATCGCAGGGGCGTGGCTACAGAACTTTTACTGGCACATGGCGCGCGTGGCGCGCGCGTATACGGTTCAGTAGATGCTTCGTATGTCGCATGCCACGTCGACTCTGGGGACTTCGGCATGGGTGTTTGTGAGAGGCGTGTCTTCGCAACAAAAACATAAATAGCCACGCAGTGTTAACACTGCGTTAACGTCATATCAGCCATCTTGCATCGATTCGGGCTGTTACAAAATCCCCACATTGCTGAGGGACTAAATCCTAAATGTCTCATTTGTGTGTCTCATTTGTGTTTCATTTGTGCTTTGCGCGCTTGATCGATCAGAGGCTGCAATTCTCCTTTTGCTGCCAATTCTTTCAACAAACTTAAAATCAACGGAAGATAGTTGTGTCTACGGCGAATATTTTCATCGCGCCATCTCGCTTCTTTCGCCTCTTCTCGCTCTAATTGTGATTCAATTTCACTTTTTTCTCCACTGAAATCCGCACCTGACGTTCCTAACGCACTCAGTTCAGCCAAACGCGCACGCAGATGCTTCCGGGCATCCTCTGTAACTGCCAATAAGTTGAATTTGATCTCCTGCGTCGCGTAGTTTTCTATCCGACGCTGAATCGCGGGCACGGCAACTTCCAACCAGTTTGAATCGCCGAATGGACCGTGGTTTATCGGTCCTTCGCGTAATCCGTCTAATTCAAACACGAAACCATCCTTTGGCACGTACGCTACAAAGTGAAACACATCATCGTCTTCTCTAGCAGGACGGGACTGAATCACGATTGGTTCGGGGCGAGCAAAAGAATTATGCGCCGTACGAATTACCTCGCTGTTCGACACCGCCAACCCTTTCGTTTCCGCGTCAAACTCCTGCGTGAACTCACGAAATTGACTCAACTCTTCACCGAGTTCAACTCGATCGTGCGCATTTAGTAGCACCGAGAGTATTGCCTGCGTCGCACATGCATTTGTGACGACTTGTTTTGCAAAGAAAAGATCCAGAGGAGCTTCGTGATCGATGGTGGCTTCATAGTTGTCATTTCTCGTCCACTTGAAGAGGAAAATCAAACCCAACACAGGTTCGACGCTCACGAGGTCGGCGACGTCTAGCGAGTACAGCTCTTCGAAACCGACATCTTTCACTCCGATATTTCGAACAAGTTCAGTAAACACGCCCGGGTCGCTTTCAATTGTCGTCCAGTCCATTTCAAGACTGCGAGGCGTGGACTGAGGGCTGGGTTTAAGCTGTTTACTGTTTTAAAAATTACAACTGAACTCCGAGTCGTACCCGTCTATTCCATAATATCGTTCGCCGCGGCACCGAAACGATTCCAAAATCCACCTCCAGTGGAGACTTCGTTTCTAACTTCGCGCTCCTCTTCCACTTCACCCTCGGCGAGGGCATCCATATCAACTTCTTCGCCTTCCGCGAGCACGCGGCTTTCGACGATGACTTCATTTCCATCTGAGTCATACTCAATGATCTCTAAAATCTCTTCCGTTTCTTCAATCACGTGATCCTCGATGTATTCTTGTTCGTATTCTTCTGGTTCATCATAATCTTCCTCGTGACGTTCATACGTTACCGTAGTCTGAGACACTCGCTCCTCCATCTTCAGCGGCACCGGTTCTGCGACACGCGGCGCAGGTGGCGGCTCCCGTACTGGTTCTGGTTCTGCGCGCTTCGGAATATCGGGAATGACAAAATTTTCTTCGCCGATATCAAAGTTAATGGTTTCCGAACCAATCACCGATTCTTGTACGACTGGTTCCTTCTTCAACACAAGCTGGTCGCGTTCCGAGCGCAACTCGTTGATTTCTTCCATCTGAGCTCGACAGTTTTCATTGCACTCGTCGAGTAACTTTTGAAGCTCAGCAGATCCGTCAACAGGCTGCGTCTTGGCCAAGGCTAATGCTTTCTTTAACGTCGCAACTTCCATCTTCAGCGAGATGAGGAATTCTTCCGCACCTTGTGCACGTTTATCGTTCATCTTTGCCCAGTTTTCGGTGTACTCGAGCGCCTCTTGATTTGCCCGCGCCTCCTCCTCGAGTGCGGCGATGTCCTCCTTGGCCGCAGCGAGCTCGGCTTCTAACTGAGCGATTCTGGCTTTTGAGGCTTCATCATCACCCGTATTCTCCTGTGCCTGAGAAGTCGCGGCAGCTGCCATCTTGGCGTCATCGAGGGCGTCTTCGAGATCTTCAATCTTTGCCTTGAGCGCGTCGACTTCAGCAGTCATCGTTTGCTCGTGAGTTGTTTTCAAAGAAACAATATCAGAACGAAGTCTAGCAAGCTTTGCATCGCTCGCCTTGTTCAACCTGTGACTTTCGAGCATCAGTTGTTCTTGTTCCGCTTCGTGAGCTTTGACTTCGGCGCGCAACTTTGCAAGTTCAACTTCCGCATCGTTGAGTTGTTCTTGCGTTCGTTCAAGCTTGCGTTGAAGCAAGTCGGAGTTTTGCGAAGCTTCAATTTGGTAGAAGCTGAACTCACTCGACACAAATTCCTTGGCGATACGCAAACGCTCGATTTCCTCAAGAGCATTGGTCAACTCCGCGTTTAATTTTTCGCTCTCCTTGATCAAATCGCCGCTTTTTGAGCTCACGCGCTGAGCCTCCTCGCCGAGCTCAGCCTGCGCCGCTTCGTACTCGAGCTCGCGCGCCGCAAGCTTATCGCGAAGCGTTTTAACCTCCCGCTCCCGTTTACCACGTTCGGATACGATCTCGATTTCTAAGTGTTCCACCTTGGTTCGGAGAACTCGGATTTCAATGAGTAACTTGCTGGAATCGCCGTCAGTTGGTTCCTTTGAGCTACGCTCGAGTTCGTCGAGACGAAGTCTTAATTTCATCATATCAGAAACAGCCACATCGCGTGACTCTGTCATTTCCTTGAGGTCACCTTCAAGATCTTCAATAACTCTATTGTAGTGACGCTTGTCACTACGAGAAGCCGCTAAAAGCTTTTCCTTTTCATCCGCGTGTGCACGGCGCAGCTCAATGATGGAATTTTCAAGTTCGCCAATGCGCAACTTCATCGCGTCGAGAGCAGACGTGTCAACTTCAGGTGCAGCAGCTGGCGGCTGAGATTTCATCTTCGATTTCTCATGATGCGCCGTAGCGAGTGCGTCTTGAAGAGACGCGATTTGTTTCTCAAGCGCATCCTTCTCATCCGCATTTTGAGACTTCACGTTGGACGCCTCAGCGAGTGCGTCTTGAAGAGTTGCGAGTTGCTTCTCGAGCGCATCCTTTTCATCCACGTGTGCGCGGCGCAGCTCCATGATGGAGTTTTCAAGTTCGCCAATGCGCAACTTCATCGCGTCGAGAGCAGACGTGTCAACTTCAGGTGCAGCAGCTGGCGGCTGAGACTTCACATTGGACGCCTCAGCGAGTGCGTCTTGAAGAGTTGCGAGTTGCTTCTCGAGCGCATCCTTTTCATCCGCGTGCGTGCGGCGCAGCTCAATGATGGAAACTTCAAGTTCGCTGATGTAGATTCGTCTTTGTTCAACTAGGCTGTCCATGGATACCTTATCGACTTGTGCTTGAGCATTCATACCTTGCAACTCTTCCACTTGTGCACGTAGCGCTTTGATTTCTTTATCGAAATCTTCAGTGTTCACCGGCTGCGCATCCTTGATTTGTGCATTCAACGACTGAATCGTCTTCGTCGCAACTTGCGCATGCAAAACAAACTCCTTCTTCTGCGAAATAGAGAATTCTCGCGCCATATCGAGTAGTCGTGTGCGTCGCTGGTGTTGCAAGACCAGATGAAGCAGGCTACTCCAGCGAATATCAGCCCGTCGCGACTTCGACGCAAGCATTGCAGCGTCGTACGCGTTTTTTAAATCGCTGAGGCGCGACTGCTCGTGATCAAGCAAACGCGTTTGATCTTCTAACTTGCCGTTCGCGTCTTCTAAATCTGATCGTAACGCACGTACTTCACTGCGCAAACGAGAAAGTTCAGAAGATGAGTTCATGTTTGTGGAATCCAGGGATTCCTCCAATCCGAGGAGAGATTTCTCCAACTCTGCGATACGAGCATCACGACTCGCACAAATCTTGAGCGCTTTGTCGAGTTCAATCTTGTGCTCATCACGAGCAGTGTTGGCAAACTCGAGCTGAGAGCGAATTTCAATCAGCTTGAGTCGAAGCGCATTGATATCTGCTGTCGCCGCTGTTCGCGCACGTTCAAGTTCTGTTTCGTTACCAAGCAGAAGCTCCTCAAGTTCTTCAATACGCTTGTCCCGGAGACTTAACGTCGCACCATGGCGCATCTTTGAGGCGGCGTTTTCCTTCTTACGAAGATCAGAAAGATCAGCCAACTCACTTTGAACGTTCGTCAATTGAACTTCAAGCTCTGCGATTCGAGCATTAGCGTCGCGAAGGCTTGCATCTCTAGCTGCGAGTTTCTCGTTCAATGCCAACGAACCACTTGAGGCGTCAGACTTCGCCTTCTCCATATCACTCTCACGTTCGAGCAACGCGCCTTCGAGCTCGCTAACTCGCGCATCGCGTGCAGCGATGGTATTCTTGAGTAGCATTATTTCCTTCTCCAGCGCCACGAGTTTTTGCTGCAGTGCTAACAAATCATCCGCCGCACTTGTGTTGGCCTCCGCTTGAGCATGATTTTCGAGCAACAGCCCTTCAAGTTCCGTGATGCGAGAGTCACGAATAGTCAAGGTACTCGTGTGTCGTAACTTAAGAACTTCGACGTCCTTTTCATGAACTTCATGCGTGTCCCGAAGCTTCGTCTCGAGCTCAGAAATCTGATCATGTAATGACTTGATGGTCTTCGTCGCAACGGCACCGTGCAGGACGAACTCTTGCTTCTGCGATTTGACAAACTCGCCGGCGATGCATAAGAAACGAGTGTGGTGATTCTTCACAGCCGCAA
>Ga0181597_10003766_pt1 | contig 15515 bp, 11 predicted proteins | sample 041ome_5_FD_148647 | JGI IMG/M metagenome (GOLD analysis project Ga0181597, IMG submission 148647) | Coastal salt marsh microbial communities from the Groves Creek Marsh, Skidaway Island, Georgia - 041403US metaG (spades assembly) | ecosystem: Environmental > Aquatic > Marine > Intertidal zone... | reverse complement strand
AAACGCGACTGGGAAAAAACCGGCGCAAAAGCCAGCGCATCCCGCACGCAGCCCCGTGATGAAAAACGGGGCGATAATCGGGGTGAAAACCGGGTGGAAGGATATCGGGGAAGACCCGGGACGCCTGATCGCCCCGGTACGCCTGATCGCCCCGGTGCGCCTGATCGCAAGGAGAGTGCTGGTTATGATGGCAAGCCCGCCCACGGCAAACCCAAGGGCAAAAACCCGGGCAAATATGCCCGCAAGGCCCGCGCCGAAGCGGGCGGGGCAGACCGGCCTGCCGGGGATGCGGCAGAACGCCCGACGCTGAAGAGCAAGAAGGGCTACAAGCCCGGTAAATCCAACTTCAAGAAAAAGGGCGGTAAGCCGCGCGGCGGTTCGGCCGACGGGTTCAGCCCGCGGAAACGCAAAATCACCTGAGTCGCTTCCGGGACATTGGTCCTGACACTTATCCTGACACTGGCCGGTCTCACGGTAACGCCCGGCGCGTAACCGGCGCACATATGTGCGCTGATGGATGACCTGTGACCGGATCACGTGGTATAATCCCTTCAGATCAATCAAAACAAACAAACGGTGAGGCAAATTGACCGAGATGAGATATGAAGCGCCGGAGACACTCGACGCCGCAATCGGCCTGCTGGCAGGCCAGAGCGGGCAGGTAAAAGTGTTGGCGGGTGGAACGGACGTACTGGTCCAGATCCACGCCGATATGATCGAACCAGACGTTATCGTCGATATCAAAAAAATCGCCGAGATGCGCGAAATCGCCGACGAAGACGGCGCCTGGCGCCTCGGTGCTGCCGTTACCGGCAAGGAGCTGATGGATAATGCCGCGTTTAACGCGGCGTGGCCGGGTGTCATGGATGGCGTTCGACTTATCGGTTCGGTTCAGGTGCGCGGACGCGCCACCGTTGGCGGCAATGTGTGCAATGCCTCACCGGCGGCGGATAGTGTGCCGCCGATGATCACGTCCCGCGCGATCGCGACCGTGATCGGCCCGAACGGAACACGAGAAGTTCCCGTGCAGGACATCGCCACCGGGCCCGGCAAGACGTCGCTGGAAGCTGGTGAATTTGTCGTGTCGTTCAAGTTTCCGAAGCGCCCGGCGCGTTCAGGCGATGCCTATCTGCGGTTTACCCCGCGCACAGAAATGGACATCGCCGTTGTCGGTTGCGCCGTCAACCTGACGCTGGATGATGCGGGTATCTGCACCGATGCGATCGTGTCGCTCGGTGCGGTTGCCGCACGGGCGCTGATTGTCGAAGACGCGGCCAAAGCGCTGATCGGCACCCCCGTCGACGAGGCTGCGATGGATGCACTGGCCGCCGCGGCAAGCGCTGCCGCCACCCCGATTGACGACAAGCGGGGCACCGTTGAATTCAGAACCGAAGTCGCGGGCGTGCTGGCACAGCGAGCTGCCGCAATCGCGCTGGAAAGGGCGAAATCCTGATGGCTAAACAATATGTAACGACCATCGTTAACGGCGATAACGTCGAGGTTCTCTGCGACCCGACACAGACGCTGCTGGATGTTCTGCGCGACGAGATGGACATGACCGGCACCAAGGAAGGCTGCGGCACCGGCGATTGCGGCGCCTGCAGCGTGACGCTGGACGGCGTCCTGGTCTGTTCCTGCCTGGTTCTTGGCATCGAGGCCAATGGCAAGAAGGTCGAGACCATCGAAGGCATGGCCCAGGGCGAGGAACTACATCCGCTGCAGCGGAAATTCATCGATCATGTTGCGCTGCAATGCGGCATCTGCACACCGGGTCTGCTGATCGCGTCGAAAGCGCTGCTCGAAGAAAACCCCGATCCGACCGAAGAGGAAATCCGCTACTGGCTGGCGGGCAATCTCTGCCGTTGCACGGGCTATCACAAAATCATCGAGGCGGTACAGGATGCCGCCGCCGAAATGAGAGGGAACTGATCCATGGGTAGAGCACCTTCACCATTCGCGACCAAAATTCCGTACGAGAAAAAAGATCTCAAGATCGTTGGCACGAACCCGACCGCGCGCGGCGATGCTGTCGACAAGGTCACGGGGCGCGCGCGCTATGCGTCCGATATCAGCCTGCCTGGTCAGTTGATCGGCCGTGTGCTGCGCAGCCCGCATGCCCGCGCCAATATCCTGTCGATAGACACCTCCGCCGCTGAGGCATTGGCCGGTGTAAAGGCTGTCGTCACGCGTGACGACTTCCCGGATATGGCCATTGAGCATGCTGCATCGGGCGAATTGATGGTCAACTTCCGTGACGTGACGCGAAACATGATGGCGCGTGAAAACGTGCTGTATGACGGTCACCCGGTTGCTGCCGTTGCCGCGACCAGCGATGCCATCGCCAAGCAGGCGCTGAAGCTGATCAAGGTGGAATACGAAGTTCTGCCCCATGTGATCGACGTGCGCGATGCGATGAAGCCCGATGCGCCGATCCTGCATGAAGATCAGTTCACCAAGGGCGTCGAACCGAAACCGACCACCCCGTCGAATGTTGCGGCGCGGATGGAAAGCAAGCTCGGCGATATCGAAAAAGGGTTTGCCGAGGCCGAAATCATCATCGAGCGGGAATTCAACACCAAGCCCGTTCACCAGGGCTATATCGAGCCCCAGGCGAGCATCGCCAACTACACCGAAGGCGGTCTTGCCGAGGTATGGACCGGCACCCAGGGCCATTTCGTGTTCCGCGCGCAGATCGCCAAGCTTCTGGAAATGGACCTCTCCAAGGTCAAGGTCATCCCGACCGAGCTTGGCGGCGGCTTTGGCGGCAAGAACAACGTCTATCTCGAACCGCTGGCCGTCATGTTGTCCAAAAAGGGCAAGCGTCCGGTCAAGATGGTGATGGACCGCGACGAAGTGTTCCGCGCCACCGGCCCGACATCGGGTACCAACGTGAAGGTCAAGATGGGCTGCACGCGGGATGGCCGGATCACGGCCGCCCAGGCGGAATTGAACTATCAGTCAGGTGCCTATGCGGGGTCCTCCTTGCCACTGGCGACCATCACCGTGTTCACGCGCTATGACCTCGAAAATGTCTCGGTCGTGGGACACGATGTGACCACCAACCGGCCCAAGGTTGCGGCCTATCGTGCGCCCGGTGCGCCGATGGTGGCGTTCGGCGTCGAGACCGTGATCGACGAGATGGCGCGCGAATGCGGCATCGATTGCATCGATTTCCGGCTGCTCAATGCTGCCAAGGAAGGCACCCAGACCCATTTCGGACCGAAGCTCGGACCGATCGGGTACATCCAGACTCTGGAACGCGCCAAGGTGCACGCCCATATGAGCGAAAAGCTCGGCCCCAATCAGGGCCGCGGCGTCGCCACGGGCTTCTGGTTCACGCTCGGGGCGGAAACGTCGGCGACCGTCAATGTCGGCGAGGACGGCACCGCGACGCTGATCTTCGGCACAGTGGATGTCACCGGCGGGTCACGCAGCGCCTTCGCCATGATCGTGGCCGAGGAACTGGGCATTCCGTATGAAAAAGTCCGCACCATGTCGGGCGATACCAGTGCGCTCGGCTTCAACTTCATGACTGCGGGCAGCCGTGGCACGGCAGCGGGCAGCATGGCCGCCGTCACCGCGACGCGGAAGGCCATCGCGCGCATGTGCGAAATTGCCGCCCGCAAGTGGGAGGTCGAACCCGACCAGGTTGTCTGGGAAGACGGCAAGGCCCGTCCCGCCGGCGCTAATGTCGGTGATTTCGCGCCGATGTCGGTCGCAGAACTAGCCAAGGAAGCGGCCTGGTTCGGCGGCACGATTGCCGGTCATGCGGAAATCAACGTGGCTCAGGGCGGCCCCGGTTTCGGCACGCATATCGTCGATGTCGAGGTTGACCGCCGCACCGGTGCGGTCAAGGTGCTGCGCTACACGCTGATCCAGGATGCCGGCAAGGCTGTGTATCCTGAATTCATCGAAGGCCAGTTCCAGGGCGGCGCGGTGCAGGGCATCGGCACCGCGCTGAACGAGGAATATATCTATAACGACAAGGGCTTGCTCGAAAACGCCGGGTTCCTCGATTACCGCATCCCGGTCGCCTCCGACGTGCCGTTCATCAACACGGAGATCGTCGAGGTGCCGAACCCGGATCACCCCTACGGCATCCGCGGCATCGGCGAAGTGCCGATCATCCCGCCGCTGCCCGCCATCGCCAACGCGATCCACGACGCTATCGGTATCCGCATGCGCGATCATCCGATGTCGCCGCCGAAGGTGCTCAAGGCGCTGAAGGATCAGATGATTGAAGACGCCGCCGCACAAGGCACCGCGGCCGAGTAAACGAACCGTCGAAAGATGGGATGAACGGGAAGGGCCGGGGCAAAATGCTCCGGCCTTTACTTTTTTGCTTATGTGTATCGTGTTTTGGTCAATTGCCCGCTGGACATCTATAAGGTCGGCGGGCTGAATAGAAGAATGAACGATAACGACCCAACTGGCACCGATTGGACGGATCGAGAAATCGCTTTGGTCGTTGCGGATTATTTCGACATGTTGCGGAAAGAAATTGTCGGAGAGCCATACGTCAAAGTTCAGCACAATCAGCGTCTCCAGGAGATGACCGGAAGATCAAAAGGGTCGATTGAATTCAAACACCAGAATATTAGCGCGGTGCTGGACCAATTTGATCATCCTTGGATATCCGGCTATAAACCGCGCGCTAATTTTCAGAATGCTTTAATCGCCGCCATCGACAATCATCTTTCCGCCGATACCATCCTCATGCCCGACCGATTGGCTGTTGAACATCAGGCTCTTGCAGAACCGGGAGTATTGTTCTTTGAACAACCTCCGGTGATGACTGGCGCAAATTCGGATCGCCCGGAGCCGTTAAAGCGGTTGGCCAGAAAGTTCGATCCGGCGACCCGCGATTCTCGAAACCGAGCATTGGGATTGCTGGGTGAGGAAACCATATTCAATTTTGAGCGGAAAAGGCTTGTTGATGAAGACCGACCTGATCTGTCCAGTCAGGTTAAATGGGTTTCTCAGGAAGACGGCGACGGCGCAGGCTTCGACATTCTGTCCTTCGATATTTCAGGCAGAGAACGAATGCTCGAGGTGAAAACCACGACGGGTTCACAGAAGACGCCGTTCTATCTGACAGAGAACGAGAGATCCCTCTCCGAAGAAAGGACCGACGCTTTTCGGATTGTCCGATTATATGATTTCGCAAGATCGCCGAAAGCTTTTGAAATCGAGCCACCTTTGGAGAGTGCCGTCATCCTTAGAGCAACAGAATACCGCGCATCATTTTCCTAACCAAGGAGAGAGAAACCACATGCCCCGCCTGCACCCCGTCGCCGCCGAAGATTACTCACCCGAACAGAAACGCATCGCCGACATGATTTCCGGCCAGCGCAAGGCGCCGGTGCGGGGGCCGTTCGGGGTTCTGCTCCATGCGCCGGAGATCTGCGAGATGTTCGCCAATTTCGTCGATCTGTCGCTGGACGAGGAAAAATCGCGCATTCCGCTGCGGCTCAAGGAGCTCGCCATCATCACGGTCGGGCGGGTCTACGGCTCGGACTACGAATGGTTCATCCATGCCAAGCGTGCGGTGGAGTTCGGCATCGATGCCGATGCGGTCGAGGATATGCGCCACAACCGGACACCGACATTTCCGAATGAAGACGAAACCATGGTCTATGAGGTCGCGAAGGAGCTGGCCGAGACGCGGCGTCTGTCGGATGCGAATTACAAGCGCGCCTTTGATCATTTCGGGAAGGAGGCAATGGTTGAACTCGCGGCCCTCGTTGGCTTCTATCATACTGTGTCCGTCGTGTTGAACGTGTTCGAGGTCGAGGCGCCGGAAGGCGATCCCCACCCCCTGAAAGGCTGAATTTCCTTTGCCGGTCATTGATTTGTCTCCCCTCGAAATTCAGTTTCTCGAAGCGCTGGCGCTGATCCTGATTGCCTGCCTGACGGTGCCTGTCTTCAAGCGCATCGGGCTCGGTGCGATCCTTGGTTATCTTGCCGCGGGGGTGATTGTCGGCGCGACGCTGAGCCTTGGGTTCACGAAGAACCCCGACAAGCTGCTGCATTTTGCCGAGTTTGGCGTGGTGCTGTTCCTGTTCGTGATCGGGCTGGAAATGAAGCCCGCGAAGTTGTGGGAAATGCGTGGTGATATATTCGGGGTCGGGCTGGCACAGGTCGTGCTGTGCGGCGGGGTGCTGGCTGTGCCGCCCCTGGCGCTGGGCATGGCCTGGCAGGTCTCGGTCGTCATCGGGTTCGGGCTGGCATTGTCATCTACCGCACTGGTGATGCTGGCGCTGGACGAGCGCGGCGAACGGGGCAGCGGCTACGGGCGCAAGGCATTCGCCATCCTGCTGTTCCAGGATCTGGCTATCGTGCCCTTGCTGTTGATGGTGGCTCTGCTGGCGCCGTCGGGCGGGGATCTAGGCCTCGCAGAAAGCCTTACCAATGTCGGGATTGCGGTTGCGGCGATCGCCGCGCTGATCCTGACCGGCCACTACCTGCTGAACCCCGTCTTCCGCTTTCTCGCCAATTCAGGCGTGCCGGAAATCATGACGGCCTTCGCGCTGGGCATTGTCATCTTCGCGGCCCTGCTGATGGACATGGCCGGTATGTCCTATGCCATGGGCGCCTTCATCGCGGGTGTGATGCTGGCTGATTCCTCGTTCCGTCACGAACTCGAAGCGAACGTGGCACCGTTCCGTGGGCTGTTCCTCGGCCTGTTTTTCATGGCGGTCGGCGTATCCCTGTCGATTGATGCCGTGGTGGCCAACTGGGGTACCATTCTGATCGCCGTTCCGGTGGTGATTAACCTTAAAGCGGCGGTGATATATGGCATTCTGCGCGGCTTCGGCACTGCGCATGAAGTGGCCGTGCGGGCGGCGCTCGCCTTGCCGCAGGCGGGGGAGCTCGGCTTCGTGCTGTTCGCGTCTGCCGTATCTGCCGGGATACTGGGGGCGGAGACATCGTCCATCCTTGTTGCCGTGATTACGCTGACCATGGTCGCATCGCCGCTGGTCGAGCGATTGGTCCCGCTGCTTATTGCCGATAAGGCCGGGGACGAGATCGAGGAGGATTTTTCCGATGCAGGCGGGCGTGCCCTGGTGATCGGATTCGGGCGGTTCGGCCAGGTCGTCACCCAGGCGCTGCGGCTGCGGGATATCAGCGTGACTATTCTGGATGCCGATGCCGAACGCGTGCGTGAAGCGCAGGAATTCGGATCTCGCATTCATTTCGGCGACGGGATGCGACGCGAAGTCCTCCGCGCTGCAGGTGCCGAAGACGCCGACGTCATCGTGGTCTGTGTCGATGATGCAGCTGTTGCCAAAGACATCGTTAACATGGTGCAGAGCAAGTTCCCGCAGGCGGAACTATTGGTTCGTGCCTATGACCGGACGGCGGCGATAGATCTTATTCACATGGGTATCGAAGAACCGGTGCGCGAGACGTTCGAATCCGGCCAGCGCATGGGCCGGGCGGCACTGCGGGCCGCGGGCGTGGCGGAAGACGACGCAGCGGAGACGATTGACGATGTGCGCCGCCGTGACGAAAGCCGTTTGCACCTGCAGGTGCAGCAGACCGCCGGTGCCGGCGGCGATACGCTGGAACAGATGAAGAAAATAAAACCGGAACCGATCTGATCGCGGAGAGCGGGCGAAAAGGCGATCCGCCCTGCGGTCTTTGCAGCCGCCTTGTCACAACAGCGACCAACCATATAGGGTAGCGTCTCGGGTTCCGCGAAGCCGGTCCGTCAGGTCCGTGCTGTCATGATCCAAACGGGTGACGCCAACGGGGTGCCGCCGCTGATGGGGGAAAAGAAAAAGATGAAAATCGGTGTTCCAAAGGAAGTCCATGCGGGTGAGCAGCGCGTCGCGCTGACCCCTGAAACGGCGGGGCGTATCCAGAAGCTGGGTTTCGATATAAGTGTTGAATCCGGCGCCGGAACGAGCGCGCAGTTCAGCGATGCGGCTTACCGCGAAGCCGGTGTCGAGGTTGTCGACGACACACGGAAACTCTGGGCGGACGCGGATGTTATCCTCAAGGTCCTTGAGCCCGAAACCCATCCGGATCTCGGTGTCGACGAGACCGAGCTTCTGCGCGATGGCGGCACGCTGATAAGTTTCATCTGGCCGGCGCAGAACCCTGACCTCCTGGAAAAGCTGAAGGCGCGAAATGCTTCCGTCATTGCGATGGATTCAGTGCCGCGGATCAGCCGGGCGCAGAAACTCGATGCGCGGTCGTCGATGGCGAATATCAGCGGCTATCGTGCCGTGGTAGAAGCCGCGAATAATTTCGGGCGCTTCTTTACCGGCCAGATCACGGCGGCAGGCAAGGTGCCGCCGGCGAAAGTGATGGTCATTGGTGCCGGTGTTGCGGGGCTGGCGGCCATTGGCGCCGCGCGCAGCATGGGCGCCATCGTCCGCGCCTTCGACACAAGGCTGGAGGTCAAGCAGCAGGTCGAAAGTATGGGTGCCGAATTCCTAGAGATGGAATTCGAGGAAGACGGCTCCGGCGGCGGCGGATATGCCAAGGTGATGAGCGAAGAGTTCATCAAGGCCGAGATGGAATTATTCGCCGAACAGGCCAAAGACGTCGACATCATCATCACCACGGCACTCATTCCCGGCAGGCCCGCGCCTAAACTGATCACTGCGGACATGGTCAAATCCATGAAACCGGGCTCGGTTATCGTCGATCTGGCAGCCGAACAGGGCGGGAATTGCGAACTCACCGACCCTGGTGTGATCGCGGTTAAGCATGACGTCAGCATTATCGGCTTTACTGACCTGCCTAGCCGAATGGCCGCCCAGTCAAGCCAGCTTTACGGCACGAACCTCGCCCATATGCTGTCCGACCTGACGCCGGAAAAAGATGGCAACGTCAATTTCGATATGGAAGACGATGTTATCCGCGGTTCAACGGTCGTCCATCGCGGCGAGATCACCTGGCCGCCACCCGAACCCAAAACGCCTGCTATCGCGCCGTCGAAACCAACTGACGCGAAGGCCCCCGTCGAAGAGCCGAAGCCCAGGAATATCGGTATGAAATCCGCGATCACGCTGGTGATCGGCGGGCTCGTGCTTGCCGGTCTCGGCACTGTCGCACCGCCGGATTTCATGAAGCACCTGACCGTGTTCGTGCTGGCCTGCTTTGTCGGCTATCAGGTTATCTGGAATGTCACCCCGGCGCTACACACCCCGCTGATGAGCGTCACCAATGCGATCAGCGGTATCATCGTGATCGGCGCGTTGCTGCAGGTTTCCAGCCCATCCAACCTGGTCACCATTCTGGCCGGGATAGCCATCCTGATTGCCACCATCAATATCGCGGGCGGGTTTCTGGTTACCCAGCGCATGCTCCGCATGTTCCGCAAAAGCTAGGAACGGGAGCAGATTATGAGCGAAGGACTTACAACGGTCGCCTATATCGGGGCGAGCATCCTCTTCATCATGAGCCTCGGCGGTCTGAGCAATCAGGAAACTGCGCGGCGCGGTAATATCTATGGCATTGTCGGCATGGCGATTGCGATCATCGCGACGATCCTGTCGACCCAGATCGACGATTACACGATCCTCATCGGCGCGGTCGTTGTCGGCGGCGCCATCGGCATGTTTGCAGCATCCCGGGTCGAAATGACCCAGATGCCGCAGCTTGTTGCCATTTTGCACAGTTTTGTCGGCATGGCGGCCGTCCTCGTAGGTGTTGCGACCTATGTCGACCCGACATCGGCCTATACGGGTGCCGAAAAGGTCATTCACGAGGTCGAGATTTTCCTGGGCGTATTTATCGGCGCGATCACATTTACCGGGTCGGTTATTGCATTTGCCAAGCTACAGGGCAGCCTTTCGGGCAAGCCGCTGCTGCTGCCTGCGCGCCACTGGCTGAACCTAGCGGGCATCGTCGCCTCGCTCTGGCTGGGCGTCGAATTTCTCGGCGCGGCCAATCACGATGCCGGTCTGACCCCGCTGCTTATCATGGCGGGGATCGCCTTCCTGATCGGCATCCACCTGGTGATGGCTATCGGCGGCGCTGATATGCCGGTCGTTGTGTCCATGCTGAACAGCTATTCCGGCTGGGCGGCGGCGGCGACGGGCTTCATGCTGTCGAACGATCTGTTGATCGTTGTCGGCGCGCTGGTGGGCTCGTCCGGCGCGATCCTCAGCTACATCATGTGCAAGGCGATGAACCGTAGCTTCATCAGCGTCATTCTCGGCGGATTCGGCACCACCAGCGGCAGCGCCGCGGCGGGCGATGCTGAGCAGGGCGAAGTGATCCCGACCTCCGTCGATGAAACCGCTTCCATGCTGCTGGACGCCAATGAGGTCATTATCGTGCCGGGTTATGGTATGGCGGTGGCCCAGGCGCAGTCTTCGGTCAGCGAGATCACCCGGTTGCTGCGCGACAAGGGCGTCAACGTCCGCTTCGGCATTCACCCTGTCGCCGGGCGTCTGCCGGGCCATATGAACGTGCTGCTGGCCGAGGCCAAGGTGCCCTATGACATCGTGCTCGAAATGGATGAGCTGAACGAGGATTTCCCGACAACCGACGTGGTGCTGGTGATCGGCGCCAACGATATCGTCAATCCCGGCGCACAGGACGACCCGAACAGTCCGATTGCCGGGATGCCGGTGCTGGAAGTCTGGAAGGCCAAGACATCTGTCGTGTTCAAGCGGTCCATGGCAAGCGGCTATGCCGGTGTCGACAACCCGCTGTTCTACAAGGAGAACAACCGCATGCTGTTCGGCGATGCCAAGGACAGCATTGATGGGATATTACAGAGCCTGAAAAGCTAAGCGGTAACGGACGATCACTGGATAATCTCGGGGCGCGCTGGCCGCTAGGGCAGCGCGCCCGGTTGTTAGGCAGGCCGTCAGTTTTTCTTCTTCAGCCGTTCCAGCAACCTGCGGGCGTCGTCCTCGCCCTTGAATTTTTTGCCGAGGGCCATCACCGCCTCGATCTACCGCAGGGCTTCCCCATGCCGCCCCAGGGCATCGAGCGCGACGGCGATATGATAGCCGATCTCGGGCTGGCTGTCGGAGCGCGCCTGTGCATTGCGCAATAGTCTGAGGCCCTGATTCACGTCACCTTTCTAGACCAGTATCCAGCCATATGTATCGATGGTCTGCGGCTGATTTGGCGCCAGTTCATAGGCCCGCTTAGCGTATTCGTAGGCGCGCTTGTCGCCACGCCGATGATACAAACTGGCCAGATTGTTGATAATGACCACATCCTGCGACGATATCTCCGCCAGCGCCTCGTGGTGGCTGATTGCCAGATCCGTATTGCCCACTTTCAAATGGGCCAGCGCAAGGACCCGCCGGGTGCGCGTGTCATTCGGATTGGATTTTATCCAGGCGTCCAGCCCATCGACGGCCGCTGTCCGGTCGCCGGACGCCCAGCGTGCCTTAAAAAGGCGCTGGGCCTGCTTACTGGTCCGAGATTTGCCAAAGGCCGCGTCATACGCCGCGATGGCGTCGCCGAATTGTTTGTGACGCATGAGCACGTCGCCCCGTACCGTATCGGCCGCGGGCGATCCGGGGAATTTGTCCTGCAGTGCATCCACCATTTTCATCGCTGCCTCGAACCCGTCCAGGTCATAGGTCAGCCGGGCCAGGGCGGCCTGGGCGGGCACGATCTTCGGGTCAAGGTTCACGGCGTATCTGAGCGACGTTACCGCACCCTCGACGTCCTGCAATGACATCTGAACCTGTGAGATACGATACAATTGCGCGGCGTTATCTGCCGCGACATTAGCTGCGGTCCGATAGGTCTCGATTGCATCGGCCTGGTTGCCATTGGCGAGTTGAATCCGCGCCTTGGTATCCAGTACCGAAAAATTGCGCGGCGCCCGGTTTTCCAGGCTTTCCATTATCTGCATGGCCTCGGCTAGCTGGCGTTCCTGGAGCAACAAATTCACTAGCCGTAATTGCGGGTTGATGGCCGTGGGGCTGGTTTTGCTGGCCCGGTCGAGCCAGTTGATCGCCTCCCGGGTTTTGCCCTCCTGCAAGGCCAGCGTCGCCAGTTCCGACATTGCCTTGATCTCGGTCCGGTCCTTTTTGAGAATGGCGAGATATGCCTGTTTGGCTGCCGCGGGGCCGTCCAGAAGTCTTGTCACAGTGGCGAGATTGTAAATCGCGGGTTTGTAGTCGGGCGCAACCGCCAGCGCGGCGCGGAACCTTTTCCGCGCCTCTGTATATGCCTTGTCCTGAATATGCGCTGACCCCGCCAGATTATGGGGAAACGGGTTCTTGGGGTCCGCCTCGCTCAGGCGTTCGGCAATTTCAATCGCGGATTTCGTGTCGCCGCGGCGGAGATGGAGAAGACCCAGGAACGCGCCTGCGCGACCCCGGCCCTTGCCAAGGCGAACGGCTTCCTCCAGTTCGTCGCGCGCTTTGTCCAACTGGCCGGTCGCCAGACGGTTAAGCGCGAGTTCCGTACGGGCTGCCGTGTTCCGGGGTGCTATCGACGCTGCTTTCTCGAACAATTCTGTCGCTTTGCCGTATTGCTTTTCGCGGGTGTAGATTTTGCCCAGTGCCGTGAGCAATTGAATATCGTTTGGCGTGCGCTTGAGAAGCGGGTCCAGCAATTCCAGGGCGGCACGGTTATCGCCGCGCATCATGTAGATAATGCCCAGCATTTTCTGGGTGATCGGTGTGTGTGGCGCCAGTTCGTTGTAGCGCAGGAGGTATGGAACGGCGTCTTCATACCGTTTCAGGGAATAATGAATCGCGCCCATAAGCAGCAGTGATTGCGGGCTGTTATTGAAGGTTTCCGTGGAAAGCACGCCAATCCACAACGTCACATCGTCCAGTAATGCCAATGCTTTCTGGCGTTCGCCCATTTGCACGAAGGCGAGGGCGCGCAGAAGGCCTGCCCGGGGCAGTTTGGGCGCTTCTTTCTGGGCGATATCTAGGTCTTTCAAGGCGTCATCGCGGCGGCCGGTAAGCAGGTAGACCGATGCGCGATCGACACGCGCCACTGTATTGGCCGGCGCGATCGACAGCGTTCTGTCGAAATACTCCAGGGCTCCCCGCCAGTCGTTCAGCGACAGCCTGATTTTACCCTTCATATGCCAGGTGGTTTCATTGTTCGGGTCCCGGGCCATGGCGCGATCAAGCAGTTTATCGGCGTCTTCCATCCGTCCAACGGCCATGCGATGCGACGCGAGGCCGACAACTCCCTTGACGAAATTCGGCCTGATCGTGAGCGCGCTGAGGAATTGCTCCTCGGAATCATGAATTTGGTTAAGCTCGAGCATTGCCCGTCCACGCAGGACCCGGACCTCGGCCTCGACGGCTGGCAAACGCTGGCCGGCCGGAAAATCGCGCAACAATTCTTCGGACTTGCCTTGCGACAGATATGCCTCGCCCAGCGGTCCCAATATCTGCGAATCGTCGGCACCTGCACCACGTGCGAGCTTAAGTTGATGTTCCGCGTCTTCGCCCAGACGCAGTTTGTTTAGGGTGCGGCCCAGCAAAATCCGGGCCGGGAGATCCCGCGGGTTTTGTTGCAGGGCGTTTTTCAGCTGGATTTCCGCGGCGCGGTAGTCGCCTGCGTGGAATTTTTTCAGCGCGTCTTCATAAAAAAAAGGTGGTCGCTCGCGAATCTGTGGGGCGGTCCGTAGTTGCCGCTAAAGACGTGCTGTACGATGAGGCGATTGCAACAAAAATCACCAGGAAAGATTTTGCCGCCAAGGACAAATTGACTTTGCTAATCATCGAATGGCTCCCGGAATCATCACAGTCATTCGCCTTCGCTAGGGTTGGCATACCAGTAATTCAAGACTGGTATTGGGCAGATGGGTTCAGGCCCCGGTTGGTGCCTTGAACGCACCCGGGCCAAAAAACATATCCACCCAATATAATTAACACACTAATTTTTAATCGGGCGTTCTTAAACTATTAAGATAGCGGGCTTTAACACCGTTTTATGACTTTATGACCGTTTTGCGAATTGTCGAATATGGCAACCCAAACATGGTGTAAAGCTCATAAAAAGGGTAGGCCGAGCTATTCAGTTATTTTCTGATGGAGTTGAATCCACTAGAAGAGAAGGTTATGTAACGCGATAAGGTCAAGACAGCGATTTTTGCATTCTGATACATTGTGGCGAAATGTGTCGGTTTATTTTACGATTCTAGGGGCGACGGGCAGGCGTGTACTACCCAACCCTTTGAAATGCACTGATTAATTTTTTTGGCACATAAATTGCATAGAAGAGCCTCTGAGATATAATTTTCCATCGTGTGGGCTTTGATGGAATAAAATGAGCGTGTTGTAGGAACAGTAAGAATGAAACCTTGGGATAAAGTAAGTCACCGACTTACGAGCGGATTGGCGGTTAGCGCGACTTGCGTTGCGTTGATGGTCGCTGCCCCTGCACAGGCATTCGATTTTGATATAGATTGGACCTTTAATGGTACCGGGGAAACTCTTGTCGGCGGCGACACGGGTATAGGGAACAGTCGGACGTATCAGAGTGGCGGGCCCAATAGTGTGAGCCTCCGTGCGACTGCATGGTCGGACACGGGGGCCTCGAGCTCCGCGGTCGGAAACGAATTCGAGGCGGCATCGCTACGGCGTTGGAGCGGTGGCTTCGGTGTTCAAAACAGGTTTAGCAACGATTCGAGCAGCCCCGAGCACGCGATCGATAATAATAACAATTATGATTTTGTCGTGTTTGAGCTGGATCGGGCTGTTAACCTGAGCTCCGTGACGATGAACGAATACGGCACTGGCGATAGTGACATCACCGTGTGGGTGGGTAATACGGACGACGACTTCTCCACGCAGCTCGACCTTGCCGGTCAGGATTTCGACGATCTCGACGCCATGTACAATCGGTCGGAAAATTACGTTAACGGCGGTAGCCCCCGGACCGCGGTTTTTGCCGAGGACGGAAGTCTTATGGGCAACGTGATTATTGTCGCTGCCACGATCTTGCCCACATACAACGGCTTGAAAGATTATTTCAAACTCAAGAAACTGGCTGGCGGATTTGACGACGAGATCGTCGTTACCGAGATTGCAGAGTCTTCCTCACTGGCTGTTATCGGGCTCGGGTTCGCGGTGGTCTGCTTCATGAGGCGCCGTCGGAGCAAAGTCGCCGTTTAACCGACGGTCCACGGTCGACGAAATTCATGTCGACGACATTCAAGTTGATGACATTAAAAACGGCGGTCCCTGGGCCGCCGGTTTTCTATGTGCCCCGGCACGACTCTCACGTCTTCCTCCTTGAAAAACACGGCGGTCGCGAAGCTTTCCCTGGTTGCCCCGGTCGCCCTGCGCAATGCGAAGGTTGTGCACCGGCACCGTCGCCGCTGGTGGTGGAAAATCTCGTACTGGGCTTGTCCCCGGGGGGCGCGTCCAGCAGTATTGCAGCGGATAAAGAGACCCCCGGAGCGGGGGTAACGAAACACAACCGCGTGCTGTTCGGCGATGCCAGGGACAGCGTTGACGGGATATTGCAGAGTTTGAAGAGCCAGGTTTCCGCTTGCCCGGCATGAAGCACCCATATGGAGAGAAGACATCATGACCGATGAACCCGTCCGC
>Ga0181597_10003759_pt1 | contig 15564 bp, 15 predicted proteins | sample 041ome_5_FD_148647 | JGI IMG/M metagenome (GOLD analysis project Ga0181597, IMG submission 148647) | Coastal salt marsh microbial communities from the Groves Creek Marsh, Skidaway Island, Georgia - 041403US metaG (spades assembly) | ecosystem: Environmental > Aquatic > Marine > Intertidal zone... | reverse complement strand
GATTCAACCATTTTAAATCTCCTTTCGAGACATTGTACGACCTTAATCCACTACATGTTAGTGATTGGCGAAACTTTTTTTTCACCGGTCACAAGTACATTAAGAATTTTTCCCGAACGCTCGTTTCTGACTTTGACGATATCACCAATTTGGCCTTGTTCAAGAGCTATAGCACCGACTGTCACAGATACATTTTCGTTACTTGAAGTTAAGAGCACGTATTTACCTTTTTCAACAGCATAATTAATTTCAAGCTGTCTAATTTTTAGTGTTGCGCCTCTTGCTAAATTAAATTTGGCTTTCCTACCGATCACATTATCAATATCAGTAAAGCTTCCAGGCGTGCTTGCAGAGGAATATTCATAGGCCAAATGATTTGAATTTAGTACTTCGCCTTTTGAAATGTTTTTAATAACCACAACAACTGGTTCATTCACCGAGACATTTTCTACGGAAAGCGCACTTTTTTGTTGGGCGGCATTACTCCTAAGAACTGTTGACCATGATTCACTTGCGCAGGTTATTTCAACAGAACTCCAATCATTTTGAATTCTCGGAGTAAAATTTAGTGGGGTTGAACAGGAAAAAAAAGTGCGACGATCAGATACGAGCAGTTCCAATTGAGCGCCATCATCGGTAAATACTTTATGCGCTTGTGATTTGATATCAGAACCTGTGATACGTGTTTCGGCAGAAAGTGCGCTGTGAGAGAATAAAATTAAAGTCGTGAGCACAAAGCATTTGAAAGCGGAGTTGAGCATGATTATGTACCGTTTAAGATAGCGACGCGTTTTAAGTTTATCGAACTCAGATTTTTGACATTTGAGACAGGAGTTAAAAACGCCTCATGTTTATTTGCTTGAGTGACTTTTAAGAAAATCTGCTGCCCTGTATCGTTTCGAGTTACGATCAAATCATTTAGTTTAATCCCTTCTTCCCTGCCGTAATTTAATTTGATACGACCATTTGTTAATTCTAAGTTTGGGGCAATTTTAAGACACTCTAGGGTATTCACGTGTTGTGAGATGAATGCGGTGATGTCGCTATAGATTGCTGCTTTAGTTTGGTCCCAATTATTTCTGTTTTTTAAAAAAGATATGTTACCTACTGCTTTGCGATCGACTAAAAATTCATTTTGATATGTGTCATTCAACAGTAATTCATCAAATTTGTAAGTTTCAATGTCGACCGTCACAGTTATGAGGTGACTGTTGCTCAAAATGCTTTTTATCAACCTTTGCTCGTACTTGATTTTTACATTCACAGAATATTTTGCGACTTTGTTCTGTTTTTTAGTCAATGTGTAGAGGTTGTTAGTCTGTCCTGTATCAGATGAATTTGTGGAGAATTTTACATTTGGACTGAAGCTCAAGTCAGAAAGTTGATCTGATATCTCGGTTGCGCTCAGATGTGCCCAAGGCAATACGTTACGATTATTTTGCAGAGTTAAGTTTGTTTCGATGTTGTATGTTGGTATTTTCAGACAACGAGACGTTGGAGCATTCTGTGTCCCTTCGCTGTATAAAAAATTAACTTTCACCTGATAAATTTTGTCGTCGCGACTTTCATCAACGATTTGGTATTCATGCACGACTAAATTTGATTTACTCTGAATTTGATCGATTAAAACTTTACCATTTTCAATCAGGGTAAAACTGCCGATTTTCACACCAGCTTGTGACATTAGTTGGCGAACCGCATCATTGAAAGCGCGCGAAGAATAGGTCGCGTTATCTAAATTAGCCGTGATCGGAGCGACACCATTAAATGTTTGGCGCTGCAAACCTAAATCACTAGCGTGCACTTGGCTAGACAGAACGAAGATTGCCAATACAAATTTAGCGTATATCAGAAAAAATCTGTTCATTAAGGCGACCTTAAAGCAGACCTTTGCGGTAGGCTTTAATTAACCGATTGATGTGAGTTTCACTAACTTCAAGTTGTATCTGGTAAGTATCGGCACTTGTTGGTTCGATTTTAACTGTTCGTGCTCCAATGATTATTCCATTCATTGCTGCGGCTAATTTATCAGAAGTCAGGACTGCCTCTCCAATTGTAGTTTCGCCTTGGATGCGGATTCCGTGAATTTGTTCTGTCAAGCTTCGATATGCATCTAATTTTGCCGCACGCATTGCCATCAATCGACGCTGATTGATATTTTTTGATGGCTGGATTGAAACCGATGCAAAGCCAATAGCTGAAATACTTGGAACATAAAACTCGGATGTTTCTTTGTCTCTGCGCTCACCCAAAAGTGACTTTGTGTCATTTATTGCAGAGGGTGCGTCTTTATCAGAATTTGTTACCAAAGGTATAGTTGGTAATTTGATTGAGATTTGATCAGAACAAGCAGATAATGCAAAAGTAATGACGCAAATGGTTAATGTTTTTGTCGCGATACTCATAGTGAACCCTATTAATAGTACACTGCGCTACCAGCAAATATTGTGCCATTTCCTGAGGGGAACAAGCCTGCAAGTGTTTGGTGTTCATTAAGCATCAGAAAATAAACATATTATTACCACTTGGTACGAATTCTGCTTCATAATACTCGATGAGGAAGTTTTTATGTAATTTTTAGAACTAATTACTTAAAAACAATGACTTAGGTTGTCATAATATTGACAGTATTGAGTAGAGAAGTATGGAAAGATTACAATCACTTGGGTTTGCTGGAATTTCTCCAAAATTGGTGAACACTTTTTTACCATTTGGGATCATTGCGCTGGTCGCAATGCTCGTGTTGCCGTTGCCAGTTGCTCTTCTCGATACGTTCTTCGTAGTTAATATTACATTGTCTTTACTGATTTTGATGGTCGCATTGCACACGCAGCGGCCTCTTGATTTTTCTTCTTTCCCGAACCTATTGCTTATTGCGACTGTCTTGCGTCTGGGGTTGAATGTCGCGTCCACACGCATCGTATTAAAAGAAGGGCACACAGGTCCTGACGCTGCTGGTAAGGTGATCGAGGCCTTTGGTGATTTTATTGTTTCTGGAAATTACGCTGTTGGTTTATTCGTATTCTCAATATTAGTAATTATTAATCTTGTGGTTATTACTAAAGGCGCAGGTCGCGTTTCTGAAGTTTCTGCGCGTTTTACTCTGGACGCCCTACCCGGGAAACAAATGGCGATCGATGCAGATCTGAATGCAGGCATTTTATCGCCTGAAGAAGCAAAAGAGAGGCGCGAAGAAGTTGCTAAAGAGGCAGACTTCTATGGCTCAATGGACGGTGCATCAAAGTTTGTAAAAGGCGACGCCATAGCAGGCATCCTTATTCTTGCAATAAATGTGATTGGAGGACTAATTATTGGGTTACTCCAGCATAATTTATCCATCGGTGCAGCAGCACAATCCTATATATTATTGGCGATCGGTGATGGCCTCGTCGCACAAATTCCATCATTACTTCTGTCTATCGCAACTGCTATCATTGTGACACGCGTGTCGTCTGCAGAAAATATGTCAGAACATATTTCTTCGCAGATCAATCTATCTTCTGCGTGGCTGCCGACAAGTTTTGTTATCTTCACACTGGGACTAATTCCCGGGATGCCAAACTCCTTATTCATTACGTTTGCAATAATCACGGCAATCTTAGGATTTTTTGCAAGGAAGAAAGAAGAAAGCGTTGACCGAGTGACCAGTACGCCCGATGAAGAAGAAGTGGAAACGGATGTTAATACATTTGATGTTAGCTCAGTAAAAGATGATGCTAAAATTTCACTCAACATTGGTTTTGGTTTAGTAAGCCTCGTATCAGAGGCAGATGAAAATAGTTTAGTTCCAAGTGTAACCAAATTGCGAAAAGATATCTCTAAGCGTCTCGGGTTTGTTGTGCCAGGTATAAGAATCCGTGATGATATTGACTTAGATTCACCACAGTATCAGATAAAGATTGGTGAAAAAATTGTAGCCGATGATTGTGTATATTATGATAAAACACTAGCGATACCAGGAGATGACGCCAAGGTCGCTTTGGCTGGAATAGAAGTTAAAGATCCTTCATTTGGAGTAAATGCTGTTTGGATTGAACCTGAACTTGAAAAAGAAGCGCAGGCGAAAGGGTATATGACGATTGATCCAACTTCAGTCATGATCACGCATTTAGGCCAAATTCTGACAAAACATGCCTCTGACTTGCTGGGTCAAGATGAAGTACAGGAGCTATTAGATAATTTAGAGCTTTCTCAACCAAATTTAGTACAATCGATAATCCCCAAAGTCATTCCGTTGCATCAGCTAACGAAAATTTTACAGAATTTATTGACTGAAACTGTGCCAATTTCTGATTTGCATGTGATAATTTCTGAGCTTGCTTCGATGAACACACAAAAAATGGATAATGAAGATATTTGTGAGGCGCTACGACCGCATTTGATACCACTTTTGATACAGAAACTAACTAAGTTTAAGGAAACCATACCTCTGCTCACTTTAGCACCTGATTTGGAACAACTTATTTTGACATCTGTGCGCCAAAACCCTGATGAAAAAATGTTACTACTAGATGGTAGTCTTGCGAAAAAAATTCTTTCTAATTTAAATGAAGCCTCAGAAGCGTTGAGTATTGATGGCAAGGCTGCTTTCTTAATCGTTGCACCTCAGATCAGAAGACACGTGGCAAAATTTGTTAGAGCACAGCTACCGACGGTTAATGTTCTAAGCTTTACGGAATTGCCTGAAAATCGTAGCGTTGAGATAGCATTCACGATTGGCGGAGCCGAACAGGTGCAAGAGTAAAGAATGTGTAGGGACTGAAAATGGCAGAGATTAAAGTGAAGGCTCTTGATAGTGCCGCCGCCATGGAAGAGGTCGTAAAACGCCTTGGCGTGGATGCTTTGATTGTGTCCACTCGAAAAATTGATGGTCAAATAGAAATTGTTGCGACCAATGATGATCCAAATGCATCTAGGCCCGAAGTAGAGATTGACAACAATACTACAGTTAGCTTTTCGGATATACTTAGAACTAAAATGACTGATCCACCTAGTTCAGCGGAAGTTGAAGCAGAAAAACACCGAAGTGGGTCTGAAGTAATTCAAAATATTCAAAACGAATTAATAACACTGAACAAACTTTTTCAGGAACCTTTAAGTGACAGTTCAAAAGGTGATACTGATTATGCAGTACTTCGAATGGCAGGATTAAGCAGAAAAATAAGCGAAACTATAAAAAATTTTGATGTTAATGGAACACTTTCTGAAATTTCAAAAACGGTTGCTAAAAGATTTGTAAAAGGACAATCGGATGTTTTCGATAATTCTGAAATCTATTTTATAGCTGGATTAGAGAAGTCTGGAAAAAGCGTATTTTGTGAAAAATACAAAAACTCTTTGGAGAAAGACGCACCTGGAATAAAAGTAAATTACTTTAAAAATGTTACGGGTGCATCCGACTACAACAAAGTTGCGACATGGTTGCAAAAAAATAGGGACGCAAAACATACATCTTCGATAAAATGCATTGTTGAAATTAATGACTTAACTCAACTCGAGACACAGTTGTATAGATTTCAAAAATCGTACCCGGATATCAATTTTTGTTTAGTAAATATCGTAGAGGTCGGTCACAGCTATGAGTTTATTATGAATAATGTGCGTGCATCACAATTGGAGAATGAGTTTATGGCGATTACGAAACTTGATACTTGTGATATATCACTACAAGAAATTTGTGCGCTCATAGAAATGGGACACCGATGTTCATTTTTCTCGGGTATGGTGAACACCAACGAAGGTTTGTATTATTCAAGAGTAGACCAGCTTGTCTCCCATATTGTTTCGATCGCGGAAAAGCAAAAGGACTTGTAAAATGGTACGTACGATTGCTTTTGCGAGTGGTAAAGGGGGAGTTGGAAAAACTTCGATTTCAGTAAACTGCGCAATTACCCTCGTAAAAATGGGCTATAAGGTCGCACTTTTAGACGCGGACTTTGGAATGGCGAATTCCCACATAATGATGGATCAGAAAGTGGAAAATACACTCCAAGATCTACTAGAAAATGGCCGTTCAATTGATGATGTTATTTGCGATACACCAAGCGGTGTAAAATTGATACCTGGGGGTTCAGGCGTAATTGAGCTTTTGAATTTAGATAGTTCTCGACGATGGGAAATTATTAAGTCATTGTCCCCTCTAGAAGGGCAGCTTGACTTCTTATTAGTTGACACCCCCGCTGGTGGTTCGGACGCTAGTATTGAGTTCGCTGCAGCTTGTAATAATGTTGTTGTTGTACTTGTTGGAGAGCCAACAAGTTTTATGGATGCTTACTCATTTATTAAAGCCATCCATTTGGAGAAAAATTACAATAGCATCTCTGTATTGGTAAATTTAGCGACATCCTCAAAAGACGCAAAATCTAGCTTTGACAGTTTTAAAAGCATAGTGACAAAGTTCTTAGATATACAGTTGGAATATGCTGGATGGCTGCCCAATTCAAGTTCATTGAAAAATTCTATATTAACCAGGAAGCCTGTAGCTTTGGCAAAAAATCCCAACGATAAATCTTTAATCGAGGGGTTTAAACAAATTTCAGATGCAATTATCAAATTAGATCCCCAAACTGCGAATGGGGTAGAATTCTTCAAAATGCAAGGCACCTGATTTGGTTCATGGTTATTCATATCAAAAGAATGATGCTGCGGCGCTCATTGAAACTCATCTCGAGTTAGTGCGAAAAATTGCATTTTACTATCGTGGTAAAGTAGGCAATGTCGCTGAAGTCGATGATTTATTGCAATTAGGCATGGTCGGACTTGTTGAGGCTGCGCATAACTATTCCCCTAAAGAGGATATTCCGTTTGCTGCTTATGCAAAATTGAGAATTAAAGGAGCGATCGTAGATCATCTGCGAAAGTCCTCAAATTTATGTAGGGGAACGATACGACGTAAGCAAGACTTTGAAAGAGCTAAGCGTAAATTAGAAAAGCAGTTAAATCGTGACCCAGAGACGAGTGAAATAGCTTCCGAATTACAAGTTGATGTTTCTGAGTTAACGAAATGGAAAGAAGATTTTGCTGCAAGTCAGCACAAAAGTATTGAAGAGGCAACGGATGCATTTGGAGATTTTTTGTTTTCGACAGATCAAACCGTCGAAGAAAAAATATTTAATGGGCAGCTGCAAAGTATTTTGAAGACACAGCTTGTAAATTTAAACCAACAGCAATTGTTAGTCCTTCAACTGTATTATGTTGAAGAACTCAATGTCTATGAAATTGCAGAGGTACTAAATGTCACCACTGGTCGCGTATCACAAATCAAATCAGCTGCGACACAAAAATTAAAAGCTTTGATCTTGGAACAGATTGAATAGGATTTCAGGGGTACTTATTGCGACGGCATCACACCTTACAGCTTACAATAATGAGCGCTGAAATAGCGAAATCATCACTTTCTGAAGATGTCGTTATCTCAATGTCATGTGCAGCCTCTGAGTTGCCTAAGTATAACTGTACCTTGATACTCAAACGTGAGGAACAAGACCTCGGACCGATCGGCTACTTAAGGTGCGACGCAAAGAGACCTTTAATTACAGCATTTGCTAATCTTACAAATAAATCTTTTGAAGAGCTGATTGAACTTGTGCGCATTAGTCCACCTAGACAGCCAGCGTTTTATTTAAAAATTTCGGATATCCAGCTTTTCATTGATTTCGCAAAAAAAAATGAACAAAATTTAAGAGAGATTCCGATTTATGACCTAGGTTGGAGATTTCCGCTAATATAAAATGCGGCATAATAACCTCTTAAAATAGGCTTAGGTTTTAAGTCGGGCCTTACCATCGTTTAAAAGCTTGTTTGCGTTTTCCTCGGTTACGGACACCACAGAACCTTTCAAAACTTTATGCCCATTGATTGAGGTATTCTTCAAGATTTCAACATCGACAGTTTGTTCGATTACGTCTGGTGCTTCATCGTCGTCAAACAAACCGTCTATAGCGCTTTCACCTTCTGAATCTAAGTCATCGAATATATCTGTATTCTCGACTTCATTTAATGAATATATGTACGGGTCATGCAGTGCGGAATGTAACTTATTGCGTAACACCCAGCTCTTAGCGCTGAGCAACGCCAGCCTCTTTCCTTTATTTTTTTCTTTCGTTAAGTCTTGGTTGATACTCTCTAGTGCATCTTGGAAACTTAATTCTGCGTATTGTTGAAGAATACTATTTCTAACTGAATGTATCCCTGAGTTAATCTCTTCGTTCATGATTTCTATTCCTCATATTTGGCACGTTACTTGCAATATTCGAACCAAATCAACCTGGAAAAGGCTAAGTTGTGAAGTCGATACAAGATCATTTAAAGTTCCATTCGGAAGCACTTGCTCTGCGATCGCAGAGGAACGAGGTATTAGCGTCGAACATAGCAAATGCGGCTACGCCTAATTTTAAAGCTAAAGATCTGAAATTCGATGAAATGTTGAATGTGAAATTAGGGCTGAGTGAATTGCAGACATCTGATTCACGTCACTTCGCTGTTTCTGTTGGGCCAAATGATGAGGGTATTGGCTTTCGCCAAAACATAACACCCTCCCAGGACGGCAACACCGTAGAATTGCACGTGGAGCAAATGCAATTTTCTGAAAATGTGATGCGGTATCAGACTTCATTAGAATTTCTAAATAGAAAGATTGCAGGGCTTCGATCAGCAATCAAAGGTGAATAATAATGTCGGATCTGAAAAACATCTTTGATATTGCCGGCAGAGGGATGTCTGCCCAGATGTTGCGATTGAATACCGTTGCGAGCAACCTTGCTAATGCGCGCTCTGTCGCCTCCAGTGAAGCGGAAGCATATCGTGCGATAAAGCCGGTATTTAGCACATTGTATGCTGATGACCTAGAGAAGTCGGGAGTCGCTTCAGTAGATGTTGTCGATATTGTTGCGGTCGATCGGCAGCCGGACAAAGTGTATCAGCCTGGGCACCCCAAGGCAGATGCTGAAGGATACATTTATACCGCGGCAGTAGATGCTGAAGAAGAAATGGTCGAGATGCTTGAGGCGTCTCGACAATATGAAAACAATGTTGAAGTCGTTAGCACCTTACGAGGTCTGATGATGCGTACAATTAGCATGGGTAAATAGGAGTTATTTATGTCAACAATCGATCCAAATAGTTCACAAGCAGCGATTTTTGCGAAACTTGGAATTTCGCAGACAAGTGATACCCAGAAAGCTACAAAAGATACCCTTGGCCAATCCGACTTTTTAAAGTTAATGACGACCCAGCTGCAGAACCAAGACCCATTTGCTCCAATGGATAATGGAGATTTTATTGCGCAGATGGCGCAATTTTCGACTGTGACTGGAATTGAAGAAATGAATGAATCGATCAAGCTTCTTGTTGAGGAGTTTGATCAAGCGCGCATCGCAACGGCATCGAACCTGCTCGGTCACTCAGTTTTGGTTCCAGGAAGTACTGGTAAACCAAATGACGAGGGTGAAATTCATGGTGTCCTTGACCTTCCAGAGCCTACTCTTTCTACGCAAATTCGCTACTTAGACGCGGATACTGGAGAAGAGCTTTATTTTGATGATTTAGGGCCAAAGCCAAAAGGGCTTGTTGGATTTTCTTGGACGTCTGTTCCTCAAGAAGTCCTTGATCAAGATAAAAGAATAACCATTGAAGCCATGTTTGATACTGGTTCTGGTCTCGAACAGCTCAGTCCCTCAATTTATTCTAAGGTTGTATCGGCTTCGGTTGGCAACGGAAGTGACAAGCAAGTCTTATTGAACGTTGAAGATTACGGTGAATTGGACGTCACTTCAGCAGTTAATTTCAGGTAGTGGTTCGGATCAAATACTTGGCACACATTTTGCTCAAACTAATAAAATTTACCCAATAGGAGTGTAACCTAATGTCATTCTTTACCGCACTTACAGGTTTGAAAGGCGCTCAAACTGAAATTTCAACGACTTCCAACAATATTGCGAACGTTGGATCGAATGGCTTCAAAAAAAGTCGCACGGACTTTGGTGATATTTTTGGAACGACACCGCTGCAAACAAATATCATCGGATCAGGCACGCAGGCCAAGTCAATTGTACAGATGCACTCCCAGGGTAATATTGTTCAATCTACAAATACGCTCGATATGGCTATTTCTGGGCAAGGTTTTTTTGCTGTGGAATCAATGGGCAACCCTGGGCAGGTGGTATATACGCGAAATGGTGCGTTCAATGTTAATTCAGATGGCTTTATTGTGGATAGTGCTGGACAATCGTTGCTGGGCTATCCAGTCGATAGCGATGGCAACGTTGCAGATAAGACCCTCCAAGGCGCTCAAGCTCTACAATTGAATGCGGACTTTGGCTCACCAAAATTTACTGAGAACGTTTCCGTTGGAGTAAATCTAGATTCCAACACATCTGTCATCGACGCTGGGGTAGAATTTGATTCAAATGATCCAACAACGTACTCTGCGTCTTCCTCCGTCACTATTTTCGATAGTGCCGGAAATCCGAAGTCGGCTACCGTATATTATATTAAAACTCAAGATGCGAGCGCGGCAGATCAGACATATAAGTATGATACAAAAGTCTTTGTTGATGGCGAAGAGTTATCACCTGCTTTAACGCGCGCGACTGACGTTAGAGGGAATGCGCAGTTTGTAGATAGATTTGGACGGCTCACAACAGATCCTGACGACACGGGTTATATTCTTGAAGGTAAAGGCTCACCATTGTATCGTGCAGATGATCTAAGTGATCCCATTGATTCAACTCCAGCGACTCTTACAGGGCAAAATGTTGCGTCTTACTTAAGCGATGGACAGACGATCGAGATCGTTACAGACCCAAAGCTATTTTATAAAACCATGGAGTATCAGGATCTCCAAAATACGGCTGATGTAGACTTAGTGCCTGGTACATTCTGGGGCAAAGACTTTCTATTAATTGATGTGGATGACAGTGGCCCAGTATCAATTGATATTCCTCCCGGAACATATACGGGTCAAGAATTAGCCGCGGTTGTGCAAAACGCGATCAGAGAGGCGTTCGGTGACGACCGAAAGATCCAACTCACAGATAACGTGGATGAAAAATTCACGATTGATCTTATGACAGATGCGGGAGACGGCACTACTGAAGGTCTTTCAACACCGCTTACTATCGACCTTCATTCAGACTCATTCATGGCAACTGAAGCTGAAGTGAAAGCGGGACTCGTGCTTGATGACTTCCTCACACACGCACAGCTAAAAATAAATGAAACCATGAATGCGCGTATCCAGGACGAAACTAATGCGTGGGATGTTAACACAACGGCGGCTGGCTCTGATGAGCTGAATGTTTCGGGCCGAATGTTCCACAAATTGGTTGGATCGGCTGATACGACTCCGACGGTTATGCCAACCGCATATGACGTTATCACGTTTAATCATAAAAATCCCCAAACTACAGATGCAACAGACGACGGTGCTGTAAACCCAACAAATGTTGAACGTTATTTGGCTTATTCAAACGTTGGTAATACGCCAGATGTTGCTGTTTATGACAATATGTTTACAACTGCGGCTGACGTAAGCGTAGACTTTACGAAAGATTCAAATGGATACCTCGTTGTAACACTTGATGGCGATCACACAGCTACTAATCTTGAAGTTCTTCGTTTCCAGCAAAATGCAGACACACTTTCTGAGAAATTTATCGCGGAAGTTGGCTCCGGTGAAATCTCGATACGTAATCAAGTTGCGGGAGCTGGACCCACCACGGTCATCACCTTAAACCATCTAGTTGTTGATGACGATATCTTAAATGTCTCAGCCGATGGTGGAGCTGCAACGGAATCACCAATCACAATTCTCGCTAAACCATCTGATCATGTAGAAGCCTACTTTGAAAATACACAGGGATTAGTGGAAGGTGTTGATACAGTTCATTACGCCAATCGTTTAGTAATGCGTGAAATCAATGATTCTGCGAAACGTGTGCTGACCGATAACACTGCAGATACATTCAATACTTTTGCAACTACAAATGGTACCGCCTCTTTAGCCGACTATGGATTAAATACCACAACAACTGAAATCAATTGGTTTGATGATCGTGATCCTCCCATTAAAATTGGTTATGATGAAACTAATCAAAGGTTCACATTTTCTGCTGATAATTCACAATTAGGGAATGGAACGGGTGTCGGATTTGAGGATTTTACAGTTTATGCACAAGAGCTTGATCTTGGTGTGACCAACGGCCTTGGTATGGCAGCGTTTGGCCAAAGCGCTGAACAGAGTATTAAACTTGGAGAACAAGTTGTTACGGAGTCTGTTCTTTTCGACGGTCCTGAAGTCCGTACCGACAATAAGCGATATGGCATAAAAGTAGAGTTTGATGATGTTCAAAACGAATTTAATTTCAAAAGTGGTACGACGGGAGAAGCGTTGAGCGCTGACTCTGCAGTCGACGTGAATAGCATTCAAAATGAGTCTACTATTTCAGTTGGACGCTACGCACTTACAGCAACAACAGCTGTAGATAGTGCTGACTCAGCAGACTATGCGTACCATCGCATTGGTGATGGTACAAATCGCATATTGGGTATTCCTCGTGATACCGTAGAGGGATACACGGCGGCCACAGGTTTAGTGTCTGAACCTGCTACCGTCACTGGACGTGAGGCACTTGTAGATATGTCCCGAGCTTTTACTGTTTCAGCATTGGCAGGTGAAAATATTGTAAACGTAGTCGTGAACGGGGTAAGTGCGTCATTGGTTATTCCTGAGGGTAATTACAAGGGCGCCACTTTGGCACAAGAACTCGAGTCCCGCATAAATGCAATGAAAAACCCAGTGTCTGGTGAGTCTGTAGGGGGTGTCACCGTAGAGTACAGCACTGAAAACAATAATTTTGTATTCACAACTGCTACAACTGGTGAAGGTTCTACATTAGCGATTGAAGGTGACATTAAATTTGGCTTTAATGATATTTCTCTAGGTCTAGGGTCAACCTCACAAGTAAGACAGCCAGTTCAAGCAACAGATGAGTTGGGTCGCCCACTTTATATCTCGCCAACAGGTGAAATCACAACGAATAACCAAGACTTTGTAGATAACATGGTGCAAGATTTTTATCCGTTATATCTAGACGAGGGTGAACTTACCTTCGATGCGAACGGAGAGATTGTAAGCCCAATTACAAAGATTGACTACAGTGGATTACTTCGTCCGCTAACCCTTGATTTCTCTGAGATGACGCAGCTCGATAGACCGTTTGAAGCGAACCCAAATCGGATGACACAAGATGGCTACGCGTCTGGACGTCTTACTAATCTGGAGATTGATAATTTTGGGAACGTAAACGCTGGTTATTCAAACGGTCAAACTATTAAGCTTGGGAAAATTATTGTTGCCAATTTTGCGAATGCAAGTGGCTTAAAGCAGATTGGTAACTCAAGTTTCCTTGCTACAGTGGCCAGCGGTGACCCTGAACTTGGCGAAGCATCGTCAGATGGCTTTGGGCAAATTCTGTCTGGGTCATTGGAACGCTCAAATGTTGATATCACAGAAGAGTTGGTAAATTTGATCACGTCTCAGCGTAATTACCAAGCGTCAGCTAAGGCCATTGAAACCTCATCTAGCATGACGCAGACGATTATTAATATTCGTAGTTAATTAAGGAGCTAATTAGCTAATGGATCGTCTCGCGCAAACAGCTCTTTCCGCCATTCGGCAAATGAAAGACACAAAATTTGACTTGGCGCATAACTTGTCAAACGTTAATGTGCCAGGCTTTCGTAGGGATTTACCAAATGAGGGTAATGCTGCATTCTTGAAAGAACTAGATAAAGTTTCAGCAAAGGTACTGCCATTAGAAGTGGACCGTCGTGCATTCTCAAATGAGGCTGGTCAACTTCAAAATACGGGCTTATCAACAGATGTTGCAGTACTAAACGAGGGATACTTTTACGTATTACCCGAAAGTGGCGATATCGCACTATCTCGTCGAGGTGACTTCGGCGTAGATGCACAGAACCAATTGATTAATGGTGCTGGTGACCTTGTGTTATCTGATGGCTTAGCGCCAATTGTTTTGCCCGAATTTGTAGACCTCAGCATTACGGATATCGGAGAGATTTTGGTTCAGCAGCCTGGTGCAGCAGACGGTGATTTCACAAGTGTTGGTTTTATTGGATCAACTACGGCCGAGTTAGATCAGCTGATGAAAAGCTTAGATGGGCATATAAGGAAAGTGGATGGCACTGTGCCTGCAGCAGACCAAACTGCCCGGTTCGGCCAAGGCTATCTTGAGGCCTCAAACGTATCCGCTATTGAAGAACTGATAAATAATATTGATATGCAGCGGCAGTTTGAGATCAATATAAAATTGATCAAAAAAGCCAGTGATCTGGATGCCGCAGGTTCAAAGTTATTGAGTTTACCCACCTAAAATTAGTCTTTGGCACAAATTTTGCTCCTTTCAATTAAGTTATAAAAGGGTCAAAATAATGTCCACATCAGCAATGCATGTCGCAAAAACCGGATTGACGGCGCAGCAATATAAAATGCAAGTCATTGCCAACAATCTGGCGAACGTAAACACAACTGGATTTAAACGCGATCGCGCAAATTTTGAGTCACTTTTTTATCAAATCGTGAAAAATGCAGGCTCTCAGACTGCTGACAATACTTCACTTACATCACCCCTTGCTGTAGGGACGGGCGTTAAAGTTGTGAGCACACAGAAGTTATTTACACAAGGTGGCTTGGTAAGTACGGACAATGCATTGGACCTTGCAATTGATGGGAAGGGTTTCTTCCAGGCTTTATTGCCAGATGGTCGAGTGGGCTATACTCGATCAGGTATTTTATCAAGAAACGCTGAAGGATTACTTACAACCACCAGTGGCTATGTCGTACAGCCACAGATTCAGATCCCAGAAGATGCAACAAGTATTAATATCTCTAGCTCTGGGATCGTAAGCGTTACAACGCCGGGTAATGATATTGGACAAGAAGTGGGGCAAGTGTCTCTTGCTAATTTCAGTAACCCACGAGGTTTAACACCAGTTGGTGAAAATTTTTTCGTGGAGTCCGCTGAAAGTGGCGTGGCGCAAGAAGGTGCTCCACTCGATGGCGGTTTTGGTAAAGTCTTACAAGGTTATGTTGAAAGTTCTAACGTAAATGTTGTGCAACAACTTGTAGACATGATTGAAACTCAAAGGGCCTACGAAGTGAGTTCTAAGTCAATTACCGCAGTCGATGAAATGATGCAATTTATCTCACGTAATTTGTAGGTTGATATGCTGATTAGATTTCTATTTCTTTCAACTTTTCTGTTGAGTGGTTGCGGTACTTATATCGAAGATCGCAGATCAATTGATTACGCACCAATTTATACACCGGAAGAGTTATCCGAAGATTCACCCGCATTCGGTAGCATATATAAGCCGAATAAGGGTAGTTTATTTGCAATGGAAGGCCGAGCAAATCAAGTAGGCGATATAATAACAGTTGCCTTCACTGAGAGCTTTCAAGCAACGAAATCGCAAAACGCGGCATCTTCTCGCTCGAGTGCAAATTCTGTAACCCTACCACCCGTTGTTGATAATATGATACCA
>Ga0181597_10003757_pt1 | contig 15567 bp, 12 predicted proteins | sample 041ome_5_FD_148647 | JGI IMG/M metagenome (GOLD analysis project Ga0181597, IMG submission 148647) | Coastal salt marsh microbial communities from the Groves Creek Marsh, Skidaway Island, Georgia - 041403US metaG (spades assembly) | ecosystem: Environmental > Aquatic > Marine > Intertidal zone... | reverse complement strand
ATTCGAGTGTCAAACAATCGGCGGCCTGCAAATGTGCGGCAGCCGCGTTCTCCACATAGATCACAGAAATCAGATTGGAGCCATCGCCGACTTGTATCAACCGACCGGCTTTCGCGCGTTGCAATAATCGGGGAACCAAATGATTGTCGCGCGGCCCCCACATCAAATGGGGACGAATTGAACAAGTCGCCATGCCCGATTTGCCGTTCGCATTGAGAACAGCCTGCTCGGCCAATGCTTTTGAGTGAGGATAATGGCATAGGTATGAATCGGGATAGGGAAGCGTTTCGTCTGCCTGCAGGTGATTGACATTATCAAAAATCACGCTGGGGGAGCTTGTGTACAAGAAACGCTTCACACCCTGCTCTGCTGCTGACTCCAAAAGATTTAATGTTCCTTGCATGTTGATGGAGTGATATTTCTCCCACGCCCCCCAGATTCCTGGAACGGCAGCCGTGTGATAAATTGTATCGACTCCTTCACAAGCCTTCTCGACATCATCCTTGTTTCTGACATCACCTTGCAGGTAATCAACATCAAGTTCTTTCAGAAACGGATAATCTCCCCGGCACAGAACACGGACCTGATCACCTCGGCCAAGTAATTGCTCAACCAAATAACGACCGAGAAAGCCGCCTCCACCTGTGACTAATGCTTTCAAGCCACTACTCCTTCGCCAATTGTTGAGACGCCCAGTGGGAAAGTTCTTCTCGATTGATCTTCACATTATGTCGAATATCGACCGGCAAAGCAGAATGAAACAGAAATGTTTCGATACTCGATGTATGGGGATGCTTCTCAGCCATGCGTCGTAACTCATCGACCAGTTGTTGTTTCTCAACCTCAGGCTGTGACAAACAATCGGGTTCGCGTTCCACCACAATCACCGGTCTCTGTGATCCTTTTTCCCCAACTCCGACAAGCGCTGTTCGATAAACCTGTGAATGTTCGTTAAAGACCGGCTCACACTGTTCCGTATAGAGAGGACCGTCAGGAGTATAAACAACATGCGCCTTGCGACCACAAAACCACAGTAGCCCCTCATCATCGAGATACCCCACATCTCCAACGCGATGCCACAACTCACCTTCTCCGACAATTTTCCCCAGACGAGTTGCCTTGGGTTTCTGGAAATACTCTTTGGTGACAACTTCGCCCGAGACAGTGATTTCGCCGATCTCGCCAGTGGGAAGAACCTGCATTTCACTGGGTAAATCAATCGGACCATCAACAATACCGATAATGCGAACATCGATCTTTTCAAACGGTTTCCCGACACAAGTCCCCGCGCCGGCAGCCGTTCGTTCTCCGATAGCGCCCACCATCTCCCGCCCGGCAAGGCAGGCAATCGGCAATGATTCCGTCGCTCCATAAGGTGGGAACATATCCGCGTCAGGTTCTTCCAAAACCGAGTGCATACGTTTCAGAATTGGTAACGGCAACGGAGCACCGGCACTCGTAATGCGTTTGAGATGGGGAATCGTAATGGACTTTTCCACACAATACTTGCCTACTCGATTCCACAAAGCGGGAGAGCCGAACGCCTGGGTAATCTGAAAATCGCGGATCGGATCAAGAATATTTTCAGGACTCACATCAGCGGGACGAGTCGGATTCATATCGGGAATGACAGAAGTCACTCCCATGCCAGCATCGAAGAGTGCAAACAATGGAAACGCCGCCAAATCAAGTTCGCCCGGCTGAACCTTTAAGAACTCCTGCAACTGCTCGACTTGGGAATTGAACATTCCATGCTCGTACAGAACACCCTTCGGCGGTCCCGTACTGCCACTCGTAAAGATGATCGCTGCTGAATCCGAACCCGCAACCTCCGGCAACTGAACATCCGAGGTATCGACCTTCAAAAGCTGATCGAAAGTCGAACCTCCCCAAAGCCATCGACGCCCGACGGTCACATTCATTGATGCATTGGGAAACCGACGACGATTCAAGCATCGCACAAGCTGTACTAAGGGGATGCCAACAAACCCATCGGGATCGATCTCTTCCAGACAATCAAAAATGCGAGTCCTTCCCATTCCGGGGTCAATCAAGACGACAATCGCACCCGCTTTGAATAACGCAAACGTCAGGCTGAAGAACTTCAAGCCCGGCGGGACCATCAAGACGATTTTCTGCCCCGACTTCAAACCATTTTTCAGCAACGCTTTTGCTAACTGGTCGCTCTGCTGATCCAGTTCGGCAATCGTGATCTGGTCGTAAGTCATTCGGCCATCTTTGCCACGATGACACTGAATCACGGCGGGATTATCGGGGATCTGATGCGCAAATCCCGAGAGTCTGGTCGCAATATTAGCTGAGGAAGACATCACAAATCATTCTCGTGAATCCCGGCAGGCGGGAGGAAAACCTTAGACCGCGAAACGAGGGGTCAGTATTTCACCTTTGCCCAACTCCAGAAAATCCCCAGCGTATTTATCGAACTCGGGGGGAACCGCAGAGATTTCAAACCCCGTTTCCTTGAGATGTTTGAAATACAATTTCAGGAATAGCGGTGAACTCACTCCTGCATGGCGAAAGGTTGGCAAGATGTCAGGCTTTGAATCCCCACCCAATAATCCAATTGTCCCACGCCGCATGCCGGCTCCATGTCGAATACCCGACGAACCAAACACAAGAATGGTGCCTGCAATCATATTGAACCCGACACCATCACCCGCATTCCCTTTGACGGCAATCAAACCGCGTCGCATTGTGTGACCGATTTCATTGCCGGCATCTCCGTCGATCAATATTTCGCCGCCCGTCATACCACGACGACCGCCGCGATAAACGGCCCCCACAAGATGACCGGCGTTGCCTTTCACATGTATCTTGCCACCATGCATTTCGGCACCCACCCAATCAGCAGTGTTACCGGTGACAAGAATCTCTCCCCCCGTCATCTCGGCTCCCAAATGCATTCCCGCGTTCCCGTCGACTCGAATTTTCCCTGCGGTGAGATGAGTCCCAATCAATTTGACTTTGGAGCAATCACCCACCCAGACCATCTCATTATCTGCGGCGGAGCCTTTCACATCAAAAAACTCCCCCAATTCTGGCTGTTTATTGCCGTGAAAAATGGTGAGTTTCTGGATCTCCTCGACAGAAAGTTCGCGAATCGTTTCCAATCGGATAGGATCGACTTCCAACGGGATGGAAACTTCCTGTTTGAGTGTCAGTTCCAGAGGCATAATAAAGGGTTCCCAATCGAAGATTTTGGACTTCATTCAGGTTACCAGCGAAAATTCTCGGTGTCACCCCTCACGAGTCCGAAGTTGTTTGCTCTCAGCCTCTTTCGCATCAATGTGGGGTTCTCCAATATAAGCCAGATCGCTATCATTTGCACTTCTGACGAATCAACGGAACGGAGTCTCCTCTGATGAGCCGGCAAACGGCTGAAACCCTGAAATCTCTGAATCCTCGGCGTATTTGTATCATCAAGCCGAGTGCTTTGGGAGATGTCGTGCAGACACTTCCCTTACTTCCCGTCTTGAAGCAGTGTTATCCCGAAGCAGAAATCAGTTGGGTGATCAACAAAGGCTTCGCCAATCTCCTCGAAGGTCATCCGCTCATTGATCAACTGTTGATTTTTGATCGTCGAGGTTCCTGGGCAAGTTGGGGAGGACTTTTGAAGCAACTTCGGTCTCACCGGTTTGATCTCGTCATCGACCTGCAAGGCTTGTTGCGTACCGGCGTCATGACACTCGCCACCGGTGCGAAGACTCGAGTCGGCTTGGAGACCGCTCGTGAAGGATCGCACCTGACCGTGAATTGCACGATCCCCGAGACAACACGCGACGTTCCCGCTCATGCCAGAAACTGGCGACTGGCGGAAATTCTGGGATATGCCGATCATCCCAAACAGACACATCTTTCCATCAGCGAAGAAGATCAAATGTGGGTGGAGGAAAATCTGTCGAAGATTTCGAGTCCCGTGTTGACCGTCTCACCCGGAGCTCAATGGATCACCAAGCGTTGGCCGATTGAAAAATATGCGGAAGTGACCGCAAGAGCCGTTCGGAAATATCAACTGGGCGTCTGCCTGGTCGGTGGCCCCAATGAATCGGAATTGTGTCAGACGCTGGAGTCACAGATTCGGAACCTCGACCCTCAAGTGTCTCTCGTCAATCTGGCTGGTCAAACAACACTCAAACAACTTGCCGCCGTTCTTCAACGAACCGACTTAATGTTAACGAACGACTCTGGCCCCATGCATCTCGCGGCCGGTTTAGGAACACCGGTGGTCGGCGCGTTTCTGTGTACCGATTCGGTACGCTCGGGTCCCGCAGAAAGTCATCACGAGCTGGTCTCGACAACCGTCGAATGTCGGGCCAGTTACAAAAAACAGTGCCCTTGTACGGGTGAAGCACACATGGCGTGCATGCGTGAACTCGATGTCGAACGGGTCTGGTCGGCCTTGAATCGTTGTGTTACCAAGAATCAACTCTGGCAGTCCGACGCCGCTTAAAACAGCTCATCCATGTTCACGGGACGTTTTTCGTCGACCGACTTTTGTGCCGCCAAACACATCGCCACCGACCAGAGTCCGTCTTCTCCCGAACAGGCGATTGTGCCATCATTACGGATGGCATTCACGAGCATCGCAATCTGATCTTCCAGCTCGAACAACTCGCCGGCACTGCGTTCAATTTTCTCTTCGCGAACTTCTTCCCCATCGAATGTTTTGAGAAAGAAGGTGGGATGTCGTGTTCGGTCTTTCGCACCGCTCCAACTCGCCCAAATCGCGCCTTTGGTTCCGGTGATCTTGGCGGTCTGATGATGCTCAAAAGCGGAAAGCGTTTGTGTCACGACGGCGTACTGCCCTCCCGACCAATTCATGATCGCGCTGAAGTTGTCCTGTAACTCGGGATGATCAGGCTGTCGAGAATTGGCTTTGGCGTAAACAGTCTCCGGTTCACCGGCACTCCCCAGATACCAGCGTGCCAGGTCAAAGAAATGAATCGGCTCCTCAAGGATCCAGTTTCCCACTCGGTCCAAGTCGAATCGCCAACCGGAAGCTCCCGGTCGATACGGGCGACGCGAAAGTTCGACCAACACGTATTGAGGATCTCCAATCAAACCCTCATCAATCAATTCTTTTGCTCGAGCCCACAGCGATGACAGACGCAGCTCGTGTCCAATAGCCAGACGGACATTCTGACTCTGGGCGATCTCAACCAGTTCCCGACAATCGGCCACATTGAGAGTCATCGGTTTTTCGAGCAGCAAATGCTTGCCGGCTTCGAGAGCCGTTTTGGCCACTTCGTGATGGAGAAAGCTCGGCAGGACAATATCGACCGCCTCAACCTCCTCATTGGCCAACAACTCACGATAATCACCATAAACCTGTGCGTTGGGGTAGGCTTCCCGAGCTTTGGATTGTGATTCCTCCGACTTGACGGCAATCGCGGCAATCTCCGCTCCCTCGGTCACTTCAATGGCATTCGCATGACAACTTCCCCATGCTCCAAATCCAATCAACCCGAATTTTACTTTTTGATCAGTCATATGTTCAACGTTCATAATGAGTTAAGTGGTTCAGCAGCGCCAGATTGAAGATGCGACGTAAATTACAGACTACTCTCGATCAGATGCAAGCAAAAGCCTCCATGCAGATCGCGATCAATTGATCTGATCGTTAAATTTGTGTTCATTTACCTACTCATCCCATATTATTCATTTATCTCATTTTAATTCTCAAGTGGGACGTTATATTATTTACAACGGCATCAGCCACCCCTCTCCCACGGCAATGACCGAAACCTGACTCTCATCACCTCGATTTCAATCACCTTTTGAAGGAACATCACATGAAAAAGCTGAGCTTTGTGATTGTGGCACTGACGGCCATGATCGGGACAGAGGCATCCGCCGGTCTCTTTGGACTCTGTAAGAAGTCGCAATGTTGCGAGCCGGAACCTTGTGTCGCGCAGTGTGCGCCAGCAACCTGCTGTGCCCCGGTCAAATGCGAACCGGTCTACAAAGAAGTGGAATGCACGGTCATGGTTCCCACATGGGAAACTGTGACGAAAACCATTCAATGCACCGAGTACAAACCTGAAGAGAAGACCTATACGCGAACCGTTCACAAAATGGTTCCACGTATGGAGAAGAAAACTCGCGAGTGTACCACTTATACGACCGAAACCCGGACTCGCGACGAAACTTACACCGTTTGCACTCCAGTGACTCGCGAAGTCACTGAAAAGTACATGGTGGCAGTTCCTCATACCAAAGTGGTCAAGGAAACAAAAACGGTCTGCACACCAGTCTGGACCGAGAAAGAAGTCGAATACTGCGTTATGGTTCCACATACCGAAACCCGCAAGGGAACTCGTGTCATGTGCAAACCAGTTACGACAGAACGTGAAGTCGAATATTGTGTGATGGTTCCTCATACCGAAACACGCACCGGTACTCGCGTTGTCACCGAATGCGTCCCCGTGACCAAGACCTGCACAGTCTGTGTCGATGAAGGCCATTGGGAAGAACGTCAAATTGCCGCCAAACCTTGTGCCACTGGGTGTGATCCTTGCGGTTCGAAATGTGGTGGATGCAATAACTGTGCTCCTGTCTGTCAGCAAGTGTGCAAAGTCTGGGTGCCAAAAATTGTCACCAAAGAAAAAGAGTACACTGCTTACCAACAGAAATGTCATACCGAAACTTATGACTACGAAGTGACTGTCTGCAAACCAGAAATGCACAAGAAAACTGTGCAGGAATGCAGCTACGAAACTTACGAAGAACCTTGTGAGTATCAAGTCACCGTCTGCAAACCAGAGATGCACACCAAGACTGTCAAAGTGTGTCACTACGAAGAATCTCAGGTTGAATGCGAGTACGAAGTCTGTGAATGGGTTTGCGAAGAACGTGAACGCACTTGCTGTGTGACCGACTACGAAACCTCACAAGCAACTCGCACCGTCGAGTATTGTGTGGCCATTCCTCACACCGAAACTGTCGAATACGAAGTCTGTGTTTACGACTGTGTTGCCACTGACGTCACTGAAACTTGCACCGTGATGGTTCCTCATACCGTCGAAAAGCAAGTCGAAGTCAAAGTTTGCAAAATGGTTCCTGAAACTCGCACCAAAAAGGTTTGCGTTTCAACTTGTGAATCAGCCTGCGGACATTGCAGCACCTGCGGCCACTGAGCCGATTTTGCAGGATTTGCATCGAGAATTACGCCCGGATGAGTGACCACTCATTCGGGCTTTTTGCTGCGCGGCATTGAGACAGACTGGTTTCCTCAAATTCCGCCGAGCAAATGCTTGCTTTTCATCATATTTTCACGTATTTCTCAGTCTTCATATTCTTTGATTGACCCTGAAAGTGAACTTGATGAGCGACTCCGAAAACAGTTCTTCTTCCCCCAATGCTGCATCTTCCTCAGAAAAATGGTATTCCGGCATCACCCAATACCAATGGCTGGTCCTGATCATCGCATCACTCGGCTGGATCTTCGATGTCTTCGAGGGACAAATCTTCGTCGCCAGCATGCGAGATACCATTCCCGACCTTTTAAATGTCGAACCGGAACACCCAAGTGTTGCTAAATGGAACGATTGGGCCTTCGCCGCATTTGCGTTTGGTGGAGCAATCGGTGGAATGATCTTCGGCGTCGTGAGTGACCGTATCGGTCGTTCGAAGACGATGATCATCACCATTCTGTTTTACTCGTTATTTACTCTCGTCCAAGCCTTTGTTCAAACTCCCGAACAATTGATGATCCTTCGATTCTTCGTCGCCATGGGCGTGGGAGGAGAGTGGGCGGTCGCTTCGGCCATGGTCGCGGAAGTCATGCCTCTTCGATCTCGTTCGATTACCAGTTCGATTTTCCATGCTTCCTCGGTCTTTGGTACTTTGCTCGCTGCTGCTGCGGGAGCATTTATCGTAGATAACGAGAATCTTGGTTGGCGATATGGATTTGCCATTGGTGTTTTACCAGCACTGTTGACCTTATGGATCCGCTGGAAGATGAAAGAACCCGAGCAATGGCAAAAAGCCAGAGAACGAGCCGCAGCGGACATCACTCAAGCCACCGGGAAATTCTCGGACCTGTTCGCACCCGTTAATTTGAGAAACACTCTGGTTGGAGTTTCTTTGGCTTCAATCGGCCTCACCACTTTCTGGGGCTGTCATATTTACGGCAAGAATGCACTGCTTTCACTCGCTCAAAAAGAAGCGATGGTGGCCGAAAATGTCCCTCTCTCTCCACCTTCGACCAAGGAAATCGACAAAGCAAAGGCAGACGGAGAACTGACCGAAGCAGAATGGGCCGATCAAATCATCGAACTCCGCAAAGAATATTTTTCTCTCCGGGGCGCGGCTTTCAAAAAGCATAATGTCAAAGGGGACGAGATGTTGAGCATGGTCCTCAACACCATCGGAGGAGGTTTGGGACTTGTCTTGTTTGGTTGGTTCTCAAATCGTATGGGACGAAAAGGAGCCTTTATGTTCTACCATCTCCTCGGATTCGCCTGTGCAATATTGATGTTCAAGTTCCTCATTCCAAACGAAGCATCAGCGACCATTCTGGGACTCTTCTTACCAGTCTTCGGCTTCTTCACTCTCGGGATGCACGCTGGTTATGCAGTTTACTTCCCCGAACTCTACCCGACGCGATTACGCGGGACGGGTGCCGGTTTTTGTTTTAACGGCGGACGCATTCTTCAGGGGGCTGCTTTCTTCGGGATCGGAGCCCTCGCATTGGCACCAGGCGATAAAGCGTCTTATCTCGCCTGGCTCTATCTGGTCGGAGCGATCGTCGTGCTCTTCGCTCGTGAAACCCGAGGCCAGGAACTACCCGACTAAGTTTTTCCCATCTTTAACACTCAGGAACACCTCATGATTCGTTTTTCAGTCCTCATCGCGCTCCTGAGTTTCGTATTTTCCTCAACAACAACCGTCTCAGCCGAAGACAGACCGAATATCATTGTTGTCCTCTGTGACGATCTTGGTTACGGCGATCTCCGCTGTTATGGCAACAAAGAACTTCAGACGCCCCACATTGACAAGTTCGCGGTGGAAGGTCTCAAGTTCACCGATTGTTACTCGGCGTCTCCGAATTGCTCCCCCGCTCGCACCGGCTTAATGACCGGGAGGACGCCCTATCGGGTCGGCGTGCATAACTGGATCCCCATGTTTTCCCCCATGCACGTTTCCACTTGGGAAATCACGATTGCTTCCTTGCTACAAGACTCCGGTTACGCCACCTGTCAGGTCGGAAAATGGCATTTGAATGGGCGTTTCAATCTCAAAGGGCAACCTCAACCCGATGATCACGGTTTCGACCACTGGTTCGCCACTCAGAACAATTGCCTCCCCGATCATCGCTTCCCTTGGAACTTTGTTCGCAATGGACAAGCCGTCGGAGCCATTCAAAACTACGCCAGCCACATTGTGACCGATGAAGCCATCCATTGGCTGAGTGACGTTCGCGACAAATCGAAGCCCTTCTTCATTTACTGCAATTACCACGAACCCCACGAACCCATCGCGTCGGCAAAGAAATATCGTGACCTTTATCCCTCGGAAGATCCCTCTTACACCCGCCATCATGCAAACATCACGCAGATGGATGCAGCCTTCGGGAAACTGCTCGCTTCGCTGGACGAACAAGACCTCCGAAAGGACACGCTCATCTTCTTCACCAGCGACAACGGCCCGGCAATCACATCACAACACCCTCATGGATCCGCAGGCCCATTGAGAGATAAAAAAGGGACCGTCCACGAGGGGGGAATTCGTGTCCCTGGAATTATTCAGTGGCCCGGCAAAGTGAAACCCGGAACGGTCTCCGGCGAACCAATTTCGGGAGTGGACGTATTACCCACCTTGTGCGAAGTTGCCGGCATTGAGACTCCTCAAGACCGCACTCTCGATGGCACCAGCTTCTTACCAGCGCTGTCTGGCCAACCTGTCAAACGAGAAAAGCCGTTGTACTGGCAATTCAATCGCGCCAATTCAAAATGGAAGGTCGCGATGAGATCGGGCGACTGGAAGCTTGTCGCCACTCTCACAGGTCCGGAGTGGAGTCGCGGCGGCGGCATCAAACTCGAAGACGAACAGCAAATGAAACAGGCAGAACTCGATACGTTCGAGTTATATAACCTTCGTCAAGACATTGCCGAAACCAAAGACCTGAAAGAATCGGAACCCGAACGATTTGCGACACTGCAGCAGCAAATGCAGTCGATCTATCTTGATGTCCGAGAAGAGTCACCCATCTGGCCCGAGTGGGAATTTGCCCGGCATGAAGGAATGAAAATTCGGGAAGGAAAAGCGGCCCGCAAAGAAGCTGGCTGGGACGATTATTGAGTCGAAGCAGAATCATTTGCTCTCCCCGCTATAATTTTCCGAAACTTCATTGGTGGAGAGCCTCATGCGCAAATCACTCATTCTTCTATTCAGCCTGATCCTGCTTGGCATGATCGCCGTTACCACACGGGCATTTATTCAGGAAGGAATTTTTGACCAAGGGTCGAAGCTCTGGCCGATGTGGTGGTTTCGCGCCACGTTGGCGGATGCGTATTTCGGCTTCTTCACGTTCTATGCCTGGGTGTATTACAAAGAGAGTTCAGCTATTTCTCGCATCGTCTGGCTGATCTTGATCTGTGCCTTGGGCAATATTGCCATGTCAATTTATATGTTGCGAATGCTCTTCAAACTCAATAGCAACGATCCCGCTGAATTGCTCCTGCGACCCGAGCATCTCACAAGAACTTCCGAACCGGGTTTCTAAGTCCAAAAACCTGATTTTCAGCTTCATTTGCCGACCCTTCACGGTCATTGCGGAATCATCTTCAGGATTTTCTTCAATTCGTGCGTGAGTTTTCAGGTGCACTCGCGCCTGAGATCTTATGGCGAACACGATTGAGTCGGAGAGAATGCCGGCCGGCGTGAATGAATCTTGCCTCCAAGCGATTCATTCCAACTCTGGAGACCGATCGATCGCGAATCGCATGACGAATACCTTTTCTCATACAAGGAGACTCATGCTATGACTATTCACAACAATGTTTCCACCTTGGCACGATCGTGCTTAATACCAGCCTTGTTCTGCTCACTTTTGGCGGGATATCCCACATCCGAGGCAGACGCCTCGGGAATGTTAATCGCTGACGGTGGTTTTGGTGGAGTGCTCACAATCGAAGAGCACTCTGCCAAGGTGACCATCAATAACGGCATCGCGGTCACGGAAGTCAATCAGGTCTTTCGTAATACCGAAAATCGACAAGTGGAAGCTCTCTATCTCTTTCCTGTTCCGAAGCAGGCATCAGTCGCCAACTTCAGCATGTGGATTAACGGGAAAGAGATGGTGGGTGAAGTGCTGGAGAAGAAACGAGCCCGTGAGATCTATAACAGTTACAAACAACGACGACGAGATCCCGGACTGCTCGAACAGGTCGATTACAAGAATTTCGAGATGCGAATCTTTCCAATCGGACCGCAAGCCGAACAACGGGTCCAGATCATCTATTACCAAGAACTCGATTATGACCACGACTGGGCGAGTTACGTCTATCCACTTGCCACCGCTCCGCGTCCCGGACTGAATTCGAAAACTGAAGGGAAGTTTGCACTCACTCTTCAAATCAAATCGGAAGTCCCTTTGTTGGAGATTGAAAGCAGCAGTCATCCTGATGACTTTGTCTTCGTCAAACATTCTGACAAGTATTACGAGGCCAGCCTCGAAACAGATGGTGGAGATCTCAACCGTGACCTTGTGCTGGCATATCACGCATCACGTCCACAGACAGGGCTCGATCTGGTGACCTCGATTCCTCCCAACGAGGATGGGTATTTTCAACTCACTCTCACTGCCGGGGAGGAACTTGAGAAACAAGAGATCGGAATGGACTACGTCTTCGTCCTCGATATTTCGGGGAGCATGGTTCACGACGGGAAATTGCGAATTTCACGCGAATCAATCGGTGCGTTCATTTCCGAATTGGGTCCGAAGGATCAATTTGAAGTAATCACCTTCAACATGGCGGCAGACCCGCTGTTCGGTTCGTTGCAACCGACCACACCGGAAAACCAGTTTCAAGCCGCCCAACTTCTCGAACGTCAGCAGGGAAAAGGGGGAACACGCTTGCGACCTGCGGTCAAATCCGCATACGGATATGGTGACCCTGATCGCCCGCTCAATGTCGTCATTTTAAGTGATGGCATGACCGAACAGGCGGATCAGTCTGAACTTTTATCCTTGATTGATGAACGCCCGGCACAAGCACGCGTGTTTTGTATCGGTGTCGGTAACGAGATCAATCGGCCGTTGTTGTCACAATTGGCGGAAGGTGCGGGAGGTTTAGCCGCATTTCTGTCACGCGGTGATAACTTTGAGCGACAAGCTCAAGCCTTTCGTCGCAAGCTGATGCGTCCTGCCGCGGCCAATCTGGCCATCAAAATCGATGGTGCCGATGTGTACGACGTTGAACCCAAAGAATTGCCTGATTTGTACCACGCTATGCCATTACGAATTTACGGTCGTTACCGAAAATCGGGAACATCGACAGTAAATGTCTCGGCTGAGATCAATGGGAGCCCATTCAAAGAATCGGTTCAAATGGATTTCCCGAAGAACGATCCGGGGAACCCCGAAATCGAACGGATGTGGGCGTCTCGAAAAGTGGACCGACTGATGCAAGAAACCAGCCGAAATGGTTCACGAAGCGGCACGATTGATGAGATTGTGCGTCTCGGTGAAACGTATTCCATCGTGACTCAATACACATCATTTCTCGTACTGGAAAATGATGCGGAGTACAAACGCTGGAAGATCGAACGTCGTAATTTGCAACGCATCACGCGTGATCGTCGGCAACAGCAAGCGGTCGAGTCACAACTCGCTCAATTACGAGAAGATGCGTTGAAAAATCTGGGGCCGAAACTGGTCGACTCGCAAGAGCCGATCACTCAACCGACCTCTCGTAACACCTCATCAAGACCAAATACGAGTCGTCCTGATAACGCGAGTCGTACTCCCGGTCAAAACAGTTCAAGATCGTCCAATCCTCAACCGTCCTCCCGAAATCGAGATCTCTCATTCGGAGGAGGTGGCGGCGGTGGTGCTATCGACCCGATCACTGGAGTCTTGGGGATGCTCTTGGCGGGATGTGGTTATGCCGCTCGTCGTCGCAAGGAAGAGGAGTAATCGATGATGACACTCTTCAAAGGTCGTCAAATTGCCATCCCGGGGAGAGAGCTATTTCTCTCCCTGGGCTTGGCGATTTTCACAGCCGTCATCGCCATCATTCCCGGTTGCTCGGAAGTGTTACAGTTCGAGCAGCAAGCGGTCGCTCATGGGGAAGTCTGGCGAATGATCACTGGACATTTCTGCCATTGGAATCTGGATCACTTATTTTGGGATCTTAGTATGTTTCTGTTACTGGGAATCCTGTTGGAGCGTGACCAACGCCCACGGATGCTGATTTGTCTTGGGCTCTGTGTCATCACAATCATTCCCGCAATTGCAATTTATTTGCCCGAATTCGAGACCTATCGCGGACTCTCAGGGATCGACTCAGGCCTGTTCGTTTTGTTGATGACTTTGATGTTGAAAGATGGCTGGCGGGAGAAACAGTATCTTTGGTCTGCCTGCTGCCTGCTCGGTATTCTTGGACTGATGGGAAAGACGCTGTTTGAAATGAAGACCGGAGCGACGTTATTCGTCGATCATGAAGCAGCAGGTATGATCCCCATACCATTATCTCACTTGTTGGGCGGTGTCTCAGGGTTTGTCGCCGCCATTTGGCCGATTTCTGTCAGCAATGCTGTCCCCGATCATCTCGTTAAAGCTCACGCTCCTCATTTCTTCTTGGAACGCACCAGATGAATAATGATCATCGCGGAGCCGACGAAGATTCCTAGAAGACACGCAACAAATCGTCCAACTTCCTGACCTCTACGGGCAGCCGAAGAAGCGGCTTCCGGAGTCATGAACTGCATCATCACACTGGAAAACAGACTCGAAAAGATGACAATCGCTCCCCATTGCCAGAGTTTGATTTTTTTGAGACGGTCCATACCGGTCTCTGGTGGAGCTGATTTTTTTTTACCCATATCCGGCCCCTCGATTTGCGGATGGCTCTGTGTGACATCAATTCTGGACTCTTGGGGATCAGGGAGCAAGAAGAATTTGTCTTTCAACCGCCGATCACGAGACCACCATCGTTGATCGTGTACTCCACGATAGAATCGTCACACGCCGACCCACGATGCTTGGCAACGTGTAATCCCCGTTTCATTTTCATGCCGTCACGGATTTTCCCCATCACGATAATCGTATTGGCATTCGACAGAACATCACCCGTTTCAATCGGGCGAGAGAGAAGGTCATCCAACATGGTTTCGTGAGTCGTCAGCATCAGCAGACAACTGATCCCCTTTTCATCGTAGCCATGTTTTTCGATCTCTGTCTGATTTTCGCGAAAGTGGGATCGAAATAAATCTCGGGCCACCCAATCATGCTCTTTGCGGAGCACCTGGTGATAGATGTACTCAAAGACATGAAACTGAAATGACTCGCTCGCTTTTTCGACCGGCTCAACACCATCGATGACACAACGTCGCACCCCGTGGGCAAAGTTGGTGTAAAAGAATGCAATCGCCTGATCAATCTTCTTCATAAACTCAACACGCCATTCTTGCCATTCATCGCGGTCGAGATCTTCGAGTGTGACTTTTCGTCCCGTCCGCTCAAAGACATGCAAGTAGTCATCCCGAACAGAAGCATCCCACAACTGATCAAGATTCGGCTTCGCATCGGGTTTGCGTAGCTTCAATTCCCAGTCAAACATACGCTTTGCATATTCCGTATGATTCTGGGCATCACCCCGCGAGGTGAGATCAAATAGAATCCCCGTCTCCCCATCTTGCTCCTTGCCGGCATGTGCAAACTGCAGACCGAGTTGCGTTTTCCCAATGCCGGTCGCCCCCAGCACAACGGTCATGGCACCGGGAATCAGTCCACCACCGAGCATCTGATCGAGTTCAGGAAGACCCGTTGTATGTCGTTCATTCGTCATGCGCCATCAATTCCTCAATGATCAAATTGTAATTTTTCGATTGCGGGAAGTCACTTCCCATTCGCCCGTCACGTGTCCATCCTCGACCACATACGCTGATGCATGCAACGCCGAGGTTGGACAAACATGCCAGGGAATACCAATCAATTCGTCCCCCACCTTGTAGTCTTCAGCCTTGTCGGTTTCGAGTACCAGGTGCTCTTCATTCTGCAAAACTTGCTTTGCGTCGGGGAGTTCAGGAAAGACGACCCGTTGTCCTGCAGGAGGGTCAGAGGCGACCGCTTTATAGCCAAGATCCAGCGTGATTCGATTCCCGTGAGGTTTACTGATCACACGAGTCAACAAGACCGCGGCAGCCGGGAACTTCAAATCGGGAAAATTACTGCCATAACTGGCATCACCGAACACGCAGGTGCCGGGTGAGAGCTCAATCGTCGGGTCATCATACTCGGCATAAACAGGAAACGATCCCGTCCCACCACACACCAAACGAGGGACCTTCAATGATTTGGGAGAACGACCGTGATGCTCG
>Ga0181597_10003739_pt1 | contig 15629 bp, 13 predicted proteins | sample 041ome_5_FD_148647 | JGI IMG/M metagenome (GOLD analysis project Ga0181597, IMG submission 148647) | Coastal salt marsh microbial communities from the Groves Creek Marsh, Skidaway Island, Georgia - 041403US metaG (spades assembly) | ecosystem: Environmental > Aquatic > Marine > Intertidal zone... | reverse complement strand
TCGCGGAACACGGTGAAACCTTCCTTGAGCGACAGCTGGAACCAGTCACGGCAGGTCACGCGATTGCCCGACCAGTTGTGGAAGTACTCGTGGGCCACCACCGCCTCGACCCGCTGGTGGGCAGCGTCAGTGGCAGTTTCGGCCTTGGCCAGCACGCAGCTGGAGTTGAAGATATTCAGGCCCTTGTTTTCCATGGCGCCCATGTTGAAGTCGTTGACCGCGACGATCATAAAGATGTCGAGGTCGTACTCACGGCCATAGACCTCTTCATCCCACTTCATGGACTTCTTCAGGCTGTCCATGGCGTGCTGGCATTTGTCGATATTTTCCGGCTCGACATAGATACGCAGCGCCACTTCGCGCTCGCTCATGGTGGTGAAGCTGTCTTCCACACACCAGAGATCACCCGCCACCAGCGCAAACAGGTACGCCGGCTTCATAAACGGATCTTCCCAGGTCGCCCAATGCCGACCATCACCCTCGTTACCGCTGGCAATCGGGTTGCCGTTGGACAGCAGCACCGGGTAGCTGTGCTGCTCGGCGCTCAGGGTGGTGGTGAACTTGCTCATCACATCTGGGCGGTCAAGGTAGTAAGTGATTTTGCGGAAGCCCTCAGCCTCGCACTGGGTGCAGAACATACCGCTGGATTTGTACAGGCCTTCCAGAGCGGTGTTGCTTTCGGGGTGGATGCGCACACTGCTGTCGATCACGAAGTTCGCAGCGGTTGGCTGCAAGGTCAGGTGACTGTCGCTCAGCTGGTAATCAGCGGCACTCAGTTCGCGGTCATCCAGCACCAGCGACAGCAGTTCCAGCTGCTGGCCGTCCAGCACCAGCGGCGGCATGCGGGCTTCCGACAGGCCGCTGCCGGCCGCCGGATTACGCCGCATCACCAGCTGCGCATGTACCAGGGTGTGGTCCTCGAACAACTCGAAGGTCAGGTGCGTTTCATCGATCAGATAATCCGGAACCTGGTAATCCTTGAGGTAGATCATCTTCGGCTGTTCGGTGCGCATGGCGTGTGGCCCTTTATCTACGGCGCGCAGGCGCCGGATTGGCGAATAGAAAACTCAGACGGCCAGTTCGTGGACGGCGAGTTGATAAGCGGTGTATTTGCGGATATTGATCACGCCGGTGTCGAACATCAGGTACTGCCCCTTGATGCCCAGCAGCGTGCCTTCGGCTAGCGGATTCTTGTCCAGATTGAAACTGCTGATCTTGGCCGGGTAGCCCTCAATCGGATAGGCAATCTGCACCACAGGCTGATCACTCAGCGGCTGAATGGCCTGAATACCAAAGCGCTGCTGCAATTCAGTCAAGCCGCTGCTGCAATTGGCAAACAACTGCTCGCGCACGGCGATAAGGTCGACCGGCGCCGCATCACCTTTGAGCAGCGCGCGCCAGTTGGTTTTGTCCGCCACCTGACTGCGCAGCAGGTCTTCAACAAAGCCGGACTGCTGGCGAGTGGCGACGCGCAAGATCGGCAGCGCTTGGCTAGCACCCTGATCGATCCAGCGGGTGGGGATTTGCGTGGCGCGGGTAATACCGACCTTCACTCCAGAAGAGTTAGCCAAATAGACCACGTGATCGGTCATGCAAAACTGCTCGCCCCAACTCGGCTCGCGGCAGGTGCCGGCGTCATAGTGGCAACGCTCGGGACTCATGATGCAGATGTCGCACTGCGCCAGTTTCTGCATACAGGGGTAGCAATAGCCCTGGCTGTAACTGTTTTTAGTCTTGCGCCCACAATGGCTGCAGTGGATCGCGCCGAGGAATTCCAGGCGCAGGGTTTTACCGATCAGCGGATTGACTGGCAGCAGCTCATCGCCCAGGCGAAAGCTGTATTGCACCGGCGCGTCCAACTGTGCAGCCATTTTGCTCAGGGCACCGCGGGCTAACTCACTCATCAGTGCAGGGTATCCGAGGACTTGAACAACAGATTGGGCACTGGCGCGGATTTCGAGCTGCATTCCTGCGGGCCCATATAACCGATACGCTCTTCTTCTGGGAGATTTTGGCTTTCCCAGGCGATCAGCGCCTGCAGCGTCAGTTCTTTCTGCTCCTGGGTCAGCTTGCGGCCATCCGGCCATTTACCGATTTCCACAGCCAGCTTGAGGCTCTGATAAATCTCAGGGGTGATGTTTTCAATCGCTTCAATAAAAGACGACATGACGCCTCCAAATGCAAAGTGGCAGTTTACCAGCCTGATGAATAACTAACTGTGTTGCCGGCGCGCCAGCACACCGCCAAGCAGCCCGGTCAGGCAACCAGCCAGCAGGCCCCCGACGTGCGCGGCATTGGCAATCGCGCCAAATTGCAGCAACTCGAAGATTCCGGTCATGCAGATCAGCAGCCAGGCCAGCATCATCACCAACACTCCCGGCGGTAGTCGATAGGCCGGCGTGGGGGCTAAGCGCTGGAAGATCCAGCAATGCCCAAGCAAGCCATAGAGCACGCCGGACAGCCCGCCAAACAGCGAAGGCCCGGCATGCAGGTACTGCGCGAAGTTGGCCGCCAGACTGAACAGCAAGGTGAGCAGCAACAGCATCAACGGCCCTTGCCGCACCTCGATTCGTCGTCCCAACTCCCAGTACCACAGGGTGTTCATCGCCAAATGGAGAATGCCGAAGTGAATCAGCATGGGCGTCAACAGCCGCCACCACTGGCCACTGGCCAAAGTCCCGTTGAGGTAGTCGAAATAGATGTAATCGCCCTGCACGCGGTAATCGACAAAACTCAGCCAGCTCACTGCCGCCAGGTTATCGCCGAGCAACGTCAGGGCCGCAACGATAAAGGTCAGTAACAGCACAGCAGCGGTCATACGACTGGCGCGCAGTTGCTGGACAAAACTCGGCGGGGTATTGGCTGCACGCGGCGGCGGATCAAGCGTGACAGCAGCGTCCCCCAGCGGATAACGCGCATAGAGCGCACATACCTGTTCGGCCAATTGCTCGTCAGGCACCCAGAGCACCTGCTCACCCGCCTCTTCCGCGACCCGGTGCGGCACCTGCAACCGCTGTAGCAAGCCGATAAAGCCGCTCAAGTCGACCTGTTCGGGTAAACGCATCGCCGCGACGCCGCTCATGGTCGCGCCTCCGGGCTGTCAACATTGACCCACACAAACTTATTGGGATCCAAGCGCACCTCCTGGTCGAGTCGATAGGCGACCATCTTGCCGTTGAGGACGGCGCTGTAATCCAGACAGGCCAGGTTGCTGCGAATCGGCGCAGGTTTGCCGCTGCGCCAGTAGTGGCCAACAAACAACAACGGCTGATCTGCCCCGTACTTGAGCAACTCGGTCTTCTGCGACTCGCTGAGCGGCATCTGCGCCGCCAACTCCGGCAAGGCATCGGGCTGAAAGACGATATCGCCGTACGTTTGTGGGTCTTCTTCCCAGAACTTGGTGCGAAAGTGCGCGCGGGTAAAACCGTCATCACTGGTCAGGGTCATGCCATGTGGCAGGCGCATGTCGGTGCCCCGCAACAAACGATCAAACGCAGTATTGGCAAAACTGCCATGCACTGCGGCGGCCTGCAGGAAATGCTCATCAATGCAGCCATCGGCAAACTGCGCACGCAATGGCTCGATCAGGCTGGCGTCCCAGCAGGCATGCACCACGCGAAAAAAACCCGCATCAATAAACAGCGGTAACTCATAGAACCAGTCGAGAAACGACTGCCACTCAGCGGGGTATGCCTCGAACTGTTCGAGGGTTTCCTTGATCAGACGGGCATGCCGCGGCGTGTGCTCACGGACGAACTGCTGGCCACTGCCGGGCGCGGCCGGTGTGCTCCAGGCCAACGCATTGAATTCATGGTTGCCCATGATGCACAGCGCCTGACCGGCCGCGACCATGTCACGCACCAGGTGCAAGGCTTCACGGATGCGCGGACCACGGTCAACCAAGTCGCCGAGAAAAATCGCCATACGCTGTGGATGACGCCAAACACCCGCCTGCTGCCGATAGCCCAGGGTCGTCAGTAGATGCTCCAGGGTTTTCGCGCAGCCATGAATATCGCCAATCAAATCGTAACCACGCGCAGGATCGAGGTGCATTAATCACCCCCGCCGAGCCGGCTACCCCAGCCCAGTTTGTTGCGGCAGACCTCGTAGAAGTTGTGGTCAAGCGGATGAATCAGGCGCAGCTTCTGCGGCCGTTTGGCCACAGTAATGGTGTCACCCGGGGCACAGGTGAAGTGGTTTTGTCCGTCACAGGAGATCAGTGGATAAATCTGCAAATCCTTGGACACGACGATTTTCAGCTCGCTGTTGCCGTCCACCACGATTGGCCGGCTAGACAACGTATGCGGGTACATCGGCACGATCACGATGGCATCTAGTTTGGGGTGCATGATCGGCCCGCCCGCAGACAACGCATAGGCCGTCGAGCCAGTCGGCGTCGCGACAATCAGGCCGTCAGCCTTTTGGCTAAGGACGAACTGGCCGTCGATATACAGCTCAAACTCGATCATCCGTGTCGACTTACCGGGATGCAGCACCACGTCATTAAGCGCATCACCCTGACCGATGGCTTCACCATGACGGCGTACTTCGGATTGAAGCAGAAAGCGATTCTCCGTCAGGTAGTGCCCTTCAAGCACCTGCGCGACCTTCACCTCCAGCTCATCGGGGCGAATATCGGTGAGAAAGCCCAAACTGCCACGGTTCACACCCAGCACCGGCACCTTGTGCCGCGCCAGCGCGCGCGCCGCACCGAGCATGCTGCCGTCACCGCCAACCACAATCACCAGATCGCAGATTTCCCCAAGAATCTTCCGCGAGGAAGTCTGCAGGCCATGACCGGGTAGCACTTCGGCAATGGTGTCTTCGAGAATCACATGCAGGTGACGAGCGAGCAGAAATTTCTTCAGCCGGCGAATGGTATCCAGCACCTGGGTGCTGCCCAGCCGACCGATGATGCCAATATTACGAAATTGCTCCATGGGGCTCCCGCCAGGCTCTATCTAATGGCTCGGATTATGGGCGAAAGGCTATGGCAGCAGCAAACCGCTGACCGGCTCTGCGCTATGCTCGCAGCATGATGCCCTTCCCTTCGCTCACCGAGTTGCCCACGCACCTACGCCAACCTGCCGTCCGTGATCTAGCGTGGGCGCTGCTTTCTCCACCGCTGCTGGCAGACTCACCCTGGCCACAGCGCCACCCGCTCAGGGCCAGCAGCTGGAGCCAGCACCCCGAAAAACTGGCTGACTGGTTAATGAGCCTGGATGCCGACAGCCATGCACTGCAGCAGTGGCTAAGCCAACACTCGGTGCGCCGTTTGGGGCTGTACTACGAACGCCTCTGGCAGTTTGCCCTGCACGCTGCGCCCGACGTTGAAGTGCTAGCCGCCAACCTGCCCATCCGCCTGCACGGCCATACCCTGGGTGAGCTGGATATGTTGCTGCGTGATGACGAAGGTGTGCATCACTTGGAACTGGCCATCAAGCTGTACCTGGGCCAGCCGCATTGCAGCGGCGCGGATCCTGCGCATTGGCTCGGCCCAGGCAGCCACGACCGCCTGGATATCAAATTGGCGCATTTAGGTCAGCACCAGTTGCCGCTTTCATCACGGACTGAAGCCCTACAGAGGCTGGCTGAGCTGGATATTCAGCGACCCCAGGCGGCACTCTGGCTGGCCGGCTACCTGTTTCGCCCTTGGCGGCAAGCCTATGCCGCACCGCACGGAGAGAACCCGGCCCATTTGCGTGGGCGCTGGCTCCATCGCGCAGACTGGGCACACTTTGCCATGCAGCACCCTGGTCACTGGCAAGCACTGCCACGCCAGGCCTGGCTGGCCCCCGCACGTATTGAGCAAGAGCAACTGTGGACGTGCGAGCAATTTACCCACTGGCTGGCGGCATTGCCTAACGATGCCAATGCGCAGTTACTTGTGCACTTAATTGAAGCCCCGCAACAACACTGCTGGCGGGAAGCCGAGCGGGTGTTTCTGGTGAATGATCAATGGCCGGCGCAGGCCACCGAATAACTGGGTACAGAGCCCGCCGCTTATAGACTGCGCTCTGTGCGCCCACCCGAGCGCGCCAAATAGCCCGAGCCACTTTCACACAACAACGCATCTCGCTGCACCGCCGGTAAGGCATCCACACCCTCGCGCAAGGCATAGGCGCTATAGCCCAACTGTGAAAGCAAAAAAACCGCACTGGCACTGCGCTTGCCACTGTCGCAATAACACAGGTAAGTGCGCGTTTTATCCAGCAAGCGGGCTTTCAAACGCAGCAACTGCAGAGGCATGTTCAATGACTGCAAGGCATGAGCGCGCTCGTACTCTTCTTGCAAGCGCACATCCAGCCACTGCGCACCACCGGCCAGCAGGCGCGAAGCCTCGCCGAGCGAGACCTCGTTGACCACTGGCGCTTTAAGCAGGGCGAAAAAGTCTTGGCGATTCAGACGCAACACCACACCGTCTTCGAGCATGGTCACTGTGGCATTACGCGGGCTGTCGGCCAGCAAGGCTTCTTCACCAAAGCAGGCGCCAATCTCCAGCTCAGCCAATACCTGCTGCGCGCTACCTGCTCCGCGAATCACCTCGGCCCGGCCACTGTTCAGGAAGTAGCAGCTGTCGCCGACATCACCTTCCTGCAGTACGGTACTGCCGGCAGCTACCTCAACCCGCTGCAAGCGCTCAAGCATGGCGCGCACGTTGGACGGTGGCACCTTGGCAAACAGTGGGTTCTCCAGCAGGCGCTCCAGCCACTCGACATCTTCATGGCTGTGCCCCAATTCCAGCAGCAGATCCTGATAAGCCAAGCGCCAGGTCAGTAAGCGATTGAGGGTGCTGGTATCCAGCGCCAGCACGCTGGCATCAGTCAGCGCACGGGCCTCATGCAAACGCGGCAAGCTCGGCGACAGCGGATGGCAACTGGCCTCACTGCCTGCCTGTATGCGTTGCGCCTGACCATCGGCAGATTGCAGCAACAACTCACCCGCTAGCAGGTAATAGGTCAAACGCGCCTGATCCCCCGGGCGAAACAACAATTGCCCCGCCAGCAGCGGCTGCGGAACCAGTTGCCCACGCAATTCCCGCCACTGCTGTTCGGACAGCACATTGAGTGGCGTCAGGCTGCGTAATTGTTCGGGATTAAGAGCTTCGCTCATGGCATATCCAGCTCGCGGGTGAAATTTAGTGTAGCCACGTTACGCCTACGGGTGCTGCATCAACGCCGCCGCACGGCCTTGCAGGCCGCCGGTATGGACAAACACCAAGCGACTACCGCGAGCAAAGTAACCGGCCTCAACCTGCTGGCGCAACGCCATTAAGGCCTTGGCGGTATACAGCGGCTCCAGTGGCACCCCGCCTTCTGCCTCTGCGGCCTGCATAAAGCCAAGCAACTCGGCATCCACCTTGGCAAATCCACCACGGCAGGCTGCATGCAAATGATAAGGCCCAATCGGCATCGCGGCAGCCTCAACAATCGCCTGCACCTGCTGCTCGACACCATGGTCGGCTGGCACAGCCAACGCCGCATGCACTGGGTGCGCGGCCGCCTCACCCAACAGCAGGCCTGCCAACGTGGTGCCCGTGCCGGCCGCCAGCCACCAGGCGTCATAATTGTCCCACCCCAGGCTTGCCAGCTGCTCGCGCACCTGCGACACCAAACACATGCAGCCCAATGCACCCGACAGGCCACCACCACCCTCAGGCACCGGATAAAATTCAGGGTAATCCGCCAGCCAGGGCAGCCAGAACTCGGGCGCATGACGGGCTCGATAGCCGGCATAACCCAGCCAATGCAACTGCATGCCGAAAGCCTGCAAATCAGCCACTGTCGGCGTCTGCTGCGGATGGCCGCGCAATAACCCGATGGTCCGGAAGTTGAAACGCTTACCGGCAGCCGCCAGGGCATGTAAATGATTGGAGTGCGCTCCACCCAGACTGATCACGCCGCTGGCGCCACTGTCTTGCGCAGCACGCAAATGATGAGAGAGCTTGAACCACTTATTGCCGCTAATCAGCGGATCAAGCAGATCCAGGCGCAACACCGCCAATTCAACTCCGGCGGCAATCGACCACTCCAGTCGCAGGGTTTGCAGAGGGGCACGTGGCGCCCAATCAGGCAAGACAATAGGCAAGGTTAACTAACAGTGCGCAAACGGCTACTGGCTTTGTGCCGCGCACAGCAATTGGACTCCGCTAGGGTAAAGCGGCTGGGCGTATCAATGCGGTCGATCGGGATGGCGCAACGCTCGCCACTGGGCAGCAAAGCCTCGCAGCTGGGCTGCTGGTAATGCGCCAGCCATTGGCGGTACTGCTCTTCACTGACAAAGCATTTGGCGGCCGCGTAAGCCTGTGGGTTGTCTTGATAAGTGCTGATGTCTTGCAAGGGGATGGTCAGATGACCGGCACCTGGGTGATACACCACAAAGACCACTCCAAGCTTGGCTAAGCGCTCGAGAATCTGATCACCGCCCTGGCTGGCCAAATCCGCGTAGGCGCGCTTGAGGCGATTTATTTCCTGCAACGCCTGGGTGTCTTGCTCACTGCGATAGGCCAGCTCAACATCGCGAATGGCAATTTGCTCTTTGTACTCGGCCACCGCAGAGGCGATCTTGGCCTGCATCTCACCTTCGTATTGCGCACGCAGGCTGTCGCTTTCACTGCGCCCATCATGTTCCAGCGCCCGCAGCTGTTCGGTCATGTCTTCGCGGGCTGCTTGGAAGCTCGCCGCCTGCGCGGCCAGCTGAGCCTTCAACGCAGTATTGTGTTCTTCCTGCTGACGCAGCGCCTGGTGCAAGCCATGGATCTGCGCCTGCAAATTCTTGCTCTGTGCCTCGCTGGCCAACTTGAACTTGGCCAGTTCTTCCTCATGCTGCTGGCTGAGGCTGCTGATGCGTAATCGCTGCTGTTTGATCAGTTGCGCGGCTTTCAGGCGCTGTTCGTGATCAAGTTTGTGGCTAGCCTTGACGGTTTCTTCCTGGCCCGGATCAGGGGCGTACCACTTGTCCTCCGAGGCCATTTGCAAGCGCTCTGGCGCGACCGCTTGAGCGCCCTCATCTTCGACCAGCAAACCCAGGGTGTTGCGTTTAACCGCATCGCGCAGCAGCACCAAATCATTATTGCCAGGGCTCAGGCCGGGGTCCCAGAGGTGCATCTGATGCCAGGAGACAGGACACTGGCTGCGGCACGCCAGGCGAATTGGCCCGGCACCTAGATCAGGGCCGCGCCCAGCGCGTTCGGCCAGCGCCTGCAAAGGAATATTCCAACCGGAGTCGGGCGCGCCTTTTTCATCAAAATCCAGATAGAAGAACACCAGCGCTTTGATCAGCAGGCGTGGGTTGATCAGCATGTAGGCCACGCGCATCTGCTGATCGGCGAATTCGGGCATATTGACTACGCCATCGAGCAAGGCCTCGAATTCGGGGAAAAACATTTGCTTGCCGATGCCGCCGCGTTCACTAAAGAACATTACGGCCTCAACCATCTGCGGCTTGTTCTGCATGCTCATTGGTTATCCCCTAGGCCGAGACGGGCGCTCCGCTCAGCGCGCGACATATCTTGCCTATGCTGCGCAAAAAATGGCACACATAGCAAGACTGCCAACTTTCTGACGAGTTAAGCAAAGCCTGTGTTTAAGGCGCTATACCCTTGCTTGGGCAAGTCTAGGGGAAAAACCAAGCCCAGCAATGTGACTGGGTTGGCAGTCGCTCTGCCAACCCGCCGTGAAAACGGGCCTACAGGGCGAAACTGTGATGGGCTTGGTGCAACGCGTCAGGCTTTTGCCGCCGCCAGAAAAGGCGCCAGACGACGCCCCATTTCATCACCCAAGGCTTGCAGGCCGCTCATAGGGCGAATCATCACCTCAAACTCAATGATCTTGCCTGCCTCATCGAAACGGATCATGTCGATGCCTTTCAGTTCACGCTCGCCCACCCTGGCACTGAACTCCAGCACCACACTGAGGCCATCGGCGCTGACCAGTTCGCGGTGGTAGGCAAAATCGATAAACACCTTGCTCACGGTATTGAGAATCAGCGAGACCATCGGTGCACCAACGTACGGCTTGTATGCCATGGGTGAGCGGAACACCGCTTGCGGATGAAGCAACGCAGGCAATCCGCCAAGATCATTTTTCAGCATCAAGGCATGCCACTGAGCAAGCGTGACGGCGGCTTCTGAATGCAGCTGAGTGCTATGAGGCACGGGCTTCTCCTTGTTTTTATGAGCCACATACAAAACGCCCCGCACAAGGCGGGGCGTTGAGTGCTTAAAGTTCGGCGGCGAGACGCGAGCCCTGGTTAATTGCCCGTTTAGCATCCAGCTCACTGGCCACATCAGCCCCGCCGATCAGGTGTACGTTCTGCCCGGCAGCCACTAGGCCGTCCTGTAGCTCGCGCAACGGGTCCTGACCGGCGCAAACGATGATGGTATCGACAGGCAGCACCTGCGGCTCGCCACCGGCGATACTGATATGCAGGCCAGCGTCGTCGACCTTGAGGTACTCGACCGCATTGAGCATCTGCACGTTCTTGTTCTTCAGACCGGTGCGGTGGATCCAGCCGGTGGTTTTACCCAGGCCGTCACCTACCTTGGTTTTCTTGCGCTGCAACAAGAACACCTCACGCGCCGCTGGATGCGGATGCGCCTGAATGCCGGCGACGCCACCACGGGCCTCCAGCGCCGCATCAATACCCCACTCTTTCCAGAACTCCTCGCGATTAAGGCTGGTAGCTTCGCCCTGGTGCGTAATGAACTCGGACACATCGAAGCCGATACCGCCGGCACCGATCACCGCGACTTTCTGCCCCACCGGCTTACGCTCAAGGATGGCGTCCAAGTAGCTGATGACTTTGGCGTGCTCGATACCGGGAATCGCTGGCGTACGCGGGGCAATACCGGTGGCCAGAATGATTTCGTCATAGCCGCCCTTGGCCAGCTCATCAGCCGAGACACGGGTGTTAAGGCGCAGTTCAACCCCGGTGGTTTCCAGCTTGCGCTTGAAGTAACGCAGGGTTTCAAAGAACTCTTCCTTGCCCGGCACGCGCTTAGCCACATTGAACTGGCCACCGATCTCGCTGGCCGAATCAAACAAGGTGACGCTATGACCACGCTCAGCCACTACGGTGGCAGCGGATAAGCCCGCAGGACCGGCACCGACCACCGCGATTTTCTTCACTGCAGCAGTCGGGATGTAGTTCAGTTCCGTTTCGTGACAGGCGCGCGGGTTAACCAGGCAGCTGGTCAACTTGCCGCCGAAGGTGTGATCCAGGCAGGCCTGGTTGCAGCCGATGCAGGTGTTGATTTCATCACTGCGACCTTCGGCAGCTTTATTGACGAAGTCCGGGTCGGCAAGGAACGGGCGCGCCATCGACACCATGTCAGCATCGCCTTCGGCCAGCACCTGCTCAGCAATCTCTGGGGTGTTGATGCGGTTGGTGGTGATCAGCGGGATATTCACCTCGCCGCGCAACTTGGCGGTAACCTTGGTAAAGGCCGCGCGCGGTACCTTGGTGGCGATGGTGGGGATACGCGCTTCGTGCCAGCCGATCCCGGTATTGATCAGGGTCGCACCAGCTTTTTCGATAGCCTTGGCCAGCAGCACGATTTCATCCCAGGTGCTGCCACCTTCCACCAAGTCGAGCATCGACAGGCGATAAATGATGATGAAGTTCGGGCCGACCGCTTCACGCACACGGCGGACAATTTCCACCGGCAGGCGCATGCGGTTTTCGTAGCTACCGCCCCAGCGGTCGTTACGGTGGTTGGTGTGGGCGGCGAGGAACTGGTTAATGAAATAACCTTCCGAACCCATGATTTCCACACCGTCGTATTCGGCCTGCTGGGCCAGCACGGAGCAATTGATGAAATCCTGAATCTGCTTCTCGATGCCCTCTTCATCCAACTCGCGTGGCTTGAACGGGTTGATCGGCGCCTGAATCGCGCTTGGCGCCACCGATTTTGGGCTGTAGGCATAGCGCCCGGCGTGGAGAATCTGCATGCAGATCTTGCCATCCGCTTCATGCACCGCGCGGGTGACGATTTTGTGCTTTTCGGCTTCTTCAACAGTGGTCAGCTTGGCCGCACCGGAATACACGCCACCCTCTTCGTTCGGGCCGATACCGCCAGTCACCATCAGGCCGACACCACCACGGGCGCGTTCGGCGAAGTAAGCGGCCATACGCTCAAAACCATTGGGTTTTTCTTCCAACCCGGTGTGCATGGAGCCCATCAAGGTGCGGTTCTTCAGGGTGGTGAAGCCCAGATCAAGCGGGGCCAGCAGGTGCGGGTAGAGAGCGGTCATGAAAATCTCCAGATCAAACAGAGGCATTACACGGATGCCGCCACCTCTTAGTGGGTCGCGGTCGATATGGTCTAGACGATAGTCAGCCCAGCCGAACGGCTCAATGACTCAAAGTGACAACCTACTGATCAAAAAGAGCAGCGAGCCTTGGCAAAGCCCAAACACCCACTTACCCTGACGCCTTATCTAAATGCCCAAGACTAAATGGGCGCAGACGGGATAACGCTGCAATGCTGAAAAGCACACGGGTCAAACTCGGTGACCTGTCGGTGGGTTTTGTCGGCAGCCTGGCGGACGCCATGCGCCATTGTGCTCAGGACCCTCAGCCGCTGCTCGACAGCTACGGCCTGGATGCGGCACGCCTGGCCGAGCCGCGCGCACGGCTATCGATCCCGCGCTATATGCGCTTAGGTCATGCGGCGATTCAGCAATGCTCGCAGCCAGGGCTGGGGCTGCTTATGGGGCAAACCAGCCGCCTCAGCCAACTCGGCCTGGCCGGCGTCACCGCCATGCAAGCCCCTACGGTCCGCGAAGCGGCGCGCGCACTGATCCGCTTCGAGCCGCTGTATGCCAGCAATTACCGCGGCCAATCCAGCCTGCATGAAGACGCCCACGGCGCGTGGCTGCGCTTCTACTCGATCAGCCCGTATAACGCCTATAACCGCTTTGTCGTCGATTCCGTACTGGCCAGCTGGGCGCAACAACTGAGCAAGCTCGCGCAACAGAGCCTGCCCGTGGAAAAAGTGCAGATCGAATTCCCCGCCCCCGACTACGCAGCGCAGTATGCCGAATTGTTTGCCTGCCCGGTGGAGTTTGCCTGTGAGCACAATCAGCTGCGCCTGAATCAGCAGAGCCTGAACCTGCGCAACCCTGAACACTGTCCAAGCACCTGGCGGCACCTGCTGGAAATCTGCGAAGGGGAACTGCAGCAACTGACTCGCACACGCAGCCTGCGTGAACGCATCACCCAGCTGCTCGGCCCTCTGCTGCATGGCCACGAGCCCGACTTGGCGGAAGTCGCGGCGCGCTTGCAAATACCCACCTGGACCCTGCGGCGCAAACTGGCCGAGGAAGGCACGCAATTTCGCAGCATCCTTAACGACACCCGCCGCGACCTGGCTATGGCGTATATCCGCGACACCGAACTGGCTTTCGGTGAAATCGCCTACCTGCTTGGCTTTGCCTCCGCCGAAGCCTTCCAGCGCGCATTCAAGCGCTGGAACCAGCAAACCCCGGGCGAGTACCGCCGGGAGCAGCGCAGAGCGCTCTAATACCCGCTAGAGCTCAGTGGCGTCTTCGTCACCTGCCGGCACATCCAGCTCGGTGGCGCGGGCTTCTAGCAGCTCTTCTTGATATTCATCCATTACCTGTTCTCCCACTCGATACGTCAGCGACGGCTTGGTTACACAGCGCATGCCAATCAAGCTAGAGGAGAAAGATGAATACAAGATGACAGGTTGTCGCGCAGCAACCCTCAGCGCGAGCGCAAAAATCGCAAGCAATAAAAAACCCGCTGATATCGCTATCAGCGGGCTTCCTATATGGCGCAGCGGACGGGACTCGAACCCGCGACCCCCGGCGTGACAGGCCGGTATTCTAACCGACTGAACTACCGCTGCATGTCGGTGGACTTTCGTCCATGTAACGCTTGCTTCATCTGACGAATCAGCCTTTGGGCTTTTTCATCTCAGCCAGAGCGAACTCATGCTGGAAAATATGGCGCAGCGGACGGGACTCGAACCCGCGACCCCCGGCGTGACAGGCCGGTATTCTAACCGACTGAACTACCGCTGCGCGTCGGTGGACTTTCGTCCGGTAAACTTCTCGGCAAGTGGTGGGTGATGACGGGATCGAACCGCCGACCCGCTGCTTGTAAGGCAGCTGCTCTCCCAGCTGAGCTAATCACCCTTGGCCTTGCGAGGTGGCGAAATTTACGCAAGGGCCGAACCTAAGTCAATACCCTGCTTCAAGTTTTTCTAAAAAAGTGGAAAAAACACTACTCTCCCCTGACACGCCAAACAGCGCCGTACGCCAATAGGCCACCGAACGATCTGCTACGGCGTAATGCGCAGACTTAACCGAGCCGCCACTTTGTTATCGTCCGCCCGGTCCAGCCCGGCTTCGGCAATTTGTACGCCCTGCTCCTGTAGCACGCCAAACCACCCCAGCAACAGAGCAAAAGGAGCCGGTTGCAGGTTGAGCTGCAAGGCACCGTCGCCGGCATTGTCGAGCCGCTCGATCGTCAGCCCACGCGCTGCCGCCGTAGCCGTAACCAGGCCTTGCAGGCGGGCAGGGTCAATGGTCTGCTGCGGACGGCTGGCCATTTGGCGCGCCGCTGGCGCCTGCCCTTGCAGATAAGCGTATAACGCACGCTGCGTTTCAAACGCGCTCCGCGCGCTGACCAAGCGTTGCTGGGCAGGTTGCCATAGCGTCAGGTACAAGAGCACCAGCAGCAGAAATACGCCCAAGCTGCCGAGCGAAAAACGCTCACGCGGCACCAGAGCACGCCAGCGCTGCAGCAACTGAGCCTGCGCGGTAAAGCCTTTGTTGTCTTGCTGAACCATGCTCATCCTCCGATCACCACGCGCGCGCTCACACCACTGCCCTCACGGCTAGCAGAACCCAGCTGCACCGCCAAACCACCGCCTTCTAAGCGCTCGCACAAACGCTCCAGCTCGGCGAAACCCGGCGCTTGAACCTGCAGGGCCAGATCACCGCGCGCCTCGCTGAAATCCACCTGACTGATCTGTACCTGCAGGCCCTCGGCTGCCAGTGCCCCACTGACCTGAGCCAGCAGGCCGAGCAGGCGCGCTTGCCCGCCGCCCGCACCGGCCTGCAGGTGCTGATCAAACTGCGCACGCAGGTTGATCAGCTTGCTGTCCTGCGGGAACAGCTCCTTGTACAAGGCGGCGCTGGCACTGGCGTATTGGTCGGCCTGACGCTGCAGATGCCAGCCCTGCGCCAGATTAAAGCCCCACTGCAGCACCAGCCACAGCCCTACCAGCCCCAACAAAGGCCGCCAGCGCTGCCACTGGCCACCGGCCGATTGCACAGCGAACTCGCCCTGCGCCAGATTATTGCGCAGCGGCTGCTGAGCCAGCCAAGCGAAGGGCTCCGCCACTGCCTTAACCTCATCAATCGGCTGCAGCGGCGACTGCTCAGGGCCACACCACGCTACCTGCGGCTGCGCGCACAACGGGCTCAGTTGCGGCCAGCTCTGCGCCTGCACGGCCATCCGCGCCACATTTTCGCCGCCCAGCAGCCAGCGTCCGTGCAACGGCAAGAGCGCAGAACCAGGCCCTGGTAACAAATCAGCATCCACCGCAATCGCCTGGGGCGGCGTGGCACATAGCGCCAACCAGCCGGCCAGCCAGC